>Ga0265323_10000351_pt1 | contig 26431 bp, 22 predicted proteins | sample 41225metaG_FD_193580 | JGI IMG/M metagenome (GOLD analysis project Ga0265323, IMG submission 193580) | Rhizosphere microbial communities from Carex aquatilis grown in University of Washington, Seatle, WA, United States - 4-12-25 metaG | ecosystem: Host-associated > Plants > Roots > Rhizosphere...
CGGGTTTAGCGGGTTCAGGGGAACGAGCGATCTTGAAATTGTTTTAAAAGCAATTGAAAAGGCAAATATTGCCTTAAAATAAATACTCTACCTTATTTTGGAACAGAAATTTTCAGGTTTATCTGATTATAGTTTGACATGTTGGGATTTATATTGTTTTTTCTTTTAAGTGAGATTTGGTGTCCCGTATTCACACGACGAAAACACAAATCCGCCGCGTGCGGACACCAAATTCTTTAATCTGTTAAATAGAACTCATTATTAGATTGAAAGGAAGTTTTGATGAATAACAAAAGAATAAAAAAGGAATCTGTGCATGCTTCAACACGGAATCTCCAACCGATCGTAATGCTGAAACCCAAACTCGATGATGGAAAATCAGTACTTAAAGCTTTACAGCAAAGAAGAACTACCCGTGAAATAAGCGATAAAAAACTATCCTTGCAGGTACTTTCAAATCTCCTCTGGGCAGCATGTGGGGTAAATCGTAAAAAAGGCCCGTTCGGAATTCCCGGAAGAACTGCAGCTACCGCAAGCAACTCTCAGGAAATTGATCTTTATATTGCCCTGGAGGAAGGTACTTATCTATATGATGCGGTTCTTCACAGGCTGGTGCCGGTTTTTGCTGGCGACCTGCGTTCCCTGGCAATTGGTCGAGGCCAGGTCAATTTTGGAGACAAGGCTCCCGTTCGTCTTATCTACGTTGCGGATATTAATAAACTTTCCAATACTTCCGGTTATCAGGAACCTGGACTGCAGAATCCGGAAATTCAAAAGTCATATTATTATGTTGACACAGGTCTCATCGCAGGTAATGTTTATTTGTTTGCGGCTTCACAAGGCCTGGCCTCATGGTTTCATAATTGCAATAAACCGGGTCTTGCAGCAAAATTAAAATTACGTACTGACCAGCGGATACTTTTTGGCCAGACAGTTGGATATCCTGAAAAGAAATAATCATGGGTATGAACCCCAAGGCAAGCTTTGGATCCATATTTCATTGCAAAGGACGGGGTATCATACCCTCCTCATACAGCGGGATTGTTCGACTTACAAATTTCAATGCATTTCGTTTTTGAAATCTGAGTCTCACAAATATAATCAGCTCTTTTCGGAATATTGGGAAAATCCGGCACTTTCCCCAATTGGTGTAATAAAGAAAAACAAAGGCATATTTCTTTCTTATGTCAAAGGAAAAATAGCATGATGTTAACTTTCCTATCTGAAAAATATTTCTTCTATATAGAATTATAATTTGAAAAAAGAAAATACTTTTATAACAGACAAATTGGGATAAATGAAAAGCAAAGTAGCTCTTGTCCGTTGTAATTCTTACGAAATAAGTGAAGTCAGGCAAGCTGTATCCAAGGGAATCGAACTTATTGGAGGAGTTGGAAAATTTGTAAAACGTGGTGAAAAAATTGTTTTAAAAGTCAACCTTCTTGCCGGTGATGCCCCTGAAAAGTGCGTCACAACACATCCGTCAGTATTCAGGTCTGTAGCTGAATTGCTTAGGAATGAAGGTGCAATAATCAGTTATGGCGATTCACCGGGGTTTGGAGCACCTTATGCAACAGCTAAAAAAGCCGGTCTTACAGATGTTGCAGAAGAAATGAACATAGAATTGGCTGATTTCAAAGAAGGCAAGGAAGTTTTTTTCGAGGACGGGAAACAAAACAAGAAATTTTTTATTGCAAATGGAATTCTCGAATCCGATGGTGTAATCAGCCTTCCTAAAATGAAATCTCATGGGCTCGAAAAGTTTACAGGCTGCATTAAAAACCAGTTCGGATGTATAGTCGGTATGAGGAAAGGTGAGTTTCATGTGAAACTTACCGACGCAATCAGTTTTGCAAAAATGCTTGTCGATTTAAACAATTTTATTAAACCCAGGCTTTATATTATGGACGGAATTATGGCTATGGAAGGCAATGGACCTCGAGGCGGTAACCCTAAGCCAATGAATGTTTTGCTGTTCTCAACCGATCCCGTGGCACTCGATGCAACTGCCTGCAGGATAATTAACCTCAATCCGGTTTATGTACCTACAACAATAATTGGCAGCGAAACCGGCGCAGGCAAATATTCCGAAGAAGAAATAGAAATTTTAGGAGATGAACTAAAAAGCTTTATTAACACTGATTTTGTTGTAGATCGTACCCCTGTCAGGACAGCAAAAAGGAAAAAAGTTGTAAAGTTTCTGAATAACCGGCTGGTACCAAAGCCTTTTATAATTTCTGAAAAATGTACCAAATGCGGAACTTGCATAAGCAGTTGCCCTGTCGAAGGTAAAGCTGTAAATTGGTTCGATGGAGACCATTCAAAAGTCCCAATATACAATTATGACAAATGCATCCGATGTTATTGTTGCCAGGAAATGTGTCCCGAAAGCGCAATTGTTTTGAAAGACCCGCTAATTAGAAAAGTTGCAAAACTATTGTCAAAATGAAGATTTTGTAATTTTTAATAATATCGAAAATAATCTAAGTTAATTTGGCTGCAAAATATTCCCGGTTCATCCTGGCAATATTTGAGATTTTAATTTCTTTCGGACATTCGGCTTCACAAGCCCCGGTATTGGTGCAATTTCCAAAGCCAAGTTCATCCATTTTTGCAACCATAGCCAAAACACGCTCCTTTGCTTCAACCTGACCCTGTGGTAACAATGCCAGGTGTGAAACTTTGGCTGAAACAAATAACATAGCCGAAGCATTTTTACAAGCTGCAACACAGGCACCGCAGCCAATACATGCCGCGGCATCCATAGCAAGTTCGGCATTTTCCTTTTTAACGGGAATAGCATTCGCATCGGGAACACCTCCGGTATTAACTGATATATAACCTCCTGCCTGGATAATTTTATCAAAAGCTGAACGATCGACTATCAGGTCTCTTATAACAGGAAAAGCTCTTGCACGCCAGGGTTCTATAACAATAGTATCGCCATCTTTAAATTTTCGCATGTGAAGCTGACAGGTAGTTATTCCTTTGTCATTGCCGTGCGGACGTCCGTTGATATAAAGACTGCACATACCACAAATTCCCTCACGGCAGTCGTGATCGAAACAAACCGGCACTTCCATTTTGGCGACCAATTGTTCATTTAACTGGTCAAGCATTTCTAAAAAAGAACATTCCTGAGAAATATTGGCAATTTTGTAGGTCACAAATTTACCCTTCTTTTTGGCATTCTCCTGTCGCCATATTTTTAACGTAAAATTCATATTAAGCCTCCCCTTACCCCTCCAAAGGAGGGGAATTAGAATAAAATTAAACTAACAAATAGCACATAAAAAAATCTAAAGCCACCTCTCCAACGTAATCCTCCCCTTTGGGGAGGCCAGGTGGGGCAACTTCTATCTATTTGTAATTTCTCTGCTTTAATTCAATAAATTCATATTCCAGTAATTCTTTATTTAAAATGGGTTCATAGTTTTTGCCCTTATATTCCCATGCTGCCACATATTTAAAATCGTTATCATTTCGTTTTGCTTCACCATCTTCAGTTTGATATTCTTCCCTGAAATGGCCGCCACATGATTCTTTCCTGTGCAGGGCGTCTCTGGCAACCAATTCGCCGAGATCCATAAAATCGGCAACCCTTAATCCCTTTTCCAGTTCGGGATTAAGTTCATTTTCAGAACCGGGTATTCTTAAATCATTCCAAAATTCTGAGCGTAATTTACTAATAAGTGAAATGGCATTTTCAAGGCTTTCTTTGGTTCTTCCCATACCAACATTTTCCCACATAATGGTCCCTAATTTTTTATGAAAATTATCAACACTATGTTTTCCTTTAATATTTATTAATTTTGAAATTCTTTCTTTTACTGAATTCTCCGCTGAAACAAATTCAGGAAGATCAGTTTTCAAACGGGGAGTTTGTATTTCATGGGCCAGATAATTCTGAATAGTGTAAGGAAGTACAAAATAACCATCTGCCAAACCTTGCATGAGGGCAGATGCGCCAAGCCTGTTTGCGCCGTGATCGCTGAAATTTGCTTCGCCGATTGTATATAAACCGGGAATAGTAGTCATCAATTCATAATCCACCCATATCCCACCCATTGTATAGTGAACTGCAGGGTAAATCATCATTGGGTTCTGATACGGATTTTCATCTACAATTTTTTCATACATTTGAAATAAATTACCATAACGTTCCTCAATTACACTTTTACCTAAACGATTTATGGCATTTGAAAAATCGAGAAAAACTGCCAATCCTGTAGAACCAACCCCATAACCGGCATCACAACGTTCTTTAGCAGCTCTTGAGGCCACATCACGGGGCACAAGGTTTCCGTAAGCCGGATATCTTCGTTCAAGATAATAATCACGATCTTCTTCTTTTATTTCGGTAGCTTTAATTTCTCCTTTACGTAGTTTTTCAGCTACATATTTTTCTTTTGGAACCCATATCCGGCCATCATTTCGCAAGCTTTCACTCATTAGCGTAAGTTTACTCTGGTAATCGCCGTGAACCGGAATACATGTAGGATGAATCTGCGTAAAGCAAGGATTTGCAAATAACGCTCCCTTCCGCCATGCCTGGATAATGGCACTGCTATTCGATCCCATAGCATTTGTCGATAAATAGAAAACATTACTATACCCACCGGTGGCAAGAACAACAGCATGCCCAAAATGCCTTTCCAGTTGTCCGTTGAGAAGGTCGCGGGTAATAATTCCGCGTGCCTTGCCATCGATAATTACCAAATCGAGCATTTCAGTTCTGGTAAATAATTTCACCGTGCCTTTATTTATTTGTCTGCTTAGGGCGCCATAAGCTCCCAAAAGCAATTGCTGACCTGTTTGGCCACGGGCGTAAAACGTACGCGAAACCTGTGCGCCCCCAAATGAACGGTTATCAAGCAATCCTCCATATTCGCGTGCAAATGGCACACCCTGTGCCACACATTGGTCAATAATATTGCCGCTTACTTCGGCCAACCTATATACATTTGCTTCACGGGACCTATAATCCCCACCCTTGATGGTATCATAAAATAACCTGTAAATGCTGTCTCCGTCGTTTGGATAATTTTTTGCCGCATTAATCCCACCCTGGGCTGCAATACTATGTGCCCGGCGAGGACTGTCCTGGTAACAAAATACCTTAACATTAAAACCCAGTTCACCCAGACTTGCTGCCGCAGATGCACCTGCCAGGCCTGTTCCGACAATAATAATATCAAGTTTAAGTTTATTGGCAGGATTAACAAGATTCTGTGTTGCTTTGTAATGAGACCATTTTTCAGATAATGGGCCATCAGGTATTTTAGAATTTAATTGAATCATAAGAATTTTTTTAATTTACTTTTTCATTCTAAACTTTTCTTTTAATAATCTCTTCGAATTATCAACTTAAAAATTCATTTTATTTAAAATACAACATAATATAAATCGGAATAAATGCAAAACCGGCAGGAATAATAATCGAATAAATAATTCCTAAAATATTTATAACTGGTGTATATCTTTTATGGTTCCAGCCCATGGTTTGGAAAGCGCTCTGAAACGAATGATGAAGATGAAATCCGAGAAAGGCCATGAAAGAAATGTAAATCCATGAATAGGTTGGATTTTTAAATAGATTGATTACCATGTCGTAAAAATCGTGTTTATCTTTTGCTCCAATTGGAACTTTTACCCACCCGAGTTTCACAAAATAAAAATTCATGAAATGAATAATTAAAAAAATGGTAATTATTACTCCGGTATGGATCATGTACTTTGAAAAAAATGATGTTTGGGAATAATTTATTTTTGCATATTTTATTGGACGTGCAATCCAGTTTTGAATTTGAAGCAGGATACCATAGAAAATATGAAGGACAAAACCGCCAAATAAAAAAACCTCCATTATTTTAATCAAAATATTCGAAGTCATAAATTTTACTGCTAAATCGTATGAGCCGCCACCATCGTTAAGCAATACCATTAAGTTTATTATTAAATGAAGTACAAGAAAAGTACAAAGGAATAAACCGGCAAGCCCCATCATTAGCTTCTTACCTATAGAAGAATTAACAAATCTGCTCATAATTTTATCAAATAAGTTAAGTAAATTGCAGTGTTTTTCCCGGATACTGATTTTCTTGCTTCATCTTTTAAATGAAGAAAATTTTATATTCAGGACGCACAAAATTATCAGGTCTGAAATGTTTTTGCAAACTTAATTTATTTTATTGCCTAATTTAAATTTAGTTTAAATGAAACAAAATTTTGTAAACACTTATTTGTTTGAAAAAAACAGGCAAAAATTAATCAGAAGGCTGCCTGTATTATCTGTTGCATTTTTTGTTTCCAACGATGAAATGCCTCGGACGGCAGACCAGATTTTCCCTTTCAGGCAAAATTCAGATTTATTTTATCTGACAGGAATTGAACAACCTCGCACAGTTCTTTGTATTTGTCCGGATTATCCCGATTTTCATTTTCATGAAATTCTTATTATTGAAAAAACAACGGAGTTGCATCAAACATGGCATGGAGGCGGACTGAGTCTTGAAAAAGCCTCTGAGGTTTCAGGAATAAAAAATGTTTTTTGGCTGGAGGATTTTGAAAAAATATTGAACGATTTGATGCAACATGCAAGGCATGTTTATCTGCCATTTCACGAAACAACCCGGTCGTTCGATGAAATACCGCTTCGGGATGCCCGTTTCACAGAAAAAATAAAAGAGCTATACCCACTTCATCATTATGAACGGTTAAATCCGTTAATGGCTGAACTCAGGCAAATAAAAGAACCTGAAGAACTGGACCTGATAAGAAAAGCAATTGAAATCACACATATTACTTTTGATAATTTAATTAAATTTATCAATCCGAGCTTTCCTGAATATATCCTCGAAGCCGAAATAATTGCCGGTTTTATCCGAAACGGTTCAAGCGGCCATGCCTTTATACCCATAATAGCTTCCGGGAAAAATTCATGCGTGTTGCATTACAATTCTAATAATTCTATTTGCAAAAATGGAGATGTTTTACTTATTGATTTTGGTGCAGAATATTCCTATTACAACGCCGATATTACCCGCACCATTCCTGTTAATGGCATTTTTACCAGACGTCAGGGGGAAATTTATCAAGCAGTCTTGCGTTTACATGATAAAGCATTAATATTAATGAAAAAGGGTACTACAATAGATAAGATTAATCTTGAAATGGTTCCTTATTTCGAAGAAGAAATGATTGGACTCCATCTTCTTTCAAAGGGTGATATTAAAGATCAAAATCCGGAAAAGCCGGTTTATAAAAACTTTTTCATGCATGGTATATCACATTACCTGGGTATTGATGTACATGATTCAGGTTTAAAAACCGATATCCTTATGCCTGGAATGGTCATTACCTGTGAACCCGGCATTTATATCCGTGACGAAGGAATTGGTATCAGGCTTGAAGATGATATACTTATTACAGAAAATGGAAATCTGAATTTGACAGGGTCAATTCCAATTCAACCTGATGAGATTGAAGAATTGATGGCAAGAAGCAAAAAATAATTGTTAAAAAAAATATTATTAATTAAGTTTAATTGAATAAAAAACAATGAATATTCATAATATTCCTTTTAAAACTTCATCTATAAGATATAGTGATCAGGGACAAGGAAAGACCATAATTTTGCTTCATGGCTATCTCGAATCCCTCGAAATTTGGAACGGGTTTAAGGACGAACTGGCAAAAAAATTCAGGGTAATCGCTATTGATCTTCCGGGACATGGTAAATCTGGAATTCCTGAAGGGAACTTTACAGTCGAATTAATGGCTGAAGCGATAAAATCTGTTATCGATCATTTAAAACTGGATAAAGTGGTCATTATCGCTCATTCCATGGGAGGTTATGCATTGCTTGCATTTGCTGAACTGTGGCCGGAAAAGTTGGCAGGAATTGGTTTATTTCATAGCATTACCTGGACTGATTCGCCTGAAAAACGTGATGCCCGTGAACGTGAAATTGAACTCGTAAAACAAGGAAAGAAAAACCTGATTTATAATATTAATGTTCCAAAAGGTTTTGCAGACGATAACCTTGAAAAATTTAAAAAAGAGGTTGACCGTGCTATAAATATTGCATACCAAACATCAGATGAAGGTATTATCGGGGCATTAAATGCAATGAAAAAAAGGAAGGACAGGACTTATATTCTTGAAAAGATTGAAGTACCGGTTTTCTTTGGAATTGGAAAAAAAGACAATTATATTCCTTTTGAAAAATTATTGACGCTCATATCCATTCCCAAGAGGAAATATGTTGTAATCTTCGAAAATAGCGGCCATATGGGTTTTATAGAAGAGAAAGAGTCGTCACTTGACGAGATTGAAAATTATCTCGAATTATGTTAATTTCAGAATTTGTTTAAATGGTCAATCATGAATTCAATGAGTATTATTTCAAGTACAAAAATTTTAAAAATATTGTTGAACTTATTCTTAAAATATATTGTTAATTTAGATAATTCAATATAACCGATTGATTATCGTCCTAAAATAAATATTTATGGCAGATATTACGACCAAATACATGGGCATGACTTTAAAAAATCCCATTATTGCAGGGAGCAGCGGACTTACCGATAGCATCGATAGTTTATTTAATCTTGAAAAAGCAGGTGCATCGGCTGTAGTTTTGAAATCGCTGTTTGAGGAAGAAATTTTATTGGAGCTGAAAACAAATTTTACCAAAATGAAATCAGACCTTCTTTTTTACCCTGAGACTATCGATTATTATGAATATTTGGATGCCCCAAAAGAATCTCCGGAAAAATATCTTGAACTTATTAAAGATGCCAAACATGGCTTAAATATCCCTGTAATTGCAAGTATTAATTGCTTGTCATCTGGTCAATGGACTTATTTTCCCAAACGTATTGAAACTGCAGGTGCTGATGCCCTCGAGCTCAATTTGTTTATCATGCCTTCCGATTTTAACCGGTCGTCAGCAGAAAATGAAAAAGTTTATTTCGATATTATTCATGAAGTAAAAAAACAAATAAAAATACCTTTGGCTATAAAAGTGAGTTATTATTTTTCAAATCTTGGTGCCATTCTTAAAAAACTTTCAGAATCTGGCATACAGGGATTAGTGCTTTTTAATCGTTTCTATAATCCCGATATTGATATTGAGAATTTAGAAATTACTTCAGGACATGTACTTAGTTCACCTGCGGATATAAGCATTACTCTTCGCTGGATAGCTATTATGTCCCAGAGAATTAAATGCAGCCTGGCTGCTTCAACCGGGGTTCATGATGGGAAAGCAATTATTAAACTTTTGTTAGCAGGAGCCGATGTTGTTCAGATTGCATCTTCAATTTATAAGCAAGGGCCAGGTATCATTTCAGAGATGCTTAAAGAGTTAAACAATTGGATGGATAGGAAAAAATTCAATAAAATAGATGATTTTAAAGCTAAAATGAGCCAGGCCAAAAGTACAAATTCTGCAGCATACGAACGGGTTCAATTTATGAAGTATTTCAGGGAAATGAAACCTCAAAACCAATAAGTGTCGTAACTTTGTTTTAAAGCAAAGTTTAATATGATTACTTTTTTTACTCTTATAATTGCCATTTTACTCCAATTTGCCGGAGCTATTGTGGCACTGAGCCTGACAAAATCTACCAAATACAGCCTTTCCTGGATACTTTTGTCCATTGGTTTCCTCATAATGGCCATCCAGAGATTTATCGAATTTATTCCCTATGTATGGCGGGGATGGGAAAAAGATGTAGCAGCAATTAATACCTGGCTCGGCATAATAACGTCTGTTCTGGTTGCTGTAGGTGTAATTTTAATCCGAAAGATATTTGATTTCTTAAAAAAAGCTGACCGCAACCGGACTGAATCAGAAAACCGTGTATTGAATGCCATAATCCAGACAGAAGAAAGAGAACGCCGAAGACTGGCCAAAGATTTACACGATGGGCTGGGTCCATTGCTTTCGACTGTAAAAATGGCAGTATCGTCACTTGGCCAAATTGAAATTGATAAAAAGAATAAAGAAGTTATTGATAATACCGATGTGGTAATTACCGAGGCAATAAGAAGTTTAAAAGAAATATCAAACAACCTTAGCCCTCATGTTTTGGATAATTTTGGATTGGCAAGTGCAATTAAGTCATTTTCAGGAAAAATAAGTTCAACCAAAACAATAATGGTTTCATTTAATTCCAATATGTATGAAGAAAGACTTGATTACAATACTGAAGTTATTTTGTACAGGGTTGTTTGCGAATTAATCAACAATACTTTAAAACATGCCCAGGCAAAAACTGTTAATATTGAACTTACCAGGCACAATCGTTTGATTACACTTGTTTATTCTGACGATGGAAGAGGCTTTGATGTTAATGAAGTTCTTCATGGTCAAAGTGAGGGTATGGGTTATGCAAATATAATGTCGAGAATTAAATCAATTAAAGGGATTATTAATATAGATAGCTTTCAGGATAAAGGAATAAAAGTTATAATTATTGTCAATTTATAATAATCTGAGATTACCAAATCAAACATTTTAAATGGTCAATTATTGGTTGTTAACTTGATTTTAGTGAGTTGCCATGAGAATTTTTATATTGTAGTTGCAGGATTAAACCAATGTTTAAAAATTTATTATAAATAAATTCTTAATTTTGAAGTTTTTATAAGTCTAATTTTTTTATTAATATTGATATTAAAACTTAAAAGCGAAAGGTTTGTTTAATAATTAAATTGTATCTTAAAACACGTGAAGTATAATTTTGCACATAAGTATTCTCTTGTGAAGGAAAGGTTATCTGCCCGATTGGTCCCATCGTGGATAATTTACCAATTAGATTTGTTAATAATTACTTTCTCTATTGTACTCGCATATTTCTTAAGATTTAATTTTAATATTCCACCGGAATACAGTTCAAACTTCCTCCCAACAATTTTTGTTGTTATTCTGGTTAAGTCCGTTGCGTTCATTATTGGTAGAACATATGCAAATATTGTAAGGTATACGGTTATAAAAGATTTGGTAAGGCTTATTATTGTAATCTTTTTTAGTAATGTAATATTGATGATTGCAAATCTGGCTTATCATTTTATATTCGGTAAACATTACCTTCTTCCAATTTCAATTCTTATTATCGATCTTTTTATTTCGGCGTACATTATGGTATTTATAAGGATGCTGGTTAAAATTTTCTTTTCGGAAATAAGAAATAATTCGTCAATTAAAAGCAATACAATTATATTCGGCACCGAAGAACTTTCAATTTCAGTGAAACGTGCACTTGACTTAGATCCCGAATCGAATTATAAATTTGTAGCTTTTGTAGATAATGAAAAGGACACTGATAAAAAGAAATTAGAAGGTATAGACATTTACGATTATAAAAAACTGGAGCAGGTTATTAAGAAATTTTCAGTTCATAACCTTATTATTACGAAAACACAAATTTCGCCTGCTTTGAAAAATAATATCGTAGAAAAGTGTTTAAGGTTACATGTAAAAGTTTTATCAGTACAAAATGTCAAAAGCTGGATTAAAGGGGGAATCGATATTAAGCAAATCAAAAATATTAAGATTGAAGACCTCCTTGAGCGAGATCTCATTAATCTCGATCCTACCGAAATAAGAAGACAATTAGGAAATAAGACTATTTTAGTTACAGGTGCTGCAGGTTCAATAGGAAGTGAAATTGTCCGTCAGATAAGTGAATTCAATCCATTTAAAATTATTCTCCTCGATCAGGCAGAAACACCTTTGCATAATATTGAAATGGAGCTGGCTGCAAAATCATATAATTATAGAATAGAGATAATCCTTGCAGATATTACCGATTCGCTTAAAATAAAAAATCTTTTTGAAACCCATCGCATAGATGTAATTTATCATGCCGCTGCCTATAAACATGTGCCAATGATGGAAAGACATCCATCAGAATCGGTGAAAAATAATATTTATGGCACAAAATTACTTGCCGATTATGCAATTCGGTACAGAGTTCCGAAATTTGTTATGATTTCTACTGATAAGGCTGTAAACCCTACAAATGTTATGGGAGCTTCTAAACGAATTGCAGAAATTTATACACAATCTTTGAATGAATTTGGGATTACCAGTTTTATAACTACCCGGTTTGGTAATGTTTTAGGTTCAAACGGTTCTGTAATTCCTTTGTTTAAAAGACAAATTGAAAATGGGGGCCCGGTCACTGTTACCGATCCGGAAGTATCACGCTATTTCATGACCATTCCTGAAGCTTGCCAGCTTGTCCTCGAAGCAAGTTCCATGGGCAAAGGGGGTGAAGTTTTCATTTTCGATATGGGTAAATCGGTTAAAATTGTTGATTTGGCCAAAAGTATGATCAGGTTGGCCGGACTAACTCCGGGCAGAGATGTTGAAATAAAATATATAGGTTTGAGGCCCGGGGAAAAACTTTATGAAGAACTTCTCTCCAAAGAAGAAAATACAATTCCAACCTATCATCCAAAAATAATGATTGCCAGGGTTCAAAGTTATAACTTTGAAGAAGTGTCCCTTAAAATTAGTAACCTGATTAAATTAGCCGAATCTTTAGATAATCTTCAACTTGTTTCACTTATGAAAGAATTGGTTCCTGAATATAAAAGTCATAATTCAGTATATAAAGTTCTGGATCTCGAACGAAAGGTCAAAAGTGTTTTTCACATAAAGTAACTTATACAATTTAGGGAATCTCTAAAAACTCGTTTCGTCATCAAAAGCGAAGCGCGGCGTTCTGCCAGGTAGTGCATATTTACTGAGATTGCTTCACTCCGTTCGCAATGACAACTTCGATAATTTGAGTTATTATGATATAGATGCCATTAGTTACTCAATCATGAAGGTTTATTCAACCACAACTGGGTTACTGTCTTTCCCGGCAAATAAAGTAATAAATATTTCTTTAAGGTTAAGTAGCTTTAATATTATTGCCAGAAGAAATCCGAAAATTATTATGATAATAAAACCACTTTTCCAGTTTATAAAATAATATTTAAAAAATATAATTGCTGCTGCGAACAGGATTGCCCAGAAAAGAAATCTCAATATTCTTGGTTTGTTAATTTTCAAACCGAGGATTTTATAGGCCATGATTAGTTGAACCAATGCAGTCAATGTTTGCGTTGTAAAACTCGACCATGCTGCCCCGTGAGCTTTATAAACCGGGATTAAGAGCAAGTTTAAACTGATATTCATAATTACTGCCAGCGAAGCCATAATATTCAATTGTCTGAGATTTCCGTTGGCCGTTAATAATGTTCCATAAAGAAATGTAACAGATATACCCGTAAATCCCAGGATTAACAATCCAAACACATTTCCATTCGATGGCTGCCTGTAAAGCAGGTTCATAATTTCGGATCCATATAAAGAACAAGTAATCGCTATAATTATTGATGGGATCACCAATAATGAGCTTGCCAGGGATATAATATGATTAATATTTTCTTTCTGCTTCAGCATTTTTGAAAATATAGGATACAGCAAAACCGGGAATAAGTATGAAAAGTTTTGCAACACTTCCAGAATTCTGAAACCCTGTGCATAAATTCCGGCCTGGGTTTTCCCATCGATAAGCAAACGTTCAAGCAATATTGGTTCAAACCGGTTATACAGGGCCATCAACAGAACCAAAATAGAAAATGGCAAACTTTTTCGTAATATTATTATAAAATACCTTATATCAATTTTGGGAATAAAATAATCACACTTTTTCAACAATATTCCCGAAGCAATAATTGCAGTCATTATATATGACGCGGATTGGGCATAAATGAACCATTGTATTTCAAATCTTCCCCCAAATAAACCTGACCATAATAAAGTGCTTAAAATTAAAATCATTAAAGTTTTATCAAGCACCGAAAGAATGCTATCTGTAATAAACATCAATAAACCATTGATATTCGAACGTACATACAAAACAAATGAGGCAAGAAATTGATTGAGCATTAACAACATTAACAAGGATAATTTTGGCCAACTATAACCAAATACAATTCCTGCAGAGAGACAAAATAAAAAGTAAATGAGGCCAAGAGTTATTTTAACTCCAATTATATTAGAAAAATACTTACTTACCAAATGATTGTGCCTTGCAATTTCCCTGTTATTAAAGTTGGTAATTCCAAGATCGAGAAGGAAATTAAAAATTATGGTAAAACTCAGCAATGAAAAGTAAAGCCCGTATTGAGTATTGTTAACACGGTTTTGGACTGAAACTTCTATACCTAAAAACCAAAAAGGTTTAATTAACAGGTTAAGGATAATTAGAAAAATTATGTTTATAAGGAACTTTCTGTTCATTATAATTGAATATAATCGTATTGAATACAAAACTAATAATTGCCTGATTAATTTTCCTTTTATGTTGTAAATAAGAATAAATTATTTGTTTTTTCAATATAAACAGTATTACTTTATCGGTTATGGTTTAATGACCTGAAAAAAATGCGTTCAATAGTATTAAAAAATCATTTCAAAGAAGGAACAATAGAAGCAGGATGTGATGAGGCAGGGAGAGGATGCCTTGCCGGACCTGTATTTGCGGCAGCCGTAATTTTGCCTGAAGAATTTTATCATCCATTATTAAACGACTCTAAACAGGTTAGTCCAGGGAATCGCAATATACTTCGGAGAGTGATTGAAAAATCTGCAATATCTTTTTCTGTAGCATCCATACCGAATAAAGAAATAGACAAAATAAATATTCTAAATGCTTCTATTCTATCCATGCACAAAGCGCTCGAAAAACTTAAGCTTAACCCTTCGCATATTCTTGTAGATGGAAATAGGTTTAAGAATTTCAAACATATTCCGCATAGTTGTATAGTTAAAGGCGACAGTATATTTGCTTCTATTGCTGCGGCATCTATTCTTGCTAAAACTTACAGGGATGAATATATGAATTCTATTCATAAAGAATATCCGATGTATGCATGGGACAGAAATAAAGGATATCCTACACTCGAGCATAGGAAAGCCGTCCAGAAATACGGACTGTCAAAATATCATCGTAAATCATTTCATGTCGAGTTGTTACAGCCAACTTTAAATCTGCAACCCATTTAAAAATTGAAATGAAAAAAATTATTATTTTTCTGCTTTCATTATTTTTTCTTTTCCCAATTTTTTCGACTGCCGATGAAGGCATGTGGTTATTGCCGAAAGTAAAAGAATTTAATATTGACACCATGCGGAAATACGGCTTAAATCTATCTGCAGAAGAAATTTATTCAGTTTCCAATCCAAGTTTAAAAGATGCAGTGGTAGTTTTTGGCGGAGGATGTACCGGAGAAGTTGTTTCATCTGAAGGGTTGGTTTTTACTAACCATCATTGCGGATTCGAGGCTATTCAATCGATAAGTTCTGTTGATCGGGACTATCTGAAAGATGGTTTTTGGGCGACTGATAAAAAAACAGAAATTCCCTGCAAGGATTTGACCGTTTCTTTTTTAGTCAGATTCGATGATGTAACAGATTCAATTATTCCTTTTCTTCCGGATACTTTAAGCGAAAAGAACAGAAAAGAAGTTATTGACAGTATTAAAATAAAATTATGTAAAGTTGCCTCAGATAGTGGCCGGTATGAAACTGAAGTAAAAGATTTTTATGGTGGCACACAGTATTACTTAATCGTTACTAAAGTATATAAAGATATTCGTCTGGTCGGGACACCTCCTTCCTCTATCGGAAAATTCGGAGGAAATACAGATAATTGGATGTGGCCAAGACAGACCGGTGATTTCAGTATGTTCAGAATCTATTCCGATTCAGTTGGAAATCCGGTTAATTACTCACCTTCAAATATACCGTATAAGCCATTAAAGTTTTTGCCTGTTTCCCTTAAAGGAGTTGAAGATGGCGATTTTTCTATGATTATAGGTTATCCGGGAATTACCCAGAGGTTTATGACAACTTCAGAAATTAAAGAAATATTCGAAGTCGTTAATCCCACCCGTATTAAAATTCGTGGTGCAAGACTCGATACTATGCTTAAAGATATGAAAGCCAATCCAAAAATAAATATTCAATATGCCTCGAAATATGCCCGTTCGGTAAATTACTGGAAATATTCCATTGGTGAAAATAAGGGAATAACCAGGTTGCACGTGATTGAAAGGAAAAAAGAATTAGAAAATAAATATTCAACCTGGGTTCAGCAGGATTCGGTCCGGTCTTTAAAATTTGACAGTGGAATTTCTATCATTGACAAAGCTATTGAATTCCAAAAACCTTATTTGTATGCCATACAATATTATAATGAAGCTTTTTTCAGGGGTATCGAACTTTATACTATAGGCAGACAATTGATTCCACTTTATGAACAAATGCAAAAATCAGGTTATGATACCATTAAAATAAAACATCTTACCAATTCTTTGCAGGTTTTTTCTTCGAGATTTTTCAAAGATTATAATTTAACTACCGATAAAAAAATTGCCGGTGGCATGTTTCAATTATTCTCATCTGATATAGACAAGGATTATAAATTTGATTTATTTCTTGAACTCGAAAAAAAGTATATTGCGAATTACAGGAAATTTGTTCAAAAAATTTATAATAAATCATTTTTAACCGATTCTATAAAATTAAAAGAGTTTTTAATGAATCCTTCATTAAAAAAACTTTCCTCAGATCCGGCTTTTTTATTCGTTTATAATTCAATTTTAAAATACAGGGAAATTTATAAGGTTTATAGCTCAAATAGAATTTCACTTATGAAAGGCGAAAGATTATATATATCCGGATTATTGGAAATGGAAAGAAATAATCATAGATATCCCGACGCAAATTTTTCAATGCGGCTGACTTACGGCAAGATTAAAGGTTACAAACCTATGGATGCGGTTCATTACGACTATTATACAACTTTATCAGGCATAATTGAAAAGGAAGACTCAAACAATACTGATTTTATCGTACCCGATAAAATAAAACAACTATATAAGAAAAAAGATTTTGGTAAGTATTCTAAAAACTCAGATATACCGGTTTGTTTTCTAACAGACAACGATATAACCGGTGGTAATTCAGGAAGTCCGGTGATGAATGCAGACGGGCAATTAACAGGAATTGCATTCGATAGCAATTGGGAAGGTATGAGCGGTAATTTAATTTATGAACCAGACCTGCAAAGGGCAATTTGTGTCGATATAAGGTACATTTTGTTTATCATCGACAAATATGCAGGTGCAGGATATTTACTAAATGAAATGAAAATTGAAAATTAATTATTAAATTTATTTTGTGGAAGGAGATAATCGGCCGGATATTATTTTGTATACCGATGGTTCGGCGAAAGGAAATCCGGGGCCCGGAGGATATGGTGTGGTATTAATTTCAGGTAAATATCGTAAAGAGCTATCTGAAGGTTATGCACTGACAACAAATAACCGCATGGAACTTATGGCAGTAATCGTGGGATTGGAAACACTTAAAATAGATAATTCTAATGTAATAGTTTACACCGATTCAAAATATGTAGCAGATGCTATTGAAAAGGGATGGTTATTCAATTGGGAAAAAAACAGGTTCAAAAAGAAAAAAAATGCAGACCTTTGGGTTCGTTTTTTAAAAATATACAGAAACCATAAAGTAAAATTTATTTGGATTAAAGGTCATTCTGATAATAAGGAAAATGAACATTGTGACAGATTGGCGGTTAATATTTCATCAACCTCAAATTTAAAGGAAGACAAAGGTTATATTTCAGATTTTGACGTAATTATTGAAAATGTTTAATTTTATATCGCTATTTTACAGTAAAATTTGTTATTTTGGCTAATTTATTGGATATGTTTTAATGCAGGAGAGGGAAGTAATATTAAGCTATCAGGGTTTATTTAATTTCGAAATAATCGGGCATCTTCTAAATAGTTTGAAGGATGAAACGGAATCGAGAGGTATTTCAATTTCACACTATAAAAAAATTCTTTCTGTAATGATTGAAGCCCTCGAGAATGTTTTTAAATATAATGAATACTTCGAAAAGGAATCGAATCTTTTTCCGGAATATTATCCAAAGTTTCAACTTGAAAAACATGAAAAAAATTATATCCTGCAAACTTCAAATCCAATTTTGAACAAGGACGTTGAAAATCTTTCAGAACATATCAGCACTATAAATAACTTAGACAAAGAAGGGTTGCGCCAGCTTTTCAGAAATACTTTAACAAATGGTCAATTCTCCTCCAAAGGAGGGGCAGGACTTGGATTTATTGAAATGGCCAAAGTTTCTGGTGAAAAAATCGAATTTAATTTCGATCCTATCGACAATAAATTCTCATACTATTCATGTAAAATTAATATTACCAATAATTCATTAAATTCTGAACATGAATAAATACTATCTCGAAGAAACTGAATTTACACCTGAAATATCCCTGGATATCGATTCAAGAAAATTTCTTTTCAAAGGTGTCTCAAGGCCAGAGGACGTGTTTAAATTCTATCAGCCAGCAATTCAATGGCTCAAAGATGTTGATGAAAATATTCTCACACACACCAATGCCAAATATAATATTCCACAGATTAACATTGATTTTCATTTGTCTTACTTTAATTCATCCTCATCTAAAATGCTTTTGCAAATATTGGAAATAGTAAAAAAAATCCAGAATAAGGGTATTGAAATTAATGTCGACTGGTATTATGATTCCAGTGATGAGCAAATGTATGACGATGGTTTAGATTTGTCCGAGTCTATTGATATACCTTTTAATTTTCACAAGCTGTGAAAAAATTAAAGAAAGTATTTCTCATTACAATACTTTTTTATTTTTCAAACATCTCTTTTTCCCAGATAAAAATTCCTTCCGGATACGCTGAATTTAGCATCAAAACAGGAATAGGCGTACACTCTCCATTTTGGATGGTTTCAAATAAATTTGGTACGGAATCCATTAAAAATAACAGTATAGCTATCAGATCAGCCATAGTGACTGATTTGGATAAGAACAAGCATTTTGATTATTCCTATGGATTAGATCTATTAGGTTGGTATGATAAGAATGGCAAAGCATTTCTTCATCAGGCATATATTCAGGGGAAAATTTATTTTTTAAGATTTCTTGCCGGTAAAAAGGAAGAAATTTTTGGAGAACAGGACAGTACTTTGTCAAGCGGGGGCCTTCTTTGGTCTGGAAATGCACCTCCTATGCCAAAAGTAGCAATATATGTCGATTATACTCCCATCCCTTTTACCAGAGGGTATTTTGAATTTAAAGGAGGCCTTTCACATGGGTGGTTTGGAAGCAATCAATATGTTAAAGATTATTATTTACATCATAAATTTGTCTACCTCCGGTTTGGCGGAGACCTGCCAGTACATCTTCATTTTGGATTTCATCACTTTGCACAGTGGGGAGGAACATCTTTAAATCCAAATGTAGGGAAGCTTCCGGGTGATTTAAAAGCATTTTGGAAAATTTTCTGGGCACGTTCTGCCGATTCATCTGAACATGCTCCGGGAGGTGAAATTCTTAACAGGTTAGGAAATCATATAGGTTACAGAGATGCAGGTGCCGATTTAGAATTAAATAATTATTCCATTGGATTATATTGGCAAACGATGTTTGAGGATGTTTTTGGTTCACATTGGGCAAACATAAAAGATGGTTTATGGGGCATATCTGTTAAAACAAAAAATAAAAGAAGACTGGTTAATGGTTTTGTATATGAATTTATTCATACTACAGATCAAAGCGTTAAAAGAAATCAGAAAGACTCAATTATCAGGGGGAACGATGATTACTTTTATCATTATATCTACAAACCAGGTTGGGTTTATAATGAATATGTAATAGGAACACCTTTGATCAGTTCTCCGATATTAAACAACAATTCACTTATTTATAACAACCTGGTTATTGCGCATCATATTGGTTTGAGTGGCTTCCTGAGCTCAATGAATTATAAAATATTAATTACTTATGTGCGGAATTACGGGAGAAATTCAGATCCTTTTAAAAATGTAAAGAAAAATCTTTCAACACTTATTAGATTGAAAATGCCGGTAAACTTACTTGGAGAATCTAAATTGGGACTTGAGCTGGCAAATGATTTTGGGAATATGTATCATAATAATATAGGTATATTAATTACTTTTCAAAAAGACTTTTAATTTTTAAATAGCAACTATAAATGGTTTAAAGCCATTTGAGCAATAGTTTTACCTATTGATAATGATGAAGTAGCTGCAGGTGAAGGAGCATTTAATATATTTATGACCTGGTGGGTTTCTTTAATAATAAAATCATCAATTAAGTTCCCGTCACGTGTACACGCCTGCGCACGTACACCCGATCCTCCTTTAACAAGGTCATTCTTTTCTATTTCGGGCAACAATCGTTGAAGTGCTTTGGTAAAAGCAGTTTTATTATAAGAACGATAATACTCCGATATTCCAACATTCCAGTATTTCATCATAACCTTTATAAATCCTGGCCATGTTAATGATTGAAAAGTTTCCTTAACAGAAATGTCAGATTTTTTATACCCTTCTTTTTTAAAAGCAAAAACGGCATTCGGGCCTGCTTCTATTCCACCACCAATCCGTCTCGTAAAATGTACGCCCAAAAACGGAAAAGATGGATCTGGTATCGGATAAATCAGGTTTTTTACAAGATAATGTTTTTCCTCTTTCACTTCAAAATATTCACCTCTGAAAGGAATAATCCGAACATCAGGGTCAATACCAGACAACTTAGCAATAGTATCACTGTATAAACCGGCAGTATTTATTATGAGCCTTGTTTCAAATGTTTGTGATTCAGTAATTATCTCAATACTGCTCGTTTTTCTGTTTATTTTAATGACCTTTTGATTTAAAAATATTTCACCTTCCAAACGTTGAGTAAATATTTCCGCTATTTTTGCTGCCACAATTTTGTAATCGACAATTCCGGTATAAGGCACATATAAGCCTGAAATGCCTGATGCGTGAGGTTCATATTCTTTTATCTGTTCTTTGCTTATTTTAATTATTTTATCCAGTCCATTTTGAATACCTCTTTGATAAAGATTTTCTAATCGTTCAAGTTCTTCTTCATGAGTTGCCACAATAATTTTACCACAAAGTTCGTATGGGATTTCTTCATTAACACAAAATTCGAGCAATTGCCTGTAACCTTCTTCGCAATTTAAAGCTTTTAAGCTTCCGGGTTTATAATAAATCCCTGAATGAATCACTCCGCTATTATTGCCAGTTTGATGCGCTGCCAAACGACTTTCTTTTTCTAATAGGCAAACATTTAACCCGGGTTTTGATTCTTTAATTCTCAGGGCTGTTGCAAGCCCTACAATGCCTCCGCCAATGATAAGGATATCGTACATACTAATTATTAAAATTCAAATAGAATGATTACGTTTTATAAAAATAGTATTAATTATTATTGAGAAGTATTTTAAAATACTTGGATTTTTAATAAATTCGATATTTAAACAAATCTTATCTGCCATAATATGTTCAATGTAGAATTTTTCAGGTTCATCAACTTTTTCCAATATTATATTTTCGTTTGAATATTTAATTGAAGCTATATCTGTAATCCCTGGTCTTACATTTAATATTTGTAATTGTTCTTTAGAGTACAAATTAACATATTTTCTCACTTCTGGTCTTGGACCGACCAAACTCATTTCGCCTTTTAATACGTTAAAAAGCTGGGGCAATTCATCCAGTTTATATTTTCTTAATATGTATCCTACTGAAGTAATCCTGGGATCACGTCCTCCAATAGTTAATAAACCTAATTTGTCTGAATTTACGCGCATTGATCGGAATTTTAAAACAGAAAAATCCTTATTATAACGACCTACTCTTTTTTGTACATAAAGTATTGGACCTTTATTATTTAGTATAATAATTATTGATATTAAGAATAAAAAAGGCAAAAGTATTATTAGGCATATTGATGAAAAGATAATATCAAAAACTCGGATCATTTTATAATTTCATTAACAGAATTAACTATTGCTTTGACAATAATCTCAAGTTGAGCGTCAGTGAGATCATAGAAAACAGGCAAGGATATTTCCTGAGAATAATTATTGAATGCAACTGGATAATTATTGATATCATATCCAAGATTTTTATAAGCACTTAACATTGGTAAGGGTTGAAAATGAACATTTACTGAAACATTTTTTTCAAATATTTTCTCAATTATAGCATCACGTTGTTGCTCGGTAATATCTTTAATTCTCAATAAATACAAATGAAAGGAAGAAGTTTTATCATCTGACTTCCATCTTGGGCACATTGCCCATCTATATTTGGAAAACTCAGTTTGGTAATATTCAAAGATATGCCTTCTCTTCTTTAGTGTATCCTTATCATAACGTTTCAATTCCACAAGGCCAATTGAGGCTTGTATATCGGTCATATTAGCTTTATAGCCAACTTCCAGTACATCGTATTTCCATGCACCTTTTTGAGATTTTGACAGTGCATCCTTAGATTGACCATGTAAGGAAAAGATGCAGAGGTTTTTATATATATCCTCGTTACTAAATGGAACAGGTAGATTAAGAGCAATAGCACCACCTTCAGCAGTTGTCAGATTTTTTACTGCGTGGAATGAAAAAACTGTAACATCAGCCATACTACCTATTTTCTTCCCTTTATATTTTGCACCCAATGAATGAGCAGCATCAGAAAGGAGTAAAATTCTGTTTAGTTTGCGTTGTATTTCAGTATTAGGATGAAATAATTTCTTTATATTTGGATTGTTGATTAAAGACAAAATTTCATCGTAATCACAAGGATACCCACCAATATCAACAGGGATAATTACTTTCGTTTTATCAGAAATTGCATTTTTGATATGGTTAGTTGAAATGTTGAAATCATCATGATTAATATCAACCATCACTGGTTTGGCCCCACAATGCAGAACCACATTAGCTGTAGCGCAATATGTGTATGCAGGAATTATAACCTCATCACTTGGTCCCACTCCAAACCATCTGAGCACTAATTCGAGCCCTGCAGTAGCTGAATTAAGACATAATGTTGCTTTGCTATTATAATATTCATTTAACTTTTTCTCAAAAAGCTTGGTTTTGGGGCCGGTGGTTATCCAACCCGATTTCAGAGTATCTATTACTTCATCAATTATTTTTTGGTCGATTCGGGGGGGTGAAAAAGGGATCAGTTTCATTTATAAAGTTTTTATCAATCTATACATTTTTCTATTAGGATAGGCCTTAAAATCATAATATATAGAAAAACCTAATCCTTTATAAAATTCAATAACTTTTTCATTATTAAAATAATCAGTCGTAAGAGACAATCGAGAACATCCTCTTTGATTCAATTCATCTTCCAGTTGTATTAACAATTTCTTTCCAAAACCTTGGCCTTGCTTATCTACAGATACACCTATTGAAAGTATTTCGGCATAATTCCCTATATCTTGTAAGTTCGGGTCATTCTTCTGCAAGTTTTTATATAACCTTATTAAAGATATCGGTTTTGAAAGTAATAAACCTACACTTGTAAATAAAAAAGGAATAAGATTTTTTTTGAGTAATCGTTTATTAAAACCTTTTGATAAAAGTGTAGCGGCACAGAATCCATGCATTTGGCCTTCTACAAAAAGACCGAGCATTATGCAATTATCGTCTTTTCTAACACTGTCATAATAAATAGTAAGGAAATTGTCCCCTAACCGGGTAAGAAAGAAATCTTTGAATGAACTTTTGTGAACCTCGACAACATATTTTATATCTTGTTTAATTATCTTTTTTATCTCCATTTTGAAATACTTACAATAAAATCAATTTCTTGTATTTGGTCAAGTATATCTATTTTTCAATATTTTCAATATAGATAAATTAGAATTATTCTGAAGCTTTAATTATTCATTACAATAATTTTTTTGGCGGAATACTCGAATGGAGTTTGGAAACGACATAAATAAATACCAGACTTTATTTCTGAAACATCAAAGGTGAATTGGTAATATCCTATTGAAAGCTGGTTGGAAAATAGTGCTTTTACTAAAGTACCATTTAAATTATAAATATAAGATGTAACACTTCCGGATTTTGTAAGATTCAAATTGATATTTATTTTACTTGTGCCAGTAATGGAATATATTTCGATATTAGATATGTTTTGTTTATCGTATATTCCAGTATTTAAAATGTCAGCACGAACTATATTTGAATATTCTGATTTAATTTCGTTCATTGCATATAGTCGGTAATAATAGAAACTTGCATTCGAATTAATATCATAATCAATGTAACTTGTAGTTTTTTCAGGACAAACTCCAATTGTGATCCATTCGTATCTATCAGAAGAACGTTCGACTTTGTAATTATATTCAGAGGTATCTTTGTTATTCCATAAAAGTTCAACCTGTTTTGGCGACAACACTTCAGCATTTAGATTTACTGATGAATTAAGATTTAAACCAAGATAATACTCATATGGTAAATCAAATTCGCATTTGTGTTTAATCAAGAAATCAATTATAAGTTTAAATTGCCCTAATTGTGCAGGAGTCCAGGTGTTTGGGTGACATGGTAAAATCAAATATTTTTGAGAGTATTTAATAATAGAATTGTAATTTTTAACAAAGAAATCGTAATTCGGATTACCTTGTACATTTTCAATTTGGACATCCGGCCATCTTAGGAAAAGAATATTTTTATCTATGGTGTCTTGAATATTATTTTGAAAGAATACTTTATAATTTGGATTATCCGATATTACTTGGTTTGTAATTGAATCATTTGCGTTGCAGGGTGCTCCAAATGTATGCATTTGAATTCCTAAATAATTTTTGATAATTTGTGTTGACTTGTCCAAATGAGATTTTTGATATTCATAAGTAGTTCCTAAGAATTCAGTACAGGTGTGATCAAGGCCGTGATTAAAAATTTCAAGAAGCCTATCTCCTTTACTATCTATTGCAGTCATATAGGGCCAAAGAATTCTTAAAGAAGTATTATCACACGCAGATGCTATAATTCCTGCTGAGAATTTAATTTCATTCTGTTTTAAGTAATCCATAACTGGAATAAATAAGCATTTGCCATTTTGTACATATAGATCATCTAACTTTAAAAAGATTTTAGGTGTATCAATTGAATTTCCACAAACAAAATATGTGAACAATAGCAGAATTATAATTTTAAATTTCATAAAAGAATAGACTAAATTCTTGGACTTTGAATAAAATTTGTTTATTGTACTCATTTACGTAAACCATAACTATTCATCAATAATATAACAAATTAATGTCATTTCAATCTCATTAATTCTAAATCTAAAATTATTTTAAATTTTAATCGAATGTGCAAAATTCAAAATATTTAATTAAAAATCAAAAATGTTATGCATACTAATTATTTTGTATAACTATTTCTTTTATATAAAATCCAAATGAAGTTTTTAAATGGCATAAATAAATACCTGTCCGAAGTTCGGAAGAATTAAAGATAAAATTGTATTCTCCTTCAGAATAATTGCCTCTAAATAATGTTTTCTCAAGTTTTCCTTCCAGGCTAACAATAATACAAGAAACTACTCCAGGTTTTAACGATTTCCATTTAACAGTTACCTCACCTATTCCTGGGTTTGGAAATACATCGAAATCATCTTTGTTTTCCTGTTTAGGTATTTTTAAAACTGTGTTTGGTTCAGAATGATTTATTATTAAATAAAGAATTATTAGATTATCACAACCTGATATATTTTTTAATTTCTGGACGTATGTTCCACTAAAATAAAAACTCTGTCCATTGAGTTGAAAACTATCACAAGCAGTTGTATTAATCGTATCATAGGTTGTAAAGTTGACAATCAAATGTAATGTGATAATACTGTCGCAGCCTGCAACATTTTTTAATTTCTGGACGTATGTTCCACTAAAATAATAACTCTGTCCATTGAGTTGAAAACTATCACAAGCAGTTGTATTAATCGTATCATAGGTTGTAAAGTTGACAATCAAATGTAATGTGATAATACTGTCGCAGCCTGCAACATTAGTTAATTTCAGTGAATATGTTCCGCTTGAAGTAAAAGTCTGTCCATTGAGCCAATAGCTGTCACAGGCAATGGCATTGATGGTATCGGCTGTTGAATAATTTACAACCAGATTTAAAGTTATTATGCTATCGCAACCGGCAACATTAGTTAATTTCTGTGAATATGTTCCGCTTGCAGCATAAGTCTGGCCATTGAGAGAATAGCTGTTACAGGCAATGGCATTGATTGTATCAGTTGTAGTAAAATTCACAACCAGGTTTAAAGTTATTGTACTATCGCAACCAGCAACATTAGTCAATTTCTGTGTATATGTCCCGCTTGAAGTATAAATCTGGCCATTGAGAGAGTAGCTGTCACAGGCAATGGCATTGATTGTATCAGTTGTAGTAAAATTCACAACCAGGTTTAAAGTTATTATA
>Ga0265323_10000352_pt1 | contig 26372 bp, 19 predicted proteins | sample 41225metaG_FD_193580 | JGI IMG/M metagenome (GOLD analysis project Ga0265323, IMG submission 193580) | Rhizosphere microbial communities from Carex aquatilis grown in University of Washington, Seatle, WA, United States - 4-12-25 metaG | ecosystem: Host-associated > Plants > Roots > Rhizosphere...
GAAGAAAAAGAGACGTGGCCCGACCGGGCAGATACCTGGGTATCCACAACCAAAATGCCCCTTTTCGATAAAGAAGGAAAAATAATAGGAACATTCGGCATATCTATGGACCTGACAGCACGCAAGGAAATGGAACTGTTGCTCATACAAAAAAACCAGGAAATAGAAACGCAAAACGAAGAATACCAGCAAATGAACGAAGAGTTGGTGCAGACTAACGAAGAATTGATGTGGGCAAAAGATAAAGCAGAGGAAAACGACCAGCTTAAAACAGCATTCCTGCAAAATATGAGCCACGAGATACGTACCCCTATGAACGGGATTCTTGGATTTTCAGAACTGCTTAAAACCCCCGGGTTGACAGGCGATAAACAAAAAGAATTTATCGGGTTGATCGAAATGAGCGGGCAAAGAATGTTGAATATCATCAGCGATATAATTAATATATCAAAAATTGAAACCAATCAAATTGTGATGGATATCCAGAAAACATATTTGAATTATATTTTCAAAAATATGTATTCTTTTTTTAAGCCTGAAGCGGAAGGAAAAGGCCTGAATTTGACATATAATTTAGGGCTTTCCGATGAACTTAGCGAGATTGAAACTGACGAAACAAAATTAATACAGGTACTATCGAACCTGATAAAAAACGCGCTGAAATTCACAAAATCCGGTTCCATCGATTTTGGATACAAAATTGTGGAGTCGTTGCATACAAAAACTCTGCAATTTTATGTGCAGGATACCGGAATAGGTATTGAACCTAAAATGCAGGACATCGTTTTCGAACGTTTCAGGCAAATCGATATAGGGCTTTCGCGTAACTTTGAAGGGTCGGGTCTGGGCCTTGCAATTGCAAAAGGTTTCGTCGAAAGGCTCGGAGGTAAAATATGGGTGAATTCCGAACTGGGAAAGGGCTCTACTTTTTATTTCAGTTTTCCTTATCGTTCACCTGAAGTTGCCCATGCTGCCGAACCACAACCTGGAACCGGGTCAGGTATAAAGTTGAAACCTGTTAATATTTTAATAGCAGAAGACGATTATATTTGTAAGGAATTTCTGAAAGAAATTTTAGAAGAGGAAAAAGCCAACCTGTTTTTTGCCAGTGACGGACAGGAAGCTGTAGACCTGGTAAAAACCAAACCGGAGATACAAATAGTACTGATGGATTTAAAAATGCCTATAATGAATGGCTTTGAAGCTACAGAGTCGATAAAAAAGATTAAACCCGACTTGCCGGTTATCGCCCAAAGCGCTTATGCCTTTTCAAACGACCAGGAGAAAGCAAGAAAGGCAGGCTGCGACGATTTTATCAGCAAACCCGTGAACCGGGAGTTGCTTTTTTCTATGATCAATAAACATCTTTCGAAAATACAAATATCATAAAACCCATAGTTAATGTATGAAAACAAAATTATTATTATTACTGATTTGCTCGTTAGGATTTATTTCTAATCAAGCCGATTGTCAGGTTCTTAAAATTTGCGATTCTGAACTAATAGACGAATTGGAAGATTTTAATTTAAATGATGGCATATTCATCAAATCATTTTCAGTTAGTTTGCCCGGATCTTCAAAAACTATTCGTCATCCTACCGATTCCATAAACATTGATCTGGCAGGAAAATCGAAATACTGGATAGTTTTAGTAAGTTCACGCAAAAAAATGGGTAAGGCCAAGTTGTTGATGTACGATTCTAATAATTCTTTAATAGCAACTATTGAAAATAAATTTGCAATGACATTAGATGCATCGGAAATTAAAACAGACAAACCGGCAAATTATTATTTTAAAGTCAGTTTTGACAGAGGTTTTGAAGGTTGCGCAGGTTTTGCAATTTATTACATTCCCGGCGTTAAAATAAAGAAAAAAAGTTAATATTAGAGGAATAGTTGTTTTTTCACCGGCGACCCGAATTCTAAACAACAAATCCGCTTAAATATTACAATTTGTGCGGAGTTTTTTCCAATAAAATAATTGGAGATATTCAATGCAGGTTTTAAGGATCTTTCGGGCTGAAAAGTGAAATTAATTTATTCGCTCAATAATATATATAAGGAAGGCATGAAGTGCGTTCACAGGAATTCAAAAAATTTTGGCCATTAAATATTCTGCATTTTTATCTGCAAACAATCAAATGAAAATAAAAGTTGATTCACTGAAAAGTGAACTAAATCTTTTTAAAAAATTACTTATCTTTGAATAACCTGAAAAGGATATAATTATAAATAAACTTTTCAAGTGACCTTGAAATCGCAAATTACGACATTGATAAATTAAATGAGACTCCTGTAAATTCGAATTTTAAACCTTATTTGTTTGTCAGTTGGACACCTTTATTATATTAGGTATACATAAATATAAAGTTGGATTATTAATTAAAAGTTGGCCAAAAGATTAAATGCGGTCAAAGACAGATTAGTTTTCAGTTGTGGAAAAAAATTTAGACCAATTAATCATTATTTTAAGAGAAGAACTGGGGCTTCTTCTCAGCATAAGTTTCAGTATATTTTTATTTGTACTTTTTTTTCAACCTTTCCCTCTTGACAAGTTCGATTTTAACAATACATTGCTCTTTGTTGCAGGATTAGGGACTATTGTTTTTCTGATTATGGTTTTAGTCAGAATAACTTTTCCATGGTTTTTTCAAAATAATCATCATAGCAATTATGAACTTGTTTTTCCAACTTATTTAAAAGGTTTCTTCATTTTGGCTTTATGTTCAGTTGCCTTTGCCTTTTATCTGGCCTATGTGGGATCTGTAAGTATTACTTTTTATATTATGGCTAAAGTGGTATTAATTTGCCTTGCCCCGCCGGTGGTTTTAGGGTTATACGATTCAATCAGAGAGTTAAAGCAACAAAATGAATCGCTTATTATAGAAAAAAAGATAATTCAGAAACAGGTAGAAAAATATGAAGAAGATTATCTTAACAAATCCATAGAATTTATTTCTGAAAACATTTCAGAAAACTTCAGCCTTCTTATAGCAGAAGTTGCCTTTATTAAATCGGCCGATAACTATGTGGAAATCGTTTATAAGGAAGGAGATAATTTTAAGAAGAAACTTATTCGAAATACGCTTAAAAATATTGAACAACAAATAAAGCAATATTCCAATTTTATCCGTTGCCACAGAATATGCATTGTTAATATGCATTACATCGAAAAACTCAACAGGAGCTATAGCAGTCATTGGTTAACAATAAAAGGGTTTAATGAACAAATTCCGGTTTCACGCCAATATTTGTTAAAGCTTAAAGAAGCCCTTTAGCAGAATTTTGGGTGAATACTACCCACCCCGATTTTTTGACATTAACCCCCATTTTGAATTTTTTACCCCAAATCTAATCGGATTAATCCCTTCTTTTTGCCCTGGCTATTTTATGGAAATACCTTTAGCAAAATTTAAAATGCGATGAATATATTATTGGTATATCCTCAATATCCCGATTCCTTTTGGAGCTTTAGCCATGCTTTACGCTTTATTTCCAAAAAGGCCGCCGTCCCGCCTTTGGGATTGATAACCGTGTCGGCAATGCTTCCGTCATCATGGAATAAAAAACTTGTAGACATGAATGTTTCTCCACTTTTAACAAAGGATATAGCCTGGGCCGATTATGTTTTTCTTAGTTCAATGTACATTCAAAAAGAATCAGTTAATATGGTAATTCGAATGTGCATGGAACTTGGCGTTAAAATAGTTGCAGGTGGACCTCTTTTTAGTCAGGAGTATGATAGCTATCCACAAATTAGTCATTTTGTTTTAAATGAAGCAGAGATTACTATGCCCCAATTCCTGAAAGATTTAGATGAAGGGCATCCAAAAAAACTTTACAGGACTGATGAATATGCCGATATAACCACAACCCCTGTTCCGGATTACCATTTACTATCAAGGAACGACTATGCTTTCATGAACATGCAAGTTACAAGGGGTTGTCCTTTTGCCTGTGACTTTTGTGAAATTACTTCGCTCCTGGGCCACAAGGTGAGAATGAAAGATACAAGCCAGATATTAAATGAACTTGAGGTGCTTTATAAACTTAATTGGAGAGGACCTGTTTTTATTGTTGACGATAATTTTATTGGTAATAAGGGCGAGATTAAGAACAACCTGCTTCCTGCCATGAAAAGATGGATGCAAATACATAAATATCCTTTTACTTTTAATACCGAAACCTCAATTAACCTTGCAGACGACGATGAACTTATGTCATTGATGGTAGAAACAGGATTCAGCTCCACTTTTATTGGTATTGAAACTCCGGAAGAAAAATCACTTCATGATTGCAATAAAGTTCAAAACAGGAACCGTGACCTGCTTTTAAGTGTAAAAAAAATACAAAGAGCCGGATTGCAGGTTTCAGCAGGGTTTATTGTAGGTTTCGACAGCGATACTCCGACTGTTTTTCAACGACAAATCGATTTTATCCAGCAAAGCGGGATAGTTTCTGCAATGGTAGGTCTATTGAACGCACCCAAGAACACAAAGTTATATAAACGACTTGAGGCAGAAAACAGGTTAACTACAGAAGCCACCGGAAGCAATACCGATTTGTCTATGAATTTTATCCCAAAAATGAACTACCATGAACTTTTAGCCGGTTATAAAAAAATAATTCAGAATATCTACACCTCGAAACCTTATTACAAAAGAATCCGGCAGTTTTTATTAAATTACAGACAGCCAGCAAGACAAAATAAAATTGAATTGTCTTATTTAGGGGGTTTTATAAAATCGATTCTTATTATCGGAATTGCAAATCAGGGAAGGGGTGAATATTGGAAATTTCTTTTATGGACACTTTTAAGACGGCCCGGTTCCTTTATCGATGCAATGACCTTTGTAGTATACGGATACCATTTTAGGACTGTTTATGGGTTAAGAAATAACAACAATTATAAGACCCTGGCAGGAAAATAATAATAGACAAAATCATTTTTCAGAAACCTGTCGGGTAACCATTTTAATAAATAATCAAAAAATATAGAATAAACGTTTAATAAAAGTTTAGGTAATCTCTTTTTCAGGACGCAATTGCTTTCCTCGCAGGAAATAGCACTTTATTTTTGGCTTCCTGCCTTGCTAAATATCGAATTCTGGCTTCATCAGGATCAGCGCCAGGTTTAATATATATTTTTGTCCTTACGTCAATTATAACTTCTTGCAACTTTGTCAGGTCAGGTGATTTAAAATTATTCTGTTTTTTTTCTTGCATACGGGTTTTCCTTTCATTTAATGAAAATACAATTTATTATTGCAGGCAACTTTCTCTATTAAATATTTTCGGGTAATTTTTAAGGGCGTACTGCTTATGCTCTTAATCAGGATACATAAAATAATAAATCGAATTCCTGTATAGGAACACTCAGTAACCAGAAAAGTTTAAAAACCAGCAATAACTTTAAATATAGGTAAATTAGAAATTATTAATTCACAAGTGAATTATCATGATTGAAAACTAATTTAAAATGCACCAGCTTATTAAACTTTAGCAATTACCTTTATAGAAAATGTGAAAAAAATAATAACTAATGCAAGTAGCAGTAAATAGAAAAGACATAAAATTTCTTCCTGATGCTACCAGGGTTATAGCACTTTTTTTTTATACTGATGATGAAAGGGCTATTAATACAATAAATTCTGTACTTAAAATGTCTGAAAATGATGCATCGTTTGCATTAAGCCAGATATTGAGGGACTATTCATTACGTCATAGAAATATCACAAAAATTTTTGAAAAGCATTTTAATAAAATAACCTATTTGTTTGCACAATTAAACATTGACCCTGAATTGCTGGACTTTTCAATAAAAATACTTATTGGTTCCTATTTTACAATGGAATATTCGATTGAATCAGCAGCTTTTTTCAATCCTTCAATTGTTGAACATCCGGATCAGTCTAAGGTCGGCACACATGAAAAAAGAGTAATAATAAGTTTCAGGGCAACAGGGGAAGGTCATATTTCGTCGATCGTTTTCCGAACAGGTATACTCGATATAAATAACAACCTTACTTTTGAACCTGTCGGCAGGATGTTGGAAGAAGCTGAACATATCCGGCGACATATTTATAATAAAAAATCGTTTAGTAGTAAGTTTGAAGAAATGCAGGATTTTCATACTATTATACCATCAGGTTTAATACTGGATAAGTTAAATGATAAATTCACTTATGGAGAACTTCGGGAATGTATTGAAGAAGCAAAAAAGACGCTTCATCTTGCTTCCGATAAAGAGATACTATTTAATCAAATAATATGGCTGGCTTCGTCGCATTATGAACTTCAGTTTTCCTTAGATACGAATATATCTGAGAGGGTTATTTTTCCTGTATCGGCAACCGAAAAAAATGGTATTGAAGATGCACGTTTCGTGAAATTTAAAGATGATAACAATAATATCATATATTATGCCACATACACAGCGTATAACGGCAGCTCTATATTACCAAAGATGCTCGATACAAAAGATTTTTATCATTTCAGGATATTGCCTGTTCATGGGGAAATTGCCCAGAACAAAGGAATGGCAATGTTTCCTAGAAAAATAAATGGAAAATATGCCATACTTTGCCGGTTAGATGGCTTTAATAATTACATTGCCTTTTCTGATAAAATTACTATTTGGCGTGAAGCTAAATTATTACAACAACCAAAATTTCCCTGGGAATTCATACAATTAGGAAATTGCGGCTCACCAATAGAAACCGAACAGGGATGGCTTGTGATAACCCATGGTGTAGGCCCTATGAGGGAATATGTTTTAGGAGCAACTTTATTCGATCTTCATAATCCTGAAAAAGAAATCGGAAGGTTAAAAACTCCTTTATTAATGCCTAATGCGAAAGAAAGAGAGGGATATGTACCAAATGTTTTGTATTCCTGTGGTTCAATGATTCATAATGAAGATTTAATTATTCCGTATGCAATGTCCGATTACGCGTCTACATATGCTACAGTTAATTTAAGGGAACTTCTGAATGAGCTGAAAAACTCCAAATAGTTCACTTTATCATTATTCCTGATTCATTATTCTTAACCATATGGTTTTATAGCCATTTGAATAATAGGTCGAAAAAATGGTTTTATGATGTTATATCTTTCTGTTATTTATCAAAATCTGCATTTTCAATAATTTGAGGTTTTCTAAATTCCTTGCAGCCTATAGCCTGTGATACCTGAATAATAATCCTGTAAATGTGTGAATGATGTAACTCTTTTATTGAATTATGTAATGCTTCAAAAAAATATTTGAAATACTTTTATTCAAATACATGAAACATATAGTAATTAAAATAAATTTTAAATTCACAAAGCTTGCATTTATAATGTACACATTACCGGCATTTTGATTTCAGGGAGTTAAAAATGTTTGAACTTAGTTTATTATATCTTTACGAAGTAAACATATTCTACAAACAGGTATGTGCAGCTATTTTGAGTAATTTTGTGTTCATCAGGTTACAATACTTAGTGAAATGATCTCATGTTTGAAATAAAATAAATTTGTTCTGAATAAACTATAATTAATTATTTAAAGAAAGGAAAATGTTATGAGTTACATTTATTTAATAATTTTTGTCTTATTCTTTTTTCTCATAGGAATTAGAATTGTTCGGCCAACTCAACGAGGTTTAATTGAGAGGCTTGGAAAGTATCATAATTTTGCTAAACCTGGATTTCATTGGATTATTCCAATTATAGATAAGCTATTTATGGTAAATGTTACCGAACAAATGGTAGATGCCGAACCTCAGGAAATAATCACCAATGATAACCTGAACGCAAGCGTCGATGCCCAGGTTTACTTCAGGGTAAAAGCTGATGAAGAGAGTGTAAAAGGATCGACTTACAATGTTAATAATTACAAATGGCAGATTGTAAACCTTGCGCGTACAACATTACGTAATATTATCGGTACACTTACGCTTAAATCTGCCAACAGTGAACGCGGGAAAATTAATGCCGAACTTTATAAAACACTGCATAATGAAACACAAAGCTGGGGTATTGAAATCGTACGCACAGAGTTAAAAGAAATTGACCCGCCTAAAGATGTGCAGGAAACCATGAATAAAGTTGTAAAAGCAGAAAATGAAAAAATTGCAGCCATTGATTCCGCTACAGCAGCTGAAACTGTTGCCGATGGTGTAAAACGCGCCAAAATTAAAGAAGCCGAAGGATTTAAGCAATCGAAAATATTGCATGCCGAAGGTGAAGCTGAAGCCATTAAACTGGTAAATGAAGCGGCTGATAAATATTTTGTTGGAAACGCTCAGTTATTGCGGAAATTGGAAGCTGTTGAAGCATCACTCGAAAAGAATGCGAAAATTGTAATCCCAACAGGTTCTCAACTCGTTAATATTATCGGTGAGATGGCTGGCATAATACCTGCAGACCGAAAACTTTAAAAACATTTAATTAGTCATAGTCTGCATTTAATAGTTGGCTAAAAGCTACTGATAAATTCAGGCTAAGTTTGACCGGCATGTAAAAATAGCAAGCGTCAGGTTTTGTGATTATTTTTTGGATAAACAGGTTTTGCATCTTTGTTCACTTCCTGTTAATCTGTTTCTACATATACCTGGCTCAGCCTTTTCAATAGCTTAACAAATTGAAAGAAATTATCAGGTACTTGCTTCCCATTTATAGCTTCTTTTTTGGGATTTGGGGATAATTTCGTCAATTAGCTCCACAACTTTCCCTATTGATCTGCCATTTTTATTGCGTAAACTTTTAATAAAACATTCATTAACTTTGAAAGATATACTTTCATTTATGAATGTCAAAAAAGCAGTAATTACAGCAGCAGCAAGAGGAGAACGGCTTTATCCAGTATCAGATACCGTCCAGAAAGCCATGCTCCCGATTGTCGATACCGATGGGATAAATAAACCTATTATCCAGATAATAGCTGAAGAAGCCTTATCAAGCGGTATTGAAGAAATATGTATTATTTGTGCCCCGGGAGATGAAGAACGATATATTGAAAATTTCAAATCTCTCCACTCAACATTAATAAAAGCATTTAAACAAAATGAATGGGCACAGGCGCAAGCATCCAGTATTAATAATCTGCTTGACCGGGTGAGCTTTAAAGTTCAGGAAAATCCAAAAGGTTACGGTGATGCTGTTTACCTGGCAAAGGATTTTGTTAAAAGTGAACCTTTCCTTTTACTCTTGGGCGATTACTTATATGTTTCAGACATCAAGGGAAAACGTTGTGCCCAACAATTGATCGAATTAGCGGTAAAAGAAGATTGCTCCGTGTCTGCTGTGAATCCTACTATCGAACATCAGATTAGTAAATATGGTACATTAACAGGAAAATCAGTTCCTAATTGTAATGGAGTTTATCAAATCGAAAAAATTATAGAAAAACCTTCTGTAAGCCATGCAGAACTCGAGTTGCAAACACCCGGTCTGAGAGCTGGATATTATCTTTGCTTTTTTGGTATGCATGTATTTAAGCCTGCTATATTTGAATTTATAGAAAACTTTATTAAATCTAAAAAGAATTCTAATGAAAGTATTTTACTTACTCCTTTTCAGCAGGAACTTGCAAATTCTGACAAATATCTTGCACTGGAAATGAAAGGTACACGTTACGATACAAGTAAAAAGCTCGGATTAATGCAAGCGCAGATAGCACTTGGTCTTGCAGGCTCTATAAAAAATGAGGTTCTATCAATCATTGTTAATATTTTGGCTGAATCAGAAAAGAGAGATCATTAAAGATATTGTCAGAATCATAAACAATCTTTGAATATTGTTTTGAACCTTTGCGGGAAACTTGAAAACTTATATGAATACATTTATAAACACCATTACATCTACAAATCCAAAGATTCGGAACAAATCATTTCATGATCTTTGTAAAGAATTATCTGTTTCAGAATTATTTGCAAGTTTTACAGAACTGGACAAATTTCGGAAAACCACTCAAAACCTTTACGAGAGAGTAAGGGCCAGCATCTTTTTGTATGCCGGTTACAGGTTTTACCTTATGGAATCAAAAAATGTAAAAGATCATGGCCAAATACCTGTCGATGGATATAATAATTTTCTAAAACGCAATTATGAAAAAGCCATCAGCATCTTTCTTGCTGAAATAGATAATAATGGGCAAAATTCCAATATTTTTAGTTGTCTGGCTGAAAGCTACCATCAATTAACTTTTCAGATACTCACGGAGCAGGTTCGCAAAAGTGTGAGGTCCAGCATAGGGAATCAATGGATGTTTCGCGTTGGGCACTATGATGAACATCCTTTAAAAATTCATCCTTTGCTTTTATCCCGAAAAGAAGGTTCTGATTTATTCCCTATACTTAAGGAAGTAACCCCGGTTCGCTTGGATTTAACGCACAGCGCTTGGTCAGATATTTTTTTCTTAGGGATGGATTATCCTGAAGGTGCCAGGGTAATTAATATTTCTGTTGATCTTGGTGTTTACGGCCGTGATCAGGAAATAAAACCGCCTCTTGAAACTTATGTGCGTGTTATTTCGGAGCCGGTTATACGGCTCACTTCGCTTGATTTGAAAGACACCAAAGATATTTCGCAACTTTCAGATTTATTTAATTTTGGTAACGATTACCTGTGCCTTTTAAAAGCTGCAATTATTGCATCAGGAATTATTCCACCATCTTACGAAGGAACCAGCCATTCTGTTAAAAATATACTGGACAGGCTTATTTCACCTGGTTACGGATTAGAGCTTGTTACCAAGGTTAATGATATTCCTAAAGGATCGAGACTGGCCGTTTCCACTAATTTATTGGCTTCAATGATAAGTGCATTGATGCGTGCAACGCAACAAACTCAATTGCTTGAAGGTTTATTGAACGAGCAAGAGCGCAGGCTGATAGCTTCGCGTGCAATCCTAGGGGAGTGGCTTGGGGGCTCAGGTGGCGGATGGCAGGATTCCGGAGGAATTTGGGATGGCGTAAAAGCTATAGAAGGCGCTCTGGCAACAGACGGTGACCCTGAATTTAACATTAGTCGCGGATGTTTATTGCCTAAGCACAAAGTATTGACTGGGAAAAGCCTGCATCCTGATTTTGAAAACCAGATTACTTCATCATTGGTCCTGATGCATGGAGGAATGGCCTCAAACGTGGGTCCAATACTTGAAATGGTAACAGAAAAATATTTATTGCGGTCTCAAAATGAATGGATAGGAAGACAAAAAGCAAACCTTATTTATGATGAAATTTTAAACCTTTTAAAAAACGATGATTTAAAGAAACTTGCTTCGTTAACAACCCAAAATTTTGAAGGGCCAATAAAAACGATAATTCCGTGGGCCACAACTCATTTTACAGAATCTATAATTGAAAAGGTAAAACGATCTTTAAGCAATGATTATTGGGGATTCCTTATGTTAGGTGGCATGTCGGGAGGTGGTATGGGAATGTTTGTCAATCCTAAAATCTATGGTAAAGCAAAAGATAAAATATTAAAAATACTCCGGGACACAAAAAATGAAATGTCCTTTAGTCTTCCTTTTGCAATGGAACCTGTAATTTATAACTTCAGCATTAATAAGAATGGTTCGGTTGCAACATTACTTTCAGGGAATAAAGCGTTAATGCCGGACAATTATTATGCACTGCATATTCCATTACTTGTAAAAAATAATCCGGATAATCTCACAGAAATCCGTAAGAAAGAGCTGGATATTGCCACATCATTAAGTTTAGGCAATAACAACTCTTTTCAAATGTTACGATCAATAGTGACCAAATTATTTAATTTTTCATCAGATACAGTTGCCGATCAGAATATAACACAAAATGCATTAGCTGAAAAAATAAAAAAAGAAAATGGCTTCGATTATATTCAACATGAACAAATCAGGAAAGATTTATCCAAAGGCAGCATAGGATTATCGCGTAACCGTTTGCCGGCAGAAACGATTATTGAAAATGTAAAAAGTACTGAAATAATTGTTTTAAATGAAATTTCAGTTACAGATGATATCGGTGCAAAAGCAATAGCATCCGGAAAAATTGCAGTAATGTGCCTTGCCGCGGGGGTCGGAAGCAGATGGACAAAAGGTGCCGGCGTGATTAAGGCCATAAATCCTTTTATTGAAATAAATGGAATGCACCGGTCATTTCTTGAAATTCATTTGGCGAAAGCAAAAAAAACATCCATTTCTTTTAAGGCTGAATTACCATTTATTATTGCAACAAGCTATCTTACGCACGATCCAATTGAAAATACTTTAAAAACTACAAAGAACTATAATTACCAAGGTGCCGTTTATCTTTCCCCGGGTAAATCAATTGGACAACGCTTTGTTCCTATGGAACGCGATTTGAGATTCTTGTGGGAAGAAATGCCTCAGGAACAACTCGATGAAAATAAACAAAAAGTTATCGATGCCGTTCATGAAGCTTTAATAGCCTGGGCTAAAAATAAGGGCGAAAGCTTAGACTATGTTGATAATATTGCCCAGCAACGTTTAAGCCCGTTAGGCCACTGGTACGAAGTGCCTAATATGTTCAGGAATGGAATCCTGGCAAAGCTTTTAAAAGAGCATCCTGATTTGGAAAATATATTGCTACACAATATTGATACTTTAGGAACTGAAATTTCACCGGTTGCTTTAAATTATCACATTAAATCGGGAAATGCACTTACGTTTGAAGTTGTTTCCCGCCGAATGGAAGATCGTGGTGGTGGTCTTGCAAAAATAAATGGTAAAATTCGCATACTGGAAGGATTGGCCCAACCCCATGATGAAGATGAATTGTCCCTGAGCTACTATAATACAATGACCACATGGATAAACATTGACAAACTGCTTCAATTATTCAGGCTTACACGAGCCGATTTATATAAACTGACCGATGAAGAAATTGCGGAGGCAGTAAGACAAATTGCTCGCCGTATGCCATCATATGTAACCATAAAAGATGTTAAATATCGCTGGGGACACGGGCAGGAAGATATTTACCCGGTTGCCCAGATAGAAAAGTTATGGGGCGACATGAGCGCCCTGCCAGACTTGCAATGTGGATATCTCGTTGTCCCGCGTCTTCGCGGCCAGCAACTAAAAGACCCTGCTCAATTGGACTCCTGGGTTAACGATGGAAGTAAAAATTATATTTCTTCTTTATGTGAATTTTAGGATTCGGTCTTTTGGATAACATTTTAATGAAATTTGGAAAGTGTAATTCAATAAACAACAGACTTTATTATTTTAAAAATTTGATGTATAAATAGAGGAAAATAAATAATATGGAAAATATCTGGAGCTATTCATTAACCGTTTTTATGGCATTTTTTGCCATTATGAACCCTCTTGCCAATATCCCTGTGTTTGTCAAGTTAACTGAAGACCTCGACGAAAAGAAAAAAAGGAAAGTTTCTAAAACGGCAAATATTGTTGCATTTTTAATTGTTTTAGCGTTCATACTAATAGGTAAATATATTTTCCAGATATTTGGGTTAACCATTCCGGCATTCAAAATATTTGGCGGGATTTTAATATTTTTTATTGGATTTGAAATGCTTCAGTCTAAAATATCAAGTATTCAACACCCGGAGAAAGAGAAATTTGATGAAGGAATTGCCATTTCACCTTTGGCTATACCCTTTTTAGCCGGACCAGGAACTATTGTAACAGCCATGAATTTTGTTATAAAAGCAAATTTATTGCAGATATTAATAACCATTTTAATATTTGCGTTAATTATATACTTAACCCATATAGCTTTTGTATACAGCAGTTTTATAGTAAGGGTTTTAGGAAAAAAAAACTTTGTAATCATTGGTAAAATCATGGGATTGATCTTAGGGGTGCTTGGGGCAAACATGTTAATTCAGGGAATCAAATTAGCTTTCAATATTTAATTTTTTTCATAGAATAAATTCTTTTATCAATTTAACACTTCTTAGTTTTCCGGGTGGCTAATTACTTATTATGACGTCGAGAAATTAAAAATCAATAATTATTGGTGGGTAAGAATTTTTCTAAAATGATTAAACCTGAGAGCCGACTTTGATTCACTGTTCTAATGATTGTATTTTTGTGCAAAACTTGCCTAAATTAATAATAGTGATGGGGTTAAATATAGTTTTTATTTTTTGAAAATGTGTGAATTATGTAAATCTATCAAAGAATTTTGTAACTATTTTTAGTGGTTATGTAAATATTTTTACATAACGTTCGGGGAAACTTTATTCTTCACAATATGATGCAAGTTATATTATATTGAAAAAGATGTTTAATCAAAAGTTTGCTATCGCGATTTTTGAAAATGGAAAGCCAGAACAGATTCTCTGGAAATTTAGGACAACCTATATAGATTGTGAGATACTATTATTAAATTATAAAAAGAATTGATTGAAAATGAAGGATTATTTTAGGGGATTTACCAAATGTTTAATCGTTCAAACCAAATTTTCAGCCTATAGCTTCTGGAATTATCAGGATGTATGTAAAATTGTCGGAGCCAAATACCCTGCGGCTCCGCTCGGATTATTGACCCTGGCTGCACTTTTACCGCAACATTGGACATTTAAACTGGTAGACGAAAATGTTGAACCTTTGCTGGATGAACATTTGAAATGGGCCGATATTGTTTGTACCGGAGGTATGTTGCCACAACAAAAAAGCATGCTTGAGTTTATCACAAGAGCTCACCATTTAAATTGTACTGTTGTTGTTGGCGGACCCGATCCTACGTCTCAACCTGATACTTATAAGGAAGCCGATTTTTTAGTCCTTGGTGAAGGAGAGGTAACTGTTCCCTTGTTTCTCCAGGCATTACAAAATGGGGCTAAAAAAGGAATATTTAAATCTGAAGAGAAAGCCGATATGTCTGTTGCTGTTGTACCAAGGTATGACCTAATTCGGTTTCGTGATTATATTATGATTGGTGTACAATTTATAAGGGGTTGTCCCTATAATTGCGAATTCTGTGACATTATTGAACTATTCGGACGCGTACCGAGATATAAAACCACCTCCCAGGTAATAAAAGAATTGCAAAATATTTATGACCTTGGCCATAGGGGACATGTTGATTTTGTTGACGATAATTTTATTGGCAATAAAAAGAAAGCAAAAGAATTGCTTCGTGAAATTAAAAAATGGACCATTTCACATAAATATCCTTTCTATTTTTCTACTGAGGCATCTATAAACCTTGCTGATGACGACGAATTGTTGCAGCTTATGAAAGATATAGATTTCCGGTATGTATTCCTTGGTATTGAAACTCCCGAAAATGAAACATTGGCAATTTACCAGAAAAACCAAAATGTAAATAAATCTGTTGAAGAAGCTGTAAGAAAAATAATGTCATATGGAATAGTAGTTAATGGCGGATATATTATTGGTTTCGACAGCGAAAGCCCGACAATAGCAGATATTATGATATCTTCAATTCAAAATTCCGGAATATGTATGGCTATGTTGGGATTGCTATATGCCCTACCAAATACACAACTCACTCGCCGGCTTGAGTCTGAAGGAAGGTTGTTTCAAGATGCTTCAAAATCAATTTCTGAATTTGACATAGATCAATCAACAAGTGGCCTTAATTTTATTACTAAAAAGCCCCGCATTGAAATAATAAATAATTATGTGAGGGTAATTAAGTATATATATGACCCTTCGAATTTTTATAAAAGGATTATTTATAATGGCCTTAATCTTAAACCCGATTATAAATTTAAACCAGGATTTAGTACATGGCTTATATATATAGGATCGTTTCTCATGGTGTGCCGAAAGGTGGGGTTTAATAATAAAACAGGATATCTCTATTGGAAAATGTTCTTTACCGTTTTATTTCGAAATACAAAAGCAATAGAAGCTGCCATTAACCTTGCTGCTATGTATATTCATTTTCAGAAACAAAAAGAATATGTTATCAGTGCAATGGATAAAATGATTAAACAAACTGAAAAAACAGGCGAAGCTGAATTAAATAGAAAAATGGCTGGCAATGTTGCCGTGCCAATTTTAACATTTACAAATTAATCAGTATCGCTGAGATAATTCATGATTTTTTTAAAAATAAGAATTTAGATTAAAGAATATCAATTCCTGAATAGTTCAGATACTTCCTAATTTAAAATTCAAAATTCAGATTTATTAAATTTAAATAGTATTCCCACTACTGTAAATAGAAATTAAACAGAATTAATTTTATTTTTTTAACTGGTCTTTGGAATTCATAAGCCCTTCCGGTTAAATAACTACTTTATAAAAGTGCCAATATTGTTCTTTTCAGCCCGTTTAGCTGCTTTTGCAGCTCTTTTCTCTTTCAGATTTTTAACCGGCGCTTTTTTATTGTTTTTTTCTTTTCCTTCTTTTTCTTTTGACATAATTTATGGTTTTTATAATTAATAAAAAGATTTATTGTACATACTAAACTGAGTTTCATTCATAGCTGCTTTTTATTACTGTAGAAATCATCTTAAAACGTTCATTAGCACTTATAACATTTGAAGTATTTGCCGGTATTATTAATGCTTGTCCGGTTTGAACAATGTTTGGTTTATCATTGATAACAATTTCGGCCGCTCCTTCTATTACCTGAATAAAAGTGTCGAAAGGGGAAATTTTCTCAGCTAAAGCTTCACCTGTATCTATGGCTACTATACTTATATTTCCAGTCGTTTTTCTGATAATTGTTTTACTCACAACTGAATTTGGGATATACTCGATTATTTCAATCATGATATGAATTTTTGATTTTTCAATGACACCATTAGGCATATTATCTTAATTTCTATTGATATTAATCCTGAGAATTTATTCAAAGGTATTTTGACTTATAAAGAATTGTGTTACACAATGTGTAAATAAATTTACATTATTCACACATTTCCGGAAATGTTGGTTAATTAATTCTTCAGATTTCAAATTGACTTATAGAATTTTGAAGAAACTTAACCGGAAAAACAGAATTAAATTTCGATTTATTAATAAAACTTTTCTATTAAAATTCAGATCGAAACGGATATTTTCCTAAAGCTTATCATCCGTCGGGATTCTTCATCCCACAGGCTAAGTGTCAATGCCTTAAATGTTGAAAAAATAATAATAGGTTTTACATCTTTGAATAATTCATTTTCGTAGTGGCAGCTGGATAGATTATAATTGGGAATCCTGGAACTTAGGTGATGAATATGATGAAACCCAATATTCCCGGTAAACCATTGCAAAATAGCAGGAAGTTTCAGAAAAGAGCTGCCTTTAATGGCGGCAGTTTTATAATCCCAACTACTGTCTCTTTCCCACGAAGTTTCGTCGAACTGATGTTGTATGTAAAATAACCAGAGGCCAAAGATATGTGAAATTAACAGAATAGGAAGTTGAATTAAAAGATAAGCTTTGAGCCCAATAAACAGGCTAATTATAGTAGCAATTAATAATATCATGGTGTTTGTAAAATATATATTCCACTTTTCTTTTCTCGTCATTTGTTTTTTTGAAAACCTGTTTAGCACCAGGATAATAAAAACCGGGCCAAGGCTAAACATGAAGAATGGATTACGGAAAGCCCTGTAAAAGAAACGCCTCCATCTCGAAGAATTAAGATATTCTTCTACTGTAAGGGTCCAGACGTCGCCAATGTCGCGCTTATCCAGGTTTCCTGCAGTAGAATGATGAATAGAATGCTCATGGTGCCATTTAAAATAGGGAGTAAATGCCAATATGCCCATGATCATGCCTATAGTATCATTCGCTTTTTTTGACCTGAAAAATGATCCATGCCCGCAATCGTGGAAAATAATAAATAACCTGATCAGAAATCCACAAGCCGGCATGCAAAGTAAAAGGGTTAACCAGTAAGAGTAATGCAAACTCATGTACATTAAATACCACATTAAAACATAAGGAATAAGCGAATTGCAGATTTGCCATATACTTTTGCGCAAATCGGGACGGTTATATTTCATGATTACCTTTTCCCATGACCTGTCAGCTTTTGGGTGGTTATCGACTATTGTTTCCATAATTTTAATTTAATTTGATATCTATGAAATTAAAAATAAATTCAGACAAAAGTATCTTCTTATTTTCTATGATGCAAAAAGAAGGGATTAATCCGATTAATTTAGGGGCAAGAAATTCAAAATGGTGGTTAATATCAAATTTTACTGGTGGATGTTATTCGCCCCGGAATAGCTAATTGTGGGCATTAAGATTTAACTAATATTATTGTATTAAGGTTGAAGCCAAAAGAATGAATTTTTTCTTTACTTCAAACTGCTGCTTTCATTAAATGTAAATTCACTTGCTGGTAAATTTTTTTAAACCAGAATGTGTATTTTGAAGGATTGGCCTGGATATCCAGATTCAAATCATTAAAAGTAATTTTCTTCCAATCGAATACTTCATCCTTATTAATAACAGGAGTTTCATCTGAATTCCCAATAAAAACATGGTCAAATTCATGTTCAGTAAATTTATTATCCAGTCTTTCTTTATAGGTAAAACTAAATATTTCCTGTAGTTTGGCATGAATGCCCATTTCCTCAATTAACCGGCGGTTGGCTGCATCTATATTTGCCTCTTTCGGATAAGGATGACTGCAACATGTATTTGTCCAAAGACCATTAGAGTGATATTTATTAAATGCCCTGCACTGAATGATCCATTCGCCTTTTGAGTTTATTATAAAAACTGAAACTGCCCTGTGGAGCAAAGCCTTTTTATGGGCTTCAATCTTTTCTGCAATTCCTAACTCATTATCATTTTCATCAACCAATATTACAAATGGTCCTTTCATTATTTTTCAATAAATTCATTCACATAACAACATTATAAACTTAAATTATGTTTAATTCATATGCAATAAATAGTTTTAATACATGATAAATTAAAATTTGTCACCTCCGGAAGGAGTATCACCAAATGGCGAACGATCATATTTTGGACGATCAAATTGAGGATGATCAGATTTACGGTTATCTGAATTGACCTGTGTATTAAATTGTCTCAGGTTAAAAGTGAAGGTGAGCATGAAATATCTTTGCAGGGCATTTGTGCGGGTATCTTGAATATAGTTACCGCTTACAGTTCGGCTAATTACTGAATTCTGGTTTAAAAGGTCGTATACATTCAATTTAATTTCACCGCGTTGGTTGGCGAACAATTTTTTGCCTAACCCCATGTTCCATAAAATATAGTCCTGATTATAGCTATTTGACGAAAAGCCTTTATAATATTGGTTTGTAACATCATTTGTCCAAACAATCCCTTTCCAGAAAATCCAGGTAAACTTTAAACCTGCTGAATGAGAATAATAATTGCTGTTATTGGTTGGGTTCAAAGTGTTTTTAACAAAATTATACCCACCATAGTACAAGACCGTGAAATCAAGGTTTTCACTTACATTACTGCTCAGTACAATACCAGGAGTAAAAACTAAAGTATTGGTGTAATTAATTTTATTATTATATTGACCAGGTAAATTAGAATATGAAATTCCTGAATTAAAGTTCAGGTTTGATTTCATAAAATGTAACGGGAATCCATAATTCATGAAGGTATTGAATTGCCAGCTATGGTCAAAATTTACAGGCATGTTTAACCGTGCTCCCTTTTTTAACATTATGCCGTTTGCAATAACTGTATCTTTAATAGCAGAATATTGGGAAATGCCAATTGGATCAACTGTATAACTGGCATTGACAAAAGCAAAAAAGTTTGTCGATTTTTCAGGATTGGCAAATGAAATCCTTGAAATGAAATAATGGCTATATTGTTGGTTCAGGTTTGGGTTTCCAATGCTTAAGTCTGGCAGGTTTGTATTGTTCACAACGCTTTGTAATTGAGAAATACTTGGGGGAGTGGTTGATGCACGGTAAATAACTGAAATATTATTTTTATCGGATAATTTAAACCGGATAAAAGCCATAGGCATCAAATTTTTAAAAAACCTGGTAGTATCACTTTTAGTAGGGCGGTTTGTTGAACCGTTTAATTGTGCAAACTGGTAGTTCATAGTAAATGAACCATTAAAACCCGAAGTTTGCAAACGATAACCTAAACCCACCGAATTGGCCAAATAATCACTATTATAGGTATTCGATAATGAATTATCAATTTTATTGTTATTTAATTTATTGTATGTAAGCAAAGAGTCTTCGCTATGGGTTACCGAATAGTTATAATTTATTTGCAGGAGGCTTATTTTTCCGATAGGTTCAGTATACATTAAATTGGAAGAAAGTGAATATCCTTTTGTTAGATTGTCTTGATTCTGGAAGGTAAATAAACTGTCTTTTCCTGTTTTTAGGTCTAATGAATCAGTCTCTGTAAGTATTTTCGGGTACTTAAAATTATCTGAAGTTGTCAAGGATACCGATATTGTCCTTCCTTTTTTAATAAACTTATGCCTGAATGTCAAATTGTTGGATATGTTATATCCAAGTGCATTTGTATTGTTTAAATTATTTGTTTTACCTGCCCTGAGGTCATTTTTATTAGTAGTATCCGATGAATTATTTATTTGAAAACTCAACTTTGGCACCAGTATCAATGTATTCATTGAGTCTATGTCGTATTCGAACCTAATATTAAACCGGTGGTTATAATTTCTGGTCGTTGATGTATCATTCGTGTTAATGAACTCTCTTTCTTTGGTAAAATAATTCTGGTAAATATCTTGTTTTAAACTGTTATTTGAATTATTAAAAAAATAACTTGATGTTACCTTAATTTTTGGTCCCCAGTTATCACTGTAATTCAACCCAATAGAATTTGTTTTAGAAACCCCTGTTTGCTGGCCTATCATAAAATTTGCGCTACCACTTCCATTTCCTCCTCCACCAGGACCTCCACCAAAATTTCCTCTTCCACCGGATCCACCGCTTATACCGAGTAAATCCTGGGAGGAGAAATTTTGTTGGTTAATATTATTGCTCATACTGATAATAGACATTCTTCTGTCCCAATTAAAGAAATTAACATTTTCGCCAGCCTGGTATTTCGCATTAGTTCCATAACCTGCATAAAATTTTCCGAAAATACCATTGCGGTTATTTTTCTTTGTAACAATATTCATGGTTTTGGTAGTATTCCCGTCATCAAAACCTGTTAATTTTGCCTGGTCACTCAGGTCATTATAAATTTGAATTTTGTCAATTACTTCTGCTGGTAAATTTCGTAATGCAATTATAGGATCATCTCCAAAAAAAGGTTTACCATCAACCAGGACTTTTTGCACAGTTTCTCCTTGTGCCTTTACATTACCGGAATTGTCGACAGAAACAGTTGGCATTTTTTGAACCAGGTCTTCCGCACTTGCATCTTTGGTAGTTTTGTATGCATTTGCATTCATTTCAGTAGTGTCACCTTTTTGAATAGATGCAGGTATCTGACCTGTTACAATAACCTCCTTAATTTGTTCACTTTTGGGCGACATAAAAATCTGACCCAAGTTTTCAACATTATTGCCAACGGTTATTATTCTTTCAATTTTTTGATATCCTAAATAGGATATACCAAATTTATAAGTTTGTTTATATACCCTATTAATTGTGAATTTGCCATTATTGTCGGATCTCGCAAAATATCGAATAGAAGAATCTTTTAAATTTGTTAATATAATCGTAACCCCGACCAGGGGAGTATTATTTTGTTTATCAATAATTTTACCTGTGACCTGATAATTCTGGGCAGTAGTAATGGAACTAAAACCCAAAATAGAATAAATCAATAGAAAAAGAAATCGAATGGAATTCATTTTGTTATCTAATTTTCTATAATTTGACATTTTAAATTTAATAATCTTGCATATTCAAAGTCCTGTAATTTATGAAATGCTTTTGTTCCAGTCAAATCGTATCATTTAAATTGTTTTGAAACCAGGAATTTATTATAAGATTAAAATTTGTTAAAAGAAATGAATAATGTTAAAATATATTCTTTTCGATTTGATTTAATAGCTTTGGCATAAGGTTTGCATTTTCTTTTGCAAAAAAAATTGTGGAGGGAATTACAATGAAAACAAATATGATTAAACAATTAAGTCTTTTAATTCTGATGGGTATTTTTCCAGTTTATACCTCACTTAATATAAAAGGTCAAGATGATATTTACTATTCACCTTCTAAAAATGAGGCAGTTAGCAAACCAACCTCAAATGCTTCAATTAAAGATACAGCAGGTATGTCTGCATACGAAAAATACCGTGCAATGCGGGATGTTGAAATTAATAGTAAGAATTCGAAACCTGATTCAATAACTTCAAATGAAACTTCACAAAAAAGCAAAAATAATGTTGGACAAAGTAAAAAGAAAGTAGCAATTGATAGTAGTTCTGTTGTTAATGAAACCCAGGAATATAATGAACAACCTGAAGACAATGATCAACAGGGAGCTGTAGTTAATAATTATTACTCTGACGATGGTTTCTATTATGATCGTTTCAGACGATACCACAGTTTTTATTTCGATAATTATTTCGATCCATTTTTTGATCCTTTTTGTTGGGATTTCGGGTTTGGCTGGGGAATGCCATATTGGGGATTTGGTTTTGGATGGGGTTATCCCTATTCATGGTACTCCCCATACGGTTATTATGGGTATAAACCGGCATATTGGTACCAACCTTCATATTACCGCAATTATGGAAATAATGGTGGATATTTACATCCTGCAGGCGGAGCAAGAAGAACCTTAGGTAGTTATGGTACTCCTTCATCTTTTAGAAATGCTGGTGTAAATTATGGTAACCGAAATATTTATTCAGGATCTTCTTTTGGTCGCCGGGTTGTTTCAGCAGCACCTAACACAAATATTACTAATTATGGTATTAATAGAAGAAGTGCAGTAATGACTACAAATCAGAATCCTACAAATACCAATGGTACTGTTCGTAGAAATGTTATAAATTCTGGTTCAGATAGACTTAAAACTATTCCTACAACAAGACTCCCTGTAAATGAGTCAAGACGTAATATTAGTAGTGGAAATTATTCACCAAGTTATAGTTCCAGAACATCGACCAAACCATCTTATAATACTCCGAATAATTCATATTCGGGTGGTAGACGTTCTAGTTCAGTTGGTAGTCAAAATGCCACAACCTATTCGAGACCTACTTCTAACACATTTCGTTCAGGATCTAGCGGAAGTGTGTCACCACGTCGTAGTTCTGAGCGAATGAGTGCTCCTTCAAATGTATCAAGGGGAGGTAGTTCCAATTCAGGTCGCAGCTCCGGTTCAACAGGTAGTTCGGGTCACTCATCCGGAAGTAGCTCAAGTCACTCATCCGGAGGTGGTTCAAGTCACTCTTCCAGTGGTGGTGGAGGGCATGGAGGACGAAGGTAATAATCCAATCCTTCATAAAGTAACATGCTTAAATGTTCCGAAATTTCCATTCAATATACAAACCGGTTATCAGAATAATAGGCCACTCTATAGTTTCCTGATTCATATGATAACCGGTTCAGGGTGGCCAGATAAATTAAGGAATCGACTAATATTTTAAAACAATGAAAAAGATAATTCTTTCAGCAGGAATAGTAATCGCAGTTAATAACATAATATGTTACTCCCAAAATTATTTAAACAATGCCCCGGCATATTATATCGATGGCATTAGAAATACAGAAGCATTTTATGGAAGTACTGCGCGGAGCGCTGGTATGGCAGGTGCATTTGGTGCCCTGGGGGGCGATTTGGGAGGTGTTTCCGTTAATCCCGCAGCTATTGGTGTATATAGAAGTAGTGAATTTTCATTTACCCCCGATTTATCTTCATTAAATACTACTTCAACTTATTTGGGAAATAAAACAGATAATAATGATTACAAATTCAACTTTGATAATATTGGTTTATTGTTAAATTTAAATTCTAAATCTTCTAATGGATGGCTGAATATGAATTTTGCCTTTGGGTATAACAAACTTAATAATTTCACAAATTCTTTTATTATAGATGGCACGGCAGTAAAGGGTAGTTCTTTGAGTTCATTAGCAAACGAATTTCTTAATAATTCGAATGGAACCCGTCCTGAAAACTTGGATCCCTATTCAGAGAGATTGGCTTTTGATACCTATATTATAGATACAGTTCGTGGATCAAAAGCAAGTGGAAATTATAGTTATTATTCCCCATTTAATAATATTCTTTTACATCAAAATCAATTATATGATATTTCCGGAACTTCCGGTGAATATTTCTTTGGAATTGGGGCCAATTATAACAATAAGTTTTATTGGGGAATAACAATGAATATAGTATCAGGTTTTTATAATGAAGATTTTACACATACAGAAACCAATGTTGATAATGATACTGTTTCTTTTGATTATTTTCAATATTTTAAGAATATCAGAACTAATTCCACTGGTTTAAATTTTAAAATTGGTGCTATTTATAAACCACTCGATGTCCTACGGTTAGGATTTGCATTTCAAACTCCAACTATGAGCAGAATTCATCAGGAATTTAATAGTTGGATGATGTCTGTAAAAAAGAACGGCGACTTTTATGTTTCATATCCCACCGATATTGAAGGAAATTATATTCCTTCGGCAGTTGACAATTTCTCATTTACCTCTCCTTTAAAAGCAGTTGGTAGCATTGCATTGACTAATAAATTAGGTTTATTGAGTTTGGATTATGAATATATTAATTATAATGCAATGAATTTTTCAAATGGCGATAATCCAACTGATATCCAAGCTTCAAATGAAGCCAATAAAAAAGGATTGAAAGCAACCAGTAATTTAAGGTTTGGCGGTGAATTAAGATTAGGTTCATTATATTTAAGGGCAGGTTATGGTATTTATGGAAGTCCTTATGCCGGCAGCGAAATCAACAAAGATGCCAATACCAATATAATTTCAGGAGGTATTGGTTATCGCCTAAACAATCTTTATATCGATTTTGCCTATACAAACCTGAACCGCACTGAAAAATATTATATGTATCAGGATGTAAACCTTCAACAAGCTACTTTAAAAACAAGTGACGACAGCTTTATGGCCACAGTGGGACTGAGATTTTAAAATTTATTTTATAGATTCTTTCAAAATTTCAACTGTAGAAGGCCCCGAATTAAAAAGCAAATCGATAATACTAAGGTTAGGAACAAACCCAAATTTTTTTTCAAATACCTGGAAATAATCTTGAGGTGTAAATTTGTCATCATATTTATTCATCCTTTTTTTGGGATGAATAGAATCAGCAAAATCATCAAACAGAAATGGCAATGATTTGAATGAATAAGTAAGTTTTATTTCTTTTTCTATTCCTAAAAATTTCATTATAATAACTTGCAAATCGTTGTTGAAATCAAATAAATATTCATGGTTTTTTTGATAAACAAAAGAAATTTCATCAAAATAATAAAGGAAAAAAGCTGAAGACCGGTAGGCAGATCCTATTGCTTTTAAATGAATTTCTTTCCATCTTTTTTCGTGGTCAATTTGTACATCCTTGATACAAATTTTAGGGGTATGAATTTTTTTAATAGGAATGGTGAGTGATAATGGCCCATTCGCACTTAATATGGTACACCTGTTTCGAAATGATTGTTTAGAATAATTTTCAAAATATTCAATAAAAATTTCTTTATAAGAAATAAGTTTACAATAGTACTGAATCGGTGCGAGGTAAGCAGTGGATAAAAGAATTGCTTCTTTGTTTTCTTCAGAAATCATTCTAAAGTTTATTTATCATACTTGCAAGATATGCCGCGCCAAATCCATTATCGATATTTACAACCCCAATACCGCTTGTGCAACTGGTTAGCATACCCAGTAATGCTGCCAGGCCATTAAAAGAGGCGCCATAACCTATACTTGTAGGTACCGCAATTACTGGTTTATCAACCAATCCGCCAACAAAACTTGGCAAAGCACCTTCCATCCCTGCAATAACAATTAGGACCCGGGCATTCCTGATGATATCGATTTTGTCGTATAACCTGTGAATACCTGCTATGCCAACATCGAAGAGCCTTTCAACCCTATTTCCGAATAATTCTGCAGTAACTGCAGCCTCTTCTGCAATGGGTATATCTGATGTTCCTGCAGTAATAATTGCTATATAAGTTTTAGTAAGCTTTTCAGACTTTTGTTTAATTACAAATACATTTCCTGGTTCATTGTAAATTGCATCTGGGCAAAATTTTTTCACAGATTCATAAACTTCTTTATCTGCACGTGTTCCGAGTATATTATTACCATGAGGCAACATATTTGAAACAATTCCCCCAACTTGTTCAGGAGTTTTGCCAGAGCAAAATATTACTTCAGGGTAACCACGCCTTAATTCACGGTGATGGTCAATTTTTGCATAACCAAGATCGGCATAGGGTAGATCTTTTAATTCTTTAAGACCTTCACTGACATCCATTTTACCTTCCTTT
>Ga0265323_10000354_pt1 | contig 26335 bp, 38 predicted proteins | sample 41225metaG_FD_193580 | JGI IMG/M metagenome (GOLD analysis project Ga0265323, IMG submission 193580) | Rhizosphere microbial communities from Carex aquatilis grown in University of Washington, Seatle, WA, United States - 4-12-25 metaG | ecosystem: Host-associated > Plants > Roots > Rhizosphere...
TTTTCCTCTCCAACCAATCCAGGAGCAAGATAAGGGATTCGATCAATCTCATCATAATTAAAGATGTAATTGTCTTTATCTTTAACGTACCAGAAAATGTTATTGTGCTTAGCTGACCACTTCTTTTTACTGCGGCCTCCATAATCGAAAGACCAGATAATCTCGTTCATGAAATTATCTCTGCCAAATATTTCATCTGTCCACACTTTTACATAATGGCATTCGCGCCAATCCATATGAATAAAGAAACTACCGTCATCGGTCAGCAATCGATGAGCTTCCTTGATTCTGGGAACGATGAATTCATTGAAGTTATCAAAGGAATCTTTGTATGATTTATTTGCCCGAGCCTGAGTTTTTCCTGTATTGAAAGGAGGATCAATATAAATCAACCTCACACTTCCGTCTTTAAATGTGGAAAGAACATCAAGGTTATTGCCTTGTATTATTTCTATTGACATTTTACCCACACATAGCATTTGATAAGTATCCCATAGCTTCAGAAGCAGATGTAAATATCCTACCACAAGTAGCGCCGTGGATCATCAGGTTGTCAATCATTTCGAAATCTTCAATAAGAAAGCCATCCGGCAAAACTCTTTCCTTGTAGAAAGTCTTGGAGGTTGTATATCCAACTACAATCAATCCATTGGCCAACCCGTACCCAATCTCGAATGCCGTGCCAGCATCCACCGAAGGACCACGGAATGGAGAAATGTTTGCCAGAACGGCAGAACATGACTTGATTAGCTTCAAGTTACCTTCATAGATCAAATAGCCATTCTTTTCTTGATTGATAGGCTCTTCAAGTTTGACTTCGGAGTCAAGAGGAAACACGCCCTCCAACCCCCAAAGATCACATTGTATCTTTAGAGTTTCGGCGCGCTCTGTAACGTCAGGGAAAAATACATCTGGTCCGGCGAGATATACTCTTTTATTAGCCATTTATTTTGTCTCACTTGCTGTAACACCAGGAGTAACATAGTACTTATCAATATCTAAATTTAGAAGCTTAAAAGCTAAATTAGAAACTGATCCCTTATCCATATGCTCAATTAACATTTCAATAGTTTCTTGCAATCCAATCAATGAGGAGATTAGGTTGCCGTCAAGATCCTTTGAAGTGCCGATCTTCTTTCCATTTAGAAACAATGGGTAGTTATAAATTGTCCCATATCCAAAACTATTAATCCCAATCAGCGTCGAACATAGAACGATAATATCGCTATCAAAATCCCCGCTCCGCTCAAAAAATGGGCTTATGGAGCTTGGTATATCTTTTGATTCTGTAAACTTATTATTACAAATAATTCCTTCACTCTCAAACCAATTTCCAAGTTTCATAGCTTTCTCTCAACTTTTTTCAGACCGCAAGTTGCTTCATAATTATCACCATCCATATGGTGAATTACAGCTGTTACTTCATAAAGTATATTGCTATCTAAAGTTATAAAATCATAACGCGATGGTATGACTGGTATATCTTTTGTAATTTCTGTATGTGCATTGTCTTCATATTCAGTAATAACAAATATAATCCGCATATCAAACCTGTATTTTTTTTACGAATCCTTGATTCCCAATGGCCCCTTGAAAGCCTGTGCTTCCGAAACCACCAGCACCGCGCTCTGTATCCGTCAATGACTCAACCATTACAAAGTGTGCTTGAACCACAGGAGAAATTACCATTTGTGCAATGCGGTCAAGAGGATTGATTGTAAATACCTCAGTGCCATGATTGATAATGATCACACCAATAGGCCCTCTATAATCACTATCAATGGTTCCTGGAGAATTAACAACAGATATACCATGCTTGAGAGCCAAGCCAGAACGCGGACGAATCTGACCCTCATATCCAGGAGGAATTTCAATAGAAAATCCAGCTGGAATCAAATACCAATTTAATTCATTAGGTATTAAAAATTTTGGATATAAAGATAACGGCTTTTCAATGGCGGCATGCAGATCAAATCCAGCCGAGCCATCAGTCTGATACTTAGGAAGTGGGACCTCAACAGATCCGATTCGCTGTATATTAACTAACATAATTTACCTTCAGTTATAGCCGGCCGAATGGCTTGTCGAATACAAGAAGTTGATAATCAGTTGTGCAATTTCTTCATACTCTGGTTGTTTAGCAGTAATTTGCAACGAAGTGGATGGCTCATAGTCCATAGACTCAATTATTATATTTTCAGCAGCAGCAAGCCAATCTGGTTTCTTTGCTCCATCATCAAAAATATCACTGTATAATTTATCAAGTTTGTTGAATAGATCTTCATCAATATCTTGATTATAGAAATCTTCTGGGACTGTTGTCGGATCATCACACAGATAATCTATAACACGATCAGTGATACACTCTGGATCACTAATTTCAACACTGAGATCAAATACATCCTCACACTTCTTATTGATACCAAATACCTTAAATATTCCATCGATCATCTCGACCATCGCTTTGGGAGATTGATCACTATGGGTGTAAATTGTTGTTGATGAGTTAGTAATAAGATCTGTAACAGAATGAATGGCGACTTGATTCATGGAGCAACCTTTCAGTGGCCATCATAAATCTTCGTGAGAACATCCCCGAATTCACGACGGTCAATAGGTTCCAGTGCAACGCTACGTTCCTCGACCGCAGGCTCATCCTCATTGTTCCATTCATCCCAAGTCTCTGGCTTCAGGCACCTTTCGATAGCATCCTTAACATCATGACAATAATAAGTATGTTTTTCTATATCTCTTATTAGTTCGTCTTGTTCTTCATCAGTACGATAACAGTCATACGCAAGAGGCTCACAAGCTTGAAATAATAATCCTAGAGATTGTAACCAAACTGAAATAGAATCATTCATATCTATGAAGATAACGCAAAGACTTTCTCGACTCTGATGCTTTTGTAAAATGAGTTATGCATAATATCCATCAAGATGAGAAATTATTTCTTGAACAGCACGATCTTTTTCTGCCGCCTGTAGCATTTTTCTAGCCGTACAAGTTATTATACACTCATTATTTGCCAGTTTAATCATCGTACCCATAATATTTTCAAACTCTTTAAATTGAGCTACCGTATTTCCACCCTTCTTATATATACCATGAAATGTATCATGACAATTCTGACACAAGGTCACACCATTACTTACATCATACCTTTCATCAGGATGATCTGCCCAAGAATTCAAATGATGTGAATTCAACATAACGCCACGCCTACCACAAATAATACAAGTATAGTTATCCCTGCGCTTGACATCTGCAGCCCAGCGAATATATGAGTAGTCGTCCTTGCGATCAAAAATTGCCACTTACACCTTAGACTCAATGTGTTCGGCAACAAAACTAACATTTTCAGCGACTGTTAAATCAGCTAATGTATAAATAGCACCAATATTACGAATCCAAACATTCTTGATTACAGTGGTTATTACGTCTGCTGTAAAAATATCCAGAATAACAATATCAAAAGGAATACGCTGAGAAGCGGCACAAACAAAGCCACGCATGAAAGCTTCATTTATATTATCAAACCTAATACGATTGCAATAACCATCAAGATTCTCACCATTCTCATTATACGAAATTTTTTGAATAGCACCAATTGGTTTATCGTTCGCTTTAATAATTATTTCAGTATTCATTATAATTGTTATATCAGTCTCCGAGTAAAGACTTGATTGCTCGCAGGCGATTCTCAGGATCTTTGGAAGATGCAGCGATCTTTACGATATCCTTGAGGATATCGGCAGCGGCTTTGAATGAAACCTCTGGAGTCTTTGAAAGACAATCATCGCAAACTACAATCGAACTATCAAAACCAGACAGCTTAATTGTTTTAAGATCTTGCACAAAACATTCGCCACCACAACCCTGGCAATTCATCGACGCTGTATCGGCAAGCTGTTCTTCAAAGTCTTGTTCGGTCATAGTACCGCCTCAGAAACAATACGCAAATATCCCATATATCTCGATTTGTAAGGTATCGAGCTACCACTATGCGTACTATATCAAGGCGGAAACTATGACGCTATTTTGTCTAATTCTTCTCTAATTCCAGCGCCCTCACTCATAACACCGGGGAAATATCCGGCCCATTCTGGGTGAGGGTCTGGAATTACTGCATATTCTAAAGCCAAAGAATCAGACGGGGCTACTGGCTTCCTAAGTAACTTTAGTCCGGCCTCCTCTGGCGTACGGTTGCCCTTTGCAGCGTTGATAGCCAAAGATGCCGTTACACAGTTATCCCAGACGCTCTTTCCACCACGTGCCTTTGGAATAACATGGTCCACCGTCAATTGAGATGGTGGAAGAATTACGCCACTGTATTGACAGCGAAAAAGGTCTCTTCGGAAGACTCCGCGAAAGTTGAATCTTGGTAAAAGTGGCTTCTTGCGCACATAGGCCTTTAGAATAATGATAGCTGGGTAGTCCATGTCTTTGTACATGTGCACACCCTTCCATTCAGCAATGACCTCGGCCTTGCCAGTCATGACCAAACGAATCATTCTATGGAAACCAAGAAATGAAATTGGTCTATATACTTTATCAAGAAGTAAAGTTCTCACTGGCTTTTCAATCTGTCTATTGACACTCTGATGTCTTCGCCAAGCGTACTGGGCGATTCAAGCCCAACGCACGTCCATCCAGCTTTATCTCTCCTAGCAAACATCTCTAGGCGATTCCCGGTTGGGAACATCTCACCTAGCATATTCTGCAGTATATCTGGCTTTGTTGAATGCTTTGTCGCAGGAGAGAAATGAACCGATCTTTGAGATTTATTCGCTAAATGTACGTAAATCTTACCACGAACTCCGACTAAGGCAAGTTCATGTGTCTGCCTGAACAGTCGGCCTAATCCAAAAGCCAAAACGTCATTAATGTCAGGCCAACCTAACGTCTTCAGCTCAGATATTGCCTTGACAAATTCCTTTAGATATGCCTTTAGAGGTTCCTTTTTTGTCTTAACCCAGATATGAGTTTGTGTTTGCCTAAATCCCCACGCATCCATTACTTCAAGACCTTCTTTTAGCAATGATGATGGACACCAAAGCACAAGTACCGAATCATCTTCGGCGATGTCCTTTACAGGTAGTGCCTTCAGATCTTCAATTGAAAGGGTATCATAAACAGAAGAGGCACCCCTTTTTGTCTCTGACATTGTCAATTGATCTGAAAAAGACCACGGACAATCGGCATCAATAATCCTGAATTTCATTTTGCCTCCTAATAAGCTCCATAGTTGGGAAAAATCTTGGCAAATACTTGGTTGGTATTTTGAAATGAAAAGCCAAATCCAGTGTTCTATCGTCTTCTATTTCATCTCTATCTGGATTGTGTCCATAATATGGATCTGTATACTCAAACCAAAAATATAATGGTGCCGACCTATAACTCATACTTGTTATAAAGGCATCACGTTCTACTTCTTGCCTGATATTTTCCATCACCGATACTTGCTATCTTGCCAAGTAATAAGTCTATCTTGGCAATATTAAGTTGAATTTGAAGAGCTTCAAGTTCGCCTTTCTTCTTTTCATGTAGCTTGCGTAAGGCAAACTTATTACGCATATCATGAAGTGAATACTTAGATCTTGGCCTTTTATGTTCATTGTTCAATGAATCTGATAGTGTTTCGATTGGCATTGAATGAAGCCATCTCCACGCCTCATCTTCTGTATTGGAATTAAGACAGTACTTATCATGCTCTTCGGCAAGTGCCAGAAGATCAAGGCCAAGTTCCTTTACGGTTTCTTGAAGTGCTTTAACGCTCGATAACTTCATAACCAAGCTCGCGTAAGAAAACCGCTGCCTCTCCCCTAAAACTTGTGTGTCCACCGCGTTCCCAAGACAACAAAGTGTCTCCGTTTTCAAATCCAATTAGTTCTTGGATTGGTTTACCTGTTGTCTTTGATTCTTCCTCAAGTGTGGCTTTGAAATCGGCCAGACGATTCTTATAGTTAGTAACAAAATCATCACTGGCTTTTTTCATCAAAATATCATCGCCATCAGCTTCTTTCTTGGCCTTGTGATAGTTCCAATATACATCACCTGGAGATAAGAACTCATGGCAAATCTGGCAATCATATCCACATTCCTCTTCTAAGTTCTTCGGCTTGGAAGGTGAAATTCCAATCTTCCTTCCTGGTCCGTGAACTTCTGGCTCCCAATATGATGCAGTATAAACAGTAATCGTCATTTTCTATATCCTAAAATAGCAAAGGTTGGTGTCCCAGGAACACTGGGCAATCACCAACCTTATTGCTCGGGCCACAGCCCTCTCGACCGCGTTTACAATAGCTCTTCAAGAACTGTAATAGAATTTTCCAAATCGCCAATTCTGTCTTCAACAGTAAATGACAAATTAGAAATTTCATCTAATAGATCATTGATCTCAATGATGTTATCTCTCAAACAAGCTACTTCTTCTTCAATCGTTTCACGATCCAAAGGCTCATTTGCCTTTGCCGCTCGAGTCTCAGTCCGCTCACGAATACTATCTTGTATTTCTCGCAGCGCACTTTTCTTACCATAATGGTACTTTGACAAACTAACCACCACCTTCCAATATTACCCCACATCAATTATGAATGGGTCAAGCTCCAACGGTTTATCCGAAGGAGAAATGCTAATCTGGTACGTAATATCAACTGGTTTTTTATTACTATCAGCTTGAAACCTCTTGACAACATGTACCTGATAATCTCCATGGGCCAATGCCATCTGCCATCGACCTTTAGGATTAGTCCTAGCCTGACTAACCAATTCGTCATTTTCATCTAGAACTTCTATAGTAGCTAAAAACAATGGATCTTTTCCAAGAAGCAACACTTGAGACACAGAAGATTTAGGACCCTTTGGTTTTGGCCCTCTTTGTCCGCGAGAAGGACCTCTCAAAGAAGATTCTACCATCTCGCCTGGTTCCATATCTGCCGGCCTTGCTACAAACGTATTTTCTAAATCAACCCCTTGATTAGCTGCAATTTCAGAAAATCTGTTTGTCTTTGGCCTATTATCAAAATTATTCTTATTAATAACATCAGAATAAGCAGGTTCCGCAGATGTGGGAATAGGCACCGACTTATTAATCTTACCTAATAGAGTCTTTAATAGATATTCACTATTCTGAACTCTCTTATCTAATGTTGCCACCTTTGCCTCTATAGAAAGCAAAATATCTGTGGCTAGCCTCTTGTCTTCGTCGGCCACTTATTACTCCCCAAGGATAATTCCAAAATCAATCTTAATTCTCTTCATAATCTGAATTCTGTCAAGGCTTATACTATCTTCATCATTGAGTAGAAGTTTGGAAATTATAGACTTAACAACATCTATATTTTCCTCTACACCAATAAGCTTGTTATCAATGATAACGGCGTAATGTCCCTCGGGAATGGCTGTGGAGTCTTCAGATGCCACATCAGCGCCTTCAGAATCCTCTTCATCTTCCTGATTGTCTTCTTCATCGTCTTCATCCTTTTGGCTTGGTAAAACAGCTTGAGCTATATCTTCGGGCCATTCCGTAATGGCAGCGGCATCTTCATCTTCAGCCTGCAATTCAAATTCTTTGCCCTGGATTTCTAATTCAAGCTCTGAATACATCTGATTGAGTAATTCGCCAACAGCAGCCTTATCAATCTTTAATGTATCCAGTTTCCTTACAATATCCGTAAATATACCATTCTTACCGAAAGTATTTTGTCGCAGATTCTTCAATTCCGAAATTTCGGTAATTTCAGCCAGCTCTGACACGACCAAGCTTTTTACATGATTGAGTCTCTTGGTAAAAAAATTGATAGCCTCAACAGTCTTCGGATCCTTTGGATCCGTCAATGGGTTTATTCCCTGAAGTCTATCGACATCTACCTCGTCATTATTATCAACGATAACAGGTGCCTTTGTTTTAGATGGTCCAGCCACTTTATCATCATACCAAGCATGTTCTACATGTCCAACTGATACAAAATTTGACTTCGGAGGAATGAATTTATCATCATCGTCTGATTCATTCCTAACAGCAACCCTTGGGGCTTTGTACTTAATATTGCCACTTGGTTTCGAGGCTTTAACAACCACAGGATCACTACTAATTTCTTTCATTACTGGCACATTGCGCCGTTGACTAGCACTTACCTTTGGTATACCAAACTCATCATGAAGTAATGACTGACCACCAACTTTGGGTTCCATATCAAGTCGCTGATGCTCAGGTTGACGTGTCTTGGCTTCAAGAATTCTTTGAACTGCGTCTTTTTCTTCTGTCATATTACTACCCCAGATCTCTTTTCATCTCTATTAATCTGTCTCTGTGCCTTGACTTTCTGACGACGATCCCACTCGCCAGTCTTCACCATGTTCTCGCGAATCTGTGTCATAACTCGACGGTCAACTGCTTCCCGGCTCTTGCGGCGCTTCTTGGCACTTGGCTTTTCATAAGCCATGCGCTCTTTTATTTGCCCAACAATACGCTCCCTCTGAAACAGAGCCTTGAATTTTCGAAATGCATATTCGAAATCTTCTCTAGAAGAACCCTCAACTGTTACCTCGATAGGCCTAATACTGTTGTGGTCTAAAATGCTTCCTTTCATGATTCTTCTCCATCCTCTTCAAAATCATCTGTTAGGTCACGCCTATTAGATGTGAAATCTGAATCTGCCGCTTTCTTTTCTTTCAAGACTTGTTGCAAAGACAAATCTACATTTGCCACACTTGGAGTCTCTCGACCTTCTGGTATAGCGATAAACACAGCATTGAAATAAAGTTCTTGCAAATGAGCATATGTCAACTTATTCTTCACTGCCTTCTTTGCAATTGATTCAATCTTCTTATATGATAATATATCAGCAAGATATCTATTCAAATATTTAATTGTTTGATCAATATCTGGCAGCGGGAACTCAAAAAAGCAATCAAATCTCCTTGGGCGACTCTTGATATTCTCTTCCAAAGTCGAAAAATCATTTCCGGTTACTACCGTCAAGATACCATCTCTCTTCTGCAACCCGTCCAAAAGCTGCAGAAAATGCCGCACATCAACAGTCTTGATCATTTCTTGTAGGTCTTCAAAGAACAAAAGTGACGGCGCATGCTGCTCGGCATACTCGAAAGCTTCCTCCAACAACTCATCCGGCTGAGAATGTCCAGGCTGAATTGTTACAGGCTTCAACTGCGGGTACTGCGCCATAATGACTCGTAGGCAGCTCGTTTTACCGCATCCCCTATTTCCCCAGAAGCCAATGCCACGCCGCCACGGAACCTTCAACTTTTCGTAAATAGCCTTAGACCCAAGGAAGCCATCTATGGTTGTGATGATTCTATCCTTAAGATCTCCTGGTAGAAAAATATCATCCCAGGTAACGCTCGGGTCATAGGCTATGGCATCTCCACCAACAACCTCAATCTCCTGACTGTCACGCTCTCGCTTGTTTTGCCAATCATCATATTCATTACGAATAGATATGTACTTCTCGTAATCGCCTTTCTTAACCAAAACAAAGAAACTTACTTCATCCTCGTTCTGGTTTCCTTTATGGAATAAAGCGCAGTGATAGAATACCATATCACTTCTTGTAATTCTGAAAATACCAACGCCAACGAAATGTTCATCGTTATAATCGCTCTTCCATGAAGTTATAGCATCTGTATGTATCGACTTAACTTCTATGTTATGTTCTTCACAGAACTGAACAAACGATCCATCAATACTAATCTTGTTGTGAATGAATGGAACCCATTCACCAGCGTCCTGTTGAGTTACTATATCTTTAGCCCAGTGCATCAACAAGACTAGACTATCAGTCGGTCGAATAAACGGACTATTCTTAGTATATCCTACTGAAATATCTTCCAATCGCTTTATTGTAAGAGCTTCTTGTGAAGAGATTTGTTTCTCAGAAAATCTGTTCATGATTAATTATTCCTATTACTCAAAAGTAAGTATTATTTCTACTAACTATAACCTTAAAAAATTTAACAGTAATAGAAGCTTGAATTTCCTCTACAGAAACATCCAGACAAAAACTCTTAGCACACTGACAAATGACATCTACATCATCTTTATTATTAACCAACATACAATAGTTATTATAAGCAGAATGATAACCATTAATATCAGTGCACTCAAATCTTTTGATAAAAGGATCCATCTAGAAAGTAATCTTTCCATGCTTACGCATGTGTTTGAATTTCTCGTAGTTACGCGGAGTCTCCCTGTTGGCAACAACTTCTGATCCTAACAAGATCATAATCTGCCGTACCGGAATCCTATCAGCTATATGAGAGTGACGGAATGCCCGAGGTTTATTAATAAGTTTTTCAAGCTCTGCATTATTCACTTTTTGAGAACTTTCTCTATCTTCTTTGAATATAGAGGTGGAGTTACCTTATTATAATCTAACCAATTTACTTTGGCGTCTTCCGGCAACTCCTCGACATTCTTACAATCAGGATAACCCATACATGCCAACTTCAACTTACCACTCATCAATGTTGCATATAGTTCATTTCCACACTTGAAACATTTCTTTCCAAAAGGTATCTTTCTCTTGCCAAGGCACTTTGGATAATTAGAACATGAATAGAATGGTCCGAACTTTCCATCAGGGCGCGGAACCATGCCAGCTCCACAATCAGGACACTTCACATTATCGTCTATCTTAGACTTCTGAGATTTAGGAATGGCCTTTCCATCTTCTACAGAAACATTAACGATGCCATCACATCCGGCTTTGTATTTAACACAACCTGCAAAGAAACCGTATTTGGATTTGCGAAGAACGGTATCGCCGCCACACTTCGGGCATGGAATTCCAGTAGGTTGTCCCTGACTACCGCGCGCCTTCTGAAATTCTTCTTTGAATTCATCAAAGAATTTGGTCATCATCGATAGATAGTCGAGCTTACCTTCGGCAATCTTATCCAATGACTTTTCCATATTGGCCGTGTACAAATAATCCATGAAGGAAAATGTACCCTTCAGATCATTTGAAACCTGTCTACCAAGATCTGTTGGTAAAAATCCAGCAGTAGTATTCTTAACGTACTTTCTATTTGCTATTTTAGCAATGATTGTTGCATATGTAGATGGACGCCCAATCTCTTTGCGATCCAATTCAGCCGTCAAACTTGCTTCCGTATAACGTGGCGGCGGCTTCGTTTGAGATTTCTCCATCTTCACTTTAGGAGGAGCCAACTCAACTACATCACCAGCAGCCAATGGTGGCAACGTTACATCTTTATCCTTCTTTAGAAATTCCTTGACGATAAACATCCAACCTTCATCACGAAGGGTCTTGCCCTCTGCAATCAATCGGTGTCCCTTACTGGCCTTCACAGTAACCTTCACCACATCAAATACGGCAGGCATCATCTGACTGGCAACGAATGATCTCCAGATTAGATTGTAGATCTGCTGCTGATCGCCAGTCAACGCAATCTTATCTGGGTGTTGATCTACATGTGATGGTCGAATTGCTTCGTGTGCATCCTGAGCTTTCTCTTTATTCTTGAACTCATTTGGTTCTGCTGGAATAGTAAAACCATTCTTGACAAGAAATGCACGAACTTCTAAGATAGAATCTTCTGAATTGCGAACCGAATCAGTTCTAAGGTATGTAATATGGCCAGCTTCATATAGTTCTTGGGCAGCTTTCATGGTTCGCTCGCCACCGAACTTCAATTTTGTTGAAGCTTCCTGTTGTAATGTGGACGTGATCAGCGGAGGCGGCGCTTTTCGCGGCACATGTTTCGCCTGAACATCCTCAATCTTATATGTTGAGGCGTCTAAATCGTCTTTTATTCTCTGAGCCTCTTCTTCCTTATCAACCCGTGTGGGATATTTAGCTACAAACTTCTCTGACTTTGACAAAGTCACGTTGATATTGTAGAAAGATTCGGGAACAAAGGTTTCAATCTCTTCCTCTTCCCTATCAACAATCATTCTCAGGGCAACAGATTGAACTCGTCCGGCGCTAAGTTTATCCCCAAGCTTCTGAGAGATATAAGGAGACACCATGAAACCAACAATACGATCCAGAACTCGGCGAGCCTGTTGAGCGTCATAGAGATTCTGATCAAATTGACGTGGGTTCTTAATAGCATTTCTGAGAGCTTTTTCGGTAATTTCATTGAAATCAATCCTCTTGAGAGGTTTATTGAGACTCTTCAACTGCTCAGCTATATGAAAAGCGATGGCTTCACCTTCACGATCACCATCTGATGCCACAAAAATTTCATCAGCTGTTCTTGCCGCATCAACTATTGCCTTGATTTTGTCTCGTTTATCAGGACTAACTTCGTATCGCGGCTTGAAACCATTCTGAATATCAACTCCAATATCCCCTCCGCCATGACCTTTGGATAGATCAATAATGTGTCCACCGGTTGGTCTAATCGTATAACCAGCCCCCAAGTACTTGCTGATAGTCTTGCTTTTTGCTGGAGATTCTACGATAACTAAAGCATTAGTCATTATCGATGAGTGCAGTCCCGCCGGTATTCTCGACCACAATTCTGCGGATCAATCCATCAATTCGGCTGGCGATGTTCCGATACAGAGATGCTGCTTCGTCATCCTTACATGCAAATGACCTAAGCATACACTCATTAGAGATGTTCTGTAATAAGTTAGATGCGTATTTGAAAAACATATTGTTATGCTAAGTTATTGATTCTTTAACAAGCCTAGCTTTACCTTTACGAGCTGAGAATATTTCCATTGAATTAAGCTCAATCACGTACAATCTCTCGGCATAACTTCCATCTAGGGTAATGAACTTATCTCTGACCAATGGTTTGCCATCTGATTTACCAATCCCACCAGTTATAATTGTCTTTTTCCATGGACATTTAAAATTTTTTGCATTACATACCAAATTAAATACGCTTCTATCACTAACAAGTACATTCTTGTTCTGTTTATTTAATTGTATATTTGGATCACAGCCCCCATGAACAAATATATAATCATCAGTTTCATAATAAGTTAGCAATAAGTTTATGAAATCGATATGTTCTTTAGGAATAAATCTTTTTATATATTGTCTGGTTATAAGATATGGATTTGAATTACCTAAATTATTTCTACTTAGGTACCCTGTTAGTGACACATCGCCACCAGATGATAACCATTCACTATAAATAGCAGCATCGCAATTTTGATTCATAGATTCTATTAATTGTAAATCCTTATTACCCAACAGACATTGTACCTGTTCTGGGCTTTCTGTTTTGGTTTTTATTAATAGATCTATTGTCTCGTGAGACCGTGTACTTCCCATGTAGTTACCAAGAAATACTAATTTGTCTATTTGCCCGCCTGTTTTTCTTAGAGGTAGAATACGACTAAGTATTAGTTCAAGTTCATTATGCATTCCATTAATGTCTGAGATAACATAAAAACAATTATCAGATGGCCTCCAGAACGACATATTCCTAGATATATCCTGTCGATTCGTGTATCGTACGCGCGACAAATCCAATGAGCGCAATCACTCTATCCGATGACCAAGATGCCGCGTACAAGACAATGGCCAAATGGCTGGCCAATGGAGGGATTGTCCATCCAAAACAAAAGACATCAAATCTATTGACATTTGCAGGTTTCGCTGGAACTGGAAAAACCACCGTTACTTCTGTACTGGCAAAGGAGTTTGGTTCAGCAATTCGCTTTGCCTTCTGCGCGCTATCTGGTCGTGCCGCATCAATCCTTGGAACCAAGCTTCGACAGCAAGGCATTCAATTCAGCAAAGACGGTCATTACTGCGGCACCATCCACAGCCTCATCTATCGCCCAATAGAAGATGAAAAAACCGGCGAGGTTATCTGCTGGGCAAGAAATCCACAAATAGATTATGACATCATTGTTCTTGATGAAGCCAGTATGATATCTGAGGATCTGTTCAGAGATCTGTCATCATATGGAATTGATATCCTTGCCGTTGGCGATCATGGACAGCTGCCGCCAATTGAAGGTAAATTTTCTTTGATGCAGGATCCAATATTGAGATTGGAAAAGATTCATCGGCAAGCCCAGGACAACCCAATAATAAACCTATCTATGGTAATCAGAGAAACTGGAAAGATCCCAGCATCATTTTCAGATAACAAACATATCTCTTTGGTAAAAAAAGGAGATTCTGTTGATTTCCTTAGGCAAACATACCAAGGAAAACAAAACCCAGAAGAGCTCTTAGATAGCGCAATACTTTGTTATAAAAATATAACACGCACACGACTTAACACTATGGTAAGAAACATCGTGTTCGGTAATATTAGTTCAATTCCACTATCTAATGATCTTGTTATTTGCTTGCGTAATGTAAAGAACAAGAACTCAAAGCAACCTCCTATGTACAATGGGTACCGAGGATACTTTAAATCAGCCGTTACAGAGATTGATGATCATTTCTGGTCAGCTAAAATAAACTTCCCATATGAGGATATTGAGGTTAATGTAAAGAATATTTGTAAACATCAATTTGGATACCCAAAAACATTCAGCTCATTTGACGAACTAGAAACATTCGGTATGGAAGTGAAGCATTGGAATGAGGTTGGACTTCTGTTCGATTACGGGTATGCAATGACGGTCCATAAGATGCAGGGCAGCCAGGCCGGGAACATCATCCTTTTCAACGAGCGGCCAGCTCCGGTCAGCGAGGACAACTACCGCCGTTGGCTTTACACAGCCTCAACCAGGAGTACTGATAAATTAACAATCATCCCTTGACTATAAATTTCTAGTATTTAGATTGTTTGTGGCCGGGATGGCCAAGGAGATAATTATGATCAAAAATCTATTTGATGCATTCAACGCTATTGATGAGGCTATTAACGCAGGACTTGATAATGTAATAGCTTATACAAGAAAAGTACAGGATAAAGTACAGGATAACGGTGGTTTTTATTCACTGAAAATTGATATTCCTGGCTTCGAAAAAGACGAGATAGAGATCGATATCGTCGATAACATCCTAAATATCAAAGCCAAGAATATTGATATTCCTAGCTTCGAAAAAGACGAGATAGAGATCGATATCGTCGATAACATCCTAAATATCAAAGCCAAGAATGTCGAAGACAGCAAGGTCTTCGCCTTCTATGTTCCCAAGGATATAAACAAAGAAGATATTGGCGCTTCTTTAAAGAATGGACAACTTACAATAACTCTGCCAAAAAAGACAAAGCCAACCACAACAACCAGGAAGATTAAGGTTAACTATACGAAGTGAGTGCTAAAAGATTCTTCAACTAGCTGAACACTAAGTTCGCTTATCTTATTTATATTAGGAGTATTTGGGAGTGGTGATGATTCATAAAGCGCATCAATCTCTTTTGTCTGCTTGTCAAACCACTCCAATAGCTCAGCGAACGTCCATGCCCCATTGCGAATGGCAAGCAATTCTTCGGCATCCGGTCTGCGTACCCGCATAATACCGTCCGTCATCAGCTCTTTGCAGCATCGAGAGAGCCGAACAAGATGCATTGCATGCTTACAATTACCGTGAATTGCCACCTTGCCATTACGCCTTGTAATCAAGGTTCCATTTGGTACCGTAAAACATACTATTCTTTGCTTTTCTACATAAATCTTTTCTACATTTTGAAATCTAATCAATGTCCGTGTCTGTCCTGGGTTTTGTCTAAGATGTACTTGATACATCCAGCACTCACGACCCTCTTGATCTGTATTTAAATAAGGCCCCCATAGAGCAGTTTCCCATCCGGCCATCAATGCCAATTCCTGCACATCACTAGCAAGAGTTTTTAGCTTTGAATAGTAAATATAACTATCTGTTTTTGTCTTATGCTCCCTTGTAGTGCCATCACCACGAATCAAAGCTAGTAAAAGACACTCTAACAACGATTTAGATAGATTGAAAATATATCTTGGAATTCTTTTATTTTCTTTATAACCACATTCATCAATCATACGAATAGCAATATTATAATTTCTAACATCAAGAATCATTTCTTCATGTTCTATTTTATTGTATTCATTTGGTTGTTTTGTATAAGTATAAATTGATCCATTGGCAATTTTTCCATACTTATTATTCCACCTTTTCATATATCCAGAAAGCTGTCCTCCTGGTTTTTGACTTATCCTAATACTTTTGGCGTGCATATCTCCATCTGTATCAAATGTAGCACAACCATCACTTAGATACCAACCCATCAATGATAAATATGCACGAACAGGTACAGGCAAGCCATTAAATAATTCTTTATTAGAGAATGTTGTTTTACGTGGAGTTGGTGCAATAAGAATATCAAATGTATCTGGAATGGAAGATGCCTCTTCAAGAACCCATCCATGTTTATTCTTGCTTTTTCTTTCGGATTTTTGAAACAACATTCTGTGATTAGCCGTCACTAATGAATCTGTGTGTATCCCATAAACATGATACATAGGCCCAGAATATAATGAGTCAAATTTATCTATTGGTTTTTGATACTCAACTCCAAGAAATTTTCTAGAAGTAATGCCATCTTTTATAAACACAGTGGCTAGTAAACAATCATCAGTAATATCATCAAATGATTTCCAACCATCATTTGTAAGAAACTCTGTATCTTCAGAATAACAATCGAACCCGAACTTTGCCTCAAGCTCGGCACGGGCTGGATTCCTGTTCTTCTCCCAGTCATTGAAGTGCTGCCAGTCACGCAGACGGTTCGTGTACAGCCTTTCCTTGTCTAGGAACTCGATGAAGTTCGTGGAGAACCCCAAACTGTTTGCTGCAGCCAGCCAAATCTTATCATCAACCCCTTCAAAACTCCAATTTGTGATCTCTGTAATGCGCTTGAGGAACTCATCTTGGATTTCTTGACGTACGGATGGGCTTAGACTCTCAATCTCGTGCCAATTCCATTCATCAATCCGCTTCTTGACCGCCGCATTAGCAGCCATAACCTGATCCGTTGGAATTACAGTTCTAGATGGCAGCCCAAATTCCTCACGAGTAGGCTGATGAGTGATAGGATTCAACAGCCATCTCCTGTGGGTAAGGATTCGTTTCATCTGAGCGTTGGCATATCCTTGGAAAGTGAATTTGACACGCTTAGATAAGAACAGATCTCTATTATCTAGGAGTAGTTTTCCTATCCTAGAGACATAGAAGTGGTCCTGATCATCGGTAAAAATGATTTCTAGAGCATTAGGATTGCATTCAGAGGCCAGCTTGAGGAACTTGCGCATCTCAAAGATGACAAGATCAGGCTCTTTTGATGTAGCCTGCTCGAAATTGTTGGTCATCCCCAGGTAGTATTCTTTGGGGGCTATCGCAATTCCCCTAACATCTAGGTCACTGGTAGGGGTAGAGGTACCGTAAGCGCGGCTACCGTGCTGGGTGAGGTAAATGGTTCTCTCCCGCAGCCACTCCAGGTTACCAGTATAAGAGGTCCAATCGAAAACTAACATACTATCCTTTTACATATTCAATTACAGGGAAGTCTTTAGGCCAGGTCTCTAATAGGAAATCGAAGTTCTTTTTCATCCTATCGTAGGCGGCCTCTGGAACTCTATGGACATTCCTTGACTTAGCTATTTCGATATCCGTATCCATATACTTAACCTCGACATCAAATCCATATGCTTGCGCGATTCTGACGTATGGTGAAATATCATGGATTCTAACATTGGTGTTATCTACAATTACATAATCCTTCTTATCAAGTAGCTTTGCGCAATACTTGTGATTATGTATCTCCTCAATAAATCTACGTAGGCAATCTTCATGGCCTTTATGAGCCTCTTCGATTGTCCAATTGTAGTTTCCATCGCTATCCGTGAAGTAATTATCAGAAGATAGGATTTTGTTGTTTCCTTCTAGTGATTTTGCCCACGTGCTTTTACCTGAGCCAGGGAGGCCCATCATAATTATTATTTTCATACAGCGTCTTTCTGAGGCCCGCTAAACCCCATTTCTCTTCACGCAGCTTTCGCAAACACAGTGCCCATAGTTGGAACCCAAATGTCTTGAGTCATGTCCCAGGCTATGTAATCTGGAGTAAAGTAACTAAAGCCCCAATCGGCCCAATCAGATCCCCAAGAGTTCTTTACCTTGAATTTACCATTGACCCAGCCAACAATCACCTGGGCATGACCACCCTCGGTATCATTTGGAATGCCACAAACGTAAGGGGCCGTGATGTTCCCAAACGTCTTACTTATTTGAGTTCCGAACACTACCGGATGGCGGCCACGCAATGCTGCAATGACTTCGGGTATGCGATCATTGCCAGTTTGCTTGATGCGATAGTAGCTGTGAATTCGGTGTCCAACTGCTTGGCGCATTGCCTTGATGCTTGGAGGTATGAATACCTTTGTTGTATCGTACGGCCAGATAGTTTCATCGCAGATACCAAATCTACTTAGGGTATCGAAGCAAAGGCGAATGAAAGTTCCTTGGTCTTTATCAATCTGTCCATGACCACTTCCATCATCATCCATGATAGAACGAGCCATCGAATATACGAATAGCCTTGATAGCTGCGGAACAGGTACTGGAGCGCGGCCTTCTTTAGCGGCTCTATCAGACTCTTCAATTGCTGAAACAATTTCTACGGAGTCTGCAGTGGAGTTTCCGGCACAGCTACTAAGATTAAATTGATTCGATGGAGTTGAGAATGGAGATAAATCGATATCACCACTGCTTGCCGAAACCAGGTAAGGCTTCAGTTGTGTTGTAAAATCTTTGTCTTGTGCTAGAAGATTACCATGTTTTGGGTCTGGTTGATATCCATATTTCATTTCCATGATAGTCTCCTTATTTACAAGTGCTTGGATTCTTTACTCTAGCAGCTTCTATTTGATCGCAGTTTTCGACCAACAAGACGCAACGTGGATTCATTGATATTCCGCTGTCTTGAGTTAGCTTGCAGAACTCTGGACAACTCTCATTCGGAACATCCTTTGGTCCTGGCTTATCCGAATCATATACAGGATTACCCTCTTCACATCCCAAGCCGCCCTGCGTTTTTGGTCCAATGTGCTGACACATCGCTGCGCATACATCAGAGTCAGGCTTTGGTTTTGGATTAACTAATTGATTTTGATTACAAGCACAACCCAATAAGCACAAGGCAATTATAAAACTTTTCATTTCAACTCCGTAATAGTATATTACAAAATGTCCAGCTTTCATTTGATAATTTAAACTTTTGGATTGTCCTGTTCAACAAACCCATACTTGGCAAGTCTATAATCCAAACGCTCTTGTCCACCTTTATTCAAGAACTTTTGATATTTTTCCTTGCCAAGGTTATACGTCTCTTCGTCAAATATAAAGCCCTCATGCTCTTCAGTCTCCCAAAGAGCAGTAATTGCAATTTGACGTTTGTTGTTGCGGTCAACATCCACCACCATAGACATTCCAAGCGGATGAAGAACCTTTCTGTTTATTTCAAATATCAATCCGCTATCTACTAGAAATTTCGGAAATTTGCTTATCGTTTCCATCAGATCCCTTTAGAGGCCGGATTTCTCCGTGAAGTCTCTTGTATATGCTGTCAACTACCCTGCGGCGAACTCTCTGAAGATTCACCAGAGAATACATCTCGTAATGTGGAGGAATTCTGAAGTGAATTACTTTCACCTGAGTATTCTTAGGAACTGTGCTATTCATCTTTATATTTGAAAACGTATAATATTCAACTTCTGATAATAGCGATTTACCTTTGTCATCGATAATGTCGCACAAGAGGCCTATGAAGCATGGCCCGTTGCATTTCGCCCCCACAAAAATTTCATACGTGTTGTTAGAAACCAATCCGCTCTCACGTACGTAGGCATGGTACTCACTCGTGCCAAGGAACAAATTCAGGCCAGGATCTAATAAAGAGAATACCTCGTTTAGATTTCCATCATCATCCATGATTTCAAATGGTAGTTGGTTTTCAATAAGCTGAATATACTTCTGAAAGATCAGGCTCTGTATCGGGCGCTCACCAATTGATTTCCCATGTATGAGGTATCCAATCATCCCAGCAGGATCTTGTTCAAGAAGCATCTCAAATGCTTGATACATCAAGTATTTCTTGATAACCTTGGACATCGGCATTTTTGAGAAGCGCGCCTTTTGTGCGGCAATAACTGATTTAGCAATCCCAAATTCACGATGATATTTTTCTGTTTGTTCAATCTTTATATCTGGATTTATTTCCTGAGCATCAAGCCTGTCCTGAAATTCTGGGGTCTGTCCTGTTCCAAATGAATTAACAACTATCGGGGCATTGAGGCTTACTGTAGACCCAGAGCTTTGGCCCAATGGATGTGCCATAGGCTCTAGTTCTGAGACCACACCGAACCAATCGCAAGTATCGTACGGACAGCTTATTAGAATAGAATCTCCATTTTTAATAAATGAATCAGGAATAAACCTCTCACAACTTGGGCAGCGGTGCCCTTTCCTTGAATGAATAGAGAATACTTTCCTCAACCTGAAAGCGAATTCATCGCGAGACGATCTGGCCTTAATGGATTCAAGACGTACACTTTCTCGCGTACAATTTTGGCAGCGTAACATCTTTCCATCGTAGATTAGATACTCACGATCACCAAGCGTCTTACAGGCCGGGCAAATTGGAATAGAAATCTTTTTGACAAAATCAATATCTGATTTTAGACTATCTGCCAACTTTGACAGGCAAGTTAGAAGATATGGCCCGATACTTCTACCAGATCTCCAGTGCTGGTTCTTGAATACAAAAGTATACAAGCCCTTCTGCAGGGTTGTTGCCGCGTATTCTTTGAACGCCGATAGTGCAACGCCGCTTTCAGCTCCATAGACATAAGTTGAAAGCGTATGAATTCTAGACGAAAAATGATCCATCAGTTCTTCAATAAGAGGATTTGGAATATCCTCCCATGAACGAATGTCTTCTTTGGCTAGTTTTGATGCGTTGATATTAATGTTATTGATTGGATTGGTTTCCAAATTCGCACCACATGTACTATATAGAGAACCTAAGTGTGAATGAGTAATTAAACTCAACGCCTAGACTCTCTCGACGGCCATCTTCAGGCCATCAATATTTCGAGCACGTAGCATGAGACTGCAACTACAGTGCTAGCGAACACTCGAAACTTGGGGGCTATACTGCAACAAAGTTCGTGGTGTTGCAACACCATATGTTTTGTCAAAAAGAAACACCGTGCTTTTGCTGACGCTCGGCCGTAATTTCGGTGGGCGAAAACCCTACATAATCTCCAATAGCTAGGCCCAAATTAGCTGCTGTACCGGCAGGAAGTTCGACCACAAGATCTGATGGCTCATTCGGACCAACTAGCTTGGTAGAAAATGGTTCTCCTTTAAATATCCCAACTACACAATTAGCTCTGCAGAATACGATGTCTAATGGTGTCATCGTATTCTTCATCCAGAATCTTCTTGTTGCTGCGCGCTTGTATGGAAATGACATAATTGGAGGTGGCCATTTTTGATACATCAATCCCTTTGACTGTTCAGCTTCCGTAACAGCAACTAAGGTTTGAAATACTTGTCCCTTAATACTGATAATGTCACTCATTTATCCTCTGTTTTTTCAAGAGCATTTGACATTTCAGAAACCAAACCCTCCAGCTCATCTATCTTTTGTATGTTAGACCTGTCAATTTCCATAGCTCTCATTGCCATGCGAAGAGCATTAATGTCCATAGTTGGAATCATGTCATATGTCATCTTGACATTCTTTTGCTTTCGATAAGACTTCTCAATTCTCATAGTTGAATTGTACATATCTGCCAAGTCTGCCAACGCTTCATAGCAATTAATTAGAGAATCATAAAAAAGATCGCTGTTCGACATCAAGCGCCTGAAGTCTAAATGTCTATTCTCAAGCACATCCATCAAGCCCTGCAATCCTTGACGCGCTTGCCTAAGGCTTCTGCTAATTGTCAAACGAAGACTTCTATCTCGTCTCGGCATAATGTGTGTAATCATACGTTTTATGAACCTAGACACGTCACTTGCCTGAGAAATCTTTTGCTCTGCCATATCCTTGAATGCTTTAAACTGAGAATCTGAAAACACATCTGCCTGAGAATTAATCTCTGATTCATTCAACATTGAGCCTGTAACCACTTCTGGATTTGTCTCTTGCGCTTTCTTTTCTACCTCGGCCGAATAAGCCAAAGCTTTTACTTTACCAACCAACTTCAAAAATATAGCGTATTCTTCCTCAAAATGATCTACAGATTTAATCTTTGAAACAATTGATTCTGCAAGTTTGTATATTTTGCGATATTCAGTTTTTACTTTATCTCCCCAAGGATCTGGTAGGCTTAGTTTAACAACCGCAAAGCATTCCATTGTCAATCTATTAGTGTTATCATATACGTATTCAACTAATTTATGATAACGCTCTTGTTCCTGTTTATCAAGATCAGAATCAATAAAGTCGCTTTGTGGAACTTCTGGAACGGGAGCTGTTTGAATTCTTCTCTTCCTGCGTGCTCGCCTTCCGGTTGTTCTGTCTTCTGGTTTTGGTTCCGTCTTCAACTCTTTTTCTAATGGAAGTGTAGTATTGCCTTTATTTAGTTCTTGCTCTTCTCTTTTCGCTTGTGGCTCTTGAGTTACAGCTGGCTCATTGATAATTGATTGCGCTTCTTGTACAGCTTCCATAATAATCTTGCTAGGATCATTTGGAACCAATGTCTGATTCTGGCCATCTCTGACTTTTGACTTTGAAGCTTTTTCTATAGAGTTTTCCAAATCATCAAATTCTTTTTTTGCAGAAGATAACATCTCGTTGATGTTGTTTCTAAACACTCCGAAGAATGATGATTTAGCATCGCTATAAAGTTGTTTTGCAATATAAATTGAATCAAATACTGATCCTTCTTCCATACTGAGAACTTTGTCTTCTATATCCTTAAGGCTGCCATTTACTCTTGCAAGAGATCTAAGCAAAGCAAGTCTTTGTCCCCTATCATTCTCAGTAACAAATGGATTGTAAGCAGTTATATGTGCCCATACTCTACTGAATGGATTGCTGGCGGTTTTCTTCAAAAGTTCCTCGGCAACTGCTGCGGCAATCTGCTGTTCAGGGACTGGTGACGCGGTAGGCGCGGTGGCAGCCTGCTCTGGTTCTTGCTGAACGTTCTTCAGCTGCTCGGATCTTTGAGTGCGTGACGCTGAATAGCTGTCCTGTTGAGTTTTGATTTGGCGCAGCGTTTGAACAATATCAGACAGTTCATGCACTGCAGCATCTCCAGTTCCTACAACTTCATCAGGAATTGGTTGAGTAAGATTGAATTTATTAACACCAATATCTGGTGATGGTCCGCCATTCCATCCCTTCTTCAGAGCAATCAATAGGGATATAAGCTTAGATGTACGCCTATTTATCAAATCCTTGCTATTTACAATAGCCCTCTGCTGAGGATTTTTTCTTTCTTGTCTAGCGTAAACTTCAATCATACACTAATGTTCAAATACACCCTTATGAAAAGCTGTTAGGAATACCAGTCCTTCGTGATTTACCGCATCTTGCACATATTCTAGTTAGGCTCTCAGTAGATACTAATGAATATAGTTTGTTGATGGTCATCTTCCCGCGCTTATTCTGCTCCCTAAATATTGGAAAATAATCCTCTTTCAAGATATGTTTTTGTAAAGGTCTGCCTTCTATAAGCATTCCTATTGGTATTTTGAATTTTACAGTTTCACCAATGACAAAAAAAGCTTCAGAAGAATCAGCATAACATTCTGAACATCGCACACGATTTGCCATTAATCTAATTCTGTGAGATATCCAATTATTCTTCTGCATCATTTTCGTTCTCTGTATCATCAGCACTACCAGTGCCCGCCTTCTTAACTTCCCTCTTCAAAAGCTCTGGTTGCTTTTTTGCTGTGGGTAGAATTTTATCTATCAAACCATATTCAAGAGCCTCTAAGGCAGACAAATACTTGTCCATCTTTGTGTCTCTTTTAATCTTGGCTTTTGTATGTCCAGTGTGCCTTGCCAAGATTTCAGTAAGGCGATCTTGAACCTCTTTTAGTTCTTTGGTGCCTATTTCTATTTCAGCATTTGAGCCTGCCAGACCTTCAACTTGAATCTGGTGAATCATAATACGTGAGTTTGGCATTGCGTAGCGCAATCCCTGTGACCCTGAAGCAAGAAGTATTGCCGACGCCGAACTAGCCTCTCCAATACAAACTGTCTCTATTGGCGACTTAACTCTCTGAATCATGTCGTAAATAGCAAAAAATCCCTGGGCTAATCCTCCAGGGCTATTAATCCACAACTTTATTTTCTGCTCTTGGTTCTCCCTGTCGAGTAAGAATATCAGTGATGTTATTTGACTAGTAATCTCTTCATCTATCTCACAATCTAAATAAATCACACGGTCTTTCATCAGCCTTGATGAAACATCGTATATCCTCTCGCCTTCCTTAGTCTTCTCAAAGAAAATTGGATTAAGATTGGTTTTTCGCATATTTAGCCTCGAGAAGATACTGCGTTATTGCTCTGTAGGTTTAAAACATCACATGACGCCATATATTATAGTCTTGCTGTAATTTTATTACTAGCTTCGGCCAATTCTGCACAGCGCACGCACGCTATGACTCCTGGAATGGCCTCCAGGCGCTTCACATCGATTGGATCGCCGCACTCTTTACAATCCCCGTATTCACCCTTAGAAATCATTTCTATGGCATCGTCGATGGCCCTAAGCTTGATTAGGTTGTTCATTGAGATGCGATTCTGAACGCTCAGCAAACTTTGACCTTGAAGCTGATCAACAACATCTCCATCAACATCTATTTCATAATCAGACTTCTCAAGAGTTCTAATAAGATGATCCTTAAGCTCTGAATATTTTTTCAACAGGTTCTTTTTCTCTCGTGCTTTCATCTCTTCCTCTGCACCCAGCAGTTTATTGGTCCTCGACACTTTATAGAATATGCATATACTTATTAGCCGGCCAAAAATATTAAAAGCAAAAAGCCAGAGTTAATCTGGCTTTGCTTCGAGCAATAACTCCCGTTATCCCGGGCTGACCTACTCGATCTCAGAAATGATCTTGAGATCATCCATGCGAACAGCTTCGTTCTTCTTCAGCTTCGGCTTTGGAATCTTCTTTGACTTGTCAACCGGCTCATGGAAAAGGATCCCAACAAGTTCGTCATCCTTGAATTCATCGAAGCCCTTGAGACCGTTGCCGAATACGATCCAATCACGGAACTGAGCCTTAACGTGAGTGGTGGTATGGCGAGTCATCTGCTCCGCCGTGACGGTCACGCTGATGCGCTGCGCGTCAGACATGCCTGTACCCTTGGCCAGGTAGTAACCAGAACCACCGCCTTCTTCCTTCATTGCTTGCCCACCGTCAATAACGTTGGGTGTCACATCATGTTTGGCAGTGAACAGTTCACTGGCTTCGTCAGATGTTGATGCTTCGACACATTCGAAGATTTTCTGCTTCCAAGCTATGCAGAAGAAGTACTTGGCTCTTGGGCCTCGAATCTTTTCGCCCTTCAAATCCTGCTCTGTTCCTTCAACCGCATTGTCTGTATGGCTAACCATAGTACTAACTCCGTTCTATTTGCGTTCTATTTGAAATTGGCTTATCGCCCAGTGATCGGATATTACTCAATCTGATGTTTAGAGTCAAGTTTAAACTCACATCCTTTACGAAAGCGCTCTTGACGTTCTTGAATAAGAACACTGAACGCTTCGTGTGGATGAAACTTGACTGACCTTCTCGAGCATAACTGCCTTACCACACCTGTACGTACATTGTTAGCCAGATGAGACATGCGCAGATGCGGGCTTAATGTTCCGAATCTGCGTACAGTAACCACCTGATCACCGACCAAATCACTGGTGATCTGTTCAATGATTATGCCGACAGCCTGGTAAATTTTCCTGTGGGAAATGCTACCGCCCAACCTTTCGTGAATGGCGGCAGCTAAGTCAACTCGATTCATTTTTCTTCTCTTTTAAGTCCAAGTTCTATAGCTAATTCGCCATTCTCTGGGAAATCAAATCTCCGTTCGGCTATACAATCAGCAATGTTAAGATCTGGTAAAAGCTTCACTTGTCTATCATATAGCACAAGATAAACAGCTGCAGCTAAATTAACGCAATGGCGCGTCGGAATTACAACGAATCTATGACATTCCTTGAGAATAGACTGAGGAATAGAACCATCCTCTGGGCCGAATATGTACAGCGCTAGATGTCAGGTTTTACTTCAGACATTTCTACAACACATTCCCTTGAAAGCTCTCAAAGTACCCCTGGACGTTCTCGAACCCGAGCCCTCTCGAATAGTCCCGAGCTACGACCTGAGCTGCCCTGTACTCAGCCTTGTCCT
>Ga0265323_10000356_pt1 | contig 26275 bp, 24 predicted proteins | sample 41225metaG_FD_193580 | JGI IMG/M metagenome (GOLD analysis project Ga0265323, IMG submission 193580) | Rhizosphere microbial communities from Carex aquatilis grown in University of Washington, Seatle, WA, United States - 4-12-25 metaG | ecosystem: Host-associated > Plants > Roots > Rhizosphere...
CCCGGAATGGCTGTCGGGGGAGAGCGTGAACCGGTAGTCGCCCGCGAAATCCACGCCGGTGGTGCTCCAGGTCCAGAAACTGTAGCACATCAGGCCGGTTTCAAATCCGCCATTGTTCAGGATGTTCTGCGCGGCCGCCGGCACTCCGAGTCCGGCCATCAGGCAGAGCAGGAATGTGGAGATTGCACGCCGTCCCGATTGCGCCGTTCCAGCCATTCGCCAACCCCCCACAGACTTGCTGACACCTTCAGTGTGGCACAAGGTACAATCGGACCTGTGAGTTCCGCCACACCCAACCCCGAAGTTGGACTCGCTTCTCCGTCCGGCGAAGGCGGAAGAGCCCTGGCGGGATTCCTGCTCTCCGGGTTCCTGCTCGCCCTGTTGGGGGCGATACTGCCCGCCTGGGGCTACAACCGGGTCGAGGACCCCTCGGATTTCATAGCGGTCGGGAACTACTTCCTCTGCCTCGGGCTGGGGATCGTGTCCGCCTCGGTGCTGGCGCGCCGGGTGATCGCCCGGTGGGGCGTCGCTTTTCTGCTGGTGTTCGCCTGTGGCGTTTCCTGCCTGGCCCTGCTGTTTCTGGCCTGGGCGGCGCCGCCGCATTCCTCCTGGTGGCGCGCGGCGGGACTGCTGGTGCTGGGAACGGGCGCGGGTCTGCTCAACATGGCGCTGTTCCACGCCATCTCCGGGCGATATCAAAAGGACGCGGCCGGCACGGTGAACCTGGGCGGCATCTGGTACGGGTTGGGGTGCCTGGCGGCCACCCTGCTGGTGGCGGGAACCTTTTTCGCCTACACCGTCACCACCATCCTCATCTTCATGGCGGTGGTGCCGGGCGTCTTCGCGGTTCTCTATGGACGGAAAGCTCAGGTGGTGCCTCCCAAGGCGGCGACTCCCACTTTGCGGCAGGCGATCGCCGATTTTCGCAGTCCCGGCGCAGTGATGTTCGCGCTGCTGTTGTTCTTCCAGTTCGGCAACGAATGGTCGATCGCCGGATGGCTGCCATTGTTCCTCCTCCGGCGCATCGAGATCAGCCCCCCGGCGGCGCTCTCGATTCTGGCCCTGTACTGGCTGTTCCTGATGTTCGGGCGCCTGGTGGCGGTGGCCATCCTGCCACGCTTCCGCCACCGCCGGATGCTGTTGTACAGCGTGGCGGCGTCGCTGTTCGCCTGCCTGGTGCTCTTCTTCACCGATAACCAGTTCGGCGCCGCCATGGGCGTGTTCTTCCTGGGATGCGGCTATGCCTGCATCTATCCCCTCGTAGCCGAAGCCATTGGCCACCGCTTTCCGTATTACCACCCGGGGTTCTTCAACGGCATCTTCTCGCTGGCGCTGCTGGGCGGGTTGGTGGCTCCGGCGACGCTGGGCTACGCGGCCAGCGTGATGGGCGTGCGGGTGGTGATGGCCATTCCCCTGATCGGCACCTGCGTGGTGATGCTGCTGCTGGTGGGGATCTGGCTGGAAGCCAAGGTGACCGGGCGATGAGGCGCGCGCGCCGCGGACTGCTCCCGGCGCTGGTGCTGCTGGCGTCCGGCGGTCTGGCCGGCGCCACGCTGGCGCAACGGGTGGAAGCGCTGCTGGCGGCCACGCCCCTGGCGCGCGACGCCTTCTGGGGCATTCAGGCGGTGGATCTGGCCACCGGGAAAACCCTGTACCAGATGAACGCCAACCGCTTCTTCGTCCCCGCGTCCAATACCAAGCTGTTCACCACCGCGCTGGCGCTGACCTCGCTCCCCGCCGATGGGGTCTTCCATACCCGCGTGCTGGCCGCTGCGCTGCCCGATGACGATGGAGCGATGGCGGGCTCGCTGCGCCTGGTGGGCGGCGGCGACCCCGCCATCGACGTGGAGGATCTGGCGGACCAGGTGGCCGCCCGGGGCGTCCGGCGCGTCGCCGGGGACATCATCGGAGACGATACCTGGTACGTCTGGCAGCCGTACGGCGAAGGCTGGTCGCTGGAAGACACCGCCACGAAGGATGGCGCGGCGGCCTCGGCGCTGTCCTTCAACGCCAACTCGCAGATGCTCCGGGTGCGGCCCGGCGCCGCGGTGGGCTCGCCGGCCACCCTGACGCTGGCGCCTTCGTTCGAGTATTACCGCATCGAGAACCACGTGCGGACGGTGGCGGCCGATGGCGAGCGGGCTATCCACGCCGACCGCCTGCCTGCAAACCGGAATCTGCGGGTGTGGGGCACGGTTCCGCTGCGCAGCCGCGGCGAAGAAGTGGCGCTGGGCATCGACGATCCGGCGCTTTTCGCCGCCCTGGCCCTGCGCCGTGCGCTGGGGGAGCGGGGCATCGCGGTGGAGGGCCGCGCGCTGGCCGAGCACCTGTTTCCCGATGACCTGGCGGACCTGCGGCGCGGGCCGTCTCCGCCCGAGCCCGCCGGGGTGGAACTGGCGATGGGCACCTCGGCGCCGCTGGTGGACTGCCTCCGCGTGATCGACAAGGTCAGCCAGAACCTGCACGCCGAAATGATGCTGCGGGCCGTGGGCCGGGCGCGGCGCGGCGTGGGCAGCCGGGAGGCCGGGATGGAGGAGATGGCTTCGTTCCTGGCCGAAGCCGGCCTTCCCACCGGCTCCTACGATCTGCTGGATGGCTCCGGACTGGCGCGGGTCAACCTGGTGACTCCCGCCGGTGTGGTGCGCCTGCTGCAGCACATGCACGCTTCCCCGGCGTGGCCGGATTTCCTGTCGCTGCTGGCGGTGGGCGGGGAAGACGGCACGCTGACACAGCGCTTCACCTCCGCCCCGCTGCGAGGCCGGATTCACGCCAAGACCGGCTCGCTGGCGCACGTCAGCGCGCTGTCCGGCTATGCCCAGCGGCCCAACAGGACCTGGGTGGCGTTTTCGATCCTGGTCAACAACTACAACGGGCCTCCGGTTGAGATCCGCCGGCTGATCGACCGCGTCTGTGCCCTTATAATGGAGTGAGACGCCATGCCGATTTACGAATACCGCTGTGAAGACTGCAACACCAAATTCGAGAAGCTGATCCGCCGTGCTTCCGATGTCCCCGAGTTGGCCTGTCCGCAGTGCGGCCAGAAGCACCTGCGGCAGGAGTTGTCCACCTTCGCCCCGCGCTCCGGCGGCAGCAAAAGCGCCGAGCCGCGCATGTGTCCCAGCGGCGGCCCCTGCAATCCGGGCATGTGCGGCATGAACTGATTCCCGCGCCCGCCGGCCCACTGTTTACACTTGTAGCGACCCATTCCTCCCTCGTCCTGCGCATACTCATACAAAGGGCATTGAATCCCCAGTGAGGGATCGCGTGACCCTTTACGGAGGGAAAAACGATGCGGACTGGTGGTTTCCTGGTGGCGGCGTTGCTGGCAGTCCAGGCGGCTGCGGGAGCCACCATTACCTACACCGGGGCACTGGCGACTCCCGAGGACCTGTTCCAAACCACGGTGATCCTGCCAAGCCCCGGCGTCCTCTCTTTCCAGACCTTTGGCTTCGGCGGCGACCCGAATGCCGCTCCGGCCGCGATTCCCGGGGGCGGATTCGACCCGTTCGTAGGCCTGTTCTCCGGCTCCGGAGATAGCGCCGTATACGTCGACGGCTCTTCCGACGATCTCACGAACTACGGCAGCAACCAGGGCTGCGGGCCGGCCGCGACGGTGCCGATCGGCGTCGAGACGGTCTGCGGCGACGTGGCCATGTCCTTTTCGCTGGCCGCCGGGATGTATACCGTGGTACTGACCGACGCCGCTAACTTTCTCAACGCGGCGGTCGGAGCCGGCACGACGCTGGGCGACGGGTTTACGGACTTCTCCAGCGGCGTCTTCCAGACCTGCACCGATCTGGGCGACTGCATCTCCCCGACGAACCATTTCACGCTGGACATCACCATCCCAAGCGATGCGCAGGTGGTGCCGGAGCCCGGGAGCCTGTGGGTTTTCGCGGCCGGCCTGGTGGTGTTGGCCGCGGCGGCGCGGCGGCGCAGCCGATTCTAAGCGGCAGACTCAGAGACAAATCACAAACGGAGGAACGGCATGAAACGATTCGGTAGGATTTCGCTCCTGACGCTGAGCGTCATCGGGCTGAGCTTGATTCTGGGCGTAGCGACCTCGCGCAACGTGCGGGCGGCGGTGAGCGCCCTGGTTACGGTGTCGAACACATCCGCCAACCCGGTGCCGACGCAATCGGTCGACCCTAAGAACGCCTTTCAGGCGGACTTTGACCTGGGCAACGGCTCACTGCCGGTTGCGATTCCGCCGGGGCAACGCCTGGTGGTGGAGTTTGTCGCCATAAACGGCATTGCAGATTCCCTGAGCGGGCCGATTCAGCCCAGTATCATCCTGCAGTCATCGCTCACCGGAGTCGGCTCGGCAAATTACTATCTGGAGCCGGCGCCGTCCCCGGTAAACATCCCCGGCGCGTACCAGCTTTATCTGGCGCAGCCACTCAAGGTATATGCGGACAGCTTGAGTGTAGCCGGGGCGTACGCGGGCTATGCGCCGTTCACTTACACCTTCCACGTGGCCATTTCCGGCCACCTGATACCCGTGCCGTAGGGCGGCGGAGCGCGGGGCCCTCGCCACGGGCTGCCGGGGGCGCCCGCTCTCAGTTGCAACGAGTCATTCCAACCTCCCGGTACCGTGCCATACTTAAGTTAGGTCCCCCGGCACCAGAGAGGCAGGTTGGAAAGTGGCGGAACAGGATTCCGGTTCGCCCGGCAGCCCGGCTTGTAAGTCGCTGATGGCCGCCTATGAGGCTCTGCTACTCCGCGCTCCTACTCCAGTTCTCGTTCATCGCGGCGGCGCCATCAGCTACGTCAACCTGGCTGCGCTCAGCCTGCTTGGCGCTTCCTCGCCGGAGCGGCTGATCGGAACCGATGTCTTCGACCTGGTCGATCCGGAGGATCACGAGGCGGTCCGCGAGCGTATCCGGGCGATCGTCAGCTCCGGCGCCCCATCTCCTCCTCTGCCGCAGCGCTGGCGCCGGCTGGACGGAGGGGCGCTCGATGTGGAAGTCAGCGGCTGGATCGTCCCCGGAGAAACCGGGCCGCCCCTGGTGGTGGTGATGTTCAGCGACATCACCGCGCGCCTGCGGGCCGAGCGGGAGCTGAGAGACAGCGAAGAGCGTTACCGCGGCCTGTTCGACGACGCCCCCATCGCCATGCATGAGATCGATTCCCTGGGCATCGTCCGGCGGGCGAATCGCGCGGAATGCGAGTTGCTGGGATTCGCCGCCGGGGAACTGGTGGGCCGGCCGGCCTGGGAGATGGTGGCCTCCGATCTGCGGGATGTCAGCCGGGCCAGGGTGGCCGAGAAGCTGACCGGCCTGTCGCCCCTGATTCCTTTCGAGCGGCCGTGCCGGCGCCGCGACGGCTCCATCGTGCTGATGGAGATCCACGAGAACCTGATTCGCGACCATCGCGGCAACCCCGCCGGCATCCGCACGGCGATGATCGACATCACCGTAAAGAAGCGGGCGGAGGAGCGGTTGAGCGCCGTTGCCGCCGACATCCAGCGCAAGAACGAAGAGCTGGACCGCGCCCTCAATGCCGCGCGGGAAGCCGCGGAGATCAAGAGCCAGTTCCTGGCCAACATCAGCCACGAGATCCGCACGCCCCTGAACGGCGTGGCGGGGATGACCGGTTTGCTGCTGGATACCGAGCTGTCCGCCGAGCAGCGCGAGTACGCCGAGATGGTGCGCCGCTCCGCCGAGACGCTGCTGGGGATCGTCAACGACATGCTGGATATCTCCCGGATCGAAGCCGGAAAACAGCCGGTGGAGGCTTCCCCATTCGACCTGCGGCGGGTGGCGGAGGATGTTCTGGAAATGCTGGCGCAGCGGGCCGGCGCCAAGCCGGTGGACCTGCTGGTGGAGTATCCAGGCGCGGTCCCGCGGCGGTTCGTCGGAGATGCCGGCCTCATCCGCCAGGTGCTCGCCAGCCTGGTGGACAACGCCATCAAGTTCACCGCCGCCGGCCACGTCCTCATCGAGGTCCGTTGCGACGGGGCCGGCTCGCCCCCGGCGCTGGTGCGGATTGCCGTCTCCGACACCGGAATCGGTATTCCCGCCGCCAAAATCGGCATGGTGTTCGACGAGTTTACGCAGGCGGACGGATCCTACACGCGGAGCCACAGCGGCGCCGGCCTGGGCCTGGCGATTGCCAAACGCCTGGTCCGGCTGATGGGCGGCGCCATCGGCGTGGACAGCGTCCCCGGCCAGGGGTCCACTTTCTGGTTCACGGTGCCGCTGGCGCTGGACCATGGGACCGAAGACGCGCCGGAGCCCGCGGTGCACCTGCAAGGCCTGCGCGTGCTGGTCGTGGGTGGCGGGGGCGTGAGCCGGCGCGTGCTCCTCGGGCAGTTGGCCGGCGCGGGCATGCCCGGCAACAGCCTGGAATCCGCCGCGGGGGCGGTCAGCGCCTTGCGCCAGGCCCAATCGGTCGGGGATCCCTACCGCTTCGCCATTCTGTGCCCGCCGCCGCCCAGCCTGGAGGCTCTGGAACTGGCGGCACGCATCAAGGCCGAACCGAAGATCGCCGGTACCTGCCTCATCATGCTGACCCCGCCGGTGGGGCGCCCGGACGAGGTGCGGCGGCTGGAGGCCTGCGGCATCGACGCGTGCCTGGTGAAGCCGGTGCGCGAGGCGCAGTTGCTGAACGCCATGCGGGTGCTGTGGTCCCGCCGCGGCTCGCCGTTGCAAAGCGGCGCTGCCGGGCCCGCCCAAGCGCCCGATGAGCTGCCGCCGGCAGGCGCTTTCGCGGGCGCGGGCACCCGCGTTCTGGTGGCCGAGGACAACGCCATCAACCGCAAGCTGGCCGTCCACATGCTGGAGCGGATGGGCCTGCGCGCCGACGCGGCGGCCAATGGGAAAGAGGCCATGCAGATGTTCGGCATAGCTCCCTACGACGTGATTCTGATGGACTGCCACATGCCGGAGATGCACGGCTACGACGCTGCCCGGGAAATCCGGCGCCTGGAAACCGCGGGCCGCCGGGTCGTGATCGTCGCCATGATCGCCGAAACCACGGCGGGCGCGCGCGACTCCTGTCTGGCCGCCGGCATGGACGATTGCATTTCCAAACCGGTCAGGCCTCAGGATCTGGCCGCGGTGCTGCGGAAATGGGCGCCCGCCAGACCCGGCGCCACGCGGCGTTAACGCGGCACGAGGCCGGCGTAGTTCACCAGCTCGATCCCGCGGCGCTCGACGGCCTGGCGCGTCTCGGGAGCCAGCAGCGCTTCCAGTGCAGCGCCTGGCGGCAGCGGCCGGGATGCACCATCAGTTCGGCGCTGCCTTCGGGGAGCAGGCCCAGCAGTTCCACTCCAAACCGGTCAGGCCTCAGGATCTGGCCGCGGCGGCGCGGAAATGGGCGCCCGCCAGACCCGGCGCCACGCGGCGTTAACGCGGCACCAGGCCGGCGTAGTTCACCAGCTCGATTCCGCGGCGCTCGACGGCCTGGCGCGTCTCGGGAGCCAGCAGCGCTTCCAGTTCGTGCTCGCGGCTTTCCTTTAGCCGCGTGCGGGCCTGAAGCAGCGCCTGGCGGCAGCGGCCGGGATGCACCATCAACTCGGTGCTGCCTTCGGGGAGCAGGCCCAGCAGTTCCACCAGCTCGGCGGTGCGGAAGCGGCCGGTGATCTGGAAGCCGGCGAAATGATCGGTGGTGCGGCAGCCGTGGCGCGCCAGCACGCGGTGAAACCGCTTCCGCAGGAAACCCAGGCTGCCACTGGTGAGCCGCGTGGCCAGCGGGACCAGGCCCTTGGGCGTGGTCAGCGGCAGATCGAAAGGCCGCCTCACCCAGGGGATGCCGACTTCCCGGCTCAGGCGCGCCACCGCCTCCAGCACCGGCGGGGCCAGGTGGGTGTGCTTGTGCGTATCCAGGTGGGTGGGCCGGATGCCGGCGTCCAGGATGCGGCGCACCTGCGCGGCCAACTCGTCGTAGACGCGGATCTGGCTCCCGGCCATGGCGGCGATGAGCCGCGCCACCGTCAGCGGGTAGGGCTGGCCGGTGAGAAGCGAGCTGCCGCTCACCAGCACCAGGTGGCAGCCGACGTCGAGCGTGGGCGTCTCGCGCGCCAGGCGCACGGCATCGTCGAAGGCCGCGCCATTGGCCATCAGCGTGGTGGCCGTCAGAATGCCGTTACGATGCGCCTCCACGATGCCTTCGTTCACGTCGGGCGTGAAACCGAAATCGTCGGCGTTGACGACGAGTTGTCTGCGGGCGCTCAAAATATCTTCAGGTGCAGGGTCAGGAATTTCTTGGGATTGGCGTGGATGTCGGTGGCCAGCGATTTGAGTTCGTCCGTGGTCCCGGTGAGCGAATTGTAAAGCTGCGGGTTGGTCATGAGCTGGCCGATGGTGCCGCGGCCGGCGTCGATCTTGTCCATGGTCGAGTTCAGCTTCCCCAGCAGCTCGTCCAGGCGGCGATGCAGCTCGTCGTCCTTCATCAGCTTGCCCGCCGTGCCCTTGCCGGCGTTCACATCGGCCACCAGCGCATCGATTTCGGCGATGGTCTTGCGGGCCTCGTCGTACAGGGCCGGGTCCTTGAGCATCTTGCCGGCGGAGCCCTCGCCGTTCTGCAGGCCGGCCAGAATGGTGTCGACGCGCTTCAGGGAGACGGTGGCCTGGGTGTACAGCGAATCGTCGTAGAGCAGCTTGCTGACGGTGCCGTGTCCGTTGCGCACGTCCGAGAGCAGCGTCTGGCCTTCCGAGGCCAGGCCGTTCAGGCGCTTGTACAGCTCGTCGTCCTTCAGCAGCAGTCCGATGTTGCCCTCGCCGGCTTCCACGCCCTTCAGCAGGCTATCGACGCGGTTGATGGCGGTCTGGAACGATCTGGTCAGGGTGGAGATGGCCGCCAGCATTTCGGGAATGTCCTGCGACTGCAGCGACAGCAGCACGGCGCCTTCCTGCACGGTCTGCGCGCTGCTTCCGCGGGTGATGTTGATGAACTTGTCGCCCAGCAGGTTGGCCGCGCCGATGCCCGCCACCGAATCGATGGGGATTTCCTTCAGGAACCGGGAGTGGACCTTCATCTGGAACTCCACCGTGCGGCTCTTGTCTCTCGAACCGGTCAGTTGCAGCCTCTCCAGGTACCCCACGTGGCTGATGCCGTTGAGGCGCACCTCGGTGCCGTCGGTGATGCCCGAGGCGTCGTCCATGTAGCAGCGCAGCAGGACGAAGTCCTGGAAAATGCCGCGCGTGCTGGTGAGCAGGAATATCAGCACGCCCAGGATGATGAAGGCGCTCAGCCCGACGATCCCGACCTTCAATTGCGACCACTTGACCTTGCTGCGATCCGGCATTATCTATACCCGAGGCTTCACGAACTTCGAAATATACGGATCCGGCGAAGCTTCCAGCCGGTCCTGATTGCCTTCGAAAACCAGCCGGCCTTCGCGCAGCACCATGAACGTAGTGCGCGCGCGATTCCCTGCCCCGTCACGGACCGGCTCCAGGCGCCCTTGTTCCGAATTGTAGCGGAAATTGGCGACGAGATTACCATCCTGGTAGCGGTGGGTGACGATCAGCGTGGTGGCATGGGCCAGGTCCCGCTGCTTCACCAGCAGGGTCATGATGGTGTGCGCGGTGATGGGGTCGAGCCCGGCAGTGGGGGAGTCGTACAGCACCAGCGGCGGCGCGGTGACCACGGCGCGCGCGATCCCCACCCGGCGCCGCATGCCGCCGGATAGCTCACTGGGGAATTTCTCCAGGGTATCGCCCAGCTCCACGAACTCCAGCGCCTCGACCACCCGCGGGAGCACTTCCGCCGGCGGGCAATGAATGGCCTGCTGGTTCACCAGAGGATAGGCCACGTTCTCCTCGATGTTGAGCGAATCGAACAGGGCGCTCTCCTGGAACAGCATGCCGATGCGGCTGCGGACGTCCATCAGCTCGCGCTCGCTCATGGCGTCGATTTCGCGATCGAAGACGAACACCCGCCCGGAATCGGGCCGCGTCAGGCCGAGGGCGATCTTCAGCAGCACCGTCTTCCCGCTCCCCGCCGCGCCCAGGATCACGCGCGATTCGCCGGCCATCGCCTGGAACGAAACGCCGGTCAGCGCCGGCGTGCCGTCGAAGGCCAGGCTGACGTTTTCGAAGCGCAGAATGGGAGAGCCGCTGGATTCCGCCATCAGCCGCCCTGGCCCACGAAGATTTTGGTGATCATTACGTCCAGAATCAGGATCAGGACCGCCGAGGCCACCATCGCCTGGGTGGTGGCGCGGCCCACGCCCTGCGTGCCGCCTTTGGTGCGGAGGCCGTAGAAACAGCCCACCAGCGACAGCGTCAGGCCGAAGATCAGCGGCTTCAGCAGGCCCTGCAGCACGTCGTCCTTCCACTCCAGGGCGCGCCACGCCGTGTTCCAATACTGCACCGAGGTGATGCCCAGAAACGCCACCGCCACGATCCAGCCGCCGAACAGGCCCACGAAATCGGCGATCACCGTGAGCAGCGGCAGCATGACTCCGGTGGCCACCACGCGCGGCGTCACCAGTTTCTGAACCGGATCGGTGCCCAGGGCGCGCATGGCGTCGATCTGCTCGGTGACTTTCATCGAGCCCAGTTCGCTGGCGATGCCCGTGGCGTTGCGGCCCGCCATCATCAGCGCGCTCAACACCGGCCCCAGCTCGCGCGCCAGCGTGATGGCCACCAGCGTCCCGGTCTTGCTGACCTGCCCGTAGCTGCGCAGCGCGTGGGCCATCTGCAACGCCATCACCACCCCGGCGAAAAAGCCCGTGAGGGAAACGATGAGCAGACTGCCCACGCCGATCGTGTCCATCTGAATGATGATGTCGGTCGAGTAGTGAGGACGGCGGAAGATGTTCCCTAGAGCGCGGCCGGTGAGGGTGAAGAACTCCTCTGCCGCGATGACCGGCCCTTTCAACAGATCCAGCAAGCAGGTTGTTTCCCAGATCCGATGCTACCATACCAGTTGATCCGCAATACCGGACAGAAACGGCCATGAAAGGGCTTACCGACATCCCCGGAATCCGCGCCGGACACGTTTCCGATTTCGACGCCATCACCGGCTGCACCGCCATCCTGTGCGACGGGGGCGCCGTGGCGGGCGTGGACATTCGCGGCTCGGCCTCCGGCACCGAGGAGATCGAAACCCTCGATCCGGGCCACGCCGCCGAACGGATTCACGCCGTTCTGCTGGCCGGCGGCAGCGCCTTCGGACTGGAGGCGGCCTCGGGCGTGCGCCGCTACCTGGAGCGTCAGGGCGTCGGATTCGACACGGGGGTGGCCAAGGTCCCGATTGTGCCCGCGGCCATCCTGTTCGACCTGGGCATCGGCAAGCCCGGCGTGCGGCCCACCGTGGCCATGGGCGAGGCCGCGGCGGCGGCGGCCACCGATGGCCCGGTCGCGGAAGGCTCGGTGGGCGCCGGCACGGGCGCCACCGTGGGCAAGATCCTGGGCATGCGCCAGGCCATGAAATCCGGCGTGGGCGGCTTCACCGTCGCTCTCTCGGGCGGCGTGCTGGTGGCGGCGCTGGTGGCGGTGAACGCCTATGGCGACGTGCGCGATCCGGCCACCGGCGCCATCGTGGCCGGTGCCCGCACGGCGCCCGCCGGCCACGAGTTCGCGGTGACCGAAGACGAGATGAAGCGCCACGCCGGCGCCGGCTTTCCGGGAGGCAACACCACGCTTGCCGTGGTGGCCACCAATGCCGGCCTGACCAAAGTGCAGGCCCGGAAACTGGCGCAGTTCGCCTCGCTCGGCATGGCGCGGACCATCTACCCGGTGAACACCGCCTTCGACGGCGACACGGTGTTCGCGCTGTCGATGGGCAGCCGCGCCGCCGACCTCAACACGCTGGGGGTGGCCGCGGCCGAGGCGGTCTCCGCCGCCATTCTGCGCGCCGTGCGGCTGGCCCGCACTCTGGGCGGAGTTCCAGGACTGGCATGAAGAAGAATCGCAACCGTCCCGCACCCGCAGCCGCACCCACGCCCGCCGCCGCGCCCGCCCCGCCGGCGCCGGCTCCCCAATGGCGGCGCCACCTGCCGATCCTGCTGTGCATCGGGGTTGCGGCCCTGGCGGCCTACTCCAACTCGTTTCAGGCCGGGCTCACCTTCGACAACGGGATTGCGGTGCAACAGGACGCCCGCATCCGGGCCGTGACGGGGGCCAACCTGTCGCAGATCTTCACCGAGGAGTACTGGTATCCCAACATCACCACCGGGCTGTACCGTCCGCTCACCACGCTGTCCCTTCTGTTTAACTACGCGGTACTGGGCAACGGGGCCAATCCGGCGGGCTATCACTGGGTGAATTTCGCCCTGCATGCCGCCAATATCGCCCTGGTCTACTTCCTGGGATGGCTGCTGCTGGGTGAGATCGAGTGGGCCGCGGTGCTGGCGGCGCTGTGGGCGCTGCACCCGCTACTGACCGAATCGGTGACCAATATCGTGGGTCGCGCCGACGAACTGGCGGCGCTGGGCGTGCTGGCGGGCCTGGTGTGCCACATCCGCGCCGGGCAGGCGGCGGGGCGCCGGAAAGCGCTCTGGCTCGCGGGACTGGCCGGAGCGGCGGCCGTCGCAGTGTTCTCCAAGGAGAGCGGCGTGGCGATTGTGGCCGCCATGCTGTGCTACGACGCCGCCTGGTGGCGCGCCAAGCCGCTGGCGCCGCGCCTGGCCGGTTACGCGGCGGTGGCCCTGCCGCTCGGGGTTTTCTTCCTCCTCCGCGCGCGCCTGCTGGACCGCATTGCCCTGGCGCCGCTGCCCTTCGTCGACAACCCGGCGGGGGCCGCGCCACTGATCCCCGGCGCCCTGACCGCGATCGGCGCGATGGGCCGGTACGTGTGGCTATACCTGTGGCCCGCGCGCCTTTCCTGCGATTACTCCTACAACCAGATTCCGGTCTTCGGCACTGGGTCCGGATGGGAGACGGCGGCGGCCCTGGCGTCGCTGGCGGCAACGCTGGCCGCGGCCTTCCTGGGCATACGGGCCTGGCGCAAGGGGCAGGCGCTGACGGGCTTCGCGGTGGCGTTCTTCTTCGCCGCCCTGGCCCCCACCGCCAACCTGCTGCTGCCCGTGGGCAGCATCATGGCCGAGCGCTGGATGTATCTGCCGTCGCTGGCTCTGGCGCTGGGCGTGGGGCTGGGCCTCCGGGCCCTCCAGCGCCGGCTGCCGGGCATTTCCCGGCGCGCCCTGCTGGCGGCGGTGGGCCTGCTGTCGCTGGCGTGGGGCGTGCGCACCTATGCGCGCAATGCCGACTGGCGGGACGAGCAGACCCTCTGGCAGAGCGCCACCCAGGCCTCCCCGTATTCCTACAAAGCGTACTCCATTCTGGCCAACCTGCTGGCCACCGGCCCGCACCCGTCGCTGGACCGCGCGGCCTGGGAAGCCGAGCGGTCCACCGCCATCCTCGATCCGCTGGACGACGAAGACAACCTGGCCCGCCCCTACGCCGTCGCCGGCATGTGCTACCGCCTCCAGGGCGAGGCCACCGCGGACGGCGCGCAAAAGCTGGCGTGGTACCGCAAGGCGCTGGACGCCCTGGGGCATGCCAGGCGCATCGACCTGGCCGCGCGCGACCGCTTGAACCGCCTGAACCTGGCGCACGGCAAGGGCGAGTTTCAGTCCGGGCTGGCGCTGCTATACCTGGAACTCGGCCGCGTGCAGCGGCTTCTCGGGCAGCGCGAGGAGGCGCTGGAATCGCTGGCCTACGGCCGGCAGCTTTCGGCGATCCCGGAGTTTTCCGAAGAGGAATCCAAGGTGTACGGCGACATGGGCGACCCGGACCGCCCGGTGGTGGCGCTGCTGGAAGGCCTGATCGTCGACCCGCACTCCCGCCGCCTGGCGGGCGAAGCCGTGCAGCTTTACAAGCAGACCGCGCCGCTCACCTGCGCGCTGGTGATCCGCGGCGGATCCAGCAGCCTGAACCCCGCCTGTCCGCTGGTGCAGAGCCATCTCTGCGAGGCCGGGCGCAACGTGGCCGCCGGCTACCGCAAATTCGGGCGTCCGGACAAAGCGCTGGCCACCGCGCAAACCGCCATGGCGGGCGGTTGCCCGGCGAGTTTGTTTCAGTAGGGGCCGGAGCGGGGGCGGTGCGCACGCCAGAGGCGATACATCGCCTTGGGCGTGACGCTGGACGGCCGCCTGGCTTTCAGAGCGAGCGTGCGCGACATAGAAGTGAGGGACTTGCCCGGATGCCGGCCAATCGAGAGAATTCGAGCGTAGGGAATACGCCTGTCGGAGCCCCGACCGTCAGGGAGGGGTTGCCACCGCAGTGCAGCAAACGCGCGTACAGCAACCCCTCCCTGACGGTCGGGGCTCCGATCGATCACGGCCCGGGACATGGACCCCGGCGAACGGCGCTTGTTTCGCCGAAAGTAAGTGATGAACATGAAGAAGAAACTTCCTCCTGCAAAGCTGCCACTGCCGAAACTCGAAACCGACCGGCAAGCCGCGGACTACTTCGAGAGCCACTCGGTTGCAGGTGTGTGGGACCTATTGGGCGAGGCTCCGCAGGCCAGGCCGTCGCCCGCGCTGGCGGAGAAGATTCGCGGCCGTCGCGCAAGCGCCAAGTCTCCGATATCGCTTCGCCTGGCTCCGGAACAGATCGCGGCGGCGAAGTCGGTGGGCTACCAGACGCAGCTCCGCATGTGGATTGCGGAAGGGATCCGCCGCGAAGCCACACGGGCGTGACGCGCCATAAGGCGCGTTGCTCAGGCAGGCTTGTAAGGGTCAGGCGATCTGGACATGCGGATAGGCCGCGATCTTAGCGTCCTCGGTCATGAGGGCACACTGCAGAACGCGCGCCGTCGCGACGAGCCATTGGTCGGCCGGATCGCGATGAAAAGGCTGCGGCAGTTCGGTGGATTCGACCACGATCTGCGGACTGAGGTGCAGCAGCGAAACGCCCGGTTCGGCAAGGGCTGCTCCTATCCAGCGCCCGGCGCTCCGATCCAGTTTCAGCCTTCCGCACTCAACCAGTTTCGCTACCTCCCAGCAGGAGTTGATGCTCACGCCGAAGGCGCGGCCGGGACCGCTGTCGAGCAATTCGCGGCGCTTCGGTTGCAGCCGGTCCGGCCAGGAAACCCACCAGACCCAAATGTGAGTATCCAGCAGAATCACTGCGGGGCGTCCCAATCCTCGCTGGCAACAGGATCCAGGGGATCGCGGAACTCAACGACCGAGCCGCGGAGGCTGCGGCCGGCGCCCGTTGCCGGTCCCGGGGCTTTTGAGATCACCAACACCTCAACCGGCTGACCGGGCTCGAAAGGCAGACCCTCCAAACGGAGGTCGCCCTGCGCGCCGACTGCCGCGTCTCGCCAGTATGTCTGCACCACGCCATCAGTATAGAGGATCTGGCTGCGGAATGGGCTCGCTCGCAGGCGGAATACCGGGGCGGCCGCGGCCCTACCGCCAAGCCGGGAGGGATTTCACGATCCGGACGGTCTCGACGCTCACCCGCACCACCTGGCCCACCAGCTTCACGATGTAGCCGGGATCGTCCTCGCGAATCAGGTTGACCCTGCTGCGGCTGGAAAGGGTCGTCTCGACGGCAAAGCTCACGCCCTGGTTGAGGTATTCCGTCGTCCGTTCCAGAGCTTCCCTCCCGGCGGCAATGGCAGCGGCGGACGGGTTCGAGGGGCTCAGCCTGCGGGCAATGGCATCGGGATCCAGCAATCGCTGGCGGCCTTCGAACTCGACGGATTGCGTGAGCGTGGACTTCCCGGATCCGTTCGGGCCGGCAATTACCGTGAGGGTGGGCACGCTGGCTTAGGCGGCGTGCGCCGTCAATTCGCGAACGATCTGGTAGTTCTCTCCCGATGGGGCGCCGGGAATCCAGCGGATCTCGAATATCCGGCCATCGGGCTGTTGCATGACATCGAGCCCGCCGTCATCCACGTAGAAGACCGCCAGCCCGGCCGCCAACGTATCGAGGAACGCCTGGTGCCCCGCGGCCGCAACCGCTTCGTCGAACTCCGGGCTACCGAACTCGTAGGCGAGAGCCATGCCTCATGATACCAACCGCCCGCGCCCCCCCGCAATGCGCTATCCTGCGCGAGAGTGGATACGCGAAACCTCGAACAGGTCTACCGCAAACGCGGCGCCGGCGGGCGGTTGCGGCGGTGGCTGGCGCCGCCCGCGCCGTTCCTGATGAACCCGCGCGAGCCGCGCGATTTTCCACTGGGGCGCTGGAACCTTTATATAGGCGGCGCGGGGCGGACGCCGCCGGGATACGTGAACCTCGACCTGGTGGCCATGCCGGGCGTGGATGTGGCGGCCGACGCCGAACTGCTGCCCTTCGGCGGCGGCACGTTTGCGCGCGTGGAGTGCGACGCGGTGCTGGAACACGTGCGCCATCCCGAGCGCGTGCTGGCGGAGATCCACCGCGTGCTGGCGCCGGGCGGGTATGCCCACCTGGTGACGCCGTTCTGCCATCCGTTCCACGAATACCCGCGCGATTACCGCCGCTTCACGCTGGACGGGCTCAAGGAACTCGCCGGCCCGCTCGAGCCGGTGGCGGAAGGCTGGCGCACCGGGCCCACGGCCACCTGGCTGGTGTTCACCATCGAGTACGCCAAGCTGCTGCTGCCCTGGAAGGCGTGGCGCGTGCTGGCGCACGGGGTGCTCGGCTGGCTGCTGTTCCCGCTGCGGTACCTGGACCTGCCCCTGCTCGGGTCGGCGCGCGCCGGACGCATCGGCAATCACTGCTACCTGTGGCTGCGTAAGCGCCCGTGAAGAGGCGCGCCAGCGCCATGGCAGTGGGGATCTGCTCCAATGCCGGCCAATTGAGAGGATCCCGGCGAGCCCCGACCGTGAGTACCTATTCATTTGTAAGTCGCGGCCGTGACGGGGTGCGCGAGGCCGGCGTGGATCCCCCTGGGGCCTTGCGGGAGACGCCTGCCTCCCGCGGCCGGTAGTTTATCGGCCTCGGCGGCTAAGGACCGACTCGGTCCTAGTCTGGATTCTCGCCTCAATGGAATCAATCAGTTGCGGAGACGCCAAGGACCGACTCGGTCCTGCCGCCCGTGTGCCGCCGGTTCACGCTGCCGCGCCGCCCGCACAGGTTCGCGGCTCCGCGCGGCATGGGAAGATGGGGTCATGGTGCGGTGGCGATTCCTGTTGGCCTTGCTGGCCGCGGGCCTGATGGCCCAGACACAGCCCATGTCCGTGGCCCGGCTGATTGGATGGCTGCGCAATCCGGCTACTTCCAGGGAGAGCGACGCCGCGGTCGCCGGCTTCCTCGCCAGGGTGAAACTCACCGGCCGGCTGGACGATAGCGTCATCGAAGTCCTGCGCGGCCAGGCCATGTTCGGCCCCCTGACCGTGGACGCCCTGCGCAAATTGCGCGACCAGTCCCAGGCGCTCCCCGAAGAGGCCCCCGGCGCGCCCGCCGCCGCGGCCCAAATGCCGCCCGCTCCCGACGCCGCCGGGCAGGCCGCCATCCTCGACCAGGTGCGACAGTACGCTTTGGACTACAGCCGGAAACTCCCCGACTTCCTGTGCCTGGTGTTCGAGCGCCGCTATCGGGCTCCGCCAGGCGGGTGGCGCGGCGCCACCTTCGGCGAGCCCGAGTGGCAGCAGGTGGACAGCATCGCCAAGCGCCTGAGTTACTTCCAGCAGGAGGAAGAGGAAAAGGTCGTCGAACACAACCACGCCAATACGACCCGGGATATGAAGAGCCTCGGCGGCTCGCAGTCCTTAGGCGATTTCGGAAGCATCCTGCGGCAGGTTTTCGAACCGGCCACGGCGGCGCGCTTCCAGTGGGCCGGCTGGACCCGCCTGGGCAGCGAACTCACCATGGTCTTCGATTTCTCCGTGCCGCTTGAGCGGAGCCGGTTCGTTCTGGAAGCCGACGGGCTCCGGATCCTCACCGCCTATCGCGGCCGGGTGAACGTCGATCCCAAAACCCGCGCCGTTCTGCGGCTCACGGTGGAAGCCGTGGACATTCCGCCGGAGTTCCCGCTGCGCAGCTCCTCCGATGTGCTCACCTACGGCTACCAGACCATCTCCGGCCAGCCGTTCCTGTTGCCGGCCACGGTCGAGGTGCGCATGAGCGTGAAGGCCTTCCAGTCCCGCAATGTCAAGGAGTACCAGGCCTACCGGAAGTACGACGCGGATTCCTCCATCACCTTCGTCGAATCCGTGCCAACGCCCAAATGAGGCATTCAGGTTCCCCCATGCGAAAATGGTCTTATATGCGAGTCGGCAGTCTGATCCTGGTGTTTTCCCTGTGGCTGGCCGCGGCGGCGCCGACCCCCATGACGGTTGAGAAACTGGCCGCCTTTCTGCGCAACGCCGCCACTTCCACCGACTACAAGTACACCGACCGCGACCTGGCCGGCTTCCTGGCCAACGTGAAGATGACCGAGCGCCTGGACGACCGCGCCATCGAGGACCTCCAGGGCCAGCTCAAGATCGGGCCGCTGACCCTGGCCCGCCTGAAAACCCTGCGCGACCAGTCGCAGGGTCTGACGGCGGCCCGGCCGGTGGCGGCGCCGCTGCCGCCCAAGCCCATTCCGCCGCCATCCTCCGAAGAGCAGGCCGCCCTGCTGGATGAGGTGCGCGAGTACGCCATGAATTACAGCCGCAACCTGCCGGACTATATCTGCACCCAGGTGACCACGCGCTTTGCGGCGCCGCTGCCCGGCACGCGCTACGGAGGCGCGGCGGGCGACACCCCGCACTGGCAGCAGCTTGACCGGCTGACCATCCGGCTCAGTTACTCCCAGACGAAGGGCGAAGATTACAAGCTGATCCTGCATAACAACACGCCCACCCAGGAGGATTACAAGAAGCTGGGCGGCGCCACTTCGTCGGGCGATTTCGGCACTGTCACCCGCCAGATCTTCGAGCGCCACACCGAAACCCGCTTCGAATGGGATCACTGGGGCACGCTGCGCGGCCGACGCGTGATGGCGTTCGGCTACCGGGTGGCGCTGTCGAACTCCGAGTATCACATCGGCGTCAAGGAAGACAATCTGGATATCGTCGTGGGATATCACGGGCTGGTGGAAGTGGACAAGGAGACCCACAAGATTATGCGCGTCACCACGATTGCCGATACCATCCCGCCCGGCTTCCCCATCCGCCACGTGGAATCCACGCTCGATTACGACTACGTGGAACTCTCCGGCAAAACCTTCCTGCTCCCGCTGAAGGGCAACGTGACCGCCACCGGCGCCGATTTCCTGGAGCGCAACGACAACGAGTTCCGCATCTACCGCAAGTACGAAGCCGAATCCACCATCAGCTTCGGGGATGCCGACGCGCCGGCCGTTCCCGACGACAAGACCAGGGAGACCGTGGACCCCGGCCAGCCTGCGCCGAAACGCCCATGAGCCGCGGATTCTTCGCTCTTCTGCCCGCGCTGCTGGTCCTGACGGCGGGCGCCGCGCCGCCGGCCGAAATCACCGCCGCGCTGCCCGTGATCCCGGCGGCCCGGTTCAACCTCGCCGACTACGGCGCGGTGGGAGACGGCCAGACTCTGAACACCGCGGCGTTTCAGAAGGCCGTGGCCGCTATCGAAAAGGCCGGAGGCGGCCATCTGATCGTGCCGGCGGGCACTTACAAGACGCTGCCCTTTACGCTCGTCAGCCACATGGATCTCCATCTCGAAGCCGGCGCGGCGATTCGGGCTCCGGCCACGTTTGAAGAGTATGGCATCCCCGATCCGAATACCGCGCCGCCCGCGCCGCCGCTGCGCGTGGCACCGCTGATCTCCTGCGCCCCGGGTTCGACCGATCTGGCCATCACCGGCCCGGGCACCATCGATGGCTCGGGCGCCATGTTCTGGATGTGGTCCGATAAGGCCGCCCGCCGCTATCCGCCGGGGCGAAACACGGTTTTCCGTCCCGTGCTGGTCTCCCTGCCGGGTGTCGAACGCCTGCTCGTCGATGGCGTCACGCTCACCAATTCCCCTTCCTTTCACCTGGTCCCCAGCGGGCAGGACATCACCCTGCAGAATCTCCGCATTGTCGCGCCCAGCGACGCGCCCAACACCGACGCCATCGACCCCGGCGGCAGGCGCATCGTCATCCGCAAATGCGAGCTCGACACCGGCGACGATAACGTGGCGCTCAAGAACGGCGGCCAGGACATTCTGATCGAGCGCGTCATCTGCCTGCATGGCCACGGCATCTCGATCGGCAGCGGCACCCGCAACGGGTTCAGCCACATCGTCGTGCGCCGCTGCACCTTTAATGGCACCGACAACGGGCTGCGCATCAAGTCCTACCGCGGCGCGGGCGGCGAGGTCCACGACATCGGCTATTCCGATATCGTGATGACGCACGTCCGGCGGCCCATCGATATCAACATGCTGTACAACGGCAATGCCGGCCTGGCCACCGACGTGGGGCCGCGCCAGGCCGCGGCGGGCCAGAGCGTGAACATTCCCAACTTCCACGACATCCGCGTCACCGGCCTCACCGTCACCGGTTCCCCCGTGGCCGGCCGCATTCTTGGGCTTCCCGAGCAGATGGCCAACGCCATCGTCTTCAGCAACGTGAATTTCCAGAGCACGCGCGGCTTCCTGGTGCAGGACGCCCGGGATATCGAGTTCCGGAACGCGCGGATCGAGGTTGCAGTAGGCGTCGCGCTGGTACTAGACAACGCTCGCGTGACGTTTAATGGCGTGCCCAAAAGCGGCGCCAGCGGGGGCCCGGCCGATGTCTTCTACGGCGGGAATTGAGTGGATGCGCCCGGACCGGCAACGCACTGACAGGTTCGATACCCCAGCGGCGTGAGGGTCCCGCACCCCTGCGCAATTCCGCAACCCGATTCCAGTTTCATCCCCCCCGGTGGGCGCGCCGCGGGTTGAAACCGGCCGCACGAAACCCCAGGGAATCCATCCCGTCTCGCGCCCTGCCCTAAAGTCCTGCCCCGAATTGCCGATAGCTCCCCAGGAGGGGAAATCTTCAAAGTGAGACGAAGAATCGCTCTTGAGCTTGTCCTGGCGTGGACGTTCGTCTGGTGCTGCGCGCCGCTGCATGGCGCCGCCTGGACTCAGGAAGAGGGACACGGCCAGATCATCGTCAACTTCTCCTATTTGGATACGTCGCGCTGGTTCGATCCCTCCGGCAAACTCCAGACTTTCGGCAGCCGCGGGAGCTTCCGCCAGTTCGATATCAATCCCTACCTGGAGTGCGGCCTCACTCCCCGCACCACGCTGACTCTGAGCACCTTCGCTCCGTTCATGAAGTTCGCCAACGACTACGGGGCGTCCAGCAGCGGCGGCTTGGGCGATACCGAAATCGGCGTCCGGAGGCGGCTCACCGCCGAGTCCGGAACCGTTGTCTCGGTGCAGTTCTCGGTGCAGTTTCCGTTGTACCCGGCTGACCGCACGCCCCCGCCCGGCAACCACCAGGCCGATCTGGAATCGCGCCTGATCGTTGGCCGCGGCGGCAGCCTCGCGGGCCGCCATGTTTTCGCCGGCGCCGGCGCCGCCTACCGCTACCGCAACGGGGCGCCCGCCGATCAGTTCCGCTCCGACGCTACCGCCGGAATGGATTTCAGCAGGCGTTTCACCGGCATGGTTCAGTTCTTTGGGATTACCGGCATACGCAACGGAGCGCCCTTCCCGACCGGCGGCAATCCGAATGTGCAGTCGGATTTCGACCTGTACAAAGCCCAGTTCTCGTTCGTCACCCGCCTCCAGGCGCGAACCCGGTTTCAGATCGGGTGGGTGGACGCTTTCAAGGGGCGCAATACCGGAGCCGGCGGCGCGCTGGTGGCCGCGATCTGGCGCGATTTTTAAGATCATGAGCGAACCCCTCTCAGTTTTCCACCGGCCACTGGGCGAGATCCTGGTCGAAAAAGGACTGATCACGGAGCCGCAGCTTGCCGAAGCCCTCCGCCTCAAACAGGAGTGGGGCTCCCGCCTGGGCGACGTCATCCTGAGCACCGGATGGGTGCGGCCGCAGGAGTTCTACTGCGCCCTGGCCGACCATTTCGGCCTGGCTTTCGTCGATCTGATCCACGATCCGGTGGATGAGACCCTGGTCGACCCGGCCCTCCTCATGGACTACTCGCAGCATCTCTATGTGCCGTGGAGACGGGTGAATGGAACCCTCCTGGTGGCCACGGCCGAACCCGACTCGGAGGCGATCGCCCGGATTGCCGCCGCCGATCCCACCGTCGGCTTCGTGGTGACCTCGAAATTCGATATCATCTGGGAACTCCAGCGCGTGGGCGAGGAGCGCTTCAGCCACCTGGCTTTGTACCGCCTGGTGGAACAGGCTCCCGAACACTCCGCGCGCGTCGTGGTCACTCGGGGACAGAAGCAGTTCTTCGCCGCCTTCGCCCTGCCCCTGCTGGCGCTGCTCATTCTGTTTCCATCTCCGGTGCTGATCCTGCTGAACGCCCTCATGAACCTGTTTCTGTTCGCGTCGTTTCTCTTCCGCACGGTACTGTGCTGGATGAGCTGCGGCGAGAACGACCAGTCCACGGTCAGCCCCGAGGAGATCGACTCGCTCCACGCCCAGGATCTGCCGGTTTACACCGTGCTGGTGCCCATGTACAAGGAGCCCGACGTGCTCCCGATTCTGGCCGCCGCCCTGCGCAAGATGGACTACCCGCGCTCCAAGCTGGATGTCAAGCTCGTCCTGGAAGCGGACGATACGGCCACCATCGGCGCCGCCAAGGCGCTGGCGCTGGATGCCACCTTCGAAATCATCCGCGTCCCCCCTTCGCTCCCCAAGACCAAGCCCAAGGCTTGCAACTATGCGCTCCAGTTCGCGCGCGGCCAGTATCTCGCCATCTACGACGCCGAGGACAAGCCCGATCCGGACCAGCTCAAAAAGGCCCTGGTGACCTTCCGCAAACTCGGCCCGAAGACGGCCTGCGTGCAGGCGCGGCTCAACTACTTCAACGCCGAAGAGAACTGGCTCACCCGCATGTTCACCCTCGAGTACTCGCTCTGGTTCGACATGTTCCTGCCGGCCCTCGACCGCCTCCGGATTCCCATTCCGCTGGGCGGCACCTCCAACCACTTCGATCTCGAGAAACTGCTCGCCGCCGGCGCCTGGGACCCGTTCAACGTCACTGAGGATGCCGATCTGGGCCTTCGCTTCGCCGCCATGGGCTACCGCGTCGCCGTCGTCAACTCGGTGACCTACGAGGAAGCCAACTCGCAGACCCGGAATTGGGTCCGCCAGCGTTCCCGGTGGATCAAGGGCCACATGCAGACCTGGCTGGTGAATATGCGCGACCCCATAGGCCTGCTGCGGCGCGTAGGGTTCCGCGGGTTCTGTTCGCTCCAGTTATTCATCGGGGGCGGCATTCTCTCCGTGATCGCCTACCCGTTCATGGTGATTCCCTTCGTGGTCTGGATTCTGACGCGCAATACCTCGGTGGCCGCGCTGTTCCCGCCCGGGGTCCGCCTCGTATCGTTCCTCAATCTGCTGGCGGGAAACAGCTTCCTGATCTACCTGTCCATGCTGGCCGCCGCCAAACGCCATCACTTCGCTCTGCTGCCCCACGCGCTGACGGTCCCCGCCTACTGGCTTCTCATGTCGATTGCCGGTTACAAGGGCCTTTGGCAACTGATCACTCGTCCCTTCTACTGGGAGAAAACCAACCATGGAATCAGCCGGTTCACAGCAGAGGTTCTCCGCTCTTCTTCTTCCGTTTGACCGCGGCGCGGCGGCGCGCGCCCTGGCCATTGGCGGCGTCCTGGGGCTGGCGGCCGCGGGCTGTTCTTTGGACTCGGGGGCGCACTGCCGTTTCGCGGCGGCGCTGTGCGTGCTGCTCTCGCTGTGGTATGCGCACCTGGAGCGCTCCGGCGCCGGGCGCGTGGTATCCCTTGCGGCCCTGGCTCTGCTCGCCTGGCAAATCCACTCCGCGCCGCATTCCCTGTACGATTCCGCGGCCCTGGGCGGCGGGCTCTTCGTCTACCTGGCCGTCTGGGTTCTGGCTGCCTACGACCGGCAACCCGGCCTGCAATCGCTCGCCGGCGCGGCGCTGCTGCTTTCGGCCGGGGTGCTGGCCAAACCCGCCATCGCCATTTCGTGCGTCGTTCTCAGTCTGGTACTCTTCGCGGCCCACGTGCGCTCCACCTCGAACCGCCTCGGTTTCGGCCTCCTTCTCTTCACGCCCGCGCTGCTGTGCTCGCTGGGAGCCCTGGCTTTCGGACTGCTCAGTGCCGGCACGCTACGGGCCGGCCCATTCGCGCCGCATCCCGGAGCGGGCGCGCCCGGCAACGCCCACATCTGGCGTTACCTTTTCTTCTTCCCTCTGGCGGCAATCGCCTTTCGCCTGGTCCGCCGGAGATTCGGCGGCCCTGACCTGGCGTATCTTGCCATGCTGGCGATGGGCTCGGGGATCTGCCTGACCGGCTGGCCGCCGGGCTCTCTGAGCCTGGAGGACCTCTTCTTCATCGCCGCCGGTGGCGCCGCCGCGCTACTCCCCTTCTCCGCAACCCCCGGCCCCGCCAGCCCCCCCCCGCAACTCACTCCCGCCGGGACCCCAGGATAGCCGCCGGTGCAAACCGCCGGAGGCCCCCCCGCCGCGCTGCTCCCCTTCTCCGAGTCCCCGGCCCCGCCAGCCCCCCGCAACCCGCTCCCGCCGGGACCCCAGGATAGCCGCCTGTGCAAACCGCCTGGGTGATACTGTTGGAAGCGTGGACTTCGAGTGTGTGGCGGACAACCTGCGGCAGTCGTTCCGGGTGATCGCATCCAGCCGGCATGGGGGAGAGCTTCGGGAACTCCGCGGCGTAAGCATCGCGTCGGCCGGGGTGGCGTTTCAGATGTTCAACACCGCCTTCCTTTCGTCGCCTGTGGTTTCAGAAGCGGAACTGGAACAGCGCGTTCTCACTCCGGCCGTGCACTTCCAGGCACGCGGGCTGGAGTGGTCCTACTGGGTGTGCCAGGACTGGCTGGCGGCCAAACCCGCGCGCCGGGTACGCAAGGTCTTCGAGCGCCTCGGGTTGCGTCACGCGGTCGACTTGCCGGGGATGATCGCCGAATCGGTCCGGCAGCCCACCCGGCCGCTCCCCGAACTCGCCGTCCGGCGCGTGGATGCGGGCCCCACCCGCGAGGCGTTCTGCCGCATCGGCTCGACGTGCTTTCACGTTCCCCTGCCCTGGTTTGAGGAGGTGTTCGAAAGCCCTGCCGTGTGGGAGCGCTTTGCCAGCTATGTCGGGTACGCCGGTGGGGAACCGGTCTCCACGGCGTCCGTGGTGGCCAGCCCCGGCGGCCTGGGCGTCTACAACGTGGCGACCTTGCCGGAGCGCCAGCGATGCGGCTATGGCGAGGCCGTGATGCGGCACGCGCTGGCGGAGGCTCTCCGCGAACACGGACCGCAGCGGGTCATTCTGCAATCCACTCCGGCGGGCCTGCCGCTGTATGAGCGGATGGGGTTCCGGGCCGTGACGCGGGTCTCGGTTTACTCGACCTGAGCCAGGCCCCGGCTCACGCGTGGCGCTTCTGCCGGGCGGCGATCAGTTCCTCGATATTGACCAGCTCGGTGGGATAATCGCCGGTGTAGCAGGCGTAGCAGTATTCGTGCCGCTCGTCGTCATCCACCGCCTTGCGAAGAGACGCCAGCGAGAGATACCCCACCGAATCGGCTTCGACGAAGCGCCGGATCCCCTCCACATTGTGATTGGAGGCGATCAGCTCGCTCCTGGTGGGCGTATCGACGCCGTAGAAACACGGCGACACCGTCGGCGGACAGGAGATGCGCAGGTGCACCTCGCGCGCGCCCGCCTGCCGCACCATGCGGACGATCTTGCGGCTGGTGGTACCGCGCACAATCGAGTCGTCCACCAGCACCACCCGCCGGCCCTGCAGCAGGTAACGCACCGGGTTCAGCTTGAGCTTGACTCCGAAATCGCGGATGGCCTGGCTCGGTTCGATAAACGTTCGGCCCACGTAATGATTGCGGATGAGCGCGTGGCGGAACGGCAGACCGCTCTCGGCAGAGTAGCCAATGGCCGCAGCCACGCCGGAATCCGGCACCGGCACCACCAGGTCGGCGTCGGCGGGGCACTCGCGGGCCAGCAGCCGCCCCAGCATCTCGCGCGATTCCGCCACCGGGCGGCCGAATACCAGCGAATCCGGACGGGCAAAATACACGTGCTCGAAGACGCACTGCGCCCGCGGGCGGGCCGGCGCCCAGCGCTCGCGCGTCACCCCTTCCGGGCCCACGATCACCATCTCGCCCGGATCCACGTCGTGCAGGTACACCGCGCCAATCAGATCGAACGCGCAGGTTTCCGACGCGAAAACGTAACACTTGCGACCGCCGGAGACTTCCATCTCGCCCACCGCCAGCGGCCGGAACCCGTGCGGATCGCGGGCCACGATGATGCGGTCCTGAGCCAGAAAAACCAGCGAGAAAGCTCCCTCCAGGTGCAGCATGGCCTCCCGCAGC
>Ga0265323_10000357_pt1 | contig 26266 bp, 33 predicted proteins | sample 41225metaG_FD_193580 | JGI IMG/M metagenome (GOLD analysis project Ga0265323, IMG submission 193580) | Rhizosphere microbial communities from Carex aquatilis grown in University of Washington, Seatle, WA, United States - 4-12-25 metaG | ecosystem: Host-associated > Plants > Roots > Rhizosphere...
GACCTCAGAAAAGGAAAACAAATCCATTTGCTGTCCGATAATTCTGTGGTCATTATCTTTCAATTTAGAACTATCAAGTTTATTTTTTGAAATTTCATTAAGAAGTTGTTTAGCGTCATATTTTTCTTCTTTTTTCTCTTCTTTTCCGCTATCAATTCTTATTTCTCTGCTTAATTCTGAAAGTGGATGTCCCTTGACTTTAAGTTCAAATTCTTTGTAATATCCAAAAGGAGCACGAACAACACTAAAATCTTTTTTCAATTCTTTTTCTGTTTCATCTAAAACTTCACTGGCCAATTTCGGAGAAGCAAGCTCACTTGAAAGATGAGCATAAGGATAAAGAACAATATTCTTAGCATTAACCTGTTTCGCAACGTCCTTGACATTTTCAACAAGTTTCTCAACAATTTTCTTGACATCTGTATCCCATTTTTCAACAGCAGTCAGAACTACCAAAGGTTCTTTGACAAATTTTTCTTCTTTATCTTTTTCAGAAAGTTCTTCGATTGTCTTCAACGCCTTTTTCAAAGGTTTAAACTTGATGTAATCTGTATGCAATAGCAAAATCTTCATAGAAAATTAAGAAACAAGAACTTTATAAAATATTCGCAGAAACTTGGTATCCACAACATTTAAAACTTCTAATTTGTCCAAACTTTTATGAAGAAAAAATCAAATTTAATCATCGCATTAGCCTCAGGAATTTTATTATCAAGTTGGAACCATAATCCAGTAAAGATAGAAACTTTTCCAAAAATAGAAAATCCAATTATCAGAGAAGAAGAAATTTTAAGCGTGTTCTCTACTCCAGAAATGAAAAAATTAGAAAATAAAATAGTTGACTTAGTAAATTACAAAACTTCCGATTTCTATGAAGACAATGATAGAATTCTTTTAGCGAGAATGATAACAGGAGAAGCAGATGAATGTTCCACTATTGAAAAAATTTCGGTTGCATTTACTGCAATAAACAGAACAAAATGGGGGAAAACCTTGAAAGAAGTAATCTTGCAGCCAAGAGCATATTCTTGTTTTAATCCTGAATTTGACAGTAGTATTTTTTTGAAAAATCCTTTGAGATATGATAAACCTGAATTTTTAAATTGTTTAAAACTTTCAGAAGAAATTCTAAATGGAAGATATAAAGACCCCACAAATGGAGCAACATTTTATTATAATCCAAATTTAGTCCAAACTCCGTCATGGGCAAAAGATTTGGTAAGAATCGGAAGAATTGGAAATAGTCATCATATTTTTTATAAATAATTATTTGATTAAAAATTTATTAATTTCTTTTTTCGCTTTCTCACGATTTTTCTGATGCTCTTTAAGAAAAGCATTTATTTTTTCGATTAAGATTTGTTTCAATTCAGAAGTCAGCATTTTTCCAGATTTATAATCATCATAGATTTTTTGCAGTTTCTTGTCATCAGGTTCAAAAAACATTTTCAAATATTGGAAAGAAACATCAATATCAGGATTTCCACCTTTTTTCCTATGCTGTTCTAAAGTATCTCGTCCTCCTGAAAAAGCATATTTTTTAATTTTCATTTCAACTTCTTTTGGAGAATCAGTTGTAAAAATAGAATATTCTTCTGAACTTGACATTTTTCCTTGAACTCCATTTAATGGAGGAAGAAAACTGCATTGAATAGATGCAGGTTTGTAATAACCTAACTTAGGTAAAATATCTCGAGTCAATCTAAAATGAGGATCCTGATCTATTGCATGAGGGATCAAGCACGGAATATTTTTTTTCTTCAAAACCGACGGAAGAAAAGCGGGAACAGATTGCATTGAAGTATAAAAAATACTTCCAATATTTGATTGCTCATTTAATCCAAAAGATGTTTTAACCATCGAGAAAGTTATTTTTTTCGCAACTTTGCATGCTTCTTTATACATTAAATTCGCATTTTTAGTATCAATAATAAAATGAGTTTTCTTCGGGTCAAAACCCATCGCAATAACATCAAGCATATTATCATTTAGAGATTTTTCAATATCTTCCAAACTTAAATTCTGTTTGAAAAGAAATTTTTCCTCGTCGGGAAATTGAAACCACAACTCAACATCAAATTTATCTTGAAGCCATTTTGTAAAAACCCAAGGCAACAAATGTCCTAGATGAACTTTTCCTGACGGCGCTCTTCCAGTGTATAAAAAAAATTTATTTCCTTTTTCATATTCATCAAGAATCCAATTTAAGTCTCTATGAGCAAAAAAAATATTTCTTCTCAGCATAAAATGCAAATCTTTCGTGTGTTTCTTAATTCTGCTAAGAGTTGCTTCATTTATTTTTTCAACACCAAACTCTTTAATCAATTTTTCGTAATCAATTTCTCCTTCAACTTTCCACGGAGTTACATTTGTACTATTCCTCATTTCAATTTAAGGGAAGATTTATTTTTAAACATTGTCAATATAAAAATGGACAAATATTTATAAAGAATATTTTATTAATTTTATAAGGAGAAAGAGAATGAAAAGAGGAATAGAAAAAGGATTAGTAGTATTAATTTTTACAATTTTATTAACTTCATTTATCTCAGCGGAAATAATCTTTACACAACCGTTAAAATCATCTTATAATCTTGGTGATACAGTTTTTGTTCCAATCACAATAAAAACTCTGACAGGAGTTTCAGGAGTTATTAATATGAATTTAGTTTGCAATGGAACAGAAATTGGATTTTATAAAAATGGAATAAATTTAGTTGCTGGGGCAGAAAAAAGTTTAGACTCTTCTCTTGTTTTAATAAGAAGCATCATCGGAGGAAATCAAGGAACATGCAAAGTAAAAGTTATCTTGGGTTCAGATTATACTTTAAGCAATGAATTCAAAATTTCAAATTTATTGACCATCGGTGGAGTGATGCAGAAATCAATATTTAATTCTGGAGAGAATGTCCAGATAACAGGAAAAGTAACAAGAGAAACTGGGGAAAATGCAAATGGATTTATTGATGCAAATATAATCACAAATGATATAAATCAAAATATAACCCAATCAGCAACAATAACAAATGGAGTTTTCGGAATGAATATTTCTTTGCCTTCAAATTTGAAAGCAGGAGATTACTTTGTGAATCTTAATGCGTATGAAGAAGACAGCGATGGACTTCAAACGAATACAGGAAATGCACAATATAATATTTCAGTAAGACAAGTTCCTACAAATTTGGAATTAATAATTAACAGCAAGGAAATAAATCCTGGAGAACAAATTCAAGCAAGTGCAATTTTGCATGACCAAACAGGAGATGCAATAAACTCAACAGTTTTCTTAACATTAAAAGATTCTTCGGATAAAATAATAGACCAAAAAGAATTGAATACAGGAGAATCATTCACTTATACAACAGCATTCAATGAACCTCCAGCAAACTGGAAAATTTTTGCGGCATCTAGTCAATTAACTGCAGAAGGAAGTTTTCTAATAAAAACAAAAGAATCAGTAGATATTCAGATAGTTAACAAAACAATTTCAGTAACAAATAATGGGAATGTTCCTTACAATAAAACATTGCTTGTTAAAATAGGGGATACACCTTTGAATATACAAGTATCATTAAATTTAGGAGAAAGCAAAAAATATGCTTTAACTGCACCAGACGGGCAATACCAGGTAAAAATAGTAGGAAATCAAGATAATGAGGTTACAGGAACAATGAGCTTGACAGGAAATGCAGTTGGAATAAAAGAATCTTCATCTTGGAGTTCCTTAGGAGTTATTGTAGGATGGACAGTTTTAATTTCAATTTTAGCGGCAGGAGCATTTTTCGGAGTTAAAAAGGTTAGAAAAAAATCTTTTTTCGGACGCATGAATTTTGGAAAAAGCAAAAGCAAAGAAGTTCCTGTTTTAAAAAATAATTCACTAACGACATTAGGAAAAAAAGCTGAAATGTCTCTTTCAGTAAATGGAGATAAGCAAGATGCAAGTATTGTCTGCCTTAAAATAAAAAATTTATCAGAAATAACATCAGGAAGAGGAAGTGCTTCTGATATAATTGGAAAAATTACAGACTTAGCAGAAGAAAAAAGTGCAGCAGTTTATGAAAATCAAGACTATCTTTTCTTTATCTTCGCTCCCCTAAAAACAAGAACTTTCAAAAATGAAGAATCAGCTTTAGAACTAGCAGAAAATATTCAAAAAATGTTAATTGAACAAAACAGAATGTTTAACCAGAAAATTAATTTCGGAATTTCATTGGATTTTGGTTCAATTGTTGCTAAGATGGAAAATGGAGTTTTCAGATTTATGAGTTTGGGTTCATTAATGACTTCTGCAAAAAAAATAGCTTCTCTTTCGAATGAAGAAGTTCTTTTAAGTGATAAGATAAATGATTTAGTTAGGGTTCACATAAGAGCTGAAAAAGATATTCGTGAAGGAACTACTGTTTTTGTTCTTGGAACAATAAAAAAAGAAGATGAAGCTACAAAGAACTTTATCAACAAATTTATGGATAGGCAAAAAAGAGGATAATTATACTGCAGGGTACAAATTATATAAATAAGTAGTCTTATCTTTAATAGAAATTATCTTTACAGGATTTGCAATAAAAAATTCATCATATCCAGAAACATTAACTCTTGCTCCTTCTTTAATAATTAACATTTTTTTTATAAGTCTTGAATTTACAAGAACATTCCCGCCTTCGGGATCGGGATAATAGGCATTCAATCTCGTTTCACTTTTTAAAATTTGTTTTAGTGACATACAATCTGTTCAAAATTAAGATTTATAAGTTTTGCGTAGTTTATTTATATAATTCCAACAAACTATTGACAACAGCACGTTTAACTTCAGGATGTTTTTTTTCGAAATTATCTATAAAACTTTCAATTTTGTTTTTTTTATTCTTTTCTTCTTTAAATTTTAAATTTCTAATTTTAGCGTAAAGCAGAATTTCTTCTTCAGAAAAAAGATAAAGTGGTTTGATTAAATTTTTTTCTGTGGGCAAACCTTTCTTCAAATTAACTGCATTTCCTTCAATTATTGTTTTAACAATCTCGTTGGATTCGGAATCAATAGAAGAATCATTTGCTATCTTAGTGATTTTCTTATGGGGTAACTTAACAATAGAAATTCCATATTTTTTTGAGAAAAAATTTAGCATATCTTCTAAAACTACTTCTTTAAAATTATTATTTTTCTTATATCCTATAATATCTCCATGTTTAATCATGTTAAATTTCCTTATTGTAAATAAAAATTTCTTATGAAAATAGTTTACAAAGCAATTTTTGCAAAGTTTTCGTTTATTTGTAAATTCATAAACAGGATTTGTTTCACATTGTTTGCACATTTTATTTTAAAAGAAATGCTATATAAAAATATATCAGGCGTGACCCTATCTCAAAGGAGAGGTCATAAGGAGAACCTTTGGTTCTTTTTATTTTGGTTTTGTTTTTTGTTGAGGTTTAACAGTTTTCTTAACAATTTGTTTCCCTGTAGGTTTTTTAATCTTAGATATCAAATTAGAGATAAAAAATCCAACATTAAATATCTTAAATATAATTCCCAATCCTATTAAAACAATTCCAACAATTAAAGATCTTAGAGAAAAGTAAAATGATTGTGAGAAAAATATCTTTAGAAAATTATAAAATACTTGAGTGGAGAATAATTTATCCAATAAGAAGTCTAATTTAAGTAATATAAAAGAAGGAATTGTCAAAAGAATTCCCGAAAGAAGAAGTATATTTTCTTTTTTCTCAACTAAAAAAAACAACAGAACTAAAAGAACAAAAGAAATTACTAAAGAGATTCTAAATATTTCTGTCCAAAGGACATAAGCTTTTTCAGATAAAAGAAATAAAGAAACTTGGGAAATTTTTAAACAGTCTAAAGAGTTACAGTCATATGTAGTATAATAAATTTGTTGAGTTATTTGTTTAGCTCCTTCTTCAATAATAGCATCAACTCCTTGAAAAGCAGCAGTGCATGGAATAATGATTGAATACCCTGCTGCATTCGAAGTATAACTGGAATGAGTTTGACAATATTGTTGGATTGCAGGCAAAGAAGATTGTATTTGAGAGATTACATTAAAACTTTGTAATGAACTTTGAATAATTGGAACAGATTGGTTCTGAAAATTGTTATAACTTAAAGACAAACTTAAAATTCCAAAAAGATTAACACAAATAAAAGTTAAAAATAAAAGAACAGATACAATAACTAAAAAAAATTTTCTTATCCCCCCCATAAAATATAAAACATAAAATAGTTTATAAAATATTTCATTATATTTCTTTGATAAAAAAATTTCCTATTTAATTCAATTTCCCTCAGGGTGGGCGAGCAATTTCGGGAGTAGAAATTTTTTTTCTTTTGGGCGGGAGGGAGGGAATAACGAGCGAAGTTGCGAGTTGGGTGGGAACAGATTAGATAAATTTACAGAAATAAGTGAGCGAAGCGAACGTAATTACATTCTTTCCAAAACTGCAATTCTTTTGTCGATATCTGGATGTGTACTTCCAATATCTTTAAAGGGATTTGCAAAAAATAAAGGAGCAACTGCTTTTGTAATTTTTTTCTCTGGTTGATTTTCTAATTTTATTTTTTTCAATGCACCAATTAATCCTGGAGGATATCTTGTAAATTTAACAGCAGATGCATCGGCATTAAATTCTCTTTTTCTTGAAATAGCAAGTTGAACAAAATAAACCATAATAGGAGCAAGAATTGCCAAGACAATTCCGATAATTATGAAAATCGCATTTCCATTATTATTTTCTCGATTGTTATTCCCTCTAAACCAAAGACTTCTCAAAAATATTTCAGAAATTATTGAAATCATTCCTACCATCACTGAAACTAAAGTCATATATCTTATATCATAACTACTGACATGCCCAAGCTCGTGCGCCAAAACTCCTTCTAATTCTTTCTTGTCTAATTTTTTCAAAGCTCCTTCTGTAACGCAAACAACAGCATGCTGAGGATTTCTTCCAGAAGCAAACGCGTTTATCTGTTCAGAATTCATAATATAAAGTTTAGGCATAGGTAATCCGCTTGCAATTGTCAAACCTTCAACAATATCATAATATTGTTTGTAATCGCTTCGTTTCGCTTCCTTCGCACCTACGCTAGCTAAAGCAATCTTGTCTGAATTGTAATAACTTATCAAAAGATATCCAATTGAAAAAATAATTGCAAAAATCATTATCACAAAAAAATATCCAGGATCAAATGCGTAAGAGATAACATAACCAAGAACAACAAGAACTGCGAAAACAATAACCATTAAGAAAAAAGATTTCAATTTGTTTCTAGAGATTTGGTCATCGAAATTAACTCTTTCTGGCATGAAAATTAAAAGATGAATGAGTTTTTAAAATTTGAGGATTAAGAAAATTAATCTAAATAAATTCTAGATACTGCTTCCCTCGCCATTGCACTGCGCCTTCGCTCTTTTCGGATTGATTCTTCAAAAAATCTAGTGTAATGAATCCTATCTCTTTCAATATCTTCAGAAGAAAAAATTACTGGTTCACCTTCGCCTTTTATTCCTTCTAATAAAGAATTTGCTAGTGTCTTATTTGTTTCCATATCTAATATTAAAAAATTTAGAATTTAACTTCTACATTCTTTTTCTCACTTGCTGCAATCTGTAAATATTCTCTTTTCTGTCTACCGAATAAAGTTCCAGGGAATGTTGTGCATAAAGTGTTGTAAGCAAGAATGCTGTCATTGTAATATTGTCTTGCGTAAGAAATCTTGTCTTCTGTTGTAGCAAGTTCTGTCTGTAATTGCAAGAAATTTTCATTTGCCTTTAGATTAGGATAATTTTCAGCGATAGCAAAAACAGATTTTAATGCAGATTCTAATTTATCGTTTGCCTTGACTTTTCCCTCGATATTTCCAGCAGAAACCAAAGCTTTTCTAGCATCAGTAACAGCTTTTATCGCCGCGGTCTCATGTTTTGTGAATCCTTTAACTGTTTCAATCAAATTAGGAATCAAATCAGCTCTTCTTTTCAACTGAACATCAATTTGGCTCAAAGAATTATCAACTCTGTTTCCTAAAGTTGCAAATCTGTTGAAATAACTAAAGAAAATTATTACTACTAATGCTACAAATCCAAGTACTAACCATAACATTAAACTCATAATTTAAACATGAAAAATAAATTTATAAACCTTGCGAATTTGTAATCTAAATGAAAATTAAAGTCGACAAAGAGAAGTGTATTGGATGTGGACTTTGTGCAAGTATATGCGAACAAGTCTTTGCTTTAGATAAAGAAGGAAAAGCTTTTCCAAAAATTCAGAAAAACATTCCTTGTGTTAAAGAAGCAATAGAATCTTGTCCTGTAAGTGCAATTTCAGAATAAAAAAACTTCTTAAAGAAATATTTATTAACTATAATTCACTTTTTCTTTTATGGAAAAGAGTGATGATAAATCTGATTTTGTAAAATGGTTTTCTGAACTAAATAAAGATTCGGTTTCCATCGCTGGCGGAAAAGGTGCAAATCTTGCTGAGATGTATAATGCAAAAGTAAATGTTCCTCCTGGATTTATTATCACTGCACAAGCTTATGATTATTTTATAGAAAAAGCAGGATTGGCTGAACAAATAAAAAATATTCTAGAAAAAATACATTATGAAGATACAAAAGAACTTGAAGAAAGTGCTGCAAAAATCAGGGACTTGATTGTTCATGGGGAAATTCCTAAAGGAATGCAGGAAGAAATTTTAGAATCATATGAACTTCTTGATACAGATAGTTTGAAAAATGTAAAAGGAACAGTTTTGGAAATGTTAAAAAATTCAGAGCCAATTTTCGTCGCTGTTCGTTCAAGTGCAACAACAGAAGATTTAGCGGACGCAAGTTTTGCAGGACAACAAGAAACTTTCCTTAATGTAAAAGGAAAATCAGAATTATTAACAAGCATAAAAAAATGTTTCGCATCTTTATTCACAGCAAGAGCAGTTTATTATAGAAATAAAAAAGGATACAAAGATGTAAAGGCAAGTCTTGCAGTCGTTGTTCAAAAAATGGTTGACTCAGATAAATCTGGAGTTATTTTCTCTATGGACCCGACGAATAATACAAAGAGCATAATCTTAGAGGCAGTTTTCGGATTAGGTGAAGGAATTGTTTCGGGAATGATTACTCCAGATAAATATGTTATCTCAAGAGATTTGGAAATTCTTGATAAAAAAATTTCAGATAAAAAAATTGCAGTAACAAGAGATTCCGGAGGAGGACATCAAACAGTAAAATTAAGTGCAGAAAAATCTAAACAGCAAGTTTTGAAAGAATATGAAATAAAAAGATTAGCAGAAATTTCCTTGAAAATGGAGGACCATTATAAAAAACCACAAGATATTGAATGGGCAATTGAAGGAGAAGAAATTTATGTTGTTCAGACAAGAGCTATTACAACAATCGGAAAAAAATTTGAAGATAGAAAAATTGAAGGAGATGTAATACTTGAAGGACAAGGAGCATCTCCAGGAATTGCATCAGGAACAGTAAAAATAATTTTAGACTTGAAAGATTTGGAAAAAATTTCTATAGGAGATGTTTTAGTTACAAAAATGACAAATCCAGATATGGTTGTCAGCATGCAAAAATCTACAGCAATAATTACAGATGAAGGAGGAATGACTGCACATGCTGCAATTGTTTCAAGAGAGATGGGAATTCCCGCTGTTGTTGGAACAAGAGATGCTACAACAAAATTAAAAGACGGAATGATTGTAACTGTCGACGGAAGTTCTGGAAAAATATATTCAGGAAAAACTGCTGAAACAAAAACAAAAGAAATTCTGCCAGTAAGTGCAAAGACAAAAACAAAAATAAAAGTAATGGTTGATTTGCCGACTTTTGCTGAAAGAGCTTCAAAATCAGGAATAAGAGAAGTTGGTTTAACAAGAATTGAAGGAATAATTGCAGAAAGTGGAAAGCATCCAAATTACTTTTTGGAAAAAGGCAAGATAGAAGATTATGAAGAAATAATTTTCAAAGGAGTTTCTGGAATTGCTAAGTTCTTTGACGAACTTTGGATTAGAACTTCTGATATAAGAAGTGATGAGTTCCAAAATCTAGAAGGAGCCACAGGAAAAGTTGAAGTTAATCCGATGTTAGGAATGCATGGGATAAGATATGGAATAAAAAACCCCGAAATATTAAAAGCAGAATTAAAAGCATTGAAAAAAGTTGCTACTTCGGGAAAAAAGATAGGTGTAATGATGCCTCAAATAATTTCTGTTCAAGAAGTTCAGAAAGTAAAAGAATTGCTGAAAGAAATTGATTTTACAGATTTAAGATTAGGAATAATGGTTGAAACTCCTGCTGCAGTTCAAATGATAAAAGAATTTTGTGCAGAAGGAATAAATTTTATCTCATTCGGAACAAATGACTTAACACAATATATGCTCGCTGTGGACAGAGGAAATGAACAAGTTCAGGATTTGTACAATGAAATGCATCCCGCGGTTTTGTATCAGTTGGAATTTGTAATAAGAGTATGCAAGAAAAATAACGTCGAGACAAGCATTTGCGGACAGGCAGGAAGCAAAAAAGAAATGGTAAAATTCTTGGTAGAAAGGGGAATTGATAGCATAAGTGTAAATGCAGATGTAGCAAAAGAAATTTCAGATTATGTTTCAGAAATTGAAAATCAAAAAGGAGAAGGGCTTAGGCAATATCAAAAAGAAGAAAAAAAAGAAATTCCAAAAATAAATGGAATTGAAGAAAAAGAAGAACCTAAAGAAGATAATGAAGTTCTTGATATCTTCTAAAGAACAAAATTTTATAAATTAAGAGATACTTAATATTACATGGTTAAAAAAAATGAGGTGATTGAAAAAAAAGAGAATGTTAATAATTCTGGACAAAAAATGGAACAGATTTTGATAGAAAATTTTGTTTCTCTTCAAAAAGTTATGACTAATCTTGCAGTAAAATTTGACAATCTTTCAGGTCAAATTTCAAAATTGTTAGAATTATTTGAAATATCTGCAAAGACATTGGCGGAAAAAGATTATTCAATAAAAACAGAGCCAGATAAAAAAGTTGCAGAAAAAATGGATACCCTTTTGGAACAAAATAAAATTATAGCAAAAGGAATTGCGTTATTGCATGAAAATAATAATCCTCCAGAATATTCCGAGCAAGTTCAAAGTGTGCAACAAATTTCTCCTCGTCCAATGCAACAAAATATCAGACCTCAGTCTTCCCAAGAAAATTTTTCTGGTTCACAATCAAGGATGTGATGTCCTAATGGAAAACACTTTCTCAAATGATTTCAAGAAAATTTTTTTACTTGTTTTTACAAAAGAATTAATTAAGCATTCAAGAAATAAAGATATTACTAAACTTCAAAGAATAATAGAATTGGAAGAAAGCAAAAAAAAAGAAAATATTCCGTCTGTTTTTCCAATTGAATATGTTCCTGCTCCAAAAAAGTTAGAACAAAATATTTCAATTCCCGAAAGAAAAATTTTATCTAGAACTGCAATCACTCCAAAGTCTACAAGGTTAAAACAATTTACTCAGCAAATTGCACGTCCTGCTTTGATTATTCCTGAACCAAAATTGCCTTCGCATTTGGAATATCTAAGACCTGCTCCTGCTCCAAGCGTGGAAATAGATTTGTCCAAAATAAATCCTTTGATAAAAGATTCAGCAGTCCGAGTTATTGAAGGAAATCCTGATGAAAAAGTTGTTGTTACCGGTTCTATGGGAACAAAACCCACATCTATAATTTTAAACAAAGAAGATATTGATAGAATAATAAATAAATTTTCAGAAGTTTCTAAAATTCCAGTAAGTGAAGGAATTTATAGAGTTGTGGTCGGAAATTTAACTCTTTCAGCAGTAATTTCTGAAATTGTAGGCTCAAGATTTGTTATCAAGAAAATAATTGCTCCAATAGAACAACCCTCACCACAATCAATGCCTAAACCGATGAATAATAATTTTATGCCGATAAAGAGTAACTTTGGGCAACTGGTGAAGCATTAGAAAGTCCATTAGCTATATCTCTAAGCCATTTGATCTTATCATTTTCTATCTGAGTTTTAAGAGTTTCGCTACTCAAATTAGAATCATAAGAATATTCAATATTATAATCTCCCAACTGATATCCAATAACATATCTTCCGTTAAATAATTCTGATTTTGTTGTCTGAATAGAATAATTTCCAAACTCTTGATTGAGAATTCCCTTTTCCTGTTCAGTTAATTGTTCAACATTAAAATTTATTTGAACAACAGTTGAATTTAATTGAGTTGAGTTCAATTTGGTTGCATTTGATTGTATAGTTTCAGAATAATTTGTACTAACTAAAATATTATTTCCCTGATAAGTAATTTGAATAACCTTATCGGATAATGTTTTAGAATCTGTCTTTACACTTCCTGATAAAAGTTGTACCGTTTCTCCGTCATTAAGAGAATAGCTAAATTGATTATCTGCAGAAACTTGCCCTTGAATTTCTCCATTTACATTTTGCTGCACTGCCATTCCTGTTGGTTTCAAAAACCCTAAAAAGAAATTAGAAACTGTTTTTAATATTCCAGATATTACATTTCCAGTAATAGAAGTGGAAGTTGTTTCTGGTGCGGAAGTATTAGTAGTTTCTGAATTAGTAACTTCGGTTGTTGAAGGTTGTTCTGAAGAATTTGTGATAGTTGTTTCTGTTGGAGTTTGATTTTCTGAGGTAATTAGTTGTTCTGAAGAGATAGAAGAATTAGTTTCATTTGTTATTAAAGTTTCAGTAGAATTTATTTCAGTTGTTGAAGAATTATTCACCATAGTATTATTATCTGAATTTTGTATATTCGCTGTTTGATTAGAAATTTCTTTTTGTGTTGAGATTAAGGTAAAATAAACATTTGGATAGATTAATGTTGCAGTTTGATTAGCTTCTAAACTATTTTCTGTTTGAGAAGAAATCGGATTATTTGCAATTACATTTCCACTTATTTTTCCTCTGAAATTAAAAATAAAAAATATCAAAAGAACAACAAATAAAATTCCTAAAATTAAAAAGACAAATCTTTTATTATCTTTCTTGTCAACTCCTTGATATTCTGAAATTACTTTTCCATTTATCCTACGGCTATTATAAATATATGGTCCATAAAATTTACCATTCTTTTTAATATACTTTTTATACACCATCTTTTTTGTAAGTAACTAATAAAAATATATAATTAAAGAATATATTTAAAGGTTTCTTAAAATTAAATTTACAATTAAAAAATTAAAGAACTAAAATAAAAAAATAAAATTTATTTAGTTGCTGTGGTTTCTGCTATTGTTGCTGTTGGTTGCTGTTGCAAGCATTTAACCCAGATGATATCCATTGTCTGATTTCCTACAGGCAATGAAACAGTTTTACAGGTTGCTGCTTGTTGCGCAATTGATAATATGGCATATTGTACTCCCTGATTCTGGTTTGAAACAACAAATCCAGAAATTGCGGGTTTGATTAAGAAAAGATATCCCAAAACCCCAATTAAGAGAACAATTACCACAATCAAAGCTAACACCAATTTATCTCTTTTATCTTTCACCATATCTTAATTATATTCCTTGCAGTTTAAAAATGTTTTGTAGATTAATCAGAAGTTGTTACTTCAACTAATGTTGTTGCGTCTTTCCATGAAACTCCGTCGGAAGATTGAACCTGAGCAGAAATTGTATCTCCTGCTTCAAAGGTAACAGTTCCCTTCGATTGAACATCATAATCTTTCTTTATTCCATTTGAATCAACAACAAATGTATTTCCAAACTGAATTGCTTGTCCATTTTTGTAAATAATAATTTCTATATTCCCATTTCCGTTCAATGTTTCTAAGTTAGTTGAAATTCCTGTAATGCTTCCGCTTCTCATCATAACATATCCTTTATCCAAACTTCCTTCGACGCCAGTTGCGGTTTTCATGAACTCAGATTTATCTGTTTCCCCACTAAATCCGAAATTCAAGAATTCTCTCTTATCTTGAGCTACAATTAAATCTCCCTGTGATTTTAATTTATCAACTGAATAGGTTACTACAAAAACTTTTCCTTGGGTTGTAGAAGATTTGTTATAATCTATTTGATAAATTGCAAGATTATTATCATTGACATTTTCTATATTAACTTCCTTTGGCAAACTATCAAAATCTACCTGAGTAATATTATTTATTTTATCTGTATCAATTCCTTTTTTCTCGACGAATTTTTCAACATATCCTTGAACATTTCCAGAAACTGAACTGTCTATTTTATCTTGAATGACTTGATTTGTATTACTGCTATCTGCTGCTGCAATTAAACCGCTGATTAGTAAAATTGCTAAAGAAATTCCGACTATCACAAATAGTTTCGTTCTACCTCTTTTATTCATAATTAAACTAAAGAAATATTCTATTTAAAGATTACGACTTGAAACTTTTATAAATAAGAAGACATTCTATAAAACATTAAATAATTTCGCGAATACAAATTAACTTCCTCTTGGGCGGGAGGGCGGGAATAAATGAGCGAAATTGCTAAATTAATATGGAAGACAGGATAACAGAAGAAAAACTTGAAAAATATTTCAATCTAACTTCAACAGCTCTGAAAGAAGTAAAAAAGAATATAATCAAAGGAAAAGAAAATTACGCAAAAGAAATAATCGAAATGGTAGAAAATTATCTTTCAGATGCAGAACATTTTAGAAAAAAAGGAGATTTTGTAAATGCGTTCGCAGCGTTAAATTACTCCCACGGTTGGCTTGATTCTGGAGTTCGCTTGGATATTTTTAATGTTAAAGATAACAAACTATTTACTGTAAAATAATTATTTTTCAAGAAAATTTAAATCTCTAAAAAAAGTATAATTCCAGTTTCTAACTCCAATCTGTGCACAGAAAACTCCTGCAATAATTTTTTCTCTTTCATATTTAAGAATTAAATAAATCAATTGATCTTTGATATCTTTTTTAGGATATAATACATCTCCAGATTTAACCTCAAAATCAGACTGAGAACAAGAATCAACAAGACTTAGAATATATTCTTTAGTGTTAAGGAAAAATTCTTCAGCAATTTGTTCCGCGAGATATTTATTATCAAAAGTATAAATTCTTCCTTCAGGAATTTTTTCTAAATAAACCATCAAAAGATATTCTTCGATAATTTTATAAGATTAATTGCATTAAGGGATATATGAAAAAGAGGATAGTCGTTCTAAGTTTAGGCGGAAGCCTGATTATCCCTGATGAGATAAGTGTTGAATATTTAAAAAGTTTCAAAAAAACTATTTTAAAAAATACCGATAGATACAAATTTATCGTCGTCTGTGGTGGAGGAAGCATTGCAAGAAAATATATTTCTGCACTTTCTGAAATTGGGATGAATGATTTATTTCAAAATTTTGCTGGAATTTCCACAACAAGAATGAACGCAAGATTTATGTCATACTTTTTTGGTCAGAATCAAGAAAGAGGAATTCCTCACACAATGAAAGAATTAAAAAAATATGCAAGAAAATTTGATGTAATCTTTTGCGGAGCTCTTGAATACAAATCTCATCAAACTTCAGATTCAACTGCTGTTCAGATTGCAAAAAAATTCAGAACAATTTTCATAAACTTGACAGATGTTGCAGGATTGCATGATAAAAATCCAAAGAAATTCAAAGACGCAAAGTTTATTCCAAAAATTTCTTGGAAAGACTTCAACAAAATGGCAAATAAAATAAAATTCAAACCAGGACAGCATTTTGTTATTGACCAAACTGCTGCGACAGGGATAATGAAAAATAGAATTACAACTTACATTTTAGGAAAAGATATGAAACAAATGGAAAATGTTCTTGAAAACAAAAAGTTTAAAGGAACAATTATCGGAGATTTCTAAATGGAGCAAATTTTAATTTCAGAAAATAATTTCGACAAAGCAAGAAAGCTGATAAAAGAAAATCAAAACAAGAAAATAATTTTTAGTTCAAATGATGATGAACTGAACAGAAAAATTCTTGAAAAAGAAAATATAGAAATTCTTTTGTTGAATCAAGAAGGACGAAAAGATTTTCAAAAGCAGAGAAACTCGGGATTTAATCATGTTCTTGCAAAATTAGCCAAAAAGAAAAATATTATTATTGGAATAAATTTAGATGAAATTATAAATTCAGAAGGAAAACAAAAAGCAATTATTTTGGCAAGAGTAATTCAGAACATAAAAATCTGTAATAAAAATAAACTTAAAATGAAGTTTATACAAAAAAATAATCATCGAAATATTCTTGATTTGAAATCTCTCGGCTTGGTTCTTGGTATGCCAACCGAAATGACAAAAGAATTATAGGTTGGCTCAAGATAATCTTAACTCTCTCAAAGGGAAAACTATGCTAAGAAAACCGATTAGGTATTCTCGCATGCCGACTTGGATGTTTAATTTATAATAATTATTTCCCTCTTAATTATCCATTCCCTTGGGGTGGGAACGTTTTAGAATAAAAATGAATGAGGAAAGTTTTTTAATGCATATTCTTTAGAAATAACATGGCAGTTGCAGAAAAAATAATAGAATCTTTAAGCCCAAATGAAAGGAAAATTTTGCCTTATTTGAAAGAAGATATAGAAAAAATATCACAAAATTCAGGACTTGACAAGACTTCTGTTTTGAGAGCTCTTGATTACCTTGAAAATAAAGGAATAATAACCCTTACAAAAGGCAAAAAAAAATTAGTTGAATTAGGGGTTAATGGAGCGTTATACAAAAAGAAAGGACTTCCAGAAAGAAGATTGTTAAGTTTGATTAATGAAAAAAGAATTTTAAAATTAGAAGATGCTCAAAAGCAAAGTGGATTATCTGATGACGAATTCAAAGTTTCTCTCGGTTCTCTAAAGAAAAAAGCATTAATTGAAATAAATAATGAAAAAATAGTTTTATCTGCAAGAACAGAAGAAATTTCAAAAAAAAGTCTTGAAGAATTATTTATTGAATTGCTCCCGATTGAATATAACTTGTTAAAACCTGAACAATTATTCGCATTGAAATCTTTGGAAAAAAGAAGAGATATAATTAGAATAAAAGAAGAAGAGATTATCAAAATAAATATTACAAATCTTGGTGAAGAAATTATAAAGTCTGAAAAAAAAGTTGGTGAACTTATTGAAGCGGTAACTTCTCAGATGCTTGAAAAAGAATCTTTATGGAAAGGGAAAAAATTCAGGCGTTATGATGTAACTTCTCCTTTACCTTCGATAAGTGGGGGGAAAAGGCATTTTGTAAATCAAGCAACAGATTATGCAAGGAGAGTTTGGACCGAAATGGGATTCAAAGAAATGACAGGAAATATTTTGCAAAGTTCATTCTGGAATTTCGATGCGTTATTCACTGCTCAGGATCATCCAGTCAGGGAATTGCAGGATACTTTTTTTATAAATAAAAAAATGGAATTGCCTGATAAAAAATTAGTGAAAGCGGTAAAAGAATCCCACGAAAAAGGAGTAGATGGAAGCAAAGGCTGGCAGTATGAATGGAATGAAGAAGAAGCAAAAAGAATGGTATTGCGAACTCACACAACTTGTTTATCTTCGCATGCTCTCGCAAGTTTAGACAAAAAAGATATTCCTGCAAAATTTTTCGCGATTGGAAAATGTTTCAGAAATGAAACTGTCGACTGGAAGCATGGATTTGAATTTAATCAGTCAGAAGGAATTGTCGTGGGGAAAAATTTAAATTTAAGAAATCTTCTCGGATATCTTCGCGAATTCTACAAAAAAATGGGATTTGAAAAAGTAAGATTCCGTCCTTCATATTATCCATATACGGAACCCAGCGTAGGAATAGAAGTATTTCATCCCGAGAGAAAAATTTGGTACGAACTTGGCGGTGCGGGAATTTTCCGTCCTGAAGTTGTAATCCCTCTTTTAGGAGAAAACGTTAGTGTTCTTGCATGGGGTCCAGGTTTCGACAGAATGATTATGGATTATTATGAAATAAAAGATTTGAGAGAACTTTACAAAAATGATTTAAGTAAATTAAGAAAAATGAAATTCTGGATGAAATAAAATGGAAAATAAAAATAATAAAACAGATTGTATATTTTGCAAAATAGTGAAAGGAGAAATTCCTGCAGTAAAACTTTGGGAAGATAAAAAACATATTGCAGTATTAGACATAAATCCAAATGTGGAAGGGATGACTTTGGTGATGACAAAAAAACACTATGATAGTGATGCTACAGATATGCCCGATGAAGATTATAAAGAATTAATGATAGCAGTAAAAAAAGTTTCAAAAATTTTAGAAAACAAACTCAAAGTTAAAAGAGTTGCAATTGTAATGGAAGGATTAGGAGTTAATCATGTCCATATTAAATTATATCCAATTCATGGATTAGATGAAAAATTTAAAGAAATTTGGGCAAAAGACAAAGTCTATTTTGATAAATATCCCGGATATATTACTACACAATTAGGTCCTCAAAAATCAACAGAAGAATTAAATAAAATAAAAGAAAAAATAACAAAATGAGTAATGTAACTTTCCAAAGAAAACAATTTGAAAAAGAAATAGGAAAATTAGATGAGAAAATGCAAAATAAAATTGCGATGTTTGGAACTCCTTTAATAAAATTTGATGATAATGAAATTGAAATTGAAGTTTTCCCAAATCGTCCTGACTTGCTTTCATATCACGGATTCAAAAGAAGTTTCCTAGCTTTCTTAGATAAAAAAACAGGATTGAAAGAATACAAAATAAACAAACCAGAAAAAGATTTTGTCGTCACAATAGATTCTTCTGTAAAGGATATTCGTCCTTATACTGTTTGTGCAATTGTCAAGGGATTGAAATTAGACGACGATAAAATAAAAGAAATGATTGACATTCAGGAAAAATTGCATTTTACAATCGGAAGAAAAAGAAAAAAATTAGCGATTGGAATTTATCCGCTTGAGAAAATAAAACTTCCTATAACTTTCAAAGCTCTTGAACCAGATAAAATAAAATTTATTCCTTTGGAATCTGAAACAGAAATGTCTGGATTGCAGATTTTGCAAAAACTTCCAACTGGTAGAGAATATGCTCATTTGCTTGCAGGAAAACAAAAATTTCCTATATTCATTGACTCAAATGATAAAATATTAAGCATGCCTCCGATAATAAATTCAAAAGAAACGGGAAAAGTAACAACAGAAACAAAAGAAGTTTTCATTGAATGTTCAGGTTTTGATATTAATTCGTTGCAGAAATGCTTGAATATAATTATAACAAATTTTGCAGAAATGGGCGGAGATATTTATCAGATGGATTTGCATTACAAAGATAAAAAAATTGTAACTCCAAATTTCACTGCAGAAAAAATGAAAATTAATTTAGAGAATGCAAATTCTCTTTTAGGATTGGATTTGAAGGAAAAAGAAATTAAAAAATTCCTTGAAGAAATGGGATACAATTATAATAAAGGGATAGTTGAAATTCCTCCTTGGAGAACAGACATTTTGCATGAAGTTGATTTGATAGAAGATATTGCAATAGCATATGGTTATGAAAATTTTATTCCTGAAATTCCAGAGATAGCAAAGATTGGAAAAGAAGATAATAAAGAAATAACAAAAAGAAAAATTGCAGAAATACTTTCTGGTTTGAACATTTTGGAAGTCTCAAATTATCATCTTACAACAAAGCAAGACCAGTTCAGAAAAATGTCCGTTGCCGAAGAAAATTTTATCGAAGTTGAAGCATCAAAAACAGATTATACTATTCTTAGAAAAGATTTGACTCATTATTTGCTGAAAATTCTTTCTGAAAATGTTGATTGCGAATATCCTCAGAAAATTTTTGAGATTGGAAAAGTTTTCAATCCAAACGAAACGGAAAATCTTGCTTTAGCAATTGCTCCTGCGAATTTCACAGAAGTTAGGCAAGTTTTGGAATATCTTTCAAAAATGATGAATGTAAAATTAGAAATCTCCGAGCCTGAAAAAATTCCAAGTTATTTTATAGATGGAAGAACAGCAGAAATAAAATTAGAAAATAATTCCGAAGATAACAAAAATAATTCCTCGGGGGTGGGCGAGCGATTTCGCGGAGTTAAGGACAGTGTTATGCAAGCGGGGTCGCGAGTTGGGGCGGGAAAGACAATAGGTTTCCTAGGAGAACTTCATCCAAAGATTTTGAGAAACTGGAAAATAAAAATGCCTGTCTCTATTTTTGAAATTAATCTTGAAGAAATTTTTAAGAGATTAGAATAATCATTAAATTTTTATATCTTAATTAAAATAAAATTATATGCCTGCGTAGCTCAGTCGGTAGAGTACCACATTGGTAATGTGGGGGTCCTGAGTTCAATCCTCAGCACAGGCTTAATTATAAAAAAGATTCACTTTCTAACTATCTTCATTATCCAAAGAACTAATAAGGCTATAAAAAGACCAACAGCAATAAATCCAAAAATTCCTGCGATAATCAAAAAACTATTGCTAACAAATCTATACAAAACCAAAGATACAAGAGAGAATGCGACAAATAATAATAACATTCTAACAAGTCGAGAAATTTTATTTTTAGAACTAGAAATTTTATTTCTATTTGAAGTCCTAGAACTCAATTTTTTATTTCTTCTCGCTCTTTTTTTTCTTGCCATGTATAATATATATTACGAAATATACTTTATAAATATTATGAAGTTTTATTCCCCTGCCAATTCATTTGAATTGCATTTGTGGTTATGATCTTTACATTATTGAATGCACTTGCTAACCATGAAAAATACATATTCCCCATTTTTTCAATATCTGACAAAGATTTTACAGAAATATTTTTTCCGTTAAAAACCACATAAAAACTAAAGGCAGCGAATAAGATTAAAGCAATTAAAAAAATTGCAAAAAGTTTATGTTTCGCCCTCTTTGCTTCAGTTAGAACATAAATTAAAACAACAAGAATAACAACCCCAACAATAATCATTCCCCATTCCATGATATATAAAATAAAAAGACGTATAAAAAGATTTCTAATACCCCTGCCGAACTCGAGCCCTCACTCGTTGCAATTAAAATTTTCTCGCACTCGTGAAAACTCTCGGATTTGAATCGGGTTCCCCTCGTTCAAATATTATACCCCTGCCGAGATTTGAACTCGGGTTACCACCGTACTCTAACGAGAGATTGCATTGAGATGCTAGATTCATGCTCTCATCGAGATTAAATCACCTCTCATTCATTGTCTGATTCTAAAATCTAAATGATTTCTTTATCAAACCACTTTACGTTTTGAAAAAAGATTATCCTAGGATTCTCTTCGTTCAATTCGTTTAGCGTTTTGAGAGGGTGGTGTCCTTGGCCTCTAGACTACAGGGGCATATTCTTCATGCATCTGTAGAATTTTTGTAGACTACAGTAGCATATGATATTTATTTATGTCTTTTAATTTAAAAGAGTTTGCTTCTCATTCGTAAACTTTTAAAAGTTCTATTATCCTCTTTTAAGCATAGCCCCATAGTACAGCGGTCAAGTATATCGGCCTCTGGAGCCGGTGACCCAGGTTCGAATCCTGGTGGGGCTATTTTTAACATAAAATGAAACTTTCAAAACATTTTTGGGATTTCAATAAAGAAATTCTATTTGGAGAACTTGGAACCTTAATGGGAATTCAATTTGTAAATCTTCTTTCTTCATCTCTTTCCTTTCCAATACAATTAATTCCTCATTTAGTAGTTTTAGGAGCAATAATCGGAGGCTCATTATTCTGGTTATTAGCAAGAGTTTATTATAGATCAAGAGAAGAAAAATACTCTGAAAAAAAATTCTTTAATGATGTTAAATATTTTTTACCTGCTTCAACTTTTTTTACTTTTGCATTTTATTATCCCGTTTTATTTTTTGCTACAAAACATTTCCTTGAACATCATAAGCTTGAATTCTCAACAATACTTGCACAAGTCATAGCTTTCTGTGCATTTATAATTGGGATTAATATTTACAGATATATCATTCTAAAAGTTGAAGGGAAAAATCTCTAATATCTTTCCTACAATAATTATTTAAATCATTAATTTGAACTGGAAGCATGACAAAAATAAGTTTTAAAGACAGTGCTTTCTGCGCAGTCCGAGGATTATTTAAGGGAATTTCAAGTGAGAGAAATATTAAGATTCAAATTTTAATTGGAGGGATAATAATTTTCATTTCGCTTTTATTAAATATCTCAAAAGTTTATCTCATAACCATAATAATAGTTTGTTTTCTTGTAGTAATATTAGAATTATTCAATCATGGTTTTGAAAAATTTATAGACTTAGTTTCCCCAGAATACAATAAAGATTTTGGCAGAGTAAAAGATGCAATGGCAGGAGTAGTTCTTTTGACATTTACTATGGCTATGATTGTTAGTATCTTGATTCTTTATGAACCAGTAATAAAATTATTAGAAATGATGTCAGGAGATATTTATTCTGCGATAATTATAGTCGCAAATATATTTCTGATTCTGATTGTTCTCGCAGTTAATTATATAAAAAATAGAAAGTAATTCTATTAATGGAAAAAGAAGAAAAAATTGCTAAGATAATGGAAACTTTAAAACAAGTTTATCCAAGTCACGAAAAAACAACTTTGAACAGAATGAGGGATAATCCCGATGCATTTAGAATACTAATCTCTTGTTTGATTTCTCTAAGAACTCAAGACAAAAATACAGAAATTGCTTCTGAAAAATTATTTGCGGTTGCACAAACTCCAGAACAGATTGTTAAACTTCCTCTTGAAAAACTGGAGAAATTAATTTATTCTTCAGGATATTACAAAAATAAAGCAAAAACAATCAAGCACGTTTCTGAAATTATAATAAAAGATTTTGCAGGAAAAGTTCCAAAAACAAGAGAAGAATTAATGAGCATGAAAGGAATCGGCCCAAAAACAGCGAATATAGTTTTAGCATTTGCATTCGGAAAACTTGTTCTCCCGATTGATACTCATTGTCACAGAATTCCAAATAGACTCGGCTGGATTCAAACAAAAACTCCAGAAAGAACAGAAATTGAATTGGGAAAAATACTTCCAAAAAAATATTGGCAAGATTTTAATGCAATTTTCGTCCAATTTGGAAAAACAATCTGCGTCTCTATTTCTCCAAAATGTTCTATCTGTCCTATAAATCAGTATTGTCCTAAAATCGGTGTTAAGAAAAGAAGGTAACCCAAATCTTTAAAAATCAAATTTTTCTATTCCATTTATGAAAAGATCAAGCCGTAGATGGAAAAAGAAAAACCAGATGAGATGGAAATGGCAGAGAAAAAGACTTAGAAAAGAAAAGCACAAAAGAAAATTAAGAAAAGAAAAATCTAAGTAAATATAGTTCTAAACATAATTAATTATATAAGCAGAAATTTTATTCTTGATAAATGTATAAATTACTCTTGGAAGATAGATTATCTTTTGTAGATATTCATTATAAATCTGAAGATGCAGTTATACAATTAGACCGAATAAAAAAAAGAAAATATTACAAGAAATCTTTTTTAAAAGAATCATTAGAAATAGTAGATTGTTGTGATACAGTTTTAAACTGTTTCCCTCCTTATTTTTTCGAAAATCCCCCATATATTTATTTTCAAATATTGTTAAAAGGCTCAGAAGGGTTGATAAAAAAAGGATATAATTCAAATAAAATAATTTCTGAAGTTCAAAATATAAAATTAACATTAGAAAAAATAACAAAAAAAGAAAAAATTTCATCTGAAGAAATAGGTGAAGGAATAAATTTCTTCTTAAAATTAAGTCACAAATGTATTGAATATCTTAATATTAATTCGCAAATTTAATTACAATAATCTTTATAAGTTCTATTTAAAATATTCTATTATGGTGAGTAGTATTTGGACAGAAAAATATCGTCCGACTAAATTTTCTGAACTTGTTGGACAGGATAATTCTGTAAAAAGAGTTGAAGCATTGACTAATTCATTAAACATTCCTCATATGCTTTTCGCAGGTCCAGCAGGAACAGGAAAATCAACTTTGGCTTTAGTAGTTGTAAAAGAATTATACAAAGAAAACTGGAAAGAAAATTATTTAGAATTAAATGCTTCTGACGAAAGAGGAATAAATGTTGTAAGAGAAAAAGTAAAAAATTTCGCGAGAACAAAATCTCTTGGAAATATTCCTTTCAAAATAATATTCCTCGATGAAGCAGATGCTCTGACTCCAGAAGCCCAGCAGGCATTGAGAAGAACAATGGAAAATTATTCAACTACATGCAGATTTCTTTTGTCATGCAACTATTCAAGCAAAATAATTGATCCTATACAATCTCGTTGTGCTATTTTCAAATTTAAATTATTAGAAAAAAAAGATATTGAAAAAGTAATCCAAAAAATTGGAGAAAAAGAAAATTTAATAATCAAACCTGATGCAATGGAAATTTTATATGAAGGATGCGAAGGAGATTGCAGAAGATGTATTAATATTCTTCAGTCAACAGCGTCGATTTCTCCGGTAATCAGCGCAGATTTGGTCGTGACAATGATTTCTAACACAAAACCAAAAGATATCAAAGTAGTTCTTGATTACGCACTTTCTGGAGATTTTCAAAAAGCAAAAGAGAAACTTCTTGACGTAATGTTAAAAGAAAGTATTTCGGGACAGGATGTAATAAAATCAATTCAAAAAGAAATCTGGAATCTTCCTATTGAACCTACGATAAAAGTTAAACTGACGGAAAAAACAGGGGAAATTGAATTCAGAATAACAGAGGGAAGCGACCCATTTATACAACTACAATCCTTGCTTGCAAGTTTTGTTCTTGCAGGATTAGGAAAAGAGTAAATGAGTAAGATAGGTCTATCAAAATATTTAGGAAAGAATTATGAAACAATGGGAGCAACTATTGTAAATGGAGAATCAATAATAAATGAAGAACCAAATTATTTATTTGAACCTCCTTGTGAAGAAAGAGTATTGAAAAGATGTGATTGTATAAACAGATGTAATCAGTATAGAAAAGTGGATATAATAAGAATAAAATGATGCTGACAGAAAAATATAGACCAAAAAATCTTGGAGAAATAAAAGGGCAGGAAGAAGCTGTCGTTAAGTTAAAGAATTTTATAAAAAATTTTGGAAAAGGCAAAAATGCAATTCTTTTGCATGGTCCTCCAGGAACAGGAAAAACAAGTCTTGCTCACGCTCTTGCAGAGAATTTCGATTTTGAAATATTTGAATTGAATGCTTCTGATTTAAGAAATAAAGAAAGATTAAAAGAAATTTTAAAGCCAGTAATAGAACAAAAATCTTTAAAGAAAGAAGGAAAAATTATTTTAGTGGATGAAGTCGACGGAATTTCGAGCGAGGATTATGGAGGATTGCCCCAATTATTGGAATTAATTGACCAAACTTCTTTTCCTATGATAATAACAGCAAATGATGTTTGGGATAAAAAATTTAATTCATTAAGAAAAAAATGCGAGATGCTCCCGCTTAAAGAAATTAATTATAATACAATAAAAGAAGTTATACAAAATATTTCAGAAAAAGAAGGGATTTCAGTAAATGCGGATTTGCTCACAGAACTCGCAGTGAATGCTAAAGGAGATTTGCGTGCAGCGATAAATGATTTGCAGACGCTTTCACAATTAAAAGATTATTTTCCTGTTATTCTTGACGAGAGAAATAAAGAGACAGATATTTTCAATTCTCTAAGAAGAATTTTTAAGGAAAAACCAACAAACGAACTTTTGGGAATTTTTGATTCTGTAAATATGTCGATAGATGAAGTTTTTCTTTGGATGGAGGAAAATATTCCTTTAGAATATAACGGAGAAGAACTTGCAAGAGCATATGAATTGCTTGCTAAAGCAGATATTTTCAAAGGAAGAATTTACAAACAGCAATACTGGAGATTTTTAGTTTATGAAAATATTTTATTAAGTTATGGGATTGCTTCTTCAAAAAAAAATCCAAAGGCAGGATTTACAGCTTACAAAAAACCTATGAGGATTCTTCAAATTTGGATGAATAATCAGAAAACAGTTTATAAAAAATCAATTTGTGAAAAATATTCTCAGCATGTTCATGTAAGCAAAAAGCGTGCAATGTCAGAATTTCCTACGATAAAACAAATTCTTAAAACAAGTCCAGAGATACAAAAAGAATTGAAATTAGAAGATGATGAAATTAATTATCTAAAACTTTAGAATTTAGAATAGGGTTTGTATACACTTTTAACTTTGTTTAATAAAACAATCATTATAATTGTAATCATGCCAATAACAATTGTTACTAAAATAAAATAAAATTGATCTGATTTGAAAAATGA
>Ga0265323_10000362_pt1 | contig 26194 bp, 22 predicted proteins | sample 41225metaG_FD_193580 | JGI IMG/M metagenome (GOLD analysis project Ga0265323, IMG submission 193580) | Rhizosphere microbial communities from Carex aquatilis grown in University of Washington, Seatle, WA, United States - 4-12-25 metaG | ecosystem: Host-associated > Plants > Roots > Rhizosphere...
CCCGAGATCATCGCCACCACAACCAGCCGCTGAGCCTGGCCGCTGCCGCGTGGCGCCGCCGGCAGCCGGCCGCTAGCCCTGGTACCGGTCCCTGCACTCGTTCGAGCAAAAGTGGAACACCTGCCCCTGGACCGTGCGCTTCACGCTGACCGCGGCGGAAACGTAGGTGCCGCACACCGGGTCGCGAACCAATTCGCTGGGGGGCGCCAACTGGACTGCGGAATCCTGGTCGCGGCCGGGGCGCCGGCGGGGGGGAATCAGCGCGCGCAGGAACGACCGCAGCAGGAGAAAGAACAACAGCGGCAGGAGAAAATCGACGAAAAAAAAGCGCATTATGAGGCCGGGGCGGAGACGCTGGTCTCCACCCCGGAACCGAACCACCGATCGAGACGATTACTTCTTTTTCCCACTGGACTTCTTCGAATTCGGATCTACGTAATTGGTTTCCACCTTGCTGCCCAGGGCTTCGATCATGGCCTTGGCAACCTCTACGTTTTTGCCGGTAGGGGCTACGTCCAGATACTTCTGGAACGCTTCCACCGTGCCCGGAACCGGCACTGTGGTCCCATCGGGTTTGAGCGTGGCTTTCGCCATGAGCGAGTTCCCGAGCTCGAAATACGCCTCGGCGCACTTCGGGTCGGCGGCGACGGCTTTCTGGAAAGCCACCGTGGAACCATCGTACTGATGCCCATTGGCTTCCACCGCGCCCAGGTTGAAGTAATACTTGCAGGCCGAAGCCGGCTCCAGGGCCACGGCTTTTTCCAGTTCCGCCTGGGCTTTCTCAAGCTGCTTGCCTTGCGCGTAGGCCAGGCCCAGGTTGTTGTGGATGCCCGGATCGTCCTTAAGCTCGAGAGACTTCTGGTAGGTCTCGATACCCTTCTGCGTGTTGGAGTCGAACTCGTCTCCGGTCTTCGTCTTGGCCAGCGCCAGGTAGGCGGCCGCCAGGCCGTTCCAGACCGCCAGTTGCGCCGGGTCCATCGTGGAGGCTTCGATATAGTTCTTGATCGCCTCGTCGTAGTTCTTGGCGTCCATGGCGGCGGTGGCGTCGTTGAAGGCCTTGTTCAGGGCCTCTTTCTTCTTCAGACCGGCCGCCCGGTCCTCGATCTTCTTCTTGAGTTCGGCGGCTTGCTGGGGCGTCAGGCCCTGGGTGAGTTCCTTGGGAATCTCGCCGCTGGTTATCGCCTTGTCCTGCAATTCCTTGTTGGCGGCCTGAACCTCGGAGATTTTCGAGAGATCGAAGTTGTTGAGGATGGGGTCGCCTGGCTTGGTGCGGATACCCTTCACCGCGTCGGCCACCTTACCGTCCACTATGAGGGTGACGGTGTACATCCCCATCTGCAGCCCCGTATAGATGTAGTGCCCTTTCTTGTCCGTTTTCGTCGTCCAATGCCCTTTAATATCCGTGCGAACGATGTCGATCACGGCCTTGTCGAGGGGCTTTCCATCGGAGCCTTTGACGTATCCTTCCAGCGCCGTGATTTGCGCGTACGAAGTGAGGGCCCAAAACAAGAGCCCCGCAGCCGCCAAAGCCGCATTGCGAATCTTCATAAAACCTCCAACCAGAGTCTTGTGCGTGTGAAATTCCATTATACTGATTCGCCGGTCATCCTTCCTGCTCAAACAGGCCGATCTGGTCCTTCGGTACCGGTTTCTGACGCCTGGCCCGGATCGGACTGCCAACCACGCCCAGGACTTCGACCGACTTCAGGGCCTGGCGCGGCACCCAGACCTTCTGCGTGTTCCCAAACGGGTCCGGAGGTACCACGGTAAATCCCTGAGGCTCGGCGATCAGCAGGTTATTGGGGAGGATTCCCTCCATCCGCTCGCCGTCCCGCAACTCGAAGCTAACCCATAGACCGGCCATTTTCGGACGGGTCTGGAACACCCGCCGCTCCTGCTCCACCCCCAACGTGAGATCTCGCACAAATGAGATTGTCTTGATTTCGGCGTATGGGAGGGTACTTGTCTGGCCGTCCATCGAGAGCCATTCAATGCCTGTAGGTTGCAGATAAGAAACGGGATTCACGTAACCGGCGAGGGTTTCCCGGTCGAATCTCCGCGCGATTGCCCGCTTGGTTGTGGATGTCGTCAAACCTGCCTCATCCCCACAACTGTGTTTCAAACATTTCGGCGCTTATTGTATCATTGGCACGATGTCCGTTGCGCTCATGGCGGAAACCAGCCCGATAGCCCGGCAGGCCCAGTCGTTTCTCGACTTCTGCCGGATGGAGAAGGGTCTGGCATCCAATTCCATGGCCGCGTATTCCACTGATCTGTCCAGGTTTATTGCATTTTTTGGACCCGCCGGCCTGCCCCAGGCCGAGGGCCTTCGCGATTATCTCGACCATTTATCCCAATCCGGATTGAGTCATCGGTCCATCGCCCGGCACCTGACCACCCTGCGCAGTTTCTACGGGTTTCTCCTGAGAGAAGGCGTCATCCCGAGCGATCCCACCGCCCACCTGGGCACCCCCAAGCAGTGGCAGACTATCCCTAACTTCCTCAATCTGGAGGAGATCGACAATCTCATAAAGGCTCCCGACGTAGCTCGCCGCACCGGAATCAGGGACCAAGCCATGCTCCAGGTCCTCTACGCCACGGGTTTGCGGGTATCGGAATTGTGCCGCCTGGTACTGGGAGATGTCAACGCCTCGCTCGGCTTCCTGAAAACCACCGGCAAGGGCAACAAGCAGCGCCTGGTCCCCATCGGCAGGGAAGCGGTTCAGGCGGTGGAGCGATACCTGGCCGAGGCCCGCGGCGCGTTGCTGAAGGGGCGCGCCAGCCGGTACCTTTTTGTGACGGCGCGGGGCGGCTGCCTGACGCGCCAGGCATTTTGGAAGTCGCTGGCCGGCTACGGCCGGAAGGCCGGTATCTTCCGGCCCTTGACGCCTCACGTCCTGCGTCACAGCTTTGCTACCCATCTCTTAGAGGGCGGGGCGGACCTGCGCAGTGTGCAGGTCATGCTGGGCCATGCGGATATCTCGACCACCCAGATTTATACCCATGTGATGCGGTCGAGGCTGCGCGAAACCGTGGAGCGGCATCACCCCAGGGCCTGACCGGGGTCGCCGCGGGATTTTTTGGATTCTATGCAGGAGCTCTTACGATGAGCGACTACGTGTACATGTTGGAGAGCCACCTGAGCCCGGATCAGAACCGGGTTGTGGAAGAAGTCCACAAAGGGGCTGCGCACGCCAACGTCAACCTGTTCCTGACGGGCGGCGCCATGCGCGATATGCTGGCCGGGTTCCGGATTCGCGACCTGGACTTCGTGGTGGAGGGCCACGCCCTGAAACTGGCCAAAGCCCTGACCGAGCACGATGCCGGCAAGATCCTGTCTCTCGATGAGAGCGCCGGCAGCGCCGAGTTGCTCTTCCCCGGCGGCGTCACCGTCGAACTGGCCGTCTCCCGGCGCGAACGCTCCGCCCCGAGCGGAAAAGCGGCGCCGCAACCGGCTACCATTCAGGAGGACCTGCGCGGCCGCGACTTCACCTGCAACGCCATCGCCCTCTCCCTCAACCGGGCCTCCCGCGGACTCCTGCTCGACCCCATGAACGGCCTGGCGGATATCGGTCACCGCGAACTCCGCGCCATCAGTCCGTACGGCTTCTACGACGACCCCTCGCGGCTGCTGCGTCTGATTCGCTTCCGTGTGCGCCTGGGCTTCGCCATTGAAGAGCGAACCGCCATGCAGGTGGCCAATGCCCGCGAGGCGGAAGTGGAGAAAAACGTTCCCGCCAGGGCTCTGGGGGAGGAGTTGAGGCGCATCGCCATCGAAGATTCGCCGTCGGAGATCCTCAAGGGACTCGATGAAGCCGGCCTGCTGACGCTGTTCTCGCCCGCACTCGCAGGCCCCCGGCTGAACGCCGCCGGCATCGCCAGATTCGAAAAAGCCATCAAGCTGCTGCCCGACGACAGCCCTTCCCGCGCCGCCCGCGTCGGGCCGTTCCTCCACGCGCTCGCCGAGAAACTGGCCCCCAAAGAACGCTCCGCGCTGGTGGCCAGTACCGCCATGCCCAAGCCGGATGTGGACCTCTGGCAGAAGATTGAAGCGCGCGCCAGGAAGCTGGAATCCGCGCTCGGGGCGGCGCGCGTCCGCAAGGCATCGCAGGTGTACCGGATCGTTTCCGTCGCCCGGCCCGACGAGGTACTCTTCCTCCTCTATCACTCCACGCTCAAGCCGGTGCAGGATCGTCTGCGCAATTACTACCAGAAGTACCTGGCAACCGTGCAGGAGATAACGCCCGAGGAATGGGCCACCGTGAAAGGCAAACCCGGAACGCCCGCCCAAGCGAAGGCGAAGGACGCTTTTATCGCCCACCGCCTGGATCAGCGTGTCCGCAAGCCTGCCGCTCCCGAAGAGCCGCCACCGCCGCAACCGCCGCCCGCCAGCCCCTGGACAACCCCTCACACCGCCGCGGCGCGCCGGGCACGCTAAGCCGCAAGGGCGCCTCCGCCGCCTCCGCCAGGCGGGAAGCGGTGCCGGCCGCCAGTGCCGCTTCCCGTGTGCCGGGAAGAACACCTGCGGCCTATGTCCGGATGCCCGATGACTCTATCGGCGGCCTTCCCGGAAGCGGTGCCAGGAGGAGGAGGCGGCGTATCGGAGTTCGGCCAGGCGGTTTCGACAGATCTACTTCGCCCGTCGGCAGATACGGGGCGATCACCCGGCTAGCTTCGCGGATCGCTTTCGGCTCATAGCTTTACATGGCGATGAGGGCGCGCTCCGCCGGGTGTAGAAGTCGCCCGGCGCCCCCTGAGCCTTTGGGCCGCCACCCGGCATCCAATCCTGGTATGCCCCTGTCCCTGGCTCGCGGCGGTCTGGTAGCGCCACCCCCCTCGGGCGGCGCCTGGATCGGCGGCGCCGATGGCCGCGGGGCTGGCCGGAGCGCGGCCTTCATCGCCCTGTATGTACTGCTGGCCGCCACCACCATGGTGTTTGGGGCCCTCACCCTGGCTTTCGTCTTCCGCCGGGGCCTTTCCGACGACTGGGGCGGGCTTCACAAGCCGCCAATCCTGTGGTTTGACACGGCGGCGCTGCTGGCCTCCAGCCTGGCGCTGGAACTCGCCCGCCGCGCGCTGCGGGGCGGCGACGGGCACCGCGCCAACCGATGGTGGAGCCTGGGAACGGGTTTCGGCTTCCTCTTCCTGGCCGGGCAGACCGTGGCGTGGTATCAACTGCGCCAGGCGGGGGTGTTCGTCTCCACCAGCCCGGGCAGTTCGTTCTTCTACGTGCTGACGGCTGCACACGCCGTCCACGTGCTGTGCGCTCTGGGGGCGCTGGTGTACGTAGGCTTGCGGGCGCGGCCGAAAGGGTGGCTGCCCCCACGGGCAGCGGCCATTGACCTTGCCGCGGTCTTCTGGCACTTCCTGGACGGTCTCTGGATTTGTTTGATGATTCTGTTCTACGCCTGGGGGTAAGGGCAGGCGGCCTGGAGTCTGTGCTATTTTCGGGGAGATGCAAGGAATACGGCGGGTACTCATCAGCGTTACCGACAAGCGAGGCATTGCGGATCTGGCGCGCGGGTTGCGCGCGTGGGAAGTGGAGATCGTTTCGACCGGCGGCACGGCGAAGCTGCTGCGGGAGGAAGGGATTCCGGTGCGCGACGTCTCCGATGTCACCGGCTTCCCCGAGATGCTGGATGGCCGCGTGAAGACGCTCCACCCCAAGATCGCCGGCGGACTGTTGGCCGTCCGCTCGAATGCCGACCACATGCGCGCCCTGGAGGAACACGGCATCGGCTGCATCGACATGGTGGTGGTAAACCTGTATCCCTTCGAAGAGGTGGCGGCGCGCCCCGGCGTAAGCTTCGAGTCTCTGATCGAGAATATCGACATCGGCGGCCCCTCCATGATCCGCGCCGCGGCCAAGAACTTCCAGGATGTGGCCATCGTGGTTTCGCCGGACGATTACACCGGCGTGCTGGAGGAGATGCAGCGCACCGGCGGCAGCCTCACGCGCGACACGAAATGGAAACTGGCCTGCAAGGCCTTCCGCGCGACCGCCGACTACGACGCCGCCATCAGCGCGCGGCTGGATCGCGTGGACGCGCCCCCGCACAGCCTGCCGCAGGTCCTGCGGCTGAGCGCGCCCAAGGTCATGGACCTGCGCTACGGCGAGAACCCTCACCAGATGGCCGCGCTGTACGCCACGCCCGGTACGGGCGTCGCCGGCGCCCAGCAACTGCACGGCAAGGAGCTCAGCTACAACAACCTGGTGGACCTGGACGCGGCCTGGCAACTGGTGAGCGAGTTCGCCTCGCCGGCCGCCGCCATCATCAAACACACCAACCCGTGCGGCACCGCCGAGCAGGCATCGCTGATCGAGGCCTACCGCAAGGCGCAGGAGTGCGACCCGGTGTCGGCCTACGGCGGGGTCATCGGATTCAACCGCCCGGTGGATGCCGAAACCGCCGGCGAAATCGTGAAGACGTTCATCGAGGCCATCGTGGCGCCGGACTACTCGCCGGCGGCGCTGGCGCTGCTGGGGGTGAAGAAGGGCCTGCGGCTCATGCGGGTGGCACCGGGAGGCGACCCTCTGGTGGTGAAGTCCATCTCCGGCGGCTTCCTGGCGCAGACCGCAGACCGCGGCCGGCTCGACCGCACCGCGGCGGCGGTGAAGACCCAGCGCGCTCCCACCGAAGAGGAGTGGGTGGCGATGGAGTTCGCCTGGAAGGTGGCCAAGCACGTCAAATCGAACGCCATCGTATTTGCCCGCAAGGGGCAGACCGCGGGCGTGGGCGCCGGCCAGATGAGCCGCGTGGACTCGGTGAAGATCGCCGCCATGAAGGCGGTGCTCCCGCTGGCCGGAACGGTGGTTGCCTCGGACGCGTTCTTCCCCTTCCCGGACGGACTGGAAGAGGCTGCGAAAAGCGGCGCGACCGCCTTCATCCAGCCGGGCGGCTCGGTCCGCGACGCCGAAGTGATCGCCGCCGCCGACCGGCTGGGCGTGGCCATGGTGTTCACCGGGATGCGCCATTTCCGGCACTAGAGCGGGGCACGGGGCCGGACTCCTGCCAAACATGAGTGGTCCGGGCCGGGTTTTGGAGTGCCAATGACTGACGACGAGCGGTTCATGCGCGAGGCCCTGGAGGCGGCGCGCCGGGGCGAACGCCTGGGCGAGGTGCCGGTGGGCGCCGTGCTGGCGATCGGCGGGGAGATCGCCAGCCGCGCGTGGAACGCCCCGGTCGAGCGGAACGATCCGACGGCGCACGCGGAAATCCTGGCGATCCGCGAGGCCGCCTCCCACGTGGCCAACTACCGTCTGGAAGGCGCCACCCTCTATTGCACGCTGGAGCCCTGCGTCATGTGCGCCGGAGCGCTGGTGGCGGCACGCGTGGGCCGCCTGGTTTTCGGCGCCCGCGACCTGCGCTTCGGCGGTGTACGCAGCAAGTTCCGCATTGCCGATTCGGATGTGCTCAACCACCGCGTGGAAGTCGTGGAAGGCGTGCTGGGCGCCGAGTGCGTGGAATTGCTGCGCGGGTTCTTCGAGAAACGACGGTAGGCCGCGCCGCCGGGCCGCCCGCGGTTACGGCCGCGCGGCGACCTGCCAGCGGGCCAGAGTTTCGTCGGCGACCGGAAACGAGGCTTCTCCCCATCCCTCGCCGGTCTGCACGCGCACCTTCACGGCGCGCGCCCCCGGAGCGACCGGGGTATAGCTGAACTCGTAGGCCGGCAGCAGATCCAGATAGCAGGTGCGGATCAGATCGTCCACCTCGCCGGGCGAGCCGGCGAGCCGGAAGACCCCGCCCACCAGGCGGCAGAAATCCTCCAGCACCGGATTGGAAACCGTGGAAACCACCTGTATCCTGACCCCGGTCCCGGTGACCACCGCCGGGGTCAGTTCTTCCGGTGGTGGCGTTACCGAGGCGGAGCGGTTGAAGAGGATTACCTGGCGCAGGCCGTAAGAACCGCCGTACTCGGACAGAACGGCCTGCATCAGCCCGTTCCAGAATCCCACGCAGCGTTGCGGGGCGGGCGCCTGGAGGAACGTCTCTTCAAGGGTGTCCAGGTTCGCCGTCAGCCGGGGCGGATCTTCGGCGGGCTGGTCGACCCCGCGGGACTCCTCCGGCGGTATGTAGGCTTCCAGGCCCCAGAAATCGCTGCGCCGCTTCCAGGTGCGGCAACTCAGCGCGCCGCTCACCGCCGGCTCCGCGGCGGGGTTGGCGAAGCGGGGAAACACGAACAACACCGACATGGGCCGCGGCACCTGCCAGTCGCTGGTGCGATAGGAACTCACCGGCTGGCCGTCCTCGGAGAGCAGAAACTGCGTGCCCAGCGCGGCCGGATACTCGCCGCCATCCTCGGCCGCCAGGATCAGCCGCAGCCGGCGGAGATTTCGTTGCGGGTTGTCCTGCAGCATGCCGGCCATATGCCATGGGCTGGCCTGGCGCGTTTTGGCCAGGAACTTCTTGATCCGTCCCAGGCTGGCCAGAGCGCGCGTCCGCACCGGCGGGTGGGTGTCGCGCAACAAGCGGGCCAGGATCTCGGAGAACCGCGGATCGGCGCTTTCCCCCATCGCCCAGGCGGCGGTGACGCGGAAGCGCGCTGAATCGTGTTCGGCCATGCGGAAGAAGTCTGGAATCACGCCGCTGTCGCCGATGCGGTGGAGGGCTACCATGGCGTTTCCCGCCACGCGGTTGTCGCCGTCGCGTACAGAGGCATGGAGCAGTTCGCGCGCATCCGGCGAATCCACGCCCCACAGCGATTCAATGGCGTTGGCGCGCACCCGCGAGTCGCTCTCGGCCAGCCGCCCCTGCACCCATTTCGCGCTGCGCGTGCCGTTGCCGATCATCTTCACGGCTTTGGACCGGAGATGCGGGTCGGGATGCCGCACCAGCCGCAGCAGCGACGGCAGGATCCGGTTCCCATCGGAAATCTCGCCCAACACCTCCAGCAGGCGGCCGGCATCCTTGGGCCGCACATCGGGGTCCTTGGAGATGACGCTGTCGGCCAGACTCTTGGCGATGGTGGCTTCGGCGGTGGGGTCCACGCGCTGGGCAATGCGCGCCACTACCAGCACCTGGTCGTGCGACAGCGCCGGATGGCACAGAACCGAAAGCAGCAGGCCGTGCGCCACCAGCACGCCGATCAGGCACTGCACCGCGCGCGAATCGTCGGCGGCTTTCAGGACCTGCATGGCGGCGTCGCGGAACATATCTGGAGAGACCTGCAGCAACTCGTCGATGAGGCGGCGGCTGGTGACGCCGTCGCGATCGAAGTTGCGCATCAGCGATGCCAGACTGGCGGCGGTCTCTGATGGAGACAGAACAGGCACGATCCTTACATCGGCGGGTGGGGCGGCGAACTTTAGGCCGGCAGGTTACATTATGAGGAGAGGCAAATCCGAAATCGAACTCGTCGTTCTCATCCTGCTGAACGCCGCCTTATGGGGGCCGTGGTGCCGCGGGCTGTTTGGGGTGTCGCGGTTGGGCGCCCCGTGGCGCGTGCGGGCGGCCATCGCTGGAACTGCGGCCCTGGCTCTGGCGATGATTCTGGTGGTGTTGCTCACAGCTTCCTCGCGGGATGTACGGGGGAGTGTTTATTACATCTTGAGTTATGAGGCGTTTGGCGGGGTGTGGCTGGCTGGGGCGCTGGGGCTGTTCCCGTTTTTCGGCGTCAGCCTGCGCGATGACGTCATCGAACGCAGGAACCGCGCTGCGTTTTGGGTGGCCAGTGGCGCCCTGCTCGGCTCGGCAGTCTGCTTCGCCGGCGCCAATGCGGGCGACGGCCCGGGACCGGCGGCCGTGGTCTTCTGCGCGGCGCTGGCTTCGACGGCGTTCTTCCTGGTGTGGTTTCTGGCGGAGGTGGCCGGAGCGCACTGGACCGATGCGGTCACCATCGATCGCGACCCCGCCAGCGGCCTGCGGCTGGGAAGCCTGCTGCTGTCGGCGGGAGTTGCCTTCGGGTCCGCTGAATCCGGCGACTGGGTGTCGGCCGGCGCCACCGTGCGGGACTTCTTCGTCCGCGGCTGGCCGCTGGCGCCCGCGCTTGGCGTGGCGCTCCTCGCCGAGCGCCCCCTGCGGCGCGCGTCCGGTCTCCTGGGCGGCTGGCTGGCGGCTGCCGTCTACCTGCTCCTCACCGCCGCTTGCATTGCCCTGGAGAGGCGGACCCGGTGAACTCGCCCTGGACGGCGACCGCGCCTTTGGACGACCAGGCCTGGCGGGCGGCCCGGCTCCACGCGATCTTCCAGTGCTGCAAGTGGGATTTGCAACGGGAGGACCACTCCGTGTTGGCCCGTTACGGGCTGGTCCTGAACGGCGAACACTGGAAGGCCGTCTCGGAGACGGCCGGGCGCCTGGCGCGGGAGTCGCTGGCGCTGGAGACGGAACTGGCTGCGCGGCCCGCTCTGCACTCCCGCCTCGGGCTGCCCGCCCCGATTCGCCGGCTGCTCGGCGGCCAGGCGCCTCACGATCCCGCCCGCGCCGTCCGCGTGATGCGCTTCGACTTCCACCACTCCACCGCGGGCTGGCGGATTTCGGAGGTGAACTCGGACGTGCCTGGCGGTTTCGTGGAAGCCTCGGGGCTTACCGAGCACTTCGCCGGCCACTATTCCGGACTGCGGCCCGCCGGCAATCCCGCCCAAATGTACGCCGCGGCGATCGGGCGCATGGCAGGCAGCGGCGGCCACATCGCGCTGGTCCACGCCACCGCTTACTCCGACGACCGGCAGGTGATGGAGTACCTGGCGAAACTGCTGCGAGCCGGCGGCCTGACCACGGCCCTGGTGAGCCCCGGCCACGTCCGCTTCGACCACGGCCGGGCGGCGATCGAGAGCCACTTCGCGGCAGGCAATCCGCAAGTCCTGATCCGCTTCTTCCCGGCCGAATGGCTGCCCAGTCTGGGGCGGCGCTGGCGCTGGTCGGGATTCTTCTCGATCCCGGAGACGGCGCTGAGCAACCCCGGTTGCGCCCTGCTCCTGCAGTCCAAGCGCGTGCCGCTGGTGTGGGACGGCCTCGGCTGCCGGGCGGAGACGTGGCGCGCGCTTCTGCCCGAGGTCCGCTGCCCGCGCGAGGTGCCCTGGAGCGGACGGGAGGATTGGGTGCTGAAGCCCGCGCTCGGGCGCGTGGGAGAGGGCGTGGCGATGGCCGGGGTCACCCTGCCCGCCGCGTTCGACCGGGCGTTCCAGCAGGCCAGGCGGCGGCCGGGCGACTGGGTGGCGCAGCGGCGCTTCGAAAGCCTGCCGGTGGAGACTCCCGATGGCCCCCGCTATCCCTGCCTGGGGGTGTTTACCATCGACGGAGAAGTGGCCGGGTGCTATGGACGAGTCTCCGCCCGGCCCCTGACCGACGCCGATTCACAGGACATCGCGATTCTGATCGGGAGTGAAAATGCCAATGAAACCTGAGGAGATGTACCGGGTGTGGGCGCCGGAAGGCGCGCTGTGGAGCGATTGGGTAGCGCCCGCCCTGTTTGCCGGTCTGGCCGGCGGGGATGCCGAAACCGGCGCGGAGGCGCCGGACCTCGCCTGGTTCCCCGCCGGTTTGCCGGAACGCGTGGCGGTCATCCTCGATCTGCCCGGCGCCAGGGCGGTGCGACTGGCCGCGCAGCTTGCGGCCGTTCGCGGGTTCAGACCGGTGCCCGTCATCAACGCCTCGCCCGGCCCGAACCCGCTGGCGGCGCCGGGAGAGATCTGCACTCTCATTCCGGGCAGCCAGACGGAGGCCCGCTCGCGGTATGACGCGTGCGTCGTCGATATGCGGGAACTCGTGGGGGCGCTCGGCGCCGCCACGGGGAAGATCGGGGGGTTGCGGCTGGACGCCGCCGCCCCGCCGGTGTTCATTCTGGACGCCGCCAGGATGAGCAGCCGCCGGCCCGCCGGCCCTGGAATGTTCGACAACCGCTGGATGGCCTTCCCCCAGGACTTTCCCTCGGCCGGTTTCCTGCGGAAGCATGGGGTCGAGGATGTGCTGTTGGTCCAGGAGGACGGCGGTCAGCCGCGCGAGGACCTGGCCCACGTGCTGCTGCGCTGGCAGGAGGGTGGCGTGCGCATCCGTGGACGCGACGGGGCGCCGCTGGCCGTCCGGCGTCCCGGGCAGTTCCGGGCTCTGTGGTATCGGGCAATGGCCACGCTGGGGCTGTGGAGGAACAGCGCGGGCGGCTTCGGGGCCTGCATTCCCGAGCGCACGTCAGCCGGGTAGCCGGGGAGGGCGGCCTGCGCTACTTCGCGGCCGGGGCGGCGGCCGGAGGCGCGATCTTTTTGGCCGGCGGCGGGGGGGCGGGCGCCGGCGCCGGAGCCGGTTCCGGACCCACGCGCTTGATGGTCACGCCAATCAGCTTGGGCGGCTTCTTCACCAGGTGGTCGGTATTGACCACCGTGGGGGCGTGGGAAATTTCCTTGACCAGGCTCTGGCCGTCCACTACCTGCCCGAAGATGGTGTAGGAGCCGTTCCAGGCTACGGCGACCACGTTGGTAATGAAAAACTGGCAGGCGCCCGTATTGGGTGCATCGGTGTTGGCCATGGCCAGCCGGCCGGGCGTATCGAACTTCAGGTTGGGACGGACCTCGTCCTTGATGGTGAACCCGCAGTTGTGTTCCCCGTTGGCTACGGCGCTGCCGGTCTGGATCATCACATCCGGCATGACGCGGTGGAATCCGAGGTTGCTGTAGAGTGGGCGCCGCACCATGGTGCCGGTCTTGGGGTCCTTCCAGAGCTTGGTGCCGGTGGCCAGGCCCACGAAGTTCTTCACCGTGAGCGGCGTTTCCTTTTCGAACAGTCTGGCGGTGATGGTGCCCATCTCGGTATTGAGGACGGCGTACAGGCCGTCTTCAAGTTGCGGCCCGGCCGGTGGCGGGGCGGTGGCCGGCGGGGTCTGGGCAAACGCGCAGGCGGCGGCGCAAATCAGGGTCGAGAGCCGTTTCATGGGGATTCTCCGCAAAGAAGCCATTTTATACGGATGCGGGGCGGGCGGGGGACGCGGGCGGCGGCGGGCGCGGCGGGTTGCGAGGGCGATGGGGGCGGCGGGGTTGCGGGGGCGCGGCGGGGGCGCTGGAGGCGGTGGCGGGAGCGGCAAATGGCGGCGGGCGCGGCGGGGCCGATGGGGGCGCTGGGTGCGGGGCGATGGGGGCTCACGCTTTAGGGCCGAAAGTCCGATAAGGGACTTGAGGCGTTTTGCGCCCGCAGTCAGGCAATCATGAAACTTCGCGCTGCATTCCCGATGGTTTTGGCTTGCGTTGGTGCCGCGTTTGCCCAGGGGCAGAAACCGGCCGACGACCAGGCTCTATTCGGCGATCTTCCCACCGTGGAAGCGGTGGCGCTGCATGCCCAGACCCTGGCCGAAGCTCCCGCTAATGTCACTGTAATCACGGCCGCCCAGATCCATCAGTACGGGTACCGGACCCTGGCGGAGGCGCTGTCGGCGGTGCGCGGGTTCTACATCACCTGCGATCACGAGTATCATTATGCGGGCGTGAGTGGCATCTCGCTGCCGGGGGATTTCAATACGCGCTTCCTGGTGATGCTGAACGGCCACCCGCTGACCGACAGTATCTACGATTCCAACGGGTTCTTCGGCCAGGATTTCGGGTTGGACATGGACCTGGTGGAGCGGATCGAGATCATCCGCGGACCCACGGCGGCGCTCTATGGCTCCAATGGGATGCTGGCCAACATCAACGTGGTGACCCGGTCGCCGGTGGACGGCCAGAGGCTGCGCCTGTCGACGGAGACGGATTCGGCGGGGGAGCGCAAGTACATGGCCTCATCCTCGCTGTACCTGGGCAAAGGGGCGAACCTGCTGCTCGGGGGGGCGCTGTTTCAGAACACCGGCATTTCGCTGCCGCTGGCAGGCGTGGCTCTGCCGCCGGGAGCGCCGGCTTCGGCCGTGGTGGCGAATGCGGATGGGGAACGCGGCTACCACACGTTTGCCAATCTCATCTGGCGGCACTGGAGCTTCACGGCGTATTTCAATAACCGCGACAAGCAACTGCCCCTCGGCCTGGGGACCAGCCTGTCGGGGGACCCGGCGCAGCACGCCGTCGACAGCCGCGACCTGGCGGGAGCCACCTATACGCGCCAGGGGGCCGGAGGCGAGATCCGCTGGCAGATTTTCTACGACCGCTACCGCTACCGCGACCTGTACGATTACCCGGTGGACGGCGCCGGGGGCGCGGTGGAAAGCATGCGGGACTACAACCTGGGAGACCGTCTGGATTCGCAGGTGACGTATTCGGCCGAACTCGGGCACCTGGGCACGCTCACGGCCGGGGCGGAAGGGTTCTGGGATCTGCGCAGCCTGCAGTACAATCTGGTGGACGGCGTGCGGCAGAATGTGGCGGCCCGCACCAATCGTGGGGGCGCGCTGTTCGCGCAGCAGGAAGGGAAGCTTTCCGGCCGCTGGACGCTGCATGGCGGCGTGCGCCTGGATGAGACACGCAACTTCGGTCATTTCCTGTCGCCCCGCCTGGCGGCGGTCTACCAGCAATCCCCGCGGACGGTTTACAAGCTGGTGTACGGGCATCCCTTCCGCAACCCCAGCGCCTTCGAGCAGTACTACAACGACGGAGGCCTCTCCTACCTGCCGGCGGCGCCGCTCCGCCCGGAGAGCGCCCACACGTTCCAGGGGTCCATGGAGCGCCGCGTGGGACACGACTGGACGCTGACGGCGGCGGCCTTCCACTACCTGGTGCAGCGTGTCATCGACGCCGTAAGCACATCGGACGGCGTCCAGCAGTACCGCAACACCGGGAACATCCGCACCACCGGCGGCGAACTGGAGCTATCGGGAAAGCTGCCGGGCGGCATCGAGACCACTGCCAGCGCGGTCTGGCAGAATGCCGCCGGCGGCCAGGGGCAGGCCTGGCTTCCGAACTCTCCCCGCCACCTCGCCAAATTCCGCGCAGGCGTTCCGGCTGGGCGGCGGGTGTTCGCCTCGGCCGATTTCGAGTACACCTCGGCGCGGGCGGCCGTCATGGGAGGGCGCCTGGGCGGCTTCCTGCTGGCCGGCGCGGGCGTCACGGCGCGTCTCAGCGGGCGGTTCGACCTGGTGGCGGGGGTGCACAACCTGTTCGACCGGCGCTATGAAGATCCTATTTATCTGGCGGTTGACCGGATACCGGGAGACGGCCGCGCGGTGTTTCTCAAACTGGTCCTGCGGGTGTGGGAATGACGGTGGCCTGGGCAACCTCGTTTCTGGCACCGGTGCTGCTGGCGGCGGCCGTGGCGGAGCCCGCTCCGGGCTCGGTGGTGGTGGTGGCCGAGAGCGGCGTGGCGGCGTACGGCGAAGCGCTGGAGGGCTTGCGGGCCGGACTGGGTCCGGGCGTAGCCCGAGTGGTGGATCTGGGCGGAGCGGGCGGAGCGGGCGAGCTGAGACGATCGCTGGAGGCCCGCGAGGCGCGCGTGGTGGTGGCGGTGGGCACCCGGGCCCTGGCCGAGTTACGGGCGCGCCGGATCGCGCTGCCGGTGGTGGCCACCATGGTACTGCGCGGCAGCGAGCCGGAACTGGCCGGCCAGATCGACCTGGATGTGCCGCTGGGGGCGCAACTGGCTGCCGTGCGGGGCATGCTGCCGCGCGCCCTGCGGGCGGGGATCATTCGCAACCCGGACCGTTCGCGCTACTCGGCCGAGGCTCTGGAGGGCCAGGGGCGCAAGGAGGGCTACACCCTGGTGGTGGCGGACTGCGACGGGCCGGGCCATCTGCTCCGGGTGGTCGGCTCGTTGAAGGGCAAAGTGGATTTTCTGCTGTGCCTGCCCGACCCCGACCTCTACAACGCGGTGACCATTCAGCCGCTGGTGCTGGCGGCCATCGAGTACCGGCTTCCCATCGTGGGATTCTCGCCGGCGTTCGTGCGCGCCGGGGCGGCCGTGGGGGTCTACCCCGACTACCGGGCGCTGGGCCGTCAGGCGGCGGAAATGGCTTTGCGGGTGGAGCGCGGCCAGAGCTCCGGGGGCGAGGAGTCTCCGGCGCAGTTTCGGGTGGCGGTCAACCAGCGGGTGATCCGCCTGTTGGGCCTGGACCTGAAGGCGCCGCCGGGCACGGAGGTGTTCCGATGATGGGCGCGCTGCGGAGCAGCCTGGGCCGGCGGATGCTGTCGGCCAACCTGGGGCTGAACGCCATCCTGCTGACCGGCCTGACCGGCCTGTTTCTGTGGACGTACAGCCGCGATGTGGAGCGCCAGATCGGGGCCCGGGCGCAGGCTCTGGCCGGGTTCCTGGCGGGGCAGAGCCGGTTCGCCATGCTGGTGGGCGACCGCGCCGAACTGGAGCGGATCGCCCGCAACGCGGTGGCTGCCGGAGATGTCCTGCTGGCGGAGCTGAAGGACCGCGAAAGCGGCCAGCCGGTGGCGGTCACGCGGCCTGGATTCCGGCTTTCGGCGGGCGACTGGGTGGAGGTCTCCGCCGCGGTGGCGCGGCCGGACTCGGTGGAACATATCGGATGGGAAGGCGCTCCGGGCGCTTCCGGGGATCTGGGGACGGTGCGGATTCTGTTCTCCACCGCGCGGCAGCGCGCGGCGCGGACGCGCGTCGCCTGGATCACGGCGGCCATGGCGGGCGCCTGCCTGCTGCTGGGCGCGGCGGTGCAGACCCTGCAATTGCGGAGCCTGCTGCGGCCGCTGCGCGCGCTGACGGAGTTCACCGGCCGGGTGGCCGAGGGGTCGCTGGAAGGGCGGGTGAGGGTGGCGCGGATGGACGAGGTCGGCCAGTTGGGGACGGCCTTCAACTCCATGGTGGAGCGGCTGGGTGTGACGCTGGTTTCCAAGCAGGAAGCCGAGGCCGCCAATGCCGCCAAGGGGCGGTTCCTGGCGAACATGAGCCACGAACTGAGGACGCCGTTGAACGCGGTGATCGGTTACAGCCAGTTACTGCAGGAGACCTGCCAGGACCAGAAGATCGAGGGGCTGGTGCCCGACCTGGAGAAGATCGAGCGGGCGGGCGGGATGCTGCTGGAACTGGTGAACCAGGTGCTGGAATACTCACGGACGGAGGCCGAGCGGGTGCAGTTGCGGGCGGAAACCTTCGACGCTCGCGCGGCAGTCGACGAAGTGGTGGCCAGCCTCTCGCCGCAGGCCTCGAAAAACCACAACCGCCTGCAGACCGGAGGGGTGCCCTCCCCGTTCCCCATTTCGACCGACCCGCTGCGGTTCCGTCAGAGCCTGCTAAACCTGGTGGCCAACGCCTGCAAGTTCACCGAAAACGGAAGCGTATCGGTGGAACTGCGGCGCGAGCCGTCGCCCTGGGAGGAGTGGGTCGCCGTGAGCGTCGCCGACACCGGGATCGGCATCAGCGCGGAGCAGCAGAGCCGGCTGTTTCAGGCGTTCGCCCAGGCCGACGCCTCCACCACCCGCAAGTACGGGGGCACCGGGCTGGGGCTGGCCATCAGCCGCAAGTTGTGCCGCCTGATGGGGGGCGATATCACCGTCGAAAGCCAGCCGGGGAAGGGTTCCAATTTCACCATGAGGCTGCCGGCGCATCTCCCGCGCCAGCCCGGAGAGGAGGGCCATGCCGGAACGCAAACGGCTGCTGGTGGTCGATGACGACGAGATGAACCGCGACATGCTGGGCCGCCGGCTGTTCCGCAGCGGGTACGAGGTCCGGCTGGCGGGCGGCGGCGAAGAGGCGCTGCGAATTCTGGCTGCCGAGCATATCGACCTGATGCTTCTGGACGTGATGATGCCGGGGATGAGCGGGCTGGACGTGTTGCGGGAGGTCCGCAAAGTCCGGCCGGCATCGGAGTTCCCGGTGGTGATGGTGTCGGCCGACCACCAGAGCGACGGCGTAGTGGCCGCCCTCGGCGCCGGCGCCAACGATTACCTCACCAAGCCCGTGGATTTCGCCGTGGCCCAGGCCCGCATCGAGGCCGGGCTCATGCTGGCCGCCAACGACCGCGAGCAGCGGCGCCAGATGGAGCTCTACCGGCTGGCGTCGGTAGCCAGCGGGCAGGGCCTCTGGGACTGGGACCTCAAGGCGGGCGCGATCGATTACTCGCCGCGCTGGAAGGCCATGCTGGGCTACTCGGAAGAGGAGATCTCCTGCGATCCCGAAGAGTGGTTCGGCCGCATCCACTCCGACGACCGGCGGCGGGTGAAGCACGAAGTGCGCAGCCACCTGGAGGGCTCGACCGACCACCTGGTATCGGAGTACCGCATGCGCCACCGGGAGGGGACATGGCGCTGGTTCGCCAATCGCGGCGGCGCGGCGCGCGACGAGGAGGGCACACCCATCCGCCTGGCCGGATGCCACACCGACATCACCGCCCGCAAGACCGTCGATCCGCTGACCTCGCTGTTGAACCGGACCTGGCTGGAAGCGGAATTGCGCGAGATGGAGAAGGGCAGCCAGCCAGCCGCGCTCCTGCTGTTCGCACTCGAAGGCTTCGAGCGGGCCGAGGAGAGCCTGCCCGCCGGAGAAGCCGGCCCGTTCCTGGCTGCCCTGGCCGGCAGGTTGCGCGAGATGCCCGCTCCGGCGCCTCCCGCCCGCAGCCTGGCGCGCCTGGGCGACCACGAGTTCGCCGTGCTGCTGGGCGGCGTCTCCTCGCCGGAGGAGGCCGGAGAGATGGCCGCGCGGATTCAGGCCGTGCTGAACGAACCGGTAACCCTGGACGGCCAGACTCTGCTGGCAGCCGCCCGCAGCGGCATCGCCATGTCGGCGCGCGGCGAGCCGGCACGCACGCTGATCCCCAACGCCCATGCCGCCATGCGCCGCGCCCGCGAGCCGGGCGGCCGGGGAGTGGAGTTCTTCCGCCGGGCGATGCGCGAACACGATATCGAGGAACTGCGCCTGGACGCCGACCTGCGCCGCAGCCTGGACGAGCGGGCCCTGGTGCTGCACTACCAGCCCAAGGTATCGCTCCGCGACGGGGCGATCGGCGGGTTCGAGGCGCTGCTGCGCTGGCGCCGCTCGCCCGCCGGGCTGGTCCAGCCCGAGCACTTCATCCCCCGGGCGGAAGCCACCGGACTGATCGTCCCCATCGGCAAACAGGTTCTGGAGCGGGCCTGCCGGGATGCGGCGGAACTGCGGCGCCAGTTCCCGCACGTCACCGTGAGCGTGAATGTCTCCGGACGGCAGTTCGCCGAGCCGCTGCTGGTGGACCACGTCGCCGGCGCCCTGGAGGCCAGCGGCCTGCCGCCCGCGGCCCTGCGCCTGGAGATCACCGAGACGGCGGTGATGAAGGACCCGGAAAACGCGCTGGCCGTGCTGCATCGCCTGCACCAGATGGGCGTTGGATTGAAACTGGACGATTTCGGCACCGGCTATTCGTCTCTGACCTACCTGCACCGGTTTCCCGTGGACACGCTCAAGATCGACCGTTCCTTCGTCATGCGCCTGCCGGCGGCGGCCGAGAGCGTAGCCATCGTCCGGGCCATCCTCACGCTGGCCCGGTCGCTGCAAATCGACGTGGTGGCCGAAGGCGTGGAAACCGTGCGGCAGGCCGAAATGCTGCGCGAGATGGGCTGCGAATACGCCCAGGGATTCTGGTACTCTCGGCCGGTGGATCTGCCCACCCTGCGGGAGTTGCTCGCCGGACGCTTCCTGCCGCGGAGCGAGCGCGAAACCGCCGCCGGGCCGGCCGTCCCGGACCGGATTGTCGCATGAGGGACCGATGAGCAAGCTTCTGCTGGTGGAAGACGACGAGTTCAGCCGGGACATGCTGTCGCGCCGCCTCACGCGGCAGGGCTTCGAGATGGTGGTAGCGGCCGACGGACGTGAGGCCATTCAGGCCGCCCGGCAACACCGCCCGGATCTGATCGTCATGGACCTGGATATGCCCGTGATGGACGGCCACACCGCCATTCGCGCCCTGCAAAACGACCACCGCACCTTCAAAATCCCCATCGTGGTCCTCTCGGCGCATTCCTCGTCGGAAGACGTGCACCAGGCGCTGGCGGCGGGCTGCCGCTCGTTTGAAACCAAACCCATCGTGCTCAAAAGGCTGCTGGAGAGGATTGCGGAGATCCTGGGCGCGGACGCCAGTGCTCCAGGCAACTGAACGCGGTCGCCTTACTTCTTTGCGGCCACCGCTGGTTTTGCGTCCACGGCCGGTCCGCTCACAGGCCTGGGATAATACCCGTCGCGGGTCAGCGGCTTGAGGTACGGCATGGTGGGAATGTCCACCTTGATCTTGCGGTAGTCCTTCTTCCTGGATTCCGGGTCGATGTCGGGGATGTAGCGCAACACGTACTGGGTTGTGATCTCGGCCGAAATGTCGCTGATGGCCTTGATGATGTGCGAGGAAATCTCCGAGGCATACCCGCCCGTGCCCACCGTCAGCGCATAGTTTCCGTCGTCGGAGGGAGTGGAGAGGTAGCCGGCTACGTCCTTGTAGAGGTTGTTCAGCGGATACTCGACGTGCCCGCCGGTCTCCGATGTCAGCCGTTCCAGCACGTCCTGATCCGGATTCTCGAAGCCGAAGTTCATGGTGCTGATGGCGAAGATGGTCACCTGGTTGCGCTTGGCCAGCTCCAAGACCTCGGCCGAGGTTTTCGAGCTGGCGGTGTCGTGCCCGTCGCCCACGATGATGATGACGCGCCGCGGTTCGTAGGGTTCGCCCGGAATCAGTGCACGGTCCGTGCAGGCCCGGTAAATGGCGTCGAAGAGCGCGGCGCCTCCGCCGGGCTTCATCTTGGCGACCTGGTCGGCGATCTTGCTGGAGTCGGTGGTGGTGTTGACCAGCAACTCGGCCTTGTTGGCGAACTGGATCAGGTAGCCGGCGTAGCGGGAATCGCCCGGCAGCAGGTTCCACACCAGCTCGCGGACGGCCTCGCGGAACTTGTCCCAGTGGAGCCGCACGCTGCTGCTCTGATCCACCAGAAACCCGACCACGATGGGCTGCTTCTCGACGTGGCTGAAGAACGTGATGCGCTGTTTCTGGCCCTCGTCGAGCACCTGGAAGTCGCTGGCCTCGAGGTTGGAAATGAAGCGGCCTTTGGGGTCCTTCACGGTGACGGGCAGGATGACTTCTTCGGCCTGCGTATAGATGGTGTAGGGCTGGTCGGCTTTCCCGGCCGGCTCGGAGGTCTGGGGCTGCGCCTTAGGGGCGGCATTCGGAGGCTGGGCAGGCTTGGCGGCCGGCGTGGGCGGGCCCCCGCTCTGCTGGGCCATCCCCAACACCGAGAGCAGGATGCCGCCGAAAACGGCTATCGGTAGAACGCGCGGGACAAAACTATGCATGGCCATCAGTGCTTGGCTTCTATTTTACCGCGCGCGGCCACCCCGTGAAGTGGGCCTTTATTTCACAGCCACCACATCCACGGCGAACCCGGCGTCCATCGAGGTCAGCCCTTCGAAAAGCAGCATGCTTCCGGCCGGCGGGCTGGCGGGGTTGAAAAACTCCTGGCGCACGGTTCGGATCTGCCCGGCAATGGACTCCGCCAACGGGTAGTACTGTGCGAAGACCACGTTGCCGAGAGAGCTTCCGGCCTGCTCCAGTTCCTTCCGCAGGCGTTCGAATGCCAGGCGGGTGTCGGCGGGTTCGAAGCCGAAAGATACCTGAGTGCCGGTGAGGAGCACCCGGCCGGCGCCCACCAGCGCGATCCGCGATTGGCCCGGTCCGCCGGCCTGAGATACGCGCCACGGGCCGGGGTCGTCGTGCAGACGCACCACGGCCTCGCAAGCCGCCATGGCCGCCGCGGGAGCGCGCTGCGGCTGCACGAAGCTGGCGGCGGCATGGGGAAACTCGCGCTCCACCAGGGCGCGCGATGACGCCAGGCCGGCGAGCGAACTCACGAAACAGGTGACCCGCACCACGTCGCCGGAGGATGTCCCAGCGGCGTGAAGGGACTCCCGCAGAGCATCGAGCGAATGCGCCACCAGTCCGGCGATTGGGGCGATGGGGCCGGGAGACTCCGCCACCTGCGCCGACAGGAAGGCCAGCCCATTGGGATTCACCACCCGGCGCGAGGCAGCGACGGCCTCCAGCACCACCTGCGCTCCCTCCAGCGGGAGGCCGCCGGAGCGAATCAGGCTCAGAACGGGCAACGGCTTCCGGTGCTGGGTGTAGATCTGGCTGACCAGGTCGCGCACGCGCCGCACATCCCCGCTGCCGGCCACGAAGGCCCGAATCTTGAGGACGCTGTCGCCCCCGGTCTGGCGATCCAGTTCCCGGACGGCGTCGCGGATCTGCTGAGACAGCAGGCCCTTACCGGAGAGCGGGGTCACGTAGAAGGCCAACCGCCGGATGTCGCCTTCCACCACCGGCGGGAGTTCCTGGGGGAGTTGCAACGTCTGCGACTGGTCTTCCCTGGCCTTCTGAGGGGGTGCTGCCGGCGCCCGGACGGCGGTGAGAGCCAGGAAACCGCATGCCGTGGCTCCCCATGCGATCACCCAGCGGCGCCAGAGGCGCTCGAAGCGCATAGAATATGGATTGTAGCAGAGACGCCGAATGACACCCGACCCATCACTCACCCCGGAGCCGGCCGCGCCCCGGCGGCGCATCCGCGTCCGCACGAAGAAGCGGCGCCATGGAATCTGGAGGCTCCTCCACAACTTGTGGGTGCCGCTGTGCGTGCTGGGCGTGGTGGCGTCCTATTTTGGCATCCGGTATATTGCCAGCCTCCGGTACGCGGGAGAAATCGTTGGCTACATCTCGAATCCAGTCGTGCTGACGCAGGAGTACTGGCGGTTCGAAGGGAAGTCCCTGCGCGACGCGGCGGCACAGCAGCAGTTCGACCAGGCCTCGGAACTGGTGAGAAAAAGCGACGTCCACGGCGCCGTCATGGTCCTGGAAAGCATCTCCAGGACATGCGCGGAGCCGATGATCTTTCACGACATCGGCCTGTTGTACGCCCGGATGGAGGATCACAAAGCGGCCGTCAATGCCTTCCGCGAGGCCCTGGCGCGCGATCCCAACTACGGGCCGACGCTGACCAGCCTGAGCACGCTGCCGGGTTTCAGCCCTCGCGAGGCCGATCCCATCGTCTCGGAATCGGAACCCAACGGCACCTATCTCACCGCCAACCTGATCTCGCTGAACACTCTTGTGGCCGGTGCCATCTCCAGTCAGGGCGACGTGGATTTCTTCCGCTTCAGCGCTCCACAGGCCCCGCGCGACGTGGTGCGCATCGAGATCGCGCCCCAGGAGCAGAGCCTGGTACCCCGGCTTACGATCTACGACGACACCGGGCATCCCACCGGCGAGACCGCCGGCACGCCGGATGCGGGAACCAGCCTGGTGCTCCTCATTTCGCCGAAGCCGAACTCGACGCTGTATCTGGAGGTGGCCGGTGACCGTGGAACCACCGGCCGCTACGTGCTCCGGTTGACCCCCACCCACTCTTTCGACCGGTTCGAGGCGAATGAGGATTTCGCCTCCGCCTACTCCATCGCGGTTGGCCAGACTCTGGACGCCAACATCATGACGGCGGAGGACCTGGACTTCTACTCGTTCATGCCGGAGACTTCCGGCGAGGTCACCATTACGCTGCAGAACCGCTCCAAGACCCTGATCCCGGCCATGACGGTCTTCGGACCCGACCGGCAAGCCATCCAGCGCGCCGATGAGCGCATCGAAGCCGGCGGGAAGTTCAGCCTCTCCATCAAGGCGCTCGAGCACCAGGTCTACTATGTGGAGGTCTGGGGGCAGTCGAAGTCCGCGGGAAACTACACGCTGGCCGTGCAGTAGCGCCGCCCGCTCTCCAAGCCGCGAAGCAGGTTGAAAAATGGAATGGCGTCGGGTAGCCTGGATGTTGCCACGCGGGGCTTCCACGCAGCGGATCGTCCGGGACTCAACGGGCCCATCCGCGGGTTGTTTTCCAGCGCTTCCCAATCTTGCGGGCTACTGAGCGAATGCAGCGAAAAAGGGCAATCATCATCGGGGCGGGGCCGGCGGGACTGACGGCGGCATTCGAGTTGCTCTCCAGGGCAGGCATCGAACCGGTGGTTCTGGAAAAGAGCGGCTGCCTGGGCGGCATCGCCCGCACGGTGAACTACAAAGGCAACCGCATCGATCTGGGCGGTCATCGATTCTTCTCGAAAGCCGCCCGCGTGACGCGGTGGTGGCTGGACATGCTGCCGTTGCAGGGGCCGCCAGGCAGCCCCACGGCGGACGGCGAGATGCTGCTGCGCCCGCGCAAGAGCCGCATTTATTATCTGCGCCGCTTTTTCGACTATCCGATCTCCCTGAGCAAGGACACGCTCGCGAAGCTGGGTTTGCTGCGCGCCGTCAGGATCGGGGCAAGCTACATGCGGAGCGCCCTGTTTCCTCTCCGAAGCGAAGACAATCTGGAGCAGTTCTTCATCAATCGCTTCGGCAGGGAGTTGTACCGCACGTTTTTCAAGTCCTATACCGAGAAGGTCTGGGGCGTGCCGTGCGCGTGCATCAAATCCGAGTGGGGGGCGCAGAGGATCAAGGGCGTGAGCATCCGGTCGGCGGTGATGCACGCCTTGCGGAATGCCTGGAAGCGCGGCAAGCGCGATATCGGACAGAAGAGTACCGAGACTTCGCTGATCGAACAGTTTCTTTACCCCAGGCTTGGCCCAGGCCAGATGTGGGAGGAGGCCGCGCGCCGCATCCGGCAGATGGGCGGAGAGATTCTCACCGGGTATACCGCCTGCGGGATTGTCACCGATGGCTGGCGTGTGCGGGCGATTCAAGCCATCAACCGGGCCACCGGCCGGAAGGAGACCTTCGAGGGCGATTACTTCTTCTCCACCGCGCCGGTGCTTGAGATCATGCGGTGGTTCGATGCGGCGCCCCCGGCAAGCGTGCTGGAGGTGTCCGATGGCCTGGTATACCGGGACTTCATCACCGTGGGGCTGCTGGTCCGATCGCTGGGCATCGCCGATGACACGCCGCAGGGCAGGAAGCCGGTCAGCGACAACTGGATCTACATCCAGGAGCCGGATGTGCTGCTGGGCAGGCTGCAGATCTTCAACAACTGGAGCCCCTGCCTGGTCGCCGATCCGGCGAGCGTCTGGCTGGGCCTCGAGTACTTCTGCAAGGAATCCGACGATATCTGGAAACTGCCGGACGAAGAGGTGGCCGCGCTGGCCATCCGGGAACTCGCCGGGATCGGGATCATCGACGCGGGCGAGGTGCTGGATTCCACGGTCTTGCGGATGGAGAAGGCCTATCCCGCGTACTTTGGCACCTATGACCGGTTCGGCGAGGTCCGCGAGTACCTGGACCGGTATGAGAACCTGTTCCTGATCGGCCGTAACGGGATGCACCGCTACAACAACCAGGACGATTCCATGCTGACGGCGATGGTGGCGGTCGACACCATCATTGCAGGCAGGACGGACAAGGCCGGCATCTGGGCGGCGCGCCCGGAGACCGGCGATCGCCCCAGCGCGCCCGACGGCTAACCGAGCCGGCGCAACACGCCCAGCGCCTGCGTTTCCAGTTCCGCCAGAACCCTGATATCCACCAGGGCGCAGACCAGAATGGCGGCCCGCCACGCGCGGCGGCCCCCTCCCGCCAGCAGCAGGACGAACAGTGGAGCGAACACGCGTCCATACCCGTAGGGCTCAATCCAAAAGAGCCCCGGCTTCAGAGCCAGCAGGAGTACTACCTGCAGCGCGAGAGCGGCGCGAACGGCCACGGCCTCCCCTATCCGGCGCAGCCGCAGTACGGCCAGCACCGCGGCGCCCGCCAGGGCCACGAGCGCCAGCCTGTCGAGCGCCCGTATCAGCCGCTCCACCGCCGCTCCCAGCAAGGGGTAGCGCTCGGGATGGAGCACCTGCACCACGATGCCCAGCCCCGGCTGCGGCCCGACCCAATTCAAAAATGAACTGGCATGGCCGCCGGTACCGGGGGCATGCAGGGCGAAGTGAAGGTGCACAAATCCGTACCAGCCGAGTGCCGGCAGGCCGGCTGCCGCCCAGAAGGCCGCCTGGCGGCGGTTGCGCTGGAGGATTGCGCCGATCACGCACGCCGCCGCCAGCAGCAGGCCCGTCTCCCGGACCAGTCCCGCGGCGGCCAGCGTGAGCCACAGGCCCCAGCCGGGCTCGCCGCGGCTCCGCCACTGGAACGCGAAGCAGGCGGCCAGGGCGGCCAGAGTGCCATCCACCGTCAGGGTATCGGCCGCGACGATCACCGCGGGCACCGCCAGGAACAGCAGGCCGCAAGCCGCGGGCCGGTCCAGCAACAGCATGGTGCGGGCGAGGAACCAGACACCCGCGAAAACCGAGCCGAGGATCACCAGCAGGTACGCCCCGTCGATGGCGCCTGGCTGACCTCCGGCCAGCGCCCAGGCCAGCAGGGGGACCAGTATCCGCCGGGCGCGCATCTCGGGCGCATCCAGGTAAGCCTCCGTGCCGTG
>Ga0265323_10000363_pt1 | contig 26055 bp, 25 predicted proteins | sample 41225metaG_FD_193580 | JGI IMG/M metagenome (GOLD analysis project Ga0265323, IMG submission 193580) | Rhizosphere microbial communities from Carex aquatilis grown in University of Washington, Seatle, WA, United States - 4-12-25 metaG | ecosystem: Host-associated > Plants > Roots > Rhizosphere...
TGGCACCAAAGAACAGTTGCACACGTACCTTGAGAAGTACCTTTCGGCAACGAAGAAGGGTGACATTCTCTTTGAACAGGAAAGTAAACAGGATGAGACACTGTGTTTACCGAGTGAATTCTCGTTGTTGGCTTTGCTGGAAGACAGGCGAGATCCTGATTTCAATGCTGCAAAGAAGTACGTGAAGCGCCGTAAGATTGACGAAGAGGACTTGTGGCGATATAAGATTGGGTTTTGTGACAAGGGTGAGTACTCGAGGCGCATAATAATACCATCGTTCGACGTGAACGGAAAGTTAAACTACTTCACCGGTCGTTCAGTCGACAAGATCAGGATGAAGTACAAAAATCCATCGACACCAAAAATATCTGTTATTTTCAATGAAATAAATATTGATTGGAAAAAACCTCTTGTGCTATGTGAGGGCCCGTTTGACTTATTAAAGTGTGGAGAGAACGCAACGTGTTTGTTGGGAAGCGACTTTGATGAAGAACACGCACTGTTCACCGAGCTTGTGTTCAACTCAACGCCCGTAATATTGGCATTAGATGGTGACATGTGGAACACAAAAATTCCAAAGATCGTCAAGAAGTTGCAGGAATATTCAATAGACACAAAGGTTCTTGACACGCGTAGCGTGGAAGATCCAGGTTCAATGACAAAGAAAGAATTTCAGGAATTGTTGAAGAGTTCAACGATGACGTTTGATTGGGACAGCATGTTTGCATCTCGTGTAAATAAAATGAGTGACATAAGATTAAACATAAAGTTATAGGATTATTACATTAATCATATGATGCAAAAAGAGAAGCTTCCAAAATTACCACGTGATTGGAAATGGGGAATTGATAGTGGTCGATGCTGGTATGCACATAATTCAATATTGTGTCGTTTTGTACATTGTTCGAAAAGATTTCTAATATCTGACGGAAGTTTGCCGGTATCGTCTCGTGTTGTTATTGCAGTCATGCGTGCAAATGGAGTATTATAAATGAGGAATTATGCGCATCCTGCATGTCGCTGATATTCATGTGCGCGGGTTAACGCGACATGATGAACTTAAAGAAGTTGTTGAAGCATTAGTCATCGATGCAAATAATCGTGGTGGTGTTGATCACGTATTGATTGCAGGAGACACATTTCACACAAAGACGCAAGGAATAACACCTGAAGTTGTCGACTTTATTAGTTGGATATTCAAGAAGTTATTGACAATAAAGTGCTGTACACTCGATAATTGTGTAAAGATACACATCACGCTTGGAAATCATGATTTCAATCAGATGAACAAGTCGCGAAAGGACATCATAACGTCAATCGTGAACTTGTTGAACGATGACAACATCAAGATGTACCGTGACTCAGGCGTGTATCAACTATCACCAGGATATAATCTGTGTTCATTTAGCTTGTTTGATGAACAAAATTGGGACGTAGTAAAGCCGGTACAAAACGAAGTAAACATCGCAACGTATCATGGGCCCGTCAATGGTGCCCAAATGGAGACGACGGATTGGAAAGTCGACACAGGATTGGACGTAGAGTTCTTCAATGATTTTGATGTAACAATGCTTGGTGACCTCCATATGCATCAATATCTTGGAGAAAGAAAGACTTTGTCGGGGGAAAGTCGCCCGTTTGTAGGATATCCAGGGAGTTTTCTTCAAAACACGTATGCAGAGACGTTAAAACATGGGTACTTGTTGTGGGACATTGAAAAGAAGGGTGAATGGAATGTAACGTACTGTGAGTTACCAAATCCTAAGCCATTTTTAACAATTCAATGGATGGGTAACGTAGAGGACACAGTCGCACAAGTAGTTCGAAAAGATTGTAGGGTGCGCGTCAAGAGTGATGGCTTCATGTCACATAGTGATGTGTTGGAATTACAATCACAGTTGAAAAGAATTACGTTGGAGCTAACATTTAAGTCCGAAAATGTCGTAGACACAAATTCGGTTTGCATTGGTAAAGACACGATATCAAAAACTGATCTAAAAAATTCAAGCGTTTTGATAAAGCTTGTCAGTGATTATCATCAAAACACTGACATGTCAGAAGATGAATTTGCTACAATGCGCGAGTTGCTTAGATGCTATCTACAACAAGTCACAGACGATGCAAGCATTACGCAACGCAACGTAAAATGGTCGCCAAAATGGTTATCGTTCAATAACATGTTTCAGTATGGCGACGGGAACACAATAAATTTTGAAAAGCTTTCCGGTTTGTGTGGTATTTTTGGACCAAACGGCTCGGGTAAGTCGTCAATAATTGGAACTACAATTTATTCATTGTTCAACACGACTGATCGCGATGGGTTGGTAAATTTATTAATTCCAAACGAACGAAAGACGTTTAGTGACACACGTATGATCGTAGACGTAAATGGTGTAGATTATGTCATTGAACGTAATATAGAAAAGTATGAAAAAAAAGGAAGAACATTTGCGAACGCAAAATTGAAGTTGTTTAAACTAAATGAGATTGCAGCTGAAAATGCGTGTGAAGAGCAAAGGATCGACACCGAAAAAGTAATTCGCAGCATGCTTGGCACAGCAGACGACTTCATGATGACGTCAGTGTGTGTTCAAGGCGACGCTGAACGCTTCATAAAACAAGGTTCAACGAACAGGCACAAGATTGTGTCAAGATTTTTTGAGCTTGACATTATCAACAAGATACATGACTTGTGTAAGTCAGACTTGAATAACGCAAAAAACATCATAAGGGCACTGCGAGATTGTGATTGGGAGACTGAAATTGCGACATTGAACGACAATTTGACACACGCAAAGCAGGAAATTTCTAACAAAGAAGTTGATGTCACAAAAATTGATGAAGAAATCGCAGATTTACGTGTTAGCATTGCACAGTTTGGTGAAGTTGTCGTCGTGACGTCAAAGCATGTAGATGTACAACGTAGTGTTGTAGATCAGTTGGTGTTAAAAGAAAAGCAAATTACTGAAGAAATTAACGACGTAAATAAAAGTATAACAGATCTCAACGATAAAATCGTAAAAATTGATGCAACGTTGCAGCTAAATGACATAAAGAGTTTACAAGAAAAGTTAGATAAGTTAGTGAAGTCAGAAACTGACGCAAAGATAGCCGAACGAAGTAAAGTTGAAGAAACGTTGACGTTAGATCGATACACACACTCTTTACAGGTTTTACAGGACGTGCCATGCGGCGGCGTGAATGAATTTGGTGGATGCATTTTCATAAAAGACGCAAAACATGATGCCGACAAGATAGAAGAACAAAAGAAAATAGTTTTTGAAATAATCGATAAAGTGAAGACGATCACTGAGCAAGTCGATGATTTGAAGAAAGAAAACGTAAGAGACAGTATTCAAAAGATTGAGAAGCTAAAGCAATTAAAAAGTAACGTTGCGACAAAGTTGTCAGAACATCGCGTCAATATAATTCGTCTGGAGACAAAATTAGACGCAGTCAAACGTAACAAAATAACGGAAACTAAAAAGTTGAGTGAACTTGAAGTAGCTTATAAAAACGACAAAAATGCTGAGCTCGTTGTGTTAAAGACGAAGCTTGAAGCGTGTATCACAAAGTCAAAGACGTTGAACAATGAAAAGAATGAACTTTCACGTGAGTTAGGTCGAACTGAAACTACGCTTGAAAAGACGTTACAAGACAAAGAAAGACGTGCAAAGGAACTAAAGCGAATTCGTGCGTATGAGCTCGTGATACAGGCGTTGTCGAAGAAGGCAATACCACTCATGATCTTACGCTCGCAGCTTCCGGTGATAAACAACGAGATTTCAGAAATCTTGAAGGGAATTGTCAACTTCACTGTTGAACTTGAGATCGAAGAAGACAGCGACACGTTGGAAATTTACTTGAACTATGGTGACAGGCGACGGGTGATTGAGCTCGGGTGTGGCATGGAAAAGTTTATAGCCGCGATGTCAATTCGAGTCGCGATGATAAACGTTGGTACTTTACCAAAATCGGACTTGTTTATCATAGATGAAGGATTTAGTGCGCTTGATGATACGAACACAGAAGCATGTAATAGATTTCTATTGTCTTTAAAACGCTATTTTAGATTAATTCTTGTCATAACCCATAGCGACGAGATAAAAGATACAGTTGATACTGTGATTGAAATTTCCAAAGAAGATGAAGACAGCAAAATAGTTTTTGAGTGAGGAAACATGAAAACAAAAACGTGGTTTGGAATTAAATTAGATTGTGTATCTAAGGGTTCATGGGATGTTCATTATGGTAAGTACGATATATGGGCGTGTTCTATAAATCGATACAACACTATATTTGAAATTCGTCTTTGCGAAAATGGAATGTGTGAAGCAATAATTTTTATAAATTACTGTAGAATTTCATCAGGTGATTGTTCAAATGAAAAACTTGCGCGCGCAAGGGTGAAAAATATAATACACAAAGTAGGACTGTTGAACATGTTTTTGAACAACGTATAATATGACATTTGAACCATATCTAAAAGATCGTCTCATTGAAAGACATGAGAACTACGTTGTGATTGTGCCAAAAGACGTAAATCCGACAATGCCACTTGCGTGTCCTGTGTGTGATTACCTATTTTGTTCAAAAGAAGATGAAGACAGCTACGAAGAATTTTATTGTTGTGACTTTTGCTCAATGACGTGGGCATATTCACATCGAAAGCAGTGGGAAGAAGGTTGGCGACCAAGCGAGAGCGAAGTCAAAGAAAAAATGTCAGAGAGACAAAGTATGACTGTGACGTTTTGAATACTTATGAGTTGGTTCATATGAAAAAAATTGATTTGAGTAGTTTACAACAATGTATCGATACGTCGTGGGGGCGGTCTTCAACGCCATTGACTGCGACAATGTCTGTAAAGTACACGCTTGCGGGTGATACTATCGTTGCGAGTTATCAGGCACTTGTCACACTTGTCACTGAACGCCAATTAATAGAATTAAAACGTCGTTATAAAGAAGAGAGCGATGCTGTGATTGAGGCGTCGTTGAAGAACGTTCAGAAGAATTATAAAGAGTTGACTGGGCAGACGATAAAATTTACGCAACTTGCGTATGATGATAGTATTGAAATTTTATCTATGAATTCAAATAATTCGAGGCGCACAGCACTTTATCGTCGAAAGTCAGTTTTTGAATTAAAATAATTATGAGTTCGTTTGTATATTATATTGATAATATTTTTAATGATAAATTGTACGTTGGTAAGGCAAACGATCCTTGCAAACGTTGGTTGGGTCATTTAAAAAATGTACTTTCTAATAAAGATTTTAAGTTATATCGTGCAATGACAAAATATGGCGTCGAAAATTTTAAAATGCACGTATATGCAGAATTTAAAACAGAAGATGAAGCATATGATTTTGAGAAGAAATTAATAATTGAATGGAAAACAGTAAAACAAGGGTACAACATGAAAGAAGGTGGTAGAGGTGTTAAACAAACACTTACTACGCGAGAAAAAATTTCTAAATCAAATACGGGTAAAAAACATACTTTTGAAATACGACAAAAAATGAGTGAACAGCGCAAAGGACACCCAGGATATCGTAAAGGTGTTCCGGTCACAGATGAAACTCGCGTTAAAATGTCTTTAGCGCGTACAGGTAAAAAACATTCGCCTGAAACAATTCTTCGTATGATAGAAAGTGCCAAAAGACGCGCCGCAACAAAAGAAGGCAAAGAATTGTTGGATGAAATGAGAACGTTGGTTAGCAAACGTGAAAGTACACGAGGTACAAAACATTGGACGTATGTTAAACGTTTTAACGATATGATGCAAGATATCAACAATCCTTACGATGGGTTATTGATTACGTGATTGAAATGGTGTTTGCCACTATTTATTTGTGTGGCAGCAAAAAAAGTACAGCGCAAAGATCAGATTGATGAAATAATAAAGTGTGGTAAAAATCCCGTTTATTTCATCAATAAGTATTGTAAAATTAGACATCCTGTGAAGGGAATAATTCCTTTTAACACGTATCCATTTCAGGACGATTGTATTGGTGCGTTTGAAAAGCACCGCATGAACATAGTTTTGAAGGCGAGACAGTTGGGATTATCAACTGTCACTGCTGCGTATGCAACCTGGTTGGCGCTCTTTCACAAAGATAAGACGATTTTGGTTATTGCGACAAAGATGAGCACGGCGTCGCAGTTTCTTAAAAAAGTGAAAGTGATGCTCGAATACTTACCTGTGTGGCTCGTGTTACCTGAAGTCACGGTGACAGGAACAGAAATCAAATTTGATAATGGCTCAACGGTCGTTGCAATTCCAACGAGTGCAGACGCCGGCCGTTCTATGGCACTTTCGTTGCTCATATGCGACGAAGCGGCATGGATACAAAAAATGGAAGACATCTGGACCGGATTGTCGCCCACAATTTCAGAAGGTGGAAACGTAATACTTCTTAGCACGCCCAATGGCATGGTGGGAACAGGTGGATTATTCTATCGCTTGTATTCACAAGCGTGTACAGGATTAAATGAGTTTAATCCGATATGTTTACCTTGGAACGTGCATCCTGAACACGATCAGGCGTGGTTCACAAAAGAAACGTCGAACATGTCAAAAAAGAAAATAGCACAAGAGTATGTGTGCGACTTTTTGACGTCAGGTGATACTTTCCTTGAACCTGAAGAAATTGAATATCTTAAATTTAGCATATTACAACCAATAGAAAAACAAAGCGTCGTAGACAAACACGGCACAGGAAATGATAGATCGATTTGGGTATGGAAACGACCGGAGCTCACAAAAAAGTACGTAATTTCTGCTGACGTTGCCCGTGGCAATGCACATGATTACTCTACATTTCACGCGATAGACATAGAAACTTGCGAGGTATGTGTAGAGTACATGGGTAAGATACCACCAGAAAAGTTTTCAGATGTCTTGATAGAATATGGCAAAAAGTACAATGATGCGTTGCTCGTCGTAGAGTTGAACTCGTTTGGTTACACAGTAAATGCAGCGATACGTGACGCAAAGTATCCACACGTATTTTACGAAAAAGGAAAGAACGATCCTTTCAATTTTAAACCACCTGACGACGGTGAAGTTATAACTCCTGGCTTCAACACTAACGGCGCTGTGCGCCTACCGATGCTCACGAAGCTGGGAGAACTAATTCGTACAAAGAAGCTAAAGATTTATTCGCAGCGCTTCTACGATCAAATTCAAGGCTTCATGTGGATGGGTAACAAGCCGCAGGCAGCAAAGGACAACTTTGACGACTTAGTGATGAGCTTAGCAATTGGGTTGTGGCTCGTTGAGACTTCACCCGTCATAGACGATAACCTCGCTGACATGACGAGGGCGTTGTTGAATAGCACAAGCATTGAAAGAAGGTCATCTGAGCACATGCCACGTATGAACGAGGTTTCGCCATTGATAAGTCCTGGGATGATGAACGCACAAAGCGCGTATAAAGCACATCACGTAGATAACATGAGGAAGCAAGTTGTGAATAGGTACAACGAATTGACAAATTTTAGTTGGTTATACAGATGATCAACGGGAGCGTATATTTATTGCTAAGGTTTTATTATGGGAAATTCAATCACACGTGATCGTCTACAACAGCTCATCAAGGAAGAGTACAATAAGCTTAACGAAGAAATCGATAGCACAGGAATTCGAACAGTCGTCAACTCTGCGTCTAAGCTACTCGATGCAATCGCTGCCTTCGAGAAGGATCTTCCACCGAAGTCTGTAGAAGCCACAGTCATTCACACAAGTGAACTCAAGAAGTCTCTTGAAGACATGGTGAGCAATCCGGCGAGCTACTTGGTAAAGCCTGTGAAGATGGTGAGCCTAAGAGCGGTGAAGGAAGGCAAGGAGATTGGTAATGATCCAGGTAAGCTTGAAGAGGTTGAGCCTGCCGCGTATAAAGCACTTCCAAGTTCTTACAAGAACGATCATGCATTGACATTTTACTACGATGAAAATGACAAATTATATGCAACGCACGACCTAGGTGGAGAATTTTGTTGGACAGGTAAAAAATGGACACGTACTGCGATGCCGAAGCGCATCAAACGACCAAGCGGGTGGTCATGGGAACAGTGGGAAAAAAATAACTCAAAATAATTTTGTGCACAAGGAATAGCGTGACACTATCTTCAACGTGGTTAAATTTATATCATGGCAAAAGTTTCTCGTGAAGCTCTAAAAAACATTGTGAAAGAGTGTCTAATTGAAATTCTTCAAGAAGGCATTGGAGGAATTGTTACGAAACGACCTCAACAACAAGTGGAAACAAGAAAAATTACGCCCGTTCCTCAACGTCCAAAACAAAGTTCTGCGTTGCTAAATGCCATCAAGGAAGTCTCAGAGGGAAATCCGTTGATGGCTGAAATATATGCAGACACCGCAAAGACGACGTTGCCAAACATGCTTAGCGAGGGAAGTGAAGGAAAGCCATCGTTGAATAATGTTGAACAATTCAACGGGGCGCCCGAGGAAGTGTTTGGTGAGGCTGCATCTACGTGGGCTGACCTTGCGTTTGCTGCGCCAAAGAACCCGGGCTCAGGCGTGCAGATGATGTTGGGTGAGTGAGAAAGTAATGCTTCGTAAGTCGACGTGTCTTTACGGACACGTGTGACGTTTAAGGTGACAATAACGACGTGGAGACTTATTTAAATACAATAAGTTTATTGGGAATTAAAAGATGAGTAACTCAAAAGACAGAAATTTGTTTCAACAACTGTCGACGCTGTTCAAGAGCGGAAGCGTTGTCAAGCGAAAGGTACGAAGCTACGACACTGCGATGGCAACGCCCGACAAAGTTAAGTCGAGTGGCGTGTTGCTGTTTCAGAAGTCGCTGTCGCCGACGTATGCGACGATAACTTCGAACGCGTACAACCTCTCTGAGAGGTTAATGAGAATGCAGGATTTTTGTTTATCAGGCGATACGTTGATAGCAACACCTGATGAAAAAGGTTCAAAACGCATTGACGAAATTGTTGAAGCCTGGAATAATGGTGAAAGAGAACAACTTGTGTTCTCATATGATCATGAAACAAAAATGATTGTTGCGGCAAAAGTTACCGGTGCAAAGTTCATTGGTAATAAAGAAGTCGTAAAAGTTATTCTTGATGATGGGTCAGAAATAGTTTGTACACCTGAACATCGTTTTATGCTTCGTGATGGTTCATATGCTGAGGCGGGAGATTTAAGGGAAGATGTATCGTTGATGCCCTTCAATAGAAAGTTAGGTGGTAGAAAAGACGCGTATCGATACGTTGAGATGCCAAAAGGACATGACAAAGCAGAACATACGTTAGTTGCTGAAAATATTGTGTGTAGAAAAATAGCTGTAGGTGAATGTGTACATCACATTACAATTGCACAAAAACAAAATAATTTACCTTCAAATTTACGAGTGATGAACATACGTGATCACATTGCGTTACACGCAGCTGTAAATAATGCAAGATTTAGTGATCCTGAAACAGGCGGGCAAGCGCGCAAAAAAATGTCTGATCTCATGAAGAGTAGGTGGGAAGAGACAGGAGATTTACGAACAAATTTACCACTTGTATCAAATAAATTACATGATGCAAAAAGTCAGCGAATGATAGTCTTCAATAAGACGTATAAACCTGGTCGCCACAATGCGGGACGTACTGATCAGGGTGGGTTACAAAATGCAAATGTTGATAAAAGTTTTACATTTCAACATGTATGTAATGCTTACGTTAAAGGAACAACAATAATAGAATTGTCTAAGAAATTAGATCAATGTGTTGGTAAAGTAATCAACAGAATTAAATGGGCAGGATATTATTCATATGAAGATTTTGTAGAAAATTACAAAAATCACAAAGTCGTTCGTATTGAAAATACTAAAAACGTTGTTCCTGTTTATGATATTGAGGTTGCAAAATATGAAAATTTTGCACTTGCAAAGATCGACGTGGCATTAGGATCGCAAGGTATTGTATTTGTTCATAATTGCGAGATGGAGCAGACACCGGAGATAGCTTCTACGCTCGATATTGTGTCAGACGAAACTGTGTCCGTGGACGACAAGGGCCGCGCTCTTCACGTCTACAGTGACAATCCAAAGATTAAAGAAACTGTCGAAGAGCTTTTCTATGATACATTGAATGTTGAATTTAATTTACGTTCAATTGTTAGAAATACAGTTAAATATGGTGATGGTTTTCAGTATATAGACGTACATCCAAACTACGGCGTCGTTGGTACATTCCCAGTGCCCGTTAATGAAATTGAACGTGAAGAAAACTACGATCGCGACGACCCATTTGCCACACGTTTTCGCTGGGTTTCAATGGGAAATAGGACACTTGAAAATTGGGAGATCGCACACTTCAGATTGATGGGTAATGATCAATTCTTACCTTACGGGTGTTCTTGGATTGAGCCCGCACGCAAAATTTGGCGACAGCTAATGCTTCTCGAAGACGCAATGCTCGTCTATCGCGTGTCAAGGGCTCCCGAGCGCCGCGTGTTCTACGTCGATGTCGCCAATTTGCCCGCAAACGAAGTCGAAGCGTACATGCAGCAGCAAAAGCAGGCATTGCGAATGAACAGCGTTATTGATAAAGACACAGGTAGGGTCGATTTACGCTATTCACCATTATCGATTGATGAGGATTACGTAATACCCGTCCGCGGCGGCGAAACTGGCACCAAGATCGACACGCTAGCCGGCCTTCAAAATCAAGGCAACGTTGAAGACGTCGCGTATCTACAGAAGAAGCTGTTTGCTGCGTTGAAGATACCTGCAGCATATCTCGGCTACGGTGACGCGTTAGGATCAAAAGCGTCCCTGGCTCAGTTGGATGTGAGATTTTCTCGTTCAATTGCGTCAATTCAACGCATCATCATCGCAGAGCTCAACAAAATTGCAGTCATTCACCTGTTCGCACACGGCTTCAAAGGCGATGACCTGCAGAATTTTGTGCTCCGGTTGTCTAACCCGTCGACTGTCGCGCAGCAACAGAAGCTTGAACTTTGGCGCGCGAAGTTTGAGATTGCGGGCTCTGCGCCCGAAGGAATGGCATCTCGTAACTTCATTCGTAGAGAGATTTTGATGCTCAATAATGAGCAAATTGAAACGCTTGACGAGGAGCGTTACGATGAAAAACTCGTTGATGCCGCAATTGAGAACGCAGGCGCAGGTGAACAAGTCGTTGCAGACACAGGCAAAGGTGGTGAGAGCGATGAAGACTTATTTGGTGGAGGTGGTGAAAAAGAAGGCGCTTCCGAAAAGGAAGAAAAGCCCCAAGCGGGTGCAGAAAAAGAGGAGAAGCCCGAAAATGCCAGTACGTTGCCTGATGACAACTTACAACTGTTGACTTCGTCGGACGTTGATGAGGACGATGATTTTGTCAACAAGGCAATGCTTGAGCTCGACAGTGCGTTGCCAATAAAGCCAAATGGTCACCTGCAAAAGGCATTGTATAACAATCAACGACAACGTCACAATGGTGCATCATCAACGTACTCTCCTGAAGTCGACAGAATGGCAAAGACGGGAGACTTGCTTGACGATCCATATGACAAGGACTTCTTCAGAGAGCTTGCGACTGAGAGTAAAAATAACGTCAAGCGAGTTAAAATAACGAGCACATTGCGCAAGACGTTGAATGACATGGCGAATAGCAAGCGCTTTAGGGAAGCAAACTTTGACGTAGGAACAGAAAAAAGAGTTTTGACAGAGGGAATTGATGTACAGGACGAGATAGATGAATTAAATCAAAATATGGAGTTAGATATTGACGTTGACATAGTGTTGTAATGGAGAGAAACAAAATGAGCAAGACAGATAGTCTACGAGAAGAAGCAGATCAGATTTCACAGTTTGTGTTAGGATGCGACAGGAGCCAAGCGTGGCTGCGCGTTAAAGCAGGTGAAATGGCAAAGACTGACTTTGCAAAGAGACTTGCAGAGCTAATGTTTTTGATTGCAGAAGACGAATAAAAACTTGAGTGGGTTACCGACTCAGAACAGGTAAAACTGCGTTTGTGGCTCAGTGGTACAGCCGTTCCTGTCCGGAACAGACGTGATGTTCGAATCATCACCAAACGCACCGTATATTTTTAAGTTTCATAAGGCGACAAGAACAATGATCGAACCATGCCTATCTGGTTGTCACACAAAGGAGTACTAGATGTTGTTCGTAGTCTATGAAAGCCGTTGGATTCGCGGTGTCCGACAGGAGTGGGGCCAAAGACCTGATGGAACCTGGGTCTATTTACACGATAGTTAGAAACCTACCCCACAAGTTGGTAGTTATTTTAGTGACTGTATCTGGAACTCAGAGACTCAAAGCTACGAAAGAAACACACCAAAAACAAATAGGTGACAGCAGGATAGGCATGGATCGAACAAATCAGTAGAAGCACCTGTTGACACGGCATCGTCATCACCCTCTTGTCGGGTAAGTGGTGATTAAAAAATATAGTCATTATCGAAGTGGGTGTCAAACGCTTCGATTTTTGACTTTAAGATGATACTTATTTTTGTATCACGTTGAAGTGGCACAGAAGAGGTTGACACATTGTCAAAATCACACAATAAAAAGCGTAACGTAACTCTTGTGTATGAATTCTTGGTTCAGACGATTGCACAGGCACTTGTTGAAGGTAACAAAAAACGTTCATCGGGAGCATTAAAAATAATCAAGCGAAGGTTTAAACCTGGCACTGAGCTTTGTAAAGAGTTTCGGCTCGCAAATTCATTGTTAAAGACAACGGTGTCTTCTGAATTCGTTGCGTCGTCAATACTAGGCGAAGCAAAGCAGGCGTCAAAGAAGCATGATGTCAAGCTTCTCGATAAAGAGAAGTCAATGCTCATACATGAAATCAACTGTGTGTTGGGCGCTGAGACGTTTGAACAACGGGTGCAGAATTACATTGAACACGCAACTGTTTCTTCGTTGATCAATGAGTGGCGATCTGAAAGGTGTGACATACAGCAACTCGCTACGTTTGAAGACAAGCTCATAAAGATGTTGGTTGCTGATAAAACAGTTGTAGACACGTTTGTTGTTGAAGGAACGCGCAACGAAGACGATCTTGTCATGGACGTCATGTCGAAGAAGTTAGACGACAAATATGGTGATGCATTGACTGAACAACACAAGAAAATTGTGAAGGCATATGCAGTAGGTGAAGACAAGCTTCGTGAAGAGGCGTCAAAGTTGAAACAAAACATATTGTGTGAAATCGCAGTGCACAAGTGCTCAGTAACAGTAAAAGAAAAGCTCAATAAAGTCAAAGAAGTGCTCGTAAATGAGAACTTTGATTCTTCAATTGACGATGTTGCACTAAAGTGCATTGAATACGTGAACTTACTCAATGAACTGAGAAGCGAGGAAGAAAATGCCTAAATTACTTCGTGAGTACTTTTCGCTCGATGACGTTGATCCTAAAGAAGTGAAGAAAACGTTTGAGAACGAGGGCAAAATAATTCTACGAGGAGTGATGCAACGTGCAGACACGTTGAATCAAAATGGCCGTGTGTATCCGATGGCGATACTTCAACGTGAAGTAAGAAACTATCAGAAATTCATAATTGAAAACAGAGCAACAGGGGAACTTGATCATCCGCCAGAGAGTACGATTAGTTTTAAGAACGTTTCACACATTGTACGTGAGATGTACATGGACGGGAAAGACGTGTTAGGATCAATTGAAGTGCTCCATAGGGTGCCATCTGGGATGATATTGAAAGGATTGGTTGAACACGGTGTTAAAATTGGCATATCGTCGAGAGGTGTTGGAGACGTAGAAGAAAAAGGAAATTATTCTGTCGTTCTCGACAATTTTCAGATGATATGTGTAGACGTCGTGAGCGATCCAAGCACCGTCCAGGCGTTCATGCTTCCTGAATGTAAAAACGTTAGTGTAAGTGATTTACATAATTTACGAAGACACTTCACGAAAGAAGATAGAATTAATAGAGTGTTGAACGACATCTTGTGTAAAGAACGTTGATGTGAATACTTATCACAAGGTGAGTTATGCCTTTAGGTAATGTACAATCCGGTGCAGGGAACGCTGTTGACTATCAAGTTCCAGGAATTCCGTGGGTGACGTCTTCAACGACGGGTGTCAATGAAATTATTCAGCACAGTTTTCCAACTATTTCTAATAGCGTTGTTGTAAAAAATGCGCTCGTTAGCTCAAACAACTTACGTGTTGGTTTTACCACAAATGGGTTGAAGGGTTCAAATTACGTTGAATTAGCACCTGGTGAGAGCATTGCAATGGATGTTCGAATCATAGATTTATTTATTAGTGGAAGTTCAACGTCATATACAACATATGCTGAACTTACAACTATCAACAGAACGATGTCAATGGTATTGACGGGTTCAAACAACGTTCAAGGAATTGGGTAATGACGCTAATTGGTACATTTGCACCGTTGCCATTAGTTGGTGGAACGTTAACAAGTCCTCTGAACGCGGGTGGAAATGCAATCACAAATTTTGATAATGGACATACAACGTCCGACCAAGCATTAACGCTTGATACAAGTACGCCATTAGCGGCGTCATTGTGGACGGGATATCAAGCGGGTGACGCAGGGGTAGTATTACGTGGATTGACTGCATCAAAGATATATTTGTGCATAATAGGAACACGCGTTTTTGTTTACACTGACGCAGATCATACTGTGGGAGGTGCAATTGATATCGTTGTTGGTATGTCAATTACGACAGACGTAAATGCGTTAGCAACGTGTACATTATCTGGTACACCAATACCTGATACAAGTAATTTGCCTATTAGCATCGCTGGCGCGTCTGCAACAATCACAACGAGTGCTGGTGGATTCACAATTTCTGCAACGCGCAAAAGTGGAACTGCGTGTCATGCTCGAGGAAAATGGTGGGTCAATACATTTGAGGACGTGAAATGACAACGATTGTTGCAGGTATGTCTGCCGGCATAAGTGCACGAGCATTTAGTCCGATTCAAATACCTAATATGACATGTTGGTTGTCTACGTCTGATGCAATAGTTACATTCTCAAACATCGTTACATCGATAACAGATCGGAAAAATTCGTTAGTATTTTCTGCGAATCCAACACAAGTTCAATATACCGCTAATGATTCTATGTTGGGTGGCAGACCATCATGCACAACTTTTTCGGAATTAGGTTTTACTTTTAGCACTAACATAGTACCATCTGGATCTGCACGTACCGTTGTTTCAATTGGGCGTTGTTCTTCGAACGGTGGTGTGACGTTGCTTCAAATGAGCGGAGAAAATACGCATCGAGTTGCGTTTGTTAGATTAAATATTGGAGGATATCTCGCGGCGAGTGGTGCCGCAAATCTTGTCATAGGTACTTCTGGACCGGTATCGACGGCGGCTAAATGTACTATTTGGACAATGTCGTCTACACGCGATATTACGTGCGATGAGGGAACAGGCAATCTTGTAAAAAGTGGTTCGCCATTAGCTACTGACGACACTGGATCAACTGCTGCAGGTGGTAGTTTGTTGGCGTCAATACCAGGTCTTTTTGGCGCACAACTTTATTCATTGGCTGAATTACTTGTTTACAGCCGTGTGTTAAATGCTACTGAAATTTCATCATTACGAAAATATTCTAATAATTTATATGGAACAACGTGACATAAATATCGACATAATTGGAGTCAATATACTTATTGTTTAGGAACATTATATGAGCGGTGGATTTAGCCAGTCGTCAGCAGGAGGTAGCATTGTCGGTGGTGCAATGTTAGTCAACATTGCTTCAGGAACGCTTCAACTATCAGGATCTGTTGGAACAGACAATGGTGCGCTTGAAACTACACAGCTTCTTGGGATCCCCAAGGCTGCAACTTTGTCAAAAGTGTGGCGATTTCTTGTCACAGGTAGTCAAAGCACACAGTTATCATTTTTGACCGCACCACGATCAATGTTGGTGAGCGCAATTTCAGGAAGCAAAGTGTTTTCACTAAAGAGTGACCCATATACTCCTATCTATTATGCATTTTCAACAGGTTCAACGGGTGAAAGTGTAAGTTCTACTGATGTAACAGGGGCAACACAGTGTGATACACTTTTTCCAGGTGAAAGATTTGACTTGCAAATTCCAATTGGAATAAGTTCACTCATTGTGAGTGCATCGGTGACGAGTTCAATTTCGTTATCGGTGACGTCGTGAACAGAATAATAACACGTAGGTTAGCAAGGTTTAAATCACACTGTGATTCACATAATCCACGAAACGTTAATGGTTTATTTTGTTGGATGAGAGCCGATTTGCTAACTACATTAGTTGGATCTGGCGTAAGTGCTATTAACGATATAAGTGGTAATGGCATTGTTGCAGCGCAAGGCGCGCCAACAACTAGACCAACATTGTCATCAGTCGGTACAAATATTAAACATATCGTTTCCGGACCAAATTCGACTTGGTTTCAATTTCAAAATAATGTTTGGTCGTCATTAACGGCCGCCGAGGTATTCATTGTAAGTCGCATAGACGCTACAAGCACGTTTGGCACAATTTATGGCATTGGTGGAACTGCTGATGGCTGTTTTTTTACCGGCGGCGGGATATACGATTCATTTGGTTCGACAGTTCGTTATAATGCGGGGTCATTTGGTGTTGAAGTACAATCGCCTTTTATATACAACGTAAGTGCGGGTACAAACACATGGACTAATCGTTTAAATGGCGTAATAAAATATTCAAATACAAGCAACGTTGTTGCTTGGAATCCAATATCACATTTATTAACGCTTGTAAACACAGATCCTTCAACGTTTTATCTCATTGGAGATTTTTACGAACTAATTGTGTACAATCATGTGTTATCAGCTAATGAACGATTAATAATCATGTCGTACTTAAGCTCACGTTATAACATAAAAATATGACAATTGTTTGATAATTAGTTTTATGTCGTTTAAACATTCGTTATTAACAACAACAAATGGCATTCATTCAATTGATGCTGCAGTATTAGCAAACACTGGTAGTTTTAGTGGGTTTACTGCGTTTCCGAATAAATCATCGTTTGATTCGACTGACGTTGGAAAAATTGTGTTGCAACAAGACACAGGTGAGCGATATGTGATGACGTCATTTTCACCCCCATTGTTTGCGTTACAAGTCAATGGACCTCGTCCTTCGTCTCGACTTGCGTGGCGTACGTCTGCAAATGGAAAATCTGTAGTTGGTTCGCACTTAGCACTTTCTCTTGACATGTTTTGTAAACCAACACTGTCTGATACTGCAACAATGACAGCGAACGTTGCAGGTTTTACGCTCGCCCTTGCAGAATTAGTGTCGGCAGGTGGAGGTAGATTAATCATACCCGCTGCAGGTTGGCATTTTAATGGTTCGCCTACGTGTACAAACTGGAATCACATTACGATTGAGGGTGAAGGTTATGATACGTCGTATATGTACGTACATGGTCTGACAAACACAATATTTCTTGATGTGATGAACAGCTCAGAAGTCGATTATTGTAATCTGCTAAATTTTACAATTTATGGTGTTGATATTTCAGGTGCGACTGCAATACGCCAATCTGATTGGGAAGGTGGAAAAATCGACGTCAGGATTAATAACTGGACGGGGTCAAAGTCAATTGGCGTTGATTTGCGGGGCAGAGAATTAGTACAATGTAATCTTTATATTAACGCAGACATACCGGTTACTGTTCATGAAAATCCGCATAATGCAGGATTAGGTATCGATCATTATACTTTTCATCGAAATACGTTATATAGTTCAGATCATACTGAATATGTTTTTAATGTTAAAGATGCATGTGATGTAACGAAATGTTCGTGGACAGGACACACAGCGTTAGTTTCAGATGGCGGTGGTTTTTCTTTTACTTCAGGACGTGTTGTTTCAGGATTACACTTCGCAAACGTTCGATATGAGAGCGCTGCTTCTGGTTTTGGGATGTCTAATTGGGGGTGGAATCTTGGCGCAACAAATCGATCTAATACAATTAATCTTGTAAACTGTCAAGGCCAGTTTCAATTATTTAAGGCACGAAATACATTGGGACTTTTACTAATTGGATGTAGATATGAGGGTACAGTAGGAACTGCACTCGACGTAGATGGATCATGTAACCAAGTGACGTTGATTGGATTTACAAATAGCGGCGGCGCAGTAATAACGACTGGATTAGTTAACAGCCTTTCCTCAGCAACAATTGGTGATGGAGCAGGAAACTACGTTCCTAGTTTTGTAACTTATATACCTTCAACAAACACATTACAAACATCACTCATACAACGTGGCAACGGTGTTTATTCAGGTGCTATGCGTGTGCCAATGGCACGTGGACAGTCTATCGTGATTGGTGCAATTAATCATCCATGGAGTCATGGACGTATAAACGTAAATGCAATTGCAACAGACATTGATTCAACAATTTCATATGGCGAGGTCGTACCTTCTGCATATGGTCCTTTTCTTGTGTCAGGCACTACAAACTTTGCAAACACAAACACGGCAAGTAAATTATGTTTTTATTCTGATGGTACAAATTTTATATTATTGAATAATATTGACCGCGCGTTAGATGTTGCAGTTACGTGGAATTAGTTTTGAACGTCGTGCAAAAAAAATGAAAAAGATGATGAACGACATTTAACGTAGCATCGCTTTACGCAAAATGATTTTTTTCACGCGCGACATATTTAATGTTATGTCTAAACAACATTCGTCGTTAGCGTCAACAAATGGTATTCATTCAATAGACGCCGCCGTGGTTGCAAACACAGGAAGCTTTAGTTCGTTCACTGCGTTTCCGAACAAGTCTTCGTTCGACTCGACTGACGTTGGAAAAATTGTTTTGCAGCAAGATACAAAAGAACGATATCAGATGATATCTGCTTTACCACCTCTGTTTACGTTGATTAATCAAGGTCCTCGCCCAGGAGCAAGACTCGTACATCGAACAAATGTATCAGGAACAAAAACGCAAGGAACACACTTGGCGCTGTCACTTGACATGTTCTGCACTCCGACGCTATATGACAATACGACGATGACAGCAAACGTGAACGGATTTAGCGCAGCCCTTGAAGAGCTGAGAGTAAATGGTGGAGGAAAATTGATTGTACCGCCAGGTCAGTGGCACTTTAACGGGTCACCTATGTGTTCTAATTGGAGTCACATCACAATTGAAGGTGAGGGGTACGACACGTCATTGTTGACAGTGCACGGCTTGACAAACACAATATTTCTTGATGCGAATTCAGGCGCGTCCGAGGTAGACTATTGTCGCATTAGGCAATTAACAATTTATGGAGCAAATATTTCTGGAGCAACCGCAATTCGTATTACGGATTGGGAAGGTGGTGAGGTAGATGCACGAATCATATTCACTGGAACAAAGTCGGTCGGATTAGATATCCGCGGGCGCGAATTGGTTGATTTGACGTTGTACATTAGCGCTGATTGTCCGGTGTTGGTACATGCAAATCCACATTACACAGTTTCAGGGATGGATCATTTTACAATCCATTCTAGCACTTATTATGGGTTTGATAGTACAGAATCAATATGGCGTATCGTTGATAATTGTGACGTGACAAAGTCTACGTGGGTTGGCCGACATGCACTAGTTACTGATGGAGGAGGATTTGATTTCTCAAATTCTAGGGTTCTGAGCGGTAATACTTTTTATAGCTTGCGACATGAAAGTATAACAAGTGTCGAAGGTATGCAAAGTATGTGGACACTAAATCTTGCCCCAACCGTTAGAGGTGACCATAATACGTTGTTGAGTTGTCAAGGATCACATTGGCTCATTCGCTTACGTAATACATTTGCTACGACGTTGATTGATTGTAGTTATCAGAGCGTTGCAGGAACAGCATTAGATGCAGATGGTAGCAATGATGATTTGGTATCAATTGGCTTTTTTAACTCAGGCGGCGCGTGGACTACTGTGGGACTAGTACCAACGTTGGCTTCTATGCCACACGGAGACGGTGCAGGAAATACGACATATTCAGTAGTTTCGTACACAAAAGCCAGCAATCCTATGCTATATAGATTATCACAAAAAGGTGATGGCTTATATTCTGGAGGTGAACGAATATCATTGACAAAAACAACTTCAATAACGTTGGGTCCAGTGACACACATATCGTTCAAGGGTACAATGCGAGTTAGCGCAATTGCAACAGAAATCGATGCAACTTGGGTTGATGGAGTTGTTTTGTGTACGTCTTACGGACCACTTTTAATTTCACATAACGAGAACACGCCCACACAATTTTCTAATACAAATGATGCAAATAAATTGTGTTTATATAACGACTCAGGTAACTTACGTCTAATTAATAACACTAATCGAGACATGGACGTAACGATCGTTTTGAACTAATTATGAATCGTGCAACAGAATTTAAATTTCAACATAATTAACATTGATCGCTTTATGCGAAAAGGAAGTTGACATGAAAACAGCAAAACTAACTACAACGCTATTGAACAAAATCATCAAGGAAGAAGTTGCGAAATTTGGTGCCGAAGAAGACGTTGAAAAACGTGCCAAGGACACCGAAGAAGTTGATGCGGATGAAATTGCAGATAGTCTTGAAAAAAATATTGATTTCATACATGCTTTAAAAATTGAAGAAACTCGCCTCGTCGCTCGCCTTGCAAAAATCAAGGAACAACGACGTAACATGTTAAAGAAGATTGCAGAAAAGAAGTAATTGTTAGAGGTATGTGATGCCAAAAATTCCAAAATATACAACGTTTTCTCCACCCGCAAATGCAAAAAATGTTTTGTTGAATAGACTGTTTGCGTCACATGCAAATCCTGATCAACTGCCACCACAATTAACAATTGATCCTGGAAAAGAAATTGATTGTGCAGCAGCAGTTCGTGCGCTAGCGACTGCACCCGTTGTTAACGGCGTGGGAGGATTACTTCCACGCGATGGAATTCAACAAGGTAACACGTTACTTTTTCCAAATGGCGTTGACTATACGTTCGCAGGTAGGTCACTTGACGATCCTACACAAACTCCTGACGTTTCTCAAGTTTCGTGGAAAGTTGCCGGAGATCCTGCAAATCCATACGTTCCAGATTTATCTTCACCTGGACCTGGCAAAACAGCGGGAACAGACAAAAATGTTGATCCGCAAATTACAGTACAGGATGTGCAGCCAAATTACATTCCTGGACAACCTAACAGCGCGACGAGAAATCCTGTCGTGACTGGTGCAAAAATTGCAGCAGCAATTAATGCAATTGACACGTCGCTAATAAAAGGAAATTCGGGCGCAAACAACTAAAAATAGTAATTTCTTAAATTATGACAACGCACTTTTTGTGGTGCGTTTGTTATTTTAACAAACTTTTTTGTGATTGTTCACATATGACGAATAATTATGTGTTGGTACATATGTCAAATTTGTATGAAGAAGCACTTGCAGACGTTCGAAAGATAAAAGAAGTTGCAGAAGAGAGCGCAAAACGAGCAATCGTTGAAGCCGTCATTCCAAGAATTCGTGAACTAATTGAGAGCGAATTGATGGGTGATGTTGAAGACGAAGCAAAGGGTGCTCCTGGATCACCTGATCTTCAAGGTGAACTCATCACTGACGAAGATGAAATTACACCAACAGACGTAATTGAAGCACCCGTGGATGTTGCTGTGACTGATGCAATATCACCTCCTGACGAAGAGGGTAAGGTTACACTTGACATTGATGCTCTGGTTGCAGAACCAGAAGTTCCTGTTGAAACGACGGGAGAAGATTTTATATTTGGCGATGAAATTGCACCCACGCTCAAAAAAGTTGCAGACGTTGCAGAACCCGTTGAAATAGCTTTAACGGTTGAATCACTCACTAAGTCTGCAAAAAATGTCGTTCGTGCTGGTAAAATCAAGACCGTGCGTGAGTCAAAGACATACAAAGATCAATTTATCAATTTAATTTCACAAGTTAGAAATACCTATAACGTAGTACAGGAATCAAAGCTCGATAAAAACAAGAAAAAGGAGTTGGTCGAGCAGTTGAGGAAATGTTCAAGTTCGCTCCAGGAGACAATGAAAATCATGAAAAAAATAAACGAAGCTGATGTAACAATGAAGCTGACCGGCCTTCCAGATGACATGGACTTGGACGCGGTCGGTGTTGACTTGGTTGCCGACGAAGCTGAAGAAGAAACGGCTCCTGAGGGTGACGAAGCGGGTGAAGAAGACCTAGGTGACCTAGGTCTCGGTGAAGACGAAGGCGAGACCAAAGACGTGCAAGAAGGTCGGTTGACTGACGACACGGTCGTTGAGATCGACGAAGGCATGCTGCGTCGCGAAATTGCGCGGATGCGTTCTCTCAAGGAAGAGACCGAGCCACAGTCGTGGGGCCATGGTGCAGGCGACGTTGATCAGTGGACTGACGAAGGCGAACCTCTTGAAATCGTCCTCGACGAATCCGACGAAGAGGAAGAAGACGACAAGGGCCTTGACGAGGCTGATGAAATGGACGAACTTCAGAATCGTCGCAAGGACGATGAAGAGGGCGCGGCAGTCGCCGACAGTCATCACTCAGAAGTAGATCCTTACGTTGAGTCATATCGACGTGAGAAGCTTCTTCAAAAGCGCATCAGTGCAAAGATTGACGAAGCTCGTGCAACCGCAAGAGCTGCTCGAAAAGCAAAGAACGCAAAGAAATTCAATGAAGCGAAAAAGTTGTTTGTCAGTTTGAACGCTCGTCTTGAAGAGAGCGTCAAAAAGGGAGAGAAACTATCTCGGAAAATCACCGAGAACAAGAAGCAACAGAATGTTGCCTCACGGCCCACGAAGCAAGCCGACGACCTTCGTAGTAAGTTGGCAGAATCTAATCTGCTCAACGTTAAACTGCTCTGCACTAACAAGATCTTGCAGACTTCGTTGACTGAAGCGCAAAAGCGTGCGGTACAACGTCGATTTGACGAAGCAAAGTCAGTCGACGAGGTGAAGGCACTCTACAAGCGAGTCATCAAACAAGTTTCCAAGACCGACATTAATGAGGGCAAGGTGATTGGATCAGGTTCACAGTCAACAAGGACTTCAGGAATGACAGTCATCAGTGAAAACGTGGAAACTGATCGTTGGGCAAAGCTCGCCGGAATTAAGTCCGGAGAGTAAAGTTAGAATTCTCAAACAAGGAAAATAGAAAGAAGAAATCATGAAATCATTTAGTTTAAATCAGTTGGCCGAAGGCATCCGAGAGCGGCACGTTGGTGCTGAGCGGAAGCGCTTGGTCGAGAAATGGTCACGTACGGGCCTTCTTCGTGGGCTTGACGGTTACAAACGAGAAGCCATGGCGCAGCTGCTTGAGAACCAAGCTGCTCACGCCCTTCGTGAGAGCAATTCACTGTCGTCAGGTGGAGGCAACGTAGCTTCCTCTGGCCAGATGAGTGGCTTCACGAACATCGCGTTTCCAATCGTTCGCAGAGTGTTCGGCGGACTGGTTGCCAACGAGCTGGTGTCGATCCAACCCATGTCACTACCGTCTGGGCTGATCTTCTACCTCGACTACACCTACGGAAGCAACATCGGTGGAAACGCCGGTGAATCTTTGTCAAACACTGCGACCTTCGACACCTACGATCGCGGCGCTTCACTGTACACCGCACCTCCCGGCAAAGGAATCCAAAGTGGATCACTCGCCGTTGGTGGCATGTATGACCTAGTCAACGTCGGTTACAGCAAGGTCCACACTGGTTCTCTCTCGGTCACTGCTTCTTGGGCAGCGACTCAGACCCAAATCGGTGAGTGGGGCAACGGCGTCAATAATAGCTTCGTCGCCGGTGCAACGTTTACTTCCTTGACCGGAACGAACGGCGTCCTCACGAGCTTTGACCCGCAACTTGATGCTGACCTATCGGCCGGTACCGTGTCACAGTGTTGCTTTGCGTACCTTGACGTCTCGGCGATCAAGACCGCAATTCCTGCTGGCGACTTCCTGTCAGTCAATCAGATCGCGGTCTTCGCGTTCCCGACCTCGGGCGGCGTGACAGCGTGGGGACAGTCATACCAAAGTGGCACTGGCGTGCTCAACCTACGACGCTTGAACAAGCGTGGTAACTGGACATCGACTGCGTTCACTCCGGACGCGCTCAACGGCACACAGGTGCAGCTCGTATTGCGGTTGACTTCGGCCGTTTGTCCGAACATGGCAGCTGTTGGCCATGACAATGCTTCAGGCATCGCGCTCTCCATGGCGATTGCTGATGGCCTCACCGTTCAGTCCTCAGACGGCGTGCAATCAGGGGCGACCTTGACTGTTCCTTCGTTTGAATCTGACTTCGGTTCAACGCCTGCTCCTGCAATCCCTGAGATCGACATCAAGATCGAGTCAATCTCAATCACTGCGACGACCCGGAAGCTACGTGCTCGGTGGTCTCCTGAAATGGCACAGGACCTCAACGCGTACCACTCGATGGACGCCGAGGTCGAGCTGACGAGCATCCTGTCTGAGCAGATTGCTCTCGAAATCGACCGTGAAATCTTGAGCGACCTCGTCACTCAGGCTAACGGTGCAAACATGTACTGGTCACGTGCACCTGGCATGTTCGTCAACAAACTGACTGGGCAACCCGTCAACATGACGAACTCACTGCAAATTGGGCCACAGTTCACAGGCACAATCCGAGAGTGGTACGAAGGACTGATCGAGACGATCATCGACGTCGCGAACACCATTCACCGCAAGACCCTTCGTGGAAGCGCAAACTTCTGCGTCGTGTCACCCGACGTTGCGACTATCTTGGAGAGCTCAGTGCTCTACAAGCCGAAGTTCTCAATCGACAGCGCAGGTCAGGTTGGCTCACCGTTCACGATTGGTGCAGAGGCGATTGGAACTCTGTCAAATCGGTTCACCATCTACAAGGACCCGTACTTCCCGCGAAATCGGATCTTGGTGGGTTATAAGGGTGGTACTTATTTGGAATGCGGCTACGTGTACAGCCCGTATGTTCCTGTGATAGTTACTCCAACCATCTTCGACCCAGAAGCCTTCACACCTCGCAAGGGCGTGATGACAAGGTATGGGAAGAAAATGGTCCGTTCTGATTTTTATGGGACCGTTACTGTAATGAACATGAACATCATATAAGTTGAATAAAAACAACTACTTGTGATTGATTGAGAGGCTCGAGTGATCGAGCCTTTCGTCATTTAAGTTACATGAATTACAAAAAACATTGTCATCTTTAAGTGATATGGTATACAATTACTTCATGCCAAAAAAGAAAAATGTTGTTGAAGGCGTAACTTGTAAAATTTGTGATGAACTTTTTGCAGACAAGAAAGGTTTGTCGTATCACATAAAAATTTCACATGGAGTAAAGTTCATCGATTACGTCATCAAATATGATTATGATGGTGTCAAACCAACGTGTTCTTGTGGATGTGGAGGAGAACTTTCGTTCTTTGGAGGAAAATTCACATCATTCATAAGTGGTCATCAGTCGTTGGGTGCAAAGCGTTCTGATGAAACGAGACAAAAGATAAGTGAAGCACACACAGGAAAAACAAACTCTGCCGCTTCAAACGAAAAACGATCATTATCATTGAAAAAGCACCACGAAGAACACCCCGAACACGCTCAAAAAATTAGTGAAGCAAACAAAGAAAAAATTGTCACTGACGACACAAAAGAACTCATGAGCACGACAAGAAAAAACAAGATTGCGACAGGAGAAATTGTCATAAATCGTGACAAGATTTCACAAACAGTCATTCGTCGATACGTTGAAAACAAAACGAACAACGCGTTAGGAACTTATACATCAACAAAGACGAACAAAATATGTAATTTTTATTCTGCAAACGACGTGTTGTTCATGCAAAAGTTTGACAATGACCCAGACATAAAGACGTGGGAACATAGGTTTATGGTACTAGAGTGTGTTGAAGACGGAAAAGTGCATAGGTTTGCTCCTGATTTTCATGTTGAACGAAATGACAATAAACATCAAATAGTTCAAGTCGTTGCCACGAGTTCACAAAAGCGTGATTTGATAATTGAACATTGCAAAAAGCATGGTTGGGAATATG
>Ga0265323_10000364_pt1 | contig 26046 bp, 21 predicted proteins | sample 41225metaG_FD_193580 | JGI IMG/M metagenome (GOLD analysis project Ga0265323, IMG submission 193580) | Rhizosphere microbial communities from Carex aquatilis grown in University of Washington, Seatle, WA, United States - 4-12-25 metaG | ecosystem: Host-associated > Plants > Roots > Rhizosphere...
TGGGGTAGTTGCCGGCTACAACCGCGTGTGCCTTGATTTGAAAGGCAGGACAATGCAGCAGATTTGTGGTTCCAGTGTAGGGTGAAATCAGATTGAACCAGGCCCGGCGGACCACGTTATCGCCACGGACAACAGACGTATCGCAAAACTTGTCCTCATTGTCCGTCAAGTAAAGATGGCAGGCGAAGCCGAGTTGCCGGCAATTGTTCACGCAGTAAATCGTCCTGGCGCGGTCTTTCGCCCTGGCCAGGACGGGCAGCAAGAGCGCCGCCAAAATCCCAATGATGGCGATGACCACGAGGAGTTCAATCAGCGTGAACGCACGATGAGCAGAATTCCCGGTCATGGACTTATAATCTTGGACTTTCAAACCCCTGCCATGTTCATAATCAAGACCCTCACCGGTTGGATGTGACGAATCATTTCAGGCTGGTGCTGTGCTGTAACAGCCAGGCCACGTCGCGGTCGGTCGGGGAAGTCGGTTTGGAATCGCCTGGCAGGTGTTGACCCGCCACCAGAGGCGGATTGGTTGTCGGTTCCACCCATTTGTGATAGTCGGCGTGACCGTCGGCAAATGAGAGACAGGATCCGCCACTGTGATAACTGCCTGGATAGTCAATAATGGCGTAATGTGCCGCGGCATTGATGGCAAAGAGTCCGTCGTTGATGGAATCTTCCCGTTCGTCAATGAAAACGAAGGCATCGCTGGGACTTGGGGCGATGATCTGGTTCAGTTTCAAGAAGCTGCCGCTGCCATCCGGGCGCTCGCCCATAAACCCGTTCATGGACATGCTGCGCACCCGGGGCACAATCGCGCCGGCAACGGTCACGGTGCTCCGATCTCCCGGACAATGATAGACCGCCGGATTTTTGACGTAGCCGCCGATGGAACCGAAGATCGCGTACTTTTCCCCGACCAGCAGATCGGTGTTGGTGCTTTCGCTCACGTCATACCCTTCGGAATCAAACCACATGTCGCCTGCCACCCAACCCGGATTTTCAATCGTCTGGCCATGATCCAACAACGCGGCGTTGGGAGGCAGGTCGTCATTATTATCGGTCGCGAACATGAGCCAGCCAAGTTGAAGCTGCCGGACATTGTTTGAACAGTAGGTCTGCCAGGCCTTCTGCTTGGATTTGCTCAAAACCGGCAACAACAGGGCCGCAAGAATGGAAATGATTGCGATGACCACCAGCAATTCGAGCAGGGTAAATCCCGGTAGCCCTTTGTCCTTTCCCCTGCGATTTGATTTTCTGCGGCTCATTTCACGGAGCGGGTTTCATCTTTTCCGGTACGGGTCATAGGATACAATCCCCCGATTTTTGCGCTGCGATTTCACGACCGCAATCGTAATGATGATTAGTATGATTCCCAAACCGGCGAAAACCGCGAACAGCGTCGGACCCAACCGGGAGACGGTCGTCACCGAGAAATCATCAAACTGCCCGCTCCCTGATGTCCACGGCACGAAGATGTTCGCCGTCACCCAGACATCGGCCATCCGGGCCCGTTTGGGCGCGCGGATGTCGGTAAAGGCCATCGTTTTGTAGTTGGACATGTTCGAGCAGCCGGAGTTGAACCCGACCCGGAAAATTTTCTGGCCCAGGAAGTTCGTGGCCGCTGCATCGTAGAAGCGCAAATACACCTGCATGTCCTCCCGCCCGTTGATTTGGCCCGGGAACTTGCACGCAAATGAAAAAGTGATCGGTCGGGCGCCTTTGGCCGCGGGTCCCAGCCGAAAAATCCGGGAACGCCAGTCCGCGCGGTTCTGATCGCCGGCAGTCTTGTTCCCAAGGATGAAATCATGATTCCCCATGGCCGGGTCCGTATCGTCAACGGACACCCAGGCGGCGCCGTTCATCCCGTGGTACCAATCATCGAATCCATGTTCAGCCCCCGGATTGGGCGGGCCGAGCATGATCGGCTTTGTCATTGCCGTGGCAGGCACCCCCAGAACAGCGATGACCACCAGCAGCCCAATCAAGGTGAACGCATCAAGCCTCGAATTCACAATTTTAATGACATAGGAATGACAGGTTTAGTTCAATTTATTTCCAGCCTCGCCCATACGACGTTAATGAACCCCCAACACTGGACAAATTATTTAGTTTTTCCACCACCAGCACCTCGATGGGTTTGCAGCTCCTCACTATTTCGGCTGCGCGCCTCGAAAATCGTCTGGCTCAACCTGCCACCGTCCCCATGAACGTCTGTCAGAAGCAACTGCGCAATCATTATTTCGTGCCTCGGAAATGCTGCAACTGGCTGACCAGACTTTTCACCTGGGCGTTGTTCGGATTCAGTTTCAGACAGGTGGAAGCCACCAGGAGGGCGTCGGAATTTCGATTCTGTTTCAGAAGGAAATTGGTGTATTGAAACACGGCCTCGAGCGAAGTCGGACAGAGCGCCCAAGCCTGACGGAAGGCAAAATCCGTCGCGCGGGCCATGCGGTCCTTTTCCGCCTCGCCGGCGGCGTGGTCCAGGCGCCACAGGTAAATTCCCGCAATGGAACTCCGCAGCATGGAGAAGGTTTTATACGCATAATCGTTTTGTACAAAACGCGGGTCGCCGGTGAACCCGCCGAGATCATGCCGGAGATGAACCTTTTCGGCAAACGCGGCGATCTCTGACACCGGTGTTTCGTCGTTCAGCCAGCCGCCAATCATCGCCGTCACATGTCTGGTCCAGTAGTCATGGTCCCGGCTGATGATGTCATCGGACAATTCTGACAATGGCTGTCGGTTGATTTTCATGATCAGCCCGTGCGGCTCCAGATACGGCTTCATCCAGTCGAGCGGAAAACTTTCCTCGATGTAAAATTCGCGGCCGGGGTTTTTGTCGAAGATGATTTTGGCCAGCAGGCCATTAATCATCATAACAGCCACCTGGCCGCTGACCTGTATTTTCCCGCTGGCGTCCCGCCGGATATTCTCACCCGGCCCGAGTTGATTTTTGCTCTGCCGCTGTGCGGCATCCTGCTTGTAATCCTCGATGCTTTTTTGCGAGTCTTCGGCGGTGGGAACATAAATCATTTCCCCATACATGCTGTGCAGGTATTCCAGATACGTGTCGTCCGCCAGCGCGTTCTGGGTGACCGTGAAAAAGGGATCCGCCTTGACCTGTGATTTGCACAAGGCAGTGACTATAAAACGTCCCTGATCGGTGCCGCCAAAATAAATGCTCCCCGCCGGGATGGAATCAATAATGTCGTCGCCAAACATCGCAGCGTATTTTTCATCGCCCACGCTGAAGGCCTCGTATCCGCCCCAGATTTCCTTGACCGCCTCCCAAGCCGTGCCGTGCAAACGCTCGTCGGACTTGCCGGAATGCTCGTATTGCCCGGCGTGCTTTGCCAAATCCTGGAATGTATTGCTGACCGCCAGCCAGTCGCCCCGGTCCGCCGCCTCAATAAACGGCTTGAACACCGACACGTCCTTTCCTTCCGCCCGGATCTGCGCCTCCTTTTCGACGATGAATGCTTTCAATCGGGCGGAAATCTCCGGCGTATTTCGCCTCAAATGGGCGGTCTTGATCACTGCCGTGGTCGTGCCGACGGCAAGAATTACTGCCGTGCCGGTAATAATTGCGGTTTTCGCTTTTGTCCATGCCATAAGTTTCAATGCTCCTTTAACGAGGGTCAGGGTTGAACCACTGGCCACCGCGCCCTTGGTCAGCACCACAGCTGTCACGGTCTTTGCCAGCGCCACCGGCGCGGCTTGAACGGAGTTGGCCGCGATCGCTACGGCGATGCTTTCAGTGGTCGAGGCGATGCCGCGTTTGACAAAGAATTGCCGCAGCCTTTCCACTGCGCGGTTCACCCGCATCTTGGCGGCGTCTTCGCTGCCACCCAGAGCCGCCCCAACCTCCCTCAGGCTCAGGCCGTCAAAAAATCGCAGCACGACCGCATGACGGTCCTTTTCATTCAACCCGGCCATCGCCGTGTCCAGCAGCGGGCCGATTTGCGTCCAGACATCGGATTCAGGTTCGTTCGACATGGTTTGCATCTGGGCCTCCTGTTCACGTCGCGCGCGCCGGATTTCGCTGCGGATGAAGGTCACCGACGCCAGCCGTGCGGTTTGATAAAGCCAGCCGGAGAGGATCACGCCCCGGCCCAAATGACGGGATTTCTTCGCCAGGATGACGAAGACGGCCTGGGTGATTTCCTCGGCCTGATGCGGGTTGCGGGTATGGCGCAGCGCGACGGAATAGACCTTGTTGACGTGCCGCGTGACGAGCGTGCCAAAGGCTTCCTCGGAATCGTGGTCCACGTATTCCCGTAACAGAGCGATGTCATCCCATTCCTGCATCCATATCTAAATGCCGCTGAAGGAGGAAAGGTAACAGCTTTTTTTACAACATTACTTTTTCTCGAAGACCAAGTCGTCGCTCTTGACTGTAACTTTGATCCGGTCGCCGGGCTTGAACTCACCTTCGAGCAGGCGCATCGACAGCGGGTTGAGAATGTGTTCCTGCACGGCGCGTTTGAGCGGACGGGCGCCGAATTGTGGATCGCAACCTTCCCTCGCCAAAAGCCTTTTCGCCGCGCTGTCCACGTCCAACGTAAGTTGCTGTTGCGCGAGGCGTTTCTTCAGCTTCTCCAGTTGGATATCCACGATGCGCGACAGGTCCTCCTCGTCGAGACTCTGGAAAATAATCACGTCGTCCACCCGGTTCAGAAATTCCGGCCGGAAATGCCGTTTCAATTCCGCCATCACCTTGTCTTCCATCGTTTGATGCGACGACTTGTCCGTATGACCGTCCATGAAATATTCCTGGATGATGGGCGACCCCAGGTTACTGGTCATGATGACGATGGTGTTCTTGAAATCCACCGTCCTCCCCTGCCCGTCCGTGAGCCGCCCGTCGTCGAGCACCTGCAACAACACGTTGAACACGTCGTGATGTGCCTTCTCAATTTCGTCGAACAGCACCACTGAATATGGCCGGCGGCGGACCGCTTCACTCAATTGCCCGCCTTCTTCGTAACCGACGTATCCCGGCGGCGCGCCGATGAGCCGCGCCACGGTGTGCTTCTCCATGTACTCGCTCATGTCTATGCGAATCATGGCATTCTCGTCGTCGAACAAAAATTCCGCCAGCGCCCGGGCGGTCTCGGTCTTGCCGACACCGGTCGGGCCGAGGAAAATGAACGAACCGATGGGCCGGTTCGGGTCCTGCAACCCGCTGCGGGCGCGGCGCACGGCATCGGACACGGCCTTGATGGCCTCCTTCTGCCCGACCACGCGTTGCGCGAGCCGCTCCTCCATCTTCACCAGCTTCTGCCGCTCGCCTTCGAGCATCCGCGAAACCGGGATGTGCGTCCACGCCGCCACCACCCGGGCGATGTCTTCGTCGGTGACTTCTTGGCGAAGCAACGTATTGCGACTGGTGCTCTGGGCGGATTGTTTTTCCAAGTTCGCCAGTTTTTTCTCCAAGTCGGGTATCTTGCCGTATTGAACTTCGGCGGATTTGGTGAGGTCACCGGTGCGTTGAGCCTTTTCCAATTCAATTTTCGCCTGCTCCAGTTGCGTTTGCACCACACTGACAGCATTGACGGCGGCTTTCTCGTTCTGCCATTGCGCGGTGAGCGCCTTGGACTTGTCCTTGAGATTGGCCGTCTCCTTGTCAATCAGCTTGAGCCGTTCCTTGCTGGCGGCGTCCTTTTCCTTGGCCAGCGACGTGCGCTCGATTTCCAACTGCAAAATCTGTCGGTCAAGCTGGTCCAGTTCCGTTGGCTTGGAATCCAGCTCCATCTTGATGCGCGACGCCGCCTCGTCCACCAGGTCAATCGCCTTGTCCGGCAGAAACCGGTCGGTGATGTAGCGGTTCGACAGCGTCGCCGCCGCCACGAGCGCCGCATCCTGAATGCGCACGCCGTGATGAACTTCGTACCGCTCCTTAAGTCCGCGCAAAATGGCGATGGTCGCCTCCACCGTCGGCTCGGCCACCTGGACCGGCTGAAAGCGGCGTTCGAGTGCCGGGTCTTTTTCGATGTGCTTGCGGTATTCGTCGAGCGTGGTCGCGCCCACGCAACGGAGTTCGCCGCGCGCCAACTGTGGTTTCATGATGTTCGCCGCATCCGTCGCGCCCTCCGCTGCGCCCGCGCCGACGATGGTGTGCAACTCATCAATGAACAAAATAATTTTGCCTTCGCTGGCAACAATTTCCTTGAGAAAGGCCTTGAGCCGGTCCTCGAATTCGCCGCGATATTTCGCGCCGGCAATCATCGCGCTCAAATCCATTGCGACGAGCCGTTTGTTCTTGAGTGACTCCGGCACGTCGCCGCTCACGATGCGCCGGGCCAGGCCTTCGGCAATGGCCGTCTTGCCCACGCCGGGTTCGCCGATGAGCACTGGATTGTTTTTGGTGCGCCGCGTCAGCACCTGCATGACGCGGCGGATTTCCTCGTCGCGGCCGATGACCGGGTCAATCTTCCCCTGCCGCGCCAGCGCGGTGAGGTCACGGCCATATTTGTCGAGCGCCTGAAATTTGGCTTCGGGATTTTCGTCCGTCACGCGCTGGTTGCCGCGCAAATCGGCGAGCGCCTTCAAAACCGTGTCGCGCTTGAGACCGGCGGCGGAAAGCATTTTCTTCAGCGACGCACCGCCATCGTCCAGCAGGCCGAGCAGCAGATGTTCGGTGCTGACGTAATCGTCCTTGAGTTTGACGGCCTCGGACTGCGCGGCATCGAGCGCCTTGCGCAGGGTCGGACTGGCATAGACCTCCGCGCCGCCCTCGACCTTGTGGCGGCGGGACAGTTCGCGCTCCAGCTCGGACTGCAACTTCGCGGGCGGCACGCCGATTTTCTGGAGCAGTTCGGGTACGAGGCTTTCGGACTGGCCGAGCAGCGCCAGCAGCAGATGTTCGCCGTCCATCTCCTGGTGGGACATTTCGCGCGCGAGGCGTTGCGCCTCCGACAGCGCCTCCTGCGATTTGAGAGTCAATTTCTCCGGTTGCATGACCAATCAAATAAACCGAATACGCGGCACGTCAAGTCCGGGAAATTTTGGCCGCAGACAAACACAGATTTCCCGGCGCAAATTTCACGGGCTTTGAATTTTTTGCGGCAGCGCGTTGGTGGCCCGGAACGATTCGCGCCAGGGCTTGTGACCCCGGTAAAATTCCAGCCGTTGCTGGAAGGATTCAAGGTTGTTCATTTTGGCGGCAACCGCGAGATCGATGGCTTTTTGCACGGCTTGTTGGGCTTCCTCAAACTGTCCGGTTTCGGCGCAGGCCATGCCGAGCGCGTCCAGGACGAAGGGTTGGGTGCCTTTAGCCAAAGTGTTTGCCTCCAAGGCATGGGCGAGAGCGGTTTGCCCATCACGCACCTGCGGGTCTTCACTGGCCGAAAGCAGTTGCGCCGCATAGGCAAGGATTTCAATGTTGTCCGGTTCAATTCGCAAGGCCTCCTTGAATTCAGCCGCCGCCGGGCCGTCGCGGCCCTGCATGGCCAGGGCCTTGGCCAGGTAAAAATGCGGCCAGGGGGTGGATGGGTCAAGCTGCGCGGCATCCCTGAATTCACCGCAGGCTTCGTCGTAATGTCCCAACTCGACAAGTGTTGCGCCAACACGATCATGCACGGCCGGCTCCTTGGGATTGATCTGCAACGCCCGGCGGTATTCAGCCAACGCTTCCTCCGGCCGGCCCAGTTTATCCAACAATCCGCCCAGGGTGAAATGGGTGAACAAATAGTTCGGGTCCAAGCGTGCGGATTCACGATACTCGGCCAGTGCCTGGCTGGAATTGCCTTCGTCTTGAAAGCCCATGCCAGCCCAGAGATGGGCGATATAGTTGTTCCTGGTCGCGGCCAGAGCGTGAACAAACAACGACTTGTTATTCCGCCAATAGGTCAATTGATTTTCCGTGATGATGACGCAGGCTCCCAGCACCATGACGACCAGGATCAGGCTGATGGCTTTGGGAATCCGAAGGTGATCGGCCAGTTGGCGTATTCCAAACACAACGGCGATGAATACGCCGATGAGCGGGAAATAAGTGTAGCGGTCGGCCATGGCCTGGGACCCTGCTTGAACCAGGCCGATGACCGGTACGAGGGTTCCCAAAAACCAAAGCCAGCCGATGAGCAGACAGGGACTGCATTTACGCGCCAGCCAAACGGCGACGGAAATGCCAGCCAGAACCGCCGCGGACGCCGCCAGGGCCAGCCTGGAAATATCTTCCGGCAGCGGGTAAAGGACCGCAAGGTTGGCCGGCCAGATCATTTTCAGCAAATAAAGCCCGTAGGCAACGGACGCGTTTTCCAGACGCTGGTTCAGCGGAATTTGTTCAAACGAGGCGATGGCCTGGCCATGGTGTTGAGCCAGGAAAGTGGTCAGGCACGAAGCGGTCAGCAGCAGGAAGAACGGCCATTTCTCAAGCAACAAACGGCGGAAAACCAGGAGTTGAAAGTTGAGGACTGAAATTCGTTGCAGCGGCCAAAGGTCCAACAGGAGCATGACGAACGGCAGCGTGACCAGCATCGGCTTGGCCATCAGGCCGAGCGCGAAAAACAGAAGTGCCAGACCGTAAAAAAGTGACGGGTGGCGGGTGGCGGGTGACGAAGCGGGGTGCGATCGTGCCACTTGCCACTTGTCACCTGTCACATATCGAGTATACGCGATCAACGTCAACAGCCCGAAAAACGTACTCAACACGTCCTTGCGCTCCGCTATCCACGCGACGGACTCCACGTGCAACGGATGCCAGGCGAACAACGCGGCCACCAGTGCGCTCGGCCATAAATAACCCGTCAACCGGAACAACAACATGAACAACAAAGCCGTGTTGGCACTGTGAAAGAGCACATTGACAACATGCTGCGGGCCGGCGTTCAGTCCGAACAACTGGCAGTCCAGCATGTGTGAAAGCCAGGTCAGCGGATGCCAGTTGCCGGAATGCCAGGTCGTGAAAGCCCACCGGATGCCGGTCCAGGTCAGCCCGTTTTGGACCGTGTGGTTGTTAACGATGTAATCGTAGTCATCATAAACAAAACCATTGGATCTCACCGGCAAATAAACCGCCAGCGTGACCAGCAGCAGAACCAAGGCGATGAGACGCGTACGAGGCATCGGATTTTCTTACGATGATTGTCGAAGCAAATAAAGTTCTTTCCGTACCTGACAGTGAAGTCCGCACACCGCGGAATATTTTTATTTCCGATTACGAGAACGAGGACGACGACGAGGACGATTGAGAATTGAAGCCAATCCGCCTTGCTCCCCTGCCCGTTTTGGGCTAGTATGCGGGCGTTATGGAAAATTCATCCTTTTCTTCGCCGGGCGTGCCGCCACCGTTGACACCGCCGCCGATCATCACGCCGCCACCGCCGGCCAAACCGCGCAGGAGCTGGGGCTGGATGATTTTTGCGATCATTCTGCTCGTGTTGCTGGCGTTCAGCCTGTTGGGGAATTTCACGCAATTTATCTCGCACGCGTTTGGCTCCGGACTCAGCCGGGGTGGCTTTCGCACCAGCATGGCGCGCGAAGCCGGCCCACGGCTCGAGGAATGTCTGCTCAAAGACAACGACGCGCGCAACAAAATAGCCGTGGTCACCGTGGACGGCATCATCACCGATAACGCCAGAGACCAGGCCGGCAACAACATGGTGGACGTCATCAAGGCGCAGCTTGACCGCGCGAAGGATGATGACCGGGTCAAGGCGGTGATTTTGAAGGTGGATTCACCCGGCGGCGAGGTGATGGCCTCGGATGAAATCAACAAGGCCGTTGCGGATTTCCAGACGGACACCCCGGGTGAGTCGGGCGGGCCGGTCAAACGGGGCAAGCCGGTGGTTTGTTCCATGGGCAGCCTGGCGGCGTCGGGCGGCTATTATATTTCCGCGCCCAGCCGCTGGATTGTGGCGAACGATCTGACCATCACCGGCAGCATTGGTGTGATTTTGCACACGTGGAATTATCGCGGACTGATGGACAAGGTCGGCCTCGCGCCGGTGACCTACAAGAGCGGCAAGTTCAAAGACATGCTCAGCGGTGACCGCAGCACGAATGAAATCCCGGCGGAGGAACGGGTGATGGTGCAGGGCTTGATTGACGAAACGTACGCGAAATTTACGAACGTCGTGTGGGTGGGCCGCAGCCAGGCCCACAAGCAAAACCAAAAGGAAGGCAAGGCGCTCGCCACCGACTGGGGAATATATGCCGACGGCCGCGTGCTGTCCGGCTCCGAGGCGCTCAAATATGGCTTCGTGGACGAACTCGGCAATTTTGATGACGCGGTGAAAACCACAAAAAAAATTGCCGGCATCACCAAGGCCAACCTGATCGAATACCGCGAGCGTTACGACATTTCCGAGTTTCTGCGCTTGTTCGGGCAGAGTGACTCCGCGCACAACATCAAGCTCGACCTCGGCCTGGAGATGCCCAAATTGCAGGCCGGGCAGCTTTACTTCCTGTCGCCCACCTTTGTGAACTGACGTGAAAGGCGTCACCGTCATCGCGCACCCGCTGGTGCAGCACAACCTCACCCGGTTGCGCGACAAACGGACGCAGCCCCAGGAATTCCGCCGGCTGCTGGGCGAAATCGCCTCGCTCATGCTTTACGAGGCCACCCGCTCGTTCGCCACCCGTCCCGTTTCCGTGCAAACGCCGCTCGCGCCCGCGCGCGGTTTCCGGATCAAACGCGACGTCGTTCTCGTGCCCGTGCTCCGCGCCGGCCTCGGCATGCTCGATTCCATTTTACAACTGATTCCCAACGCCCGTGTCGGGTTCATCGGCCTCAAGCGCGAGGAAACAACCTTGCGCGCGCAGTTTTACCACAAAAGTCTGCCGAAAAACCTGAGCCGGTTTGAAGTCATTTTGATTGATCCCATGCTGGCGACTGGCGGCAGCGCCGTGGCCGCGCTGGATTTGCTCGCCGAGCAGGGCGCGAAACAGGTGCGGCTCGTGAATCTGGTCGCCGCGCCCGAAGGCATTTGCCGCGTGCAAAAAAGTTACCCGCAACTGCCGATTTTCACCGCCGCCATTGACCGCCGGCTGAACTACAAAGGTTATATTTTGCCCGGCCTCGGCGACGTGGGTGACCGGTTGTTTGGAACGTGATTGGTTGAACAAGTGATTAGTTAAATAAGTGAGCGGTTGATTGAACAGCCGGGTAACGAACTTGTTTAACTCATTTAACCAATCACTGATTTAACCAGTTGCTCATCTGACAGTTTAGTGATTTAACAATGCCAGAAACATTACTCATGGTCGCGGACAGTGAACGCGACGCGAACATGCTTTACGCCACCGGCCTGTTTGTGCCCGACCCGTTCATTTATCTCCATGCCGGCGGACGCCCGCTTATCGTGATGAGTGATTTGGAAATTGACCGCGCCCGCGCGCAAGCCCCGCATTGCCGCATCGCGTCACTCGTCCAATATCAGCAAAAACTCCTCGCCCGGGGAATCCTGCGGCCCGGCCTCGCCCACGTCGTCCGGCAGATTTTGCGTGAAAAAGGAATCCGCCGCGTCACCGTGCCGGATAATTTTCCGCTCGGCCTGGCAACCGACCTGAAGAAACTCGGCATTTCCGTCAAGGCGCGTCCGGGCAATTTTTTCCCGGAACGGGAAATCAAATCCGCCGCCGAAGTCAGAAAAATTTCCGCCGCGCTGGTGATGGCCGAGGTCGGCATGGCCGAGGCGATGCAGGTCCTGCGCACGGCCAAAATCGGGCGCGACCGCAGACTGCTTTACCACAATGTCCCGCTGACTTCGGAAAAACTGCGGTCGGTGATTGACTGCGCCATCCTGCAGGCCAGCGGACTGGCCGCCAATACCATTGTTGCCGGCGGACGGCAGGCGTGCGACCCGCACGAACGCGGTTCCGGCCCGCTCCGCGCAAATGAGCTTATCATCATTGATATTTTCCCGCGCTCGCAGAAAACCGGCTACTTCGGTGACATTACCCGCACCGTCGTGCGCGGGCGCGCCAGCGAAGCCGCGCGAAAACTTTACGACACGGTTTATCAGGGACAAAAAATCGCCTTCCGCAAAATCCGCGCCAACGCCCCAACCGGTGACGCTCATCGCGCCGTGCAGGATTTTTTTGTGGAGCAAGGCTACAAAACCGGACGGCGTCACGGGCGCATGGAAGGTTTCTTTCACGGTACCGGCCACGGCCTGGGCCTGGAAATCCACGAATCGCCGCGGGTGGGCGCGAATTCCCTCGGCAAACTCCGCCCCGGCCACGTCGTCACCGTCGAGCCGGGGCTTTATTACCCTGAAATCGGCGGCGTGCGATTGGAAGACGTCGCGTTGGTCACGAACAACGGCGCGCGCAACCTGACGCGGTTTGAAAAGGTGCTGGAGATTTGAGTGGCAAAACAGTTCAGCCCGTTCGTCAGGCAATGAAGATATTGATCACCGGAGCCGCGGGTAATCTCGGATCGCTGCTTGCCCGGTACCTGATTGCTCATCGAGTTGGTCATCTGCGTCTGATGGTTTTCCAGCGCGACGTACCCGCTGATTTGAAAGTCGAAGGAAGCACCGAGACCGTCCGGGCCGATCTTTCAAGGCGTGAGTCGTTAATCGCTGCCGTGAAAGGTGTTGATGTTATCGTCCATTTTGCCGGAGTGTTGTTTAAAGCCAATCCCGAAAGCTTCCTTAGCACAACCAATACCGGATATTTTAAAAATCTCGTTGACGTCGCGAGGGAGAACGGTGTTCGAAGGATCATTTTGATCAGCTTCCCTCACGTGGAAGGACCTACGTCCATCGAAAAGCCGGCAAACGGACGATTGGACGGAACGCCGATATCCATTCACGCGAAAACGCGCCTGGAAGAGGAGCGATATCTCTTTGCGAATACGCGAGAGCCGATTTCGCTTCGCGTTGGCATGGTATATGGCCGGGGTATTCTGATGGTTGATGCTGCCCGTTGGCTCGCGAAACGCCGGCTGCTCGGCGTGTGGAAGGAGCGCACCCAAATTCATCTGATTTCAAAAGATGATTTTTGCACCGCTTGCACTGCGGCAATCACCAGTAATTCCGGATCTGGTATTTACCATGTCGGAGACGAGGGGAATGTTTCGTTGCAGGAATTTCTGGAATTGGCCTGCCGCCAGTGGGGTGTTGGGCGACCCTGGTTCATACCGCTGTGGTTGATCTACACGGCAGCCGAGTTATGTGAACTCTGCTCGCGAATCACCGGTTCCGTTTCACCCTTGACCCGCGATTTCATTGATATCGGAAGGGTGTCCTATTACGGTGATACGGAACGAATGAGAAAGGATTTGTTGCCCACATTGAAGTACCGGACGATCAAAGAGGGGCTTTCAACATTATGAAAAACTGCCGTCGACCGATCAATTCCGCTTGGTACGTCGGCCAAGCATCTGCGCCATATCCATGTCCCAGTTGAGTCGTAATGGCGCAAAAAATTCTTTCCACCAGAGCAAAGGCTTGTAAATTCAAGGAAATTGATTTGGCACGCGGCCAGCTTGTTGAATGAAAACAGCCGATGCGCTGTCAATTGAACGACTTTATGTTTTATTTCGATCCATTATATCTGTCGTTGGTCGTCCTGCCGGGCTTGCTCATCGGCATCTGGGCGCAAATCAAATTGTCATCGGCTTACGGCAAATACAGCCAGGTGCCGGTCGAGTCCGGCATGACGGGCGCGGAAGCTGCCCGCGAAATCCTTGACCAGGCCGGCCTCACCAATGTCCCGGTGGAAGAAGTTCCCGGCCGTTTGACCGACCATTATGATCCAACCAAACGCGCGCTGTTTTTGTCATCCGACAACTTTCGTGGCCGGACGATAGCCGCCGTCGGCGTCGCCGCGCATGAATCCGGTCACGCGTTGCAACATCAGGCTGCCTATGGGCTGTTTAACGTGCGGATGGCGCTGGTGCCGGTCACGCAGTTCGCGAGCATGGCCTACACGGGCATTCTCCTGATGGGCATTTTTCTGGGCCTGATGAAAATTGCCCTCCCCATCATCATTGCGATTTTTGCGGTGATAACATTGTTCCAGCTCGTCACGTTGCCGGTGGAATACGACGCCAGCCGCCGGGCCAAGGAACAATTGTTCCGGCTGGGCCTCGTACATGAGCAGGAACGTGCGGGGGTGAGCAGGGTTCTGGACGCCGCGGCGCTGACTTACGTGGCCGCACTGGTTACCAGCATATTGACGTTACTTTACTACATCGCCCGCAACAGCCGGCGTTAGTTTTTCGGATGGTTGAGTTGCACGAGACCCTGATTTTGGGACTCGCAGAGCTCGTCCTTCCGAAAATTGATTGGGTTACGGTTTTAATTTTCTTGCAGGCTGATACATAGCCCGTAACGTTTCCCCGTTGTATGGCGGTAAAGAGGCAAAAACACAAAGCTGGAAAATCCAAACGGCGCGCAACCAGACCCTTGGTTGCCGTGCGCCGCGCAAAAGTTTCCGCGCGCGCCACCGTTGCGCCTGCCGTTCCACCACCCGCCCCGCCGAAACCGGCCGGGGAAAGCGACACCGCGCAATTCATCCGGCGGGAAAGTTCGGCCTACGACGGCGACACGGCCATCAAACTTTACCTGCGCGAAATCGGGCAGGTGAAACTGCTCACACCGCAGGAGGAAATCCAACTGGCCGCGCGCATTAAAAAGGGCGATAAAAAAGCGCGCGAATTAATGATCAAGGCCAACCTCCGCCTGGTCGTGAAAATCGCGCGCGATTACGACGGCATTGGACTGCCGCTGCTGGATTTGATCAGCGAAGGCAACATCGGCTTGATGAAGGCCGTCGAGCGGTTCGACCCCAAAAAAGGCGGCAAACTCTCGACTTATGGCTCGTGGTGGATCAAGCAGTCCATCAAACGCGCGCTCGCCAATCAATCCAAGACCATTCGCCTGCCGGTGCATCTCGTGGATAAAATTTCCAAGATGCGCCGCCTCGCGATGCGTTTGCAGGAGGAACTGGGCCGCGAACCAACCGATGAGGAGTTGGCCGACGAACTCGACGTGACCGCCGTCCGCGTGCGGCAGATGCGCCTGGCAGCCATCCGTCCCGCGTCGCTGGACGCGCCGATTGGCGATGACGAGTCGAACAATTTTTCCGACGTGGTCGAGGACGAAAACGCCACCTCGCCCTACGAAAATCTGAAAGACAAAACCGTCACCGGCATGTTGCAGGACATGGTGAAGCACCTCGACGCGCGCGAAGCGACAATTTTACGCTACCGCTTCGGCCTCGACGGCGGCGCGGAAAAAACCCTGGAGGAAGTCGGCGAGAAATTTGGTGTCACGCGCGAGCGCGTCCGCCAAATCCAGAATCTCGCGCTGAGAAAACTCCGCAAAATGATCGAAAAACTCGAAGCCTCCAAAAACAAGGAAAACTGACGCCATGTCCCAATCCACCGCCACACCCGGGGAAATTGAACGCGCCATCCGCAACATTCCGGACTTTCCCAAGCCGGGCATCCAGTTCAAGGACATCACGCCCGTGCTGGCCGACGCCCGGTTGTTCTCCGGCGCGATTGATTTGCTCACGGATAAATTCAAACCCGGTTCGGTGGATGCGGTGGTGGGAATTGACGCGCGGGGATTTATTTTTGCCGCTGCCGCCGCCGTGAAATTGCGCGCCGGGTTCGTCCCCATCCGCAAAAAAGGGAAGCTGCCCCATAAAACCATCGAACAGGATTACGCGCTCGAATACGGCTCGGCAACCGTCGCCATGCACGTGGACGCGCTCAAGCCGGGCGCGCGCGTGGTGTTGATTGACGATTTGCTGGCGACCGGCGGCACTTCCGCCGCCGCCGCCGCGCTGGTGAAAAAACTCGGCGCGAACATCCTTGAAATCGGCTTCCTCATCGAACTGAAATTCCTGAACGGCCGCGAGAAGCTGAAGGGCTATCCGGTGCGTTCCATCATTGCCTACTGAATTGTTGTAGCGGCGGTCCATGTCCGCCGTAAATTTACATCGAAATAGAGCGCCATCCGTAAAATCGTCCCGGCACAAACAGCACAATAAATGAAATAGCTATTTCATTAATTGTACCTCGGTTTTTTCGGCACAATTCCTCGAACTCCCATCGGCCGCGCAATTGAGTTTTCAACTTCCCGTTTTCCGCTACATTGTCGCCAATGCACTGGCTGCAAGCGCTCGATGCCAGACTGTTTGATTTCATCAACCGGTCGTTGGCCAATCCGTTCTTCGACTGGCTCATGCCGATTTTGAGCGGCAACGTTTTTTTCTTCCCGGCCGTCGTCCTGATCGGCACCGGCATGCTTTGGAAAGGCGGCCGCCGCGCACGGCTTTGCGTTCTGATGCTGCTTTTAATCATGCCGCCGGGCGACGCCTTCGTCACCAATGCCCTCAAACACACGATCGCCCGTCCACGCCCGTTCGTCACACTGCCGGAGGCACGGGTCTTTGGCACGGTCGGCAAGGGCTATGTTCCGCCTCAAGTTGACAGCAACGGCGTGGACATGTCGGGCAAAAAAGGCAGCCGCAACAGCATGCCTTCGTCGCATGCCGCCAACTGGTTTGCCGCCACAATGATTTTCCTCATTTACTACCGGCGAAGCCTCTGGTTCATGCTGCCAATGGCGCTCGCCGTTTCGTTTTCGCGCATTTACAATGGCGTGCATTATCCCAGCGACGTGCTCGTCGGCGCATTCGTGGGCGCAGGTTACGCCGCAGCGGGAGCAGTTGCCCTGCAAACCGCCTGGCAATGGATCGGCAAGAAATGGTTTCCCCCCTGGCATGCCCAATTGCCTTCATTGCTGAATCCAGACGCCGGAAGCCGGAAACCATGTGGATAAACATCCAGCTTTTTGAGTGTCGCAACCTCCGTTGACCCGCTGTGCCTTCGCGCTTCATCAACATCCCGGTTCGCGATTACGATCTGGCCGCGACCCTGGACTCCGGCCAGGCCTTCCGCTGGCAACGCTGCAACGATTCCTGGGTGGGCGTCATCGGCCGGCATTGGGTCCGATTGACGCAAGGGCGCAACGGCATTTGCGCTAGAACCGCCGGGCCGGTCGCCGACTGGCAATGGTTGCGCGACTATTTGCAAACCGAAACGGATTTGGCCGCCGCGCTCAAAACTTTTCCCGACGAAGCGCCGATGCGCGATGCGGTTGCCGCATGCCGCGGTTTGCGCGTGTTGCGGCAGGACCCGTGGGAATGTCTTGCGTCCTTTATTTTGTCCTCGACCAAACAAATCGTCCAAATCCGGCAAATCGTCGCCCTGCTTTGCGAACGATTCGGCGAACCTATCGCTGCGAACCTCGTAGCCGCCGACGTCAGTCGGCGCACTCTTCCATTACAAGAAGTCAGCGCGGACTCACGTCCGCGGCTACGGTTTGGCGGTTCCGGTTTGAACAAAAATCATTTATCCCACTCCTTCCCCACTGCCGAACGGCTTGCCGCCGCCAGCGAACCCGAACTCCGTGCGTGCAAAATGGGTTTTCGCGCGCCACATCTCCTCGCCGCCGCCCGCCGGATCGCCGATGGCAAATTCGATTTGGAACGGCTGCGGCATCTGACCCTGGTGGAAGCGCGCGGGGAATTGATGACCTTGCGTGGCGTCGGGGGCAAAATTGCCGATTGCGTCCTGCTCTTCGCCTATGGTTTTGACGGCGCGTTTCCCGTGGACGTCTGGGTCGAACGCGCGCTGCGCGAACTCTATTTCCCGCGCCGCCGGATCAGTGACAAACGGCTGCGGCATTTTGCCGCGACGCATTTCGGCCCGCACGCCGGTTACGCCCAGCAATATCTTTTTCATTACATGCGGACGAAAAGGAAACAGCTTTCTTTTGATGAAAATTTGCCGGCCAGCTCTCACAAACCCACGATGAAGGCCGTAGATAAGGGGAAAAAGCACAGCTACTAAATACTCAAACGACCACGACTTGGCGATCCGGGTTTGGGATGGCGGCGACCAGCCATCTCATTTTTGGACATTAGCCGTTGCTGCCCCCGGAAACGGATAAATCCTGATGGCCTTGCGATGATTGCGATTTATTGGAATTGGTCCGTAAAAATTGAATCAACCTTCGGATTTCAAAGTAAGCCACGTTGCCAGCCGCGAAGATTTGAACTGCGACAAGAATCTTACACATCATTGTGTCCATGAAATCCGGGATAAGCTTGTTCCTTGCCAACTTGCGAAGGAAAATGGCGGCCCGGACCCAAGGCGACACCAGAGGTCACCGGTCGGGCGGGACGAGACCGGGTTTCGAGTTTTCTTTGTGCTGACAATCCTTGATGGAAATTCGCAAGTCTGCTTCCATAAGGCCATGATGAAAGCCCTCGATGGAAAAGTCGGCCATGCACAGAGCCGTGCATGCTCTGCGGCATAATAATAATGTTTGGCGGCTTCCACGTATGTGCCATCTGATCATCATTCTATTTGGGTTGGTTTGCGCCAGTTCAGGATTCTGCACGACTTCGACGAACCTCGACCTGTCGGAGTTTTTCGGCGGGCGCGAGGGATGTTTTGTTCTGTATGATGCGCAGGATGACAGTTATGTCCGCTACCATCCGAAGGGTTGTGCGGAGCGGTTTGCTCCCTGTTCGACGTTCAAGATTGCCAATTCACTGATTGCGTTGGAGACGGGTGTCGCCTCCGGCCCGGAGTTTTCTCTCAAGTGGGATGGCGTGAAGCACCCCATCGCATCGTGGAACCGGGACCAAACCATGCGCAGTGCCTTCTCTAATTCGGTCGTTTGGTTTTATCAGGAGCTGGCGCGGCGGATCGGCCCGGAGCGCATGGCAGACCATGTCCGCCGTTTGGATTATGGCAACCGCGACACGAGCGGCGGCATCACCAATTTTTGGCTGGACAGCACCTTGCGCATATCTGCTGACGAGCAGGTGGTGTTCGTCAGACGCCTCTGGGCAGACAGCCTGCCCGTGAGCAGGGACGCCCAGCGAATCACTCGCGAGTTGATGAAGCTGTCACACAGCGATGATGGGCGAATCTTCTACGGCAAGACGGGCACTGCGGGTGATGCCAATGCGGACATTGCCCGGTTGGGCTGGTTTGTCGGTTGTGTGACCAAGGGTGAGCGGAGAGTCTTTTTTGCGACCCGCATCACAGGCGAGCGGGACGCCAGTGGCAGACAGGCACGCAAGATTACCGAGGCCATTATGGACAGACTTCAGATATGAGCCAGCCGCCTGCCAAATGTTGGACTGAAAAACTGCTTCACCGCCTTGCGTCCTGCGCGTGACATAAAATGAAAATTGATGCCATTCTTTCACCGGCGGAACTGCCCGCGCTCGCGAAACGCGATTTGCGTAACGCCACCTGCGTCGTGTTCGACGTGCTGCGCGCCACAAGCACGTTTGTGACCGCGCTGCACCACGGCGCAAAGGCCATCGTGCCCGTCTCCGAAATCGCTGAGGCCCTAGCCCTCCGCCAAAAACAGCCGGGCATCCTGCTCGGCGGCGAACGCGATGGCGTGAGAATCCGCGCCGGCCAGACCGGCGGCATTGATTTTGACCTCGGCAACTCGCCGCGCGAATACACGCCGGAAAAGGTCCGCGGCAAAACGATTGTTTCGACGACAACGAACGGCACCCGCGCGCTGCGCGCCTGCGCGGGCGCGCAAACGGTTTTGGCCGCCTCGTTTTTGAATCTTACGGCCACCGCACAATTCATCCGCCAACTTCAACCAGCGCAAATTGTACTCGTGTGTGCGGGCACGCGCGAAAACATTGCCACCGAGGACATGCTGGCGGCGGGCGCATTGGGCGAGTTATTGTCATACCCTTTTGAAATAACTGACGCGCCCCGCGCCCCGTTTGGGCGGGGAGAGGGCGTCCGACTAAATGATTCCGTCGAAACCGCCCGCAGCGCCTGGCGGAAGGCGAAGTCCAATCTGTTCGAAGTTGTTTCTGATACCGAAAATGCGCGGCGGTTGCTGGCGATTCCCGAATTATGCGATGACGTGGCGTTTTGTCTGCGACCGGACGTTTATAATTTGATCGCCGCGCTGGGCAAAGACGGCGCGATGCGAATTTTAATTTGAGAGTTGTGCGCCGAGCGCCTGTAGCTTCGCCTTGATTTGAGGGTCGCCGGGCTTGAGCCGCAACGCCTCCTGATAACACCGCATCGCCTCAGCGGGGTGCCCCTGTTTCACCAGGGCGTCGCCGAGGTTGCTGTAAATTTGCGGGTTGCCGGGCGTAATGCGGAGAGCTTCGCGGAAATGCCGGACAGCCTCATCGAATCTCTTTTGGATGAACAAAACCGTGGCGAAATTGTTGTGCGCGTCGGCGTAATCCGGATTCAGTTTCAACGCCGCCTCGAAACACGCAATGGCGTCGGCAAATTGTTTCTTTGCCGCCAGCGCAAAGCCCAGGTTGTTCAGGATGTCGGGCTGGTCCGGCGCCATTTGCAGGGCGCGACGGTAATGGCTGATGGCCTCGTCCCAGTTGCCGAGCTTGGCGAAGGCGTTGCCCAGATTGTAGAGCGCGTCCGGATTGTCGGGCCGGATTTGCAACGACTGGCGGAACCAGTCCATCGCCGAGGTCACTTCCCCGTTTTTCGACAACCAGGTGCCGAGGTTGTTGCAGGCGACGAAATTATTTTCCGTCACCGCCAAGGCATGCCGGCAAAGCGTTCCGCTATTTTGCCAATAACCAATCTGGTCCCGCGTCCGCAGGCCGCAGGCCGTCAGAAGAACGGCCGCCAGAATGCCGGCGACCGGTTTGGGCAGCCGCCAGCTTGCACATATCGCAGCCAGGCCCCAGGCCGCAATCATGAAAATCCCGATCAGGGGCAAATAGGTGTACCGGTCGGCCATGGATTGGTTTCCCACCTGGACCAGCCCAATCACCGGAACCAGCGTCCCGACGAACCAGAACCAGCCGGTGGCGGCGAAGGGAAACCGGCGGGCTTGCAAACCAGCCACGGCACAGAGACCGACAATCAACGCCACGGCATAAATGATGAGCAACCCACCCCAATGGTCCGGATATGGATACGGATTGGCGAGCGGGCTGGGCCAGAAGGTCTTGGCCAGATACCGGGTATAGGCGACAAAGGTGTTTTCCATCCGCCCGGCCATTGAAATCCTCACCAACCTGACGACCGCGCCGCCTTTTTGCTGTACGATGAAAGTCACAACGCACGAAATCGCGCTCATGACAAAAAATGGAATTTTTTCCGCCACCAAATGTCGGGCACTCGGCACCCGCCACCCGCCACCCGCCACTCTTCCGAGCGGCCACCAATCCAGCAACAGCATCAGAAACGGCAGCGTCACCAGCATCGGTTTGCTCATCAGGCTGAGGGCAAAAAACAGAAGTGCCAGCCAGTAGAAACGTGAAACGTGAAACGTAAAACGTGACCGGATGGACTCCGTTTGTGTCACCCGCCACCCGTCACTCGCCATACGCTCCGCGTGGCACGCATAGGCCCACAGAGATAACAATCCAAAAAACGTGCTGAGGACATCTTTGCGTTCCGAAATCCATGCCGCCGATTCCACGTGCAACGGATGTAAAGCGAACAGCGCGGCCACGAATGCGCTTCGCCACGTCGCCGCAGTCAGACGCCGGAGCAACAGAAAAAGCAACGCCGTGTTGGCCAGATGAAACAAGAGGTTGGTGACGTGCGGCCCAAACGGCCCCTGGCCAAATAAATCCACGTCAAGCATCAAGGACAGCCACGTCAGCGGATGCCAATTGCTGGCGTATCCCGAGCCAAAGGCCCAGACGACATTGTCTGATGTCAAACCCGCCTGGACATGGGTGTTGGACGAAAAATAGTTCGGGTCGTCATAATTGACGAAGTCGCAACGCGTAACCGGCCAATAAACAACCAACGTAACCGCCACCAGCAGCAGGCAAATACAGGCCGGGTTGGACAACACACGGGCAAATTTGATTCCCAAGCCCGCACTGTTTGGTTGCTCAAATGAATTCATTGGGCTCGATGCATCAAACCACAAATTCCAGTTCCTGCCGGCGCGGAATCAATCCGCGCTCGAAAGCCTGGCCCAGAAACTGGCGGATGGATTCCCTGCCCCGCTCGCCGTAATCCAGCGTCCAGTGGTTCACGTACATCCCCACAAATTTGTCGGCGAGGTCGCGCCCCATGTCGCGCGCATATTGCAACGCGTGCTGTACCGCCTCGGCCCGGTGGTCGAGACTGAATTGGATGCTCGCGGTGAGAATGTTTGAAATTTCCCGGCGCGCCGCCAAATCGAATTTCTTGTGGATGACATTCCCGCCCAGCGGCAGCGGCAGACCGTCGTTTTCCCCGCCCCACCAGGCGCCGAGGTCTTCACAAACGACGAGACCCTCGTTTTGATAGGTCAACTGGCCTTCATGGATGATGAGGCCCACATCTGCCGCGCCGGAGCGGACCGCATGAAAAATCTGATCAAATGGGACAACGATGAATTCGAAGTTCGGAGTTCGATGTTCGATGTTCGACGTTTTTTCGCAGCCCAGCCAAAGCTGCAGGGCGAGAAATGCGCTGGTCAGGGTGCCGGGCACGGCGATTTTTTTCTTCGCCATCTCCGCCCTGGATAACTTTTGTTTCGCCACCAGCATCGGGCCGTAACCATCGCCCATGCTCGCGCCGCTGGGCAGCAACGCGTATTGATCGCTCACGCGAGCGTAGGCGTGGATGCTGACGGCGGTGATGTCGAGTTCACCGCGCGTGGCTCGCTCGTTCAGCGTCTGGATGTCCTGCAAAATGTGCTCGAACCGGTAGCCATGCGTCGGAATCAAATCCTTCGCCAGCGCATAGAACATGAAAGCGTCGTCGGGGTCCGGTGAATGGCCAAGCGTCAGCGTCGTTTGCTGCATGAACGCAGCCTAAACCACGCCGCGCGAACTGTCACGATGAGTTCCGTGCAGCGCGCATGACAGGCTCTGGGAGCGCCGGCATCCCCTTGGCTTGGCTCATCCAGCCCCACGAGGAACGCGCTGGAAACGACCCACCCTCCTCTTCTGCTGTAAAATTGAATGTTCAGCATTCGATGCCTGCTCGCGACACCAACTTTGTCGAGTGCTTGCGGAAACGGAGTTTATCGGAGTTGAATATTCGATGTTCGGCCTTCATATTTTGCCACACGCGCGCTGACCGGATCCGGCTGCAACTGATTGTCACCTCCTTTGTCGCTCCAATTCACAATCCGGTTTTGCAGGCCAACCCGGCCAGGCGCGTGCGTCGTGTTCCTCCCCAGACAAGTGCGAGTTTGTCTGTCTGCAAAAAAAATCAAAAATCTGGTCGCCCACCTCCTTTCATACGGTCCAACAGTGTCGAGGTTCCCCACCCCAACTCAATAAACAGAATTTTATTGCCCGCCGGCACTTAAGCACCCGGTGTGCCGTCCGGAAATTTCGGGGAGAATCGTGAAAATCCTCCGTAATTTGCGGGTCCCGGTCGGACGGGAAACAAAATCGCTGTCGTTTTTTTTCCAGCCTGATAAAAATTTCGCCGACCGTTACGTTGTGACAAATTTACCCGGCGCAACGAATGAGTTGACTCGCATAAATCCGGCGCCAACAATTGCCAGTTGTCGCCGGCTAAAATCAACCAACTGAAAATGGAAAATTTATGAAACCGATCTTCACCTCGTTCCGATGCATCAGTGTCATCGCGCTCCTGGCTTTGGCTGTGGGCTGCGCCAGCACGAAGAAAACCGAGAATCTGCTGACCCTGGCCGGCTTCAAACCCGTCGTTGCCGGCACGGCCAAACAGCAACAACAGCTCAAGGCCCTGCCGCCGGACAAGGTGACCCGGGTCCAGCGAAGCGGGAAACCCTACTACGTTTTCCCCGACGCGGCCCACAACCGGGTTTATGTCGGCAGCCCAAAGGAATATCGAGATTACCAGCAAATCCGCTCGGATTATCAATTATCCAACGAACAATTTGAAAATGGTGTATTGAGCCAGGACAACCCCAACAGTTGGGACGACTGGGGTGGATGGGATGTGGTGATCTGGTCTGATTAAGGCAATCCGCTGTTCGCTGCGCCATGCTGTTTGAACGAATTTTCGGACCCGAGATGCCACCGGCTTCACCGGTTGTCCAATTGCCGGTGGGGTCGCGACCGTTGCCGCTCTTGATGGTGCGCAACCCGCGCGCACGCCGCTATCTGCTCCGCTTGCGTCCCGATGGCACCGCCCGCGTTACGATTCCTCGCGGCGGCTCGACGGCAGTGGCTCAACAGTTTGTCGAACGCCATGCCGCCTGGCTGGAACGCCAGTTTCAGCGGCTCCAAGCACAACCCCGGAAACCGGCGGCTTGGTCGATTGGGACGGAGATTCTCCTGCGCGGCGACGCAGTCCGCATTGAAGCCGGGTTCAACGGCGAATCTGGCATCATCCACTTCGGCGGCGAGTTAATCCGGGTCTCTGATCCAACAGCTGATTTGCGTTCTGCCATCGAAGGCCATCTTCGCAAACTGGCAACGCGGAAATTGCCGCCGCGCGTGCTGGAGCTGGCCACCCGGCACGGATTGACCGTGCGCCGCATCACGGTGCGCAGCCAGAAATCGCGCTGGGGCTCCTGTTCGCGGCGCGGCACGATTTCCCTGAACTGGCGGCTCATCCAGACCCCTGCTTTCGTGAGTGACTACATCTGTCTGCATGAACTGACGCATTTGCGGCAAATGAATCATTCGCCCCGCTTCTGGCGGGAAATGGAACGTGTTTGTCCCGATTACCCGATGGCCGAGCGTTGGTTGAAGGAACACTCCGGGCTGTTGCGGTAATCGTTCTCCCGTCAGACTTTTGAAAAGAGTTCAGGGGCAAACTATCGATCACGCCCAAGTTCGCGCTTTCATTTGGGTTGTTTCACGACTAGCGTTTGCCAGTCGACTGCGAAAGCGGCACAAAAAGTATGATCAAAGCGCTCTTTATTCTCGTCGCCGGGGCACTGCTGTGCGGTTGCACCGCAGTGGCGCCAGTGGCCTCTTCCATGGCCGGGCCGCTGAGCCAGCAGCCCGTGCAGGCGAACACGCACACGGCGGTCAACCTGTCGGAGGGGAATTTTGTGGTGGTGAAAACCAACGTGGTGGGACGGAGCAAGGGCTTCAGTTTGCTGGGCTTGATCACCATTTATCCCGCCACGACGACGAAAGCGATGAGCCGGCTGTATGCGGAAGCGGGCATGCAGGAAGGCAAACCCAAAACCGTGGCCCATCTGGTGATCGAGCATTCGAGCATGTACTTCATTTTGTTCTCGATTCCCGAGACCACGGTGCGGGCTGATATTGTGCAGTTCAATTCCGAGTCCGAACCGGACAAAGGCGGGAAAAAAGACTCCGGCGGTCCGCCGTAGCAGCAGGAATCCAGAAGATGGCAGATGGGAGTGGGACTTCTCGCCCAAGTTCGCGCTTTCATTTGCCGGGATTCGCGACTAGCGTTTTAAGCACCCGCCGGTGTGGCGAAATGGCAGACGCACAGGACTTAAAATCCTGGGACCGTAAAACGTCGTGTGAGTTCGAGTCTCACCACCGGCACCACATCATAAAACACTAATAAAATAGGGTGTTTTAGAGTTCTTGAGTCTTACAGATAGGCAAGGTATAACGTCAAGGTATAACGTTGCTATGGGTGTTCAAAGGTTGCCATTGCCCTCCAGCCGTGTCACAAAAGCGTGCCTTGCGCCTCCTGTGCGCGTGCTACGATGCCTGTCAGGTGCATTTTTAATCCCTTTGCCATGTGGCCATGTCTGGCCGGTTGTCGTCGTCCGTGATGTTGTGGCAGTCGTCGCATTTCGTGACTGTGCGTTCAATTAAACGGCATACACCGTTCACTTGTTGCACCTAAAATTGCGCAAAATCAGCATGAAAACGCCCCTCAAAAAGAAAACCAGAAACGGAAATTCAGATCGGAACAATGCCTGTCTCTCGATACGACAATTTTGAAATCATGTGCGGCGAATCCATTCATTGACTGCAATCAATTAATAGGGCTATTAATTGAACGAAATGAAGCGCGTAACAATCGCAATTGCCTCCCCTGACGACGTTGATATGGCTTGAAATGTCAAGCGAGCGATAGGTCTGCTTTCCGAAATGTTCATAGTTTCTTCCGGTTGGCTTCACCGCGAACTATTCTGAGTCAGAGACAGGGACGCAATGACTGCG
>Ga0265323_10000365_pt1 | contig 26035 bp, 22 predicted proteins | sample 41225metaG_FD_193580 | JGI IMG/M metagenome (GOLD analysis project Ga0265323, IMG submission 193580) | Rhizosphere microbial communities from Carex aquatilis grown in University of Washington, Seatle, WA, United States - 4-12-25 metaG | ecosystem: Host-associated > Plants > Roots > Rhizosphere...
AATATTATTTACTTCCGAAACAATTTCTGTTTGCCCCTCAGGAACAGGTTCCTTAAAACTATTGATTACAAAATTGTAAGAATAATGCCAAGAATTCTCGTTGTCATCCGGTAATGGTTCAGCTTTGGCAAATTTTACCAGATCGGCAGTTTCTAACAATTGCTTTAATTCATTTAATGATTTGCTATCTACATAATCAATATTTTTCATTGCAATTGAAATTTCTTCTGAAGTACTTTCTAATGCCAGGACATTGAACCTGGTTTCAATGTAACTTCTGATAATATCAGTAAGGCGTGTATAATATTGTTTTACATGACCCTGTTGCCAGAGTTTCTCTGTTTTTAGTTTTTCAAGCTCCCGAAATGCAATGATATGTGGAGGCTCAGCAGGTCTTTGAATTGCAAAAATTGGTTTCTTTTGCTTCAACCTGATAAAAATATAAATTATTAATGCGAGAAGCAGAATAATTCCTAAACCAATAAGTATATAAGGTAATAATTCAGCCAATGTATAGGGAATAGGAATAATTCCTTTTATATCGTAAATTTTTTTGGGATCTTTAATTGGAATAGTATTAACGGTCAAAACCAAAGGAACTGTTGCAAGTGTATCTTTTACCGGACCGGAAGTGAATACAAATTTAAATGGGGGTACCTTGTAAATACCACTGTCAAAACAAGTGATAAGATAATGTTGAAAAAGACGAATCCGACCGTTACCAATAAATACGGTATCAATTTTTGAAGCAGAAAGTATCTCAATTTTACCGGCAAGGGAATCGCTTATTAAGGGAAAAATAATTTTCGTATCCGGTGGTTGTTCAATAAAAATGTTCAGGTGAATCTGGTCACCAATTAAAATAGCTGATGTGTCGAAACTCGCTTTTAATAGTATGCTCTGGGAATAGCTAAATGACGAACAAAGCACTAAACCTGTAAAAATCGAAAATATTTTTACCTGTAAATAATTAAAAAACTTTATCCTAAAAATATTATTAATCATGATAAATAAATCCACTGTTACTTAAATTTCTATCTGTTTTCAAACAATTGCATAAGTGGTTTAACATAATCTTCCCCTGTATTAAGCAAGGTATGGTCGACACTGCATTTTGAAAGAAGATTTTTCAAATTATCCTCAAACTGTATCCACCAGGCTGAATACTGAATTCGCAACTCTTTACTGGATGTATCCAACCATAACTCCTTACCGGTTTCTGAATCTTTAAATTTTACCAGACCTATAGGAGGTAAATTGGTTTCCCGTTTATCGGAAATTTGCAGTGCCACCACATCATGCTTTCGATTGGCAATTTTTAATGCATCTTCAAACTTAAATTTACCTTCTGCTGTCTGATCGAAAAAGTCGGAAATAATAAAAGCCGTGCATTTCTTTTTAATGGCATTGGTAAAATATCGTAGTGACTCTGAAATATTCGTGTTTTTACTTAAAGGTGTATATTCAAGTAATTCCCTAATGATGCGAAGTGTATGCTGACGGCCTTTTAACGGAGGAATAAACTTTTCAATTTTATCGCTGAACATGATCATTCCTATTTTATCGTTATTCTGAATGGCGGAAAATGCTAAAACAGCAGCTACTTCAGCAATTAATGACATTTTAAGCTGTTTTTGTGTCCCGAAAAAACCTGAACCGCTGACATCAACAATCAACATTACCGTCAACTCGCGTTCTTCTTCAAAAATTTTAATAAACGGATGGTTAAACCTGGCAGTAACGTTCCAATCTATATTTCTGATATCATCGCCATACTGGTACTCGCGAACTTCAGAAAAAGCCATTCCTTTGCCTTTAAAAGCACTATGGTATTCCCCGGCAAAAATATTTTTTGTCAGCTTTCGGGACTTAATTTCTATTTTTCTTACTTTCTTTAATAACTCTGTAGCTTCCATGGGCTCACTTTTTCATTTTCGTGACAATTGAAAAATACCATTCCTCCTTGACTATTTCCACCAAATATTCTGACCCTTTATCCATAAAACTCCATTTTAATTCCCCTGCTTTTTTATATTTTTTATTTAACTCATCAGTTCGCTGCTTTAAATTAGAATAATCACTAATTAATTTTGTGTGGGTACAAACGTCATTATCCGACAGGAAAAATAACCAGGTTTCTTCATTATATTTATCAACAAACTTCAGATATTTATAAGTTTTATTTACAGAACCTTCATCAAGATCAAATCCTGGGTTACTTTTTTGCATATTTTTAATAATATCCTCTTTTTGCATTCCAATATAGTTGGAAGTTTTAGCCTGAATAGCAATCAACAATATTCCGGTAACAATCAAATGAAAGTTCATTTATAATTTCAAATAGGAAGTCTATTAAGGAACCTCAACCGTATTAAGGATTTCAGTTATAATATCTTCAGTAGTAATATTTTCTGCTTCAGCTTCATAAGTCAGTCCCATCCTGTGTCGAAGAACGTCATGACAAACGGCACGAACGTCTTCAGGAATAACATAGCCACGGCGTTTTATAAAAGCATAAGCCTTAGAGGCCAAAGCAAGATTAATACTTGCACGTGGAGAACTTCCGTAAGAAATCATGGTCGTGAATTTGTCGCATTTGTATTCTGCCGGAAAACGTGTGGCAAAAACAATATCGAGAATATATTTTTCTATTTTTTCATCCATATAAACATCTTTCACAACTTCCCGCGCCCTGACTATTTCGTCAGGCTTCAAAATCTGGTTGGCTTTTGGAAAAGTATGCGATAGGTTTTGCCTGATAACAATTCTCTCTTCTTCCTTTCGTGGATAAGTAATTATTACCTTCAGCATGAATCTATCCATCTGGGCTTCAGGCAATGGATAGGTTCCTTCCTGTTCGATTGGATTTTGAGTAGCCAATACTAAAAAAGGTTTGGGCAGTTTATAGGATTCGGAACCAATGGTAACCTGTTTTTCCTGCATGGCTTCAAGAAGTGCGCTCTGTACCTTAGCTGGAGAACGGTTAATTTCATCGGCAAGAACGAAATTTGCAAATATCGGGCCTTTTCTTACTACAAAATCTTCGTTTTTCTGGCTATAAATTAAAGTACCTATAAGATCGGCAGGCAAAAGATCGGGGGTGAACTGTATACGGCTAAACTTTGCATCAATGGCCTGGGCAAGGGTGGTGATGGCTAAAGTTTTTGCCAAACCGGGAACACCTTCCAGCAACATATGGCCGTCGGACAATAAGCCTATCATAAGGCTTTCAATAAGGTGCTTCTGGCCGACGATTACTTTATTTATCTCCATCGAAAGGATATCGACAAAAGCACTTTCCTGCTGAATCCGATCATTAATTTCCTTGATATTTACTGAAAAACTCATAATTAGTATTTTAATGAATAAACAATATTATTTTTTAAACTTCTTCAATCGCAAAAGTCGATTATTTAACAATCCATACCAAGCTAAAAAAAGTAATAATCTGTTAAAAAATGTTAACCCTCAATCGTTTGTACTGGTTATAAAATAAGGGACAGATAAAATTATTTTTAATGAAAATATTTTCTTAGAAAAATAGTCGTTCAAACAGTTCTCTTTAATTTAAGTTACTTTTGCAGCAATTTGAATAAATAGATGAAGAAAAAACGTGTAGTTGTAGGTATTTCCGGAGGAGTAGATTCGAGTGTTGCAGCCTATTTGTTAAAGCAGGAAGGCTATGATGTTATTGGGTTATTTATGATTAACTGGCACGATTCTACAGGTACTTTATATGGCGATTGCGCCTGGAAAGACGATCTTGTTTTCGCCGAACTGGTAGCAAAAAAATTGGATATTCCATTTCATACTATCGATTTGAGCGAGCAATATAGAAAACGCGTCGTAGATTATATGTTTTTGGAATATGAAAGAGGACGAACACCGAATCCTGATATTCTTTGTAATCGCGAAATTAAATTCGAACTTTTTGTCGAGGCTGCTAAAAAATATAAGGCTGACTTTGTCGCAACCGGGCATTATTGCAGAAAAGAAACTTTAAAGGTTGATGATAAACCTGTTTACAGGCTTTTAGCCGGACTTGATCCAAACAAAGAACAAAGTTATTTTCTTTGCCAGTTATCCCAGAAACAATTATCCCTTGCCCTCTTTCCAATTGGTGGCCTTCTCAAAACTGAAGTTCGAAAAATCGCTGGATCCATTGGCCTTGCTACGGCAAACCGCAAAGATTCACAAGGAATTTGCTTTGTTGGTAAAGTCGATTTGCCAGTATTTCTTCAACAAAAACTATCCTTAAAAGAAGGCAGCATTATAGAAATACCACCTGATAATTATATTTTCACAGATAAAAAATATGATGGCACTAACGAAAGCCTGGTGGAAATAGCTGAACCTTATATTTACCAATCCCAAAATGGGTTAATAACCGGAAAACACAAAGGTGCTCATTTTTTTACAATCGGCCAGAGAAAAGGATTGAATGTCGGGGGAAAAGAAAAACCATTGTTCGTTGTTGCCACCGATGTCGATGAAAATATTGTTTATGTCGGGCAGGGAGAAAATCATCCCGGTCTTTTCAGGAAGGCTTTATTTGTCCGTGAACCGGAGATACATTGGATAAGGCAGGATATGGCGCTTGAACCGGGAGATTCGGAGCGTTTCAAAGTAAGAATCCGATACAGGCAACCGCTGCAAACTGCAACTATTTATAAATTAGAAAACGGAATGATCATCCTGTTCGACAAAAAACAAAGAAGCATTACTCCGGGCCAGTTTGCTGCCTGGTACCTTGATGATGAACTGGTAGGTTCAGGCGTAATAAATAAATAAGGAGAATTTGTTTTAATTATCGTCGAAACTTTTAATTGTAAATTCAGGTTGTTCGGCTGTAGTCCGCCGCGATGGATGCGCGAGCATCTTGTCCCCCGAAAAAGAGGCTAGTGCAAAGCACAAACTTTGATTGCCTTATAAGCCTCGCCATTGCTTATGAGCGCGTGTTGTAGGCTGGCCGTTTTAATTTATTCAAATCTCATGTAATGCTTTACAGCCTTTAAGTTTTCTTTATCTGTCAGCATTTCTAATAATGTAAATGCCACATCAATAGCTGTCGATGGTCCGGTTGATGTTATAATATTTTTGTCCACGACTATCTTTTCATCCTTAACAATTGCTCCAAATTCAGCAAGTTGTTTTCTTCTTAGTCCATCTAATAAGTCATAGGTGGTTGCATTTCTATTTTTTAATACTCCTGATTTCGCAACCGGAAGTGCCGCAACACATATTGAAGCAATGATTTTTCCTTGATTATCAAATTGCCGAATCAGGTTCAAGAATTTTTCATCAAATGCATCTTCATAAAATCCTGATTTTTCAAATCCACCCGGTATGGCAAGAGCATCATAATCATTTACATTAATTTCACTAAAATCCAACTCAGGTTTTACAAAAAAATTCCATGTACATTTTATTTCTTTTCTCAATCCAGTTGTTTTCAACTCCACCGGGTCTGTCCCATATATCCTGCTCCAGCCTATTATATCTGTAAATACGCTTGCCTCATATTCTTCAAATCCTTGCGCTAAAAATAATAAAACTCTTTTCATATATCTCTCCTTTTCAATTGTGCGGTTGTTTTTTTCGGCTTGCCTACAAACGCTTTCAGCTACTGCCAGTGAGGTCCGCCGCGGTGGATGCGTTAGCGTCTTTGTTCCCCGACAAAAACGCCTGTGCGAAGCACAAACTTTGAAAACCTTCTAAACTATTCTCACAGCTTGTCCCGCTTTGCGGGAACCATAGGGAGTAAACCCATATTGGCTGTGAACCGCTGTTGTAGCCAGTTGGTTTTATTTAATTAATTTTGAAATCTCGGCTTTTAAAATTGGTAAATGTCTAACAATTGTACCCCAAACTATTTCATCGTCAATTTTATCGTAACCATGAATTACTCTGTTTCGCATGCCAATAATTTGTCCCTTGCCAGAAATTTCAAGGCTTGAATCAATCTTTTGAATACAACTTAATGCTTCACCAATAATCTCAAACTCGCGTTCAACTGCTCTTCGAAGCATTTTATTTGACTTGTAAATATTGAAATCTCTCTTCTCACCAAGATACTTTTCAATTGAATCTATGGAAACATTTATATCAAATAAATACTTTTGAATCCCGCTATTCATAAATCAAAGTCTTTGTCTGATTTAACGAATTAATAAAAAAAGGATTTGACAGGGATTTATCAGTTATTAAATCAACAGGCCGTTTAAACAGTTCCTCAAATTTATCCGCAAGACTAAAATATGAATCTGCGTAATCACCATAATCCATTGAATTAAAAGCAATCAATAAGTCTATGTCACTTTGGTCATTAAATTTATCTGTGCATACAGAACCAAAAGCAAACAATGACTTAACATTGTACATCAGGCATAATGCTTTTATCTTGTCTTTATTATCTTCAATTATCCTTTGCATATCAATATTTTGAACAAAATTAAGGTTTTAAATAATCATGTGCAAGTGTATCTCCGGCCAATTGGCTACAAGGTTTTCGTCTACAACCAGTGCTGGATTACAAGAGTGTCTTTGTCCTCCGAAAAAAACGCCTGTGAGAAGCACAAACTTCCAAAACTTCTGAAACCTAAATGTATTATAGCCTATGTTGGCTGCTGTTAATTTTCTATATTTTTGTTATCAATTTTACATTAAATGAATCTGCAATTATCTGTCCATATTCAATAGCATACTTCTGATCAACACTAAATAACCTGTCATAATGATGTCCATGAACTAAATATACATCAAAAACAGTCGACTTTAATTTTAAAGGTGTTAATCCTGCCCAAAATGGAGCATATGTCAATATCCTTTTTCCTATCATGATATTATCAATCGTTTTGGGTAAAAGTTTTTGTTTTGTCCATAATTTTAATCCAGCAAACTCAATAAAATTAAGAATTATCTTCTCATCTGGATAATATTTAAATCCATCTTTAAAAAGAAAGAATGCGTATCCAATTATTATTAATATTATTCCTCTCCAATTGAAAACAAATAGTCCAAGTTTGTTGAAAAATAAATAATCTTTAATAATTATATAAATCCCCAAAACCATTAATATTATTCCAATTGGTAAAAATATTATTAGAAAATATTGCTTCTTTTCAATCATAATAGATATTTTTTTTCAAATTGACTCTTTGTTTTTTTAATAACAGTCAAACTAGCTTATACTCATGACGCCGTAACGCGTATCTTTACATTTATAAGTAAATTCTCACAATCCCAACAAGGTTTATTTTTTTATCAATAATATTATTTTAATTACTCACAGTTAAATTTAGTACATTTTTTGTTTCACAACAATATTTTCTTTTATAACCATTAATGCATCAAACCACAGAAAAGTAACCTTCATTTTAAAAATGTTTTAAGCTGGTATTAAAAAGGAAGGTAAATAAAGGGTTTTTGAATGTTGTTGTTTAAAAGTCCTTTGCGATACTTTTTGAATCCGCCTCGACAGACTACAGCCTATACAACCTGTTTATTTACAACAAACTTAATTTATTAATAATTGTTTGAATACAATCTATAATCCATATTTCAAAACTTTAATTATATTTATTGCACGATGTAAAATATTTCTTTCTTAAAAAATAGGCTTCCTGATTGAAATGAAGATAGTAATTTATCCGCTAATATTATTTTTTCTATATATAAGTACTGAGTGTTTTCCACAGGCTACAAAATTTATTTCAAAAATCAATGGAATTGTACTGGACTCTGAAACCAATGAGCCGCTGTCATTCGCCAGTGTATATTGGAATGACAAAAGCAATAACGGAACGCTTACCGATGATGATGGCAATTTTATACTAAAAACTAAAGATACAACCAACAGTATTATCATATCATGTGTGGGTTATAAAAAAAACAAAATGTACATCAATGTTGGGAAATCGCAGGATATAACAATCAAACTGGTGCCGGACATTAAAGCGCTTAATGAAATAATTGTTAAACCACAAAAAGTCAGGTACAGGAATAAAGACAATCCGGCAGTAAAATTAATTCAACAGGTAATTGATAATAAACCTGTGAACCGTAAAGAGGGACTCGACTTTTATTCCTTCGAAAAATATGAAAAACTACAATTTTCGTTGAGTGATTTTACTGAAAAATTTCAACAAAGCAATATTTTAAAACAATTTCAATTTTTATTTGCAAATACCGATACCACTGCTTTGCCAGGGAAAAAAATATTACCATTTTTTTTAAAAGAGACCTTGTCGGATGTTTTTTACCAAAAGTCGCCGGAAAGAAATGAAAATATTATCAAAGCCGACAAGATGGTCAGGTTTGATGAATATGTCAACAGTCGTTCCATAAGTTCAGCATTGAGGTTTCTCGATCAGGATATAAATATTTACGATAACAATATCACTCTTCTGACAAATCAGTTTTTAAGCCCTATTGCGAATGTGGGACCCACATTTTATAAATATTTTATTGTAGATACGGTCATTATTGAGGCAAGTAAATGCATCAGGCTTGTTTTTTTCCCGCGCAATAAAGAAAGTTGTCTTTTTCTTGGGCATATTTATATTATGCTCGACAGCAGCTATGCTGTTAAAAAAATTGAAATGACGGTCGACAGGAACATTAACCTGAACTGGATAAAAGATTTATCCATTGTGCAGGAATTTGACAAAATAAATGATCACAACTGGATGCTCTCTACCGATGAAACATCTGTTGACTTTGGTTTGGCACAGGATAAATTAGGAGTTTTCGGACAAAGAAGTGCATCCTATAAAAATTATATTTTCGATATCGCTGAAGCTGACAGCATTCATGAAACTTTAATAAAAAATATTAATAAGGATTACGAGAATATGAGCGAAGAATATTGGAAAAATCACAGGCATGAACCATTATCGCTCCATGAGAAAAGAATTTACACCATAATGGATAGCATCAAACATATCCGAGATTTCAGAATAGCTATGGATGCAGCCGTTTTATTATCTTCAGGTTTTATAGGTTCACGGAACTATGTTGAATTCGGCCCCGCCAATACTTTTTACAGTTATAATCCTATTGAAGGCTCAAGAGTCAGGTTTGGCGGACGAACAACCCGCCGGTTCAGTAAAAAAATAAATTTCGATACTTACGCAGCTTATGGCGTGAATGATAATAAATACAAATATTTTTTTGGTACCTCTTATTCTTTTACTTCACAAAGCATATTTGACTTCCCTGTAAAATCGTTAAAAATAAGCTATCAGAACAATATCAAAATTTTAGGCCAGGATTTACAATTTGCACAGGATAATAATGTTTTATTTTCCTTTAAAAGGGGAACTAACGATAAAATGTATTACAACAGAACATTAAAAATTGAACAACTAAATGAATTTCAAAACCATTTTTCTTATTTATTAGGGTACGAATACACTCATCAGATACCAACCGGTAACCTGTTTTTTGATCCTACCAAATATTTTCTTTCTTCAAGTAACAAGCCTTATTTGAATATATCGCAAGTGAACCTGAATTTACGATATGCACCAAATGAAAGGTTTTTCCAGGGCAAAATTTATCGGGTTCCTATAGTAAATCAATATCCGGTGTTTCAGGTTCAGTATTCCATTGGTTCGAAAATCATTGGCAATGAATATAATTATAATAAAATAATATTAAATATCAGTAAAAGATTTTACCTGTCATTGGTTGGTTTTACTGATTTAACGATTGAATCCGGAAAAATTTTTGGAAAAGTATCTTATCCTTTATTGGATATTCACCCGGCAAATCAAACTTATTCTTATCAGTCATTATCGTATAACCTGATGAATTTTCTCGAATTCGTAAGCGATAAGTACGTCGCACTTTATGCAGAACATAGTTTCAACGGCTTTATCCTAAACAATTTTCCCATTATAAAAAAATTTAAATTCAGGGAATACTTAACCTGTAAAATTTTGTACGGAGGCTTAAGTAAATCAAATGATCCTGGTTTAAATTCAGACTTATTTAAATTTCCTGTTGATTTACAGGGCAATCCTATTACTTACACATTTGGCAATAAGCCCTACATCGAAGCAGGTGTAGGTGTTTCAAACATTTTTAAATTATTCCGTCTTGATCTGGTAAAAAGATTTACTTATCTGGATCATCCCAATATTTCAACAATTGGTTTAAGAATAAGTACGAAAATTGATTTCTGATTTTTTAAAAATAATACATATCTGTATAACTATTACCTTCCCTGCCTGTACTTCTGTTTCGGCAGGCAGGGGTGAGCTCGCAAGTCGGTTCAGGTAGATAGACTGTAGGCTATTAGCCTATAGAAAATGTTCTTAACTCGAATTTCTGTTCTATTATTAATAAAAATTGGGGCAATAATAGATTTGAATTTTTCCTATTCCCTGAAAGTCTATAGTCTAAACAACCTGAATAATTAGGAATCTGAATGATTAAACTATTATTTTTTAATATGAATACCGCATTCCTTGTTTTCGGATTGCTCCCACCACCAGCGACCTGCTCTCTCGTCCTCACCAGGTTGAATAGCACGAGTACAAGGTTGGCATCCTATACTGGTAAAACCTTTATCGTGAAGCGGGCTGTATGGAATATTATTTTCATGAATAAAATCCCAAACCTGTTTTTCAGTCAAGTTAATTAACGGGTTTAATTTTATTAATCCGTGATTATCATCCCATTCGACCAATTTTGAATAAAACCGTGAAACAGACTGATCTTTTCTAAGTCCGGTAATCCATACTTTCAGGCCTGTTAAAGCTCTCTTCAAAGGTTCAATTTTTCTTACATGACAACATTCTTTTCGATTCCCGATACTATCATAAAATAAATTTATTCCTTTTTTACCAACCATTTCCTGTACTTTATTATTGTCGGGGAAAAAAATATCAATATTTATTTTATATTTCTTGTTTGTCTTGTCTATTAAATCATAAGTTTCAGGAAACAAACGCCCGGTATCGAGGGTAAAAATTCGAACCGATTTATCAATATTGCAAATCATGTGAGTCAATACCTGATCTTCGGCTCCCAAACTAGTTGACAATGCCAGATTATTCTTATATTCCTTTATAAAATAATTCAATATATCGGTTGAATCACTTTTTTCGAACCTTAAATTCAATTTCTCTATCAATGATGTTTCCATTTAATCAGTTTGATTCAAAAATAGAATATTTTCAGATTAATGTTTTAAAATTTTAGTTTATCGGCTTTAATGCATTATAAAAAAATTAATAATAAATAAAAACACTCTATTCCATTTATTGTTAAAATTGCATAATAATTTTAAAAGTAATGGCCAGAATAAGAAAAAAAGAAAATTTAAAAACCCTATCTCCGGTAGTTGAAAAATTATCAGACCCAAAGTCATATATACAAGTTTATCACCGGCCACAATTTAATGAAGAAATGCTGTCGGTTGAAGCTATTAAAGAAATAATGGAAACAATCAAGGAAATACTGTTTCCTGGTTATTTTGGTAATACTGCTGTAAGAACCGACACCATTAATTTTCATACCGGAGTGAATATTGATAGATTATATAAAATGCTCGAAACCCAATTGAAACGAGGTTATTGCTTTTCCTGTATTCAGGATAATCGAGAAGATTGCGAAAAATGCCATTACGATGTTGAAAGCGTTGCCATGAATTTTATACAAATGCTGCCCGATATTCGCGAAAAACTGGCAAAAGATGTTCATGCGATGTTTTTATATGATCCGGCAGCCAAAGGTTTTAGTGAAATTATTTTTGCTTACCCGGCCATTAAGGCGCTCACAAATTATCGTGTAGCACATGAGTTATTAAAACTTGGTGTGCCAATTATACCCAGAATTATTTCCGAGATGGCGCATTCCGAAACGGGAATTGACATCCATCCCGGAGCAGAAATAGGTGAAAATTTTGTAATCGATCATGGAACAGGTGTTGTTATTGGGGAAACCACCATCATAGGCAACAATGTACGGATTTACCAGGGTGTAACTTTAGGCGCCCGAAGTTTTAAGCTCGATTCCAATGGTAATCCTGTAAAAGGAATTCCTCGTCATCCGATCGTTGAGGATAATGTAATCATTTACTCGGGAGCAACAATTTTAGGAAGAGTTACAATTGGCCGAAATTCTGTGATTGGTGGTAATGTCTGGCTCACGCAGGATTTACCTGCAAATTCAAGAGTTGTACAGGGAAGGCCAAGGGAAATGATGTTCGAAACCGGAGGAGGAATTTAAATTGAAATTGATATACAAAGAAGCTATAAAAAAATTATGAATTTTATTAAATTTGATTTTTAGTAGTTATTCAGGTTTTTTAGACTATAGTCTAATATTGATTTAGAAAAATTCAAATTTATTAATGAACCAATTTTTAATAATCCCCAAACAAAAATAAAACTTAAAAACTTTTTATATAGCCTAATAGACTACAGTCTATCTGCCTGAACTGTAATAATCTTTTAAGGCATTTTTCACTTAATAAAATCCTTTGCTTTCTCCAAATCTTCTTTATTTCCCACATCGAGCCAGAAGGAATCATTAAACATTTGAATTTTCAAACTATGTTCTTTAGCTAATCTCAAATACAGGTTTGTTAAAGAAAATGCAGCGGTTTCGGTAATTAATTCGAAAATTTCAGGATTAATTACCTGGATACAGCTAAATGCAACTGGTTTATATAATTTTTCATTTTCTCTCGAAATAATCGATTCACCTGTATTTGTATTTTTCCATCCACAAATTTCATTTTTTTCATTTACCAGGAAGTAACGAAAGGAGTCTCTTTCCATGCAAGCTAAAGTCGCCAAACTTTTATTCTGAAGGTGCTGCCTGTAAAGTTTTTCAAGATCGATATCAGAAAGAATATCTACATTATGGACCAGGAAAGGTTCACCATCCTTAAAAAAATTAGTAACTTTCTTTAAACCACCGCCGGTGTCAAGCAATTGGCCTGTTTCATCGGAAATGGTAATGGTTAATCCGGGATAATTTATGCTTTTTAAAAATTCAATTATCAACCCGGAAAAATGGTGGACGTTTATAATAATATCATTAAATCCAAAATTATTCAGGCGTTTTATAACCATGTCAATCAGGGTTTTGCCTTTGATTTCGACAAGTGCCTTTGGTTTATTCAGTGTGAAGGGCAATAGCCTGGTTCCCAGACCTGCCGCAAATATCATGGCTTTCATTAAAATATTTTATTTCATCATTTCAATTTCCCTGTGCCTTACCTTAACATCTATTTCAGGATATTTATTTCCAAAATGCGAGGCCAATTTTTCTGCAGAATAAACTGAACGATGTTTTCCACCCGTACAACCAAAATTAACCATGAGATGGGTATAACCTTTTTCTTTATATGTTTCAACACTTTTATCGACCAATGAATAAATATCTTTCAAAAAGGCATCAACCCTGCTATCGCTTTCTAAAAAGTCTATAACCTGTTTATCAAGTCCGGTCAGATTTTGATATTGTTCATATTGGCCCGGATTATTAAGAAGCCTGCAATCGAAAATAAAACCTCCTCCATGAGATGTTTCATCCACAGGAATTTCATGCCTGTAGGAAAAACTATTTATACTTACCGTTATCTTTAAAAAACTTTCTGCCAGGTGTCGGATATGTTCAGAAACAAAAAGACTATCCCAAACTTTTTCAAGTTCAGGAAGGATGCATGGCAATTTGATATTGGCACGAAGCCACCTGAGATGGTTAAGTGCATTTGGTATGCTCTGAAGGAAAAGTTGTTTTTTTTCATACAAACCACGGAACCCATATGCTCCCATTGCTTGCATAAGCCTTATATAAACAAACCCGTAATAATATTTTAGAAAAGAATTTCTATCGAATTTCAAATGTATTGATAGTATTTCCAGATAATATTCCAGCAATAACTGCCTGGTATCGGCAGATAATGAAGTTTTTGCTTCAAAAAGTACAGAAGCTATATCGTATTGCAAAGCTCCGCGCCGTCCTCCCTGATAATCGATAAAATAAGGTTCGCCTTCAATTAACATCACATTTCTTGATTGAAAATCGCGATAAAGAAAGTAATTGCTATCCGCCTGTAACAGGAAATCGGAAAATACATGAAAATCATTTTCGAGAAGCTGTTCATCGAAAGAAACCTGGGCTAATTTCAAAAAATAATATTTGAAATAATTTAAATCCCACATCATCGATTGTTTATCAAAAGCCGGTTTCGGATAACAAACCGAATAATCGAGACTTTTACCAGCCTTAACCTGGAAAAGAGGTAAATGATTTATTACTTTTTTATAAACATCTATTGGTCCTGAAGAGTTTTTGTTGTTTTCCTTATATGAAGCAAGAAAAGTAAGCAATGATGTTGAACCCAAATCCTGTAACATATAGATATTGTTATCAATTTCTTCTGCAAAAATTTCAGGAACATTTAGGCCTGATTTTAAAAAATGTTTTGTAAAACTTATAAATGCTGTGTTTTCTTTAATATTATCATTGTAAACTGCAACAAAAGATTTATTCCTAATTCTTAACCGGTAATAATGTCTCGATGAACCTGATTCCGGTAAAGGCTCTATAATTTCCAGATCCATGCCCTGATATTTTTTAAAAAATCTTTTCAGAATTTCAATCTCAGTGTTCATATCATTTATTTAAGTCTTCATATACAAAAATATACAAACAATCAATATTACAGATCAAAGCTCAGTGAATGTAATTGATATTCTTTCAAAATTTTATATTTTTATAGAGAAATTATTTGTAATATTAACTTCTTTAAATTGATCTTCTAAAAATTTATGTCTATGAGACTTGAATTTTTTGGCATCGACCAATTGAACTTTGTTGAGTTTAACATTACAGGAGATGATATCAATTGCTATCGTTTAAATGATGAATCAAGGTACTTAAGCAGTGAAATATTTAATCTTTTTGTTCATTGCTTCGAAAAAAGTAATGATTTGTATGAATACTTTGAACCAACAAAATACAATATCCGCAAGATTATTGTATTACGAAATGAAATGGTTGCAAATCTCGAAAAGCTTAACGAAATTAAAAGCAGCGACAATTTCATAAGTTTTGTCGACGAAATATTCCTTGGTAAAACATTTCTTGTTGAACTTGAAAAAACAGATGCCGCCTTCGTTGAACACTGGGAATTATATATTTCACAAATAAAAGAAATTAACCGTGAAATGATTCGTATTATTGACCGATGTGTGGAAGAAGGCCGTATTCTCTGGGTGATCGGTTACTAAGTTATTCGCCGGTTTTATATCTTTTATAAAAATCAATTAGCTTGCGGTATTTTATTCAATTAAGTTTTAAAGGCACCCATTATCATGGCTGGCAAAAACAAAAAAATGCGAACAGCGTTCAGGCTGAACTGGAAAAAGCCCTTTCCACCCTTCTTGGAAGTTTTATAGAAACAATAGGATGCGGCCGAACTGATGCAGGGGTACATGCCCGCATATATTTTGCCCACTTCGATTCTCCTTCGTCAATCAAAAACCCGGACAAATTTAGTTACCAGCTCAACAGGATTCTTCCTTTCGATATTTCCGTGTACTGGATAAAAGAAGTAATATCAAGTGCCCATGCCAGGTTCGACGCAATTTCACGCACTTATGAATATCATATTATTTTTGAAAAAAATCCATTTGAAGAAGAAACCAGTTTGCTGCTTCATAAAAAACCAGATATTTCAATTTTATCGGAGACCTGCAGAATATTATTTGAATATACTGATTATACAAGCTTCAGTAAACTACACAGCGATAATAAAACCAATATATGTAAAATTTTTGAAGCCAGTTGGTATGAAATTGAAAATAAATTTATTTTAAGAATTAAAGCCGATCGATTTCTTCGAAATATGGTCCGGTCAATTGTAGGTTCCATGCTCGATGTCGGAAATAACAAACTTTCAATTAATGGTTTTAGAGAAATAATTGAAGCTCGCGATCGTTCCAAAGCCCGGACTTCTGCTCCTGCTCACGGGCTTTATCTTGTAGATGTTGAATATCCATCCAATATTTTACAAAATCTCAATCTATAGTTAAAGGATTATATTTCAATGTCGTTTAATTAAGCTCGTAATGACAACTTCATTTTGGTTTTTCACTTAATTAAACGACATTGGATTATATTTTGAAAAAATATTTTGTATAAATAAATCATTCCCTTATTTTGAATTAACATTAAAATAATTTCTAAGGAATCATGTATTTATTTAAATTTTATAAAATTGTTGAAACTTTTAAATTAAGGTTTCGTTTTTATAATCAAACTTAGTTCGAAATAAAAAGCTCATTTATTTAATTGGTCATTTAAAAAATCATTTTTGTAATTTAAACGCCCCAAAAATAAAATCTGATCTATATGAAATTTACCATTGCAAGAAAATTAAGTATTGGATTTGGAATAGTTGTATTCATTATCATTATTAATGCAATATTGACTTTTTACATATCACACAGGAATAAAAAACTCAATGAAGAAATCTCTAATGTTTTTATTCCATCTGCAAGTCTTCTTAATGATTTGGTTTATCAAATCTCCAATTCTAAAATGCTTATTAAGAATTGGGTTTATATCGACAAAGTGGCCGATACACCGGAAAAACTTAAGCTTATTGCTCTGCATGAAAAAGAATTTCCTGAATTGAATAGTCAAATTATTGAAATTTCAAAATCATGGTCATCATATCTTTCAACCAGGGAGGAACAAGATTATAATAATATTTCAAAGTTTATAACCGACACTTTGTTTATCCGGCATAAAGAAATAATGGGCAAGTTGTCAAACCTTGCAAGTTATGACGATCCGTTAATTATGTTTGAAATAAATCCAATGGTTGAAGAAAATGGCTTATTAATGATTCAGACTGAAAATACAATAAATGAAATTAAAAAATTACAAAACTCACTTAATAATAAGGTAACTGCATTAAGAAAAGAAATGGTGCTTTCTTTTAAGAGCTTTCAAACTTTTACAATAATCGCAGGAATTATTGTAATTATAATTACATTGATCGTTTCATTTTTAATTACCCGGTCCATCGTGAACCCTCTGAGAAAAGGAGTATCCTTTGCAAAAACTATTGAGGTTGGAGATTTAACCGCCAACGTTGACATAAAACAGAACGATGAATTTGGAGACCTCGCAAATGCTCTCAGAAGAATGCAGAGAAAGCTTGCAGAAGTTTTAGGTTCATTTATTAACGGAGCCGATAATATATCAGAAGCAAGCATTCAGATGAATGAAAACTCCAAAAACCTTTCCATGAATTCAGCAAACCAGGCAGCCTCTGCGCAAGAAATTTCAGCATCTATAGAAGAAATGGCCTCAAGCATTCAGCAAAATGCAGACAATTCGATGCAAACCGAAAAAATCTCTATTCATGCCGCAAATGAAATAAAAAGAGTTAACGAGTTGGCTCAAAATTCTGCAATTTCTATGAAAAAAATTGCAGAAAGAATTTCAATTATCGGTGATATTGCTTTTCAAACAAATATTCTCGCGTTAAATGCGGCAGTTGAAGCAGCCAGGGCCGGTGAGCATGGTAAAGGATTTGCAGTAGTTGCAGCCGAAGTTCGAAAATTGGCCGAACGAAGCAAACTTGCAGCAGTTGAAATAAGTGAATTAACCCGTAAAAGCCAGCACGATTCTGAGGAATCGGGCAAACAGCTCGAAGCAGTTGTACCCGAAATTCAGCGTACAGCCAAATTGGTCCAGGAAATTACAGCTTCAAGCCTCGAACAAAACTCAAGTATCGAACAAATCAATAATTCTATTCAGGAACTTAACACTGCAACCCAGGAAAGTGCTTCGTCTTCAGATAAAATGGCCCATAATTCTGATGCTTTGGCAAATCTGGCTTCCGAGTTAAAACAAATTGCTGAATATTTTAAAGTATAATTTTGAATATTGATTATTTAAGATATCAATATTATTACATTCGGTGAGCCCAGCAAGCCCGATTCAGGTTGTTTAGCTTATAGGCTGTCAGGAATTTAGAATATAACCTTAATGTGGCAATCAAATATTTATTAAATAAGGAAAAGCAAAATATTTTTAAACCTTTTTTAAGCATATTTTATAAATAATTATTAATTTTTTTTCAACTGCATATTCAAATTCGCCGGGCTTTGCATAATCTCGAATAATTCTTCATTCAGTCTAATAGCCTAAAGTCTACCTACCTTAAATGTTATTTTTTCATTCTTATTTAAAACTGTCAATTTATTTTTTAACATTTCCCGTTTCTTCTGAAAAACCACAAGTTATTAAGTTACTAACAACAGACGGTTCATATTTTAAGATGTAAGTCTTTGATATTTTGATATAAATATCATTATTTTGGGACGGATTGAGAAAGAAATATTTATGAATCAGAATAAAGAATCATTTTTTGATAATAATAATAATTCTGATGTTGTAAATCGATATCATGAAATGGTCTTAAGCGGGAAAAAAAGTTTCTTTGATGTTCATGAATTTGAACAGCTAATTGAATATTTCCTTCAAAAGGACGATTTGGCAAATGCGTTTAAAATTACCAACCTTGCCATCCGGCAACATCCTGATTCAACAATCTTAATAATTAGAAAAGCACAGGTATTGATCGATAAAGGTAATTTTCAGGAAGCCCTTAATGTCCTCAATTCTCTTGAAGAATATGACACTTCAAATAACGATCTTTTTCTTTTAAAAGGAATTGCTTTTAATTTCACCGGTCAAATTGAAGAAGCTAAAAACTGCTTTATCAGGGCACTCAATACAAATTGCGAAAATCGTACAGATACACTGTTTAGTATTGCAGTTAATTATGAAAATGTTAATGATTTAAATACTGCGATTAATTATCTTTTAGAAGCGTATAAAGAAGAAAAAAATAACCTGTTAATACTATTAGAACTTGGATATTGTTTCAATCGTTTAGATAATTCTGTTAATGCTATAAAATATTACAATGAATATCTTGACATTAATCCTTTTTCTGATTTAGTCTGGTTTAATCTTGGCGTTATTTATTCCAATAATTATAATTTCATCAAAGCTATTGAAGCTTACGATTATACCCTTACACTTAACAGTGAATATGCCCTTGCCTATTATAATAAAGGTAACGCATTAGCGAACTCCGGAAAATATGAAGAAGCAATAATTGAATACAAAGAATATCTTGCCTTTGAAGACAATCATACTGAAACTCTTTGTTTTATTGGTGAATGTTATGAACGTTTGAACAAGATCGACCTGGCATTTGAATATTATCATAAGTCCTTATCGATAAATCCGGAATATCCCGACGCCATTTACGGGATAGCTATTCTTTACAGTATGAGTGAGAATTATCCCGAAAGTATAAACTTAATAAATAAAGCTATTACAATAAATCCAAATTGTTCTGATTATTGGTACTCATTAGGTAATATTTATTTAAAATTAAATATTACTGAAAAAGCTGTTGAAGCATTTCGTCTTTCGACTGAAATTGATCCCTATGATTATGAATCGTGGCTTAATCTTTCAGATTTATTTTTCAAAAAAAATCTTTTGACAAAGGCCATAAAAACCCTCGAAGATGCACATATATTTAATCCCGATATCGCTTTGGTTAATTACAGGCTTGCGGCATATAACTTACTTAAAAATAATATTACAGAAGGTGTTATGTACTTTAAAAATGGAATAAAAATTAACTTTGAAGAATATAAAGAATTATTAAAATATTTTCCCGGGGCTATTGAAATAAATGAAATAAATGATCTGATAAATTCCTTTAAGTCAATCAAACAATGATCCATATTCTTTCTAATATTCCCGATCGTCCTCCTAAAATCCGAAACAATGGATTAACAATGGTTATGGATAAGGGCCTTAGCGTGAGGGAAACAGAAAATTTTGTATCAGCTTGTTCAGATTATGTCGATCTGGTGAAATTTGGTTTTGGCACAGCACTCCTAACAAATGGGTTAACCGATAAAATTCAGATTTACAGAAATGCCAATATCCGTCCATATTTTGGTGGCACTTTGTTTGAAGTTTTTCTGGTAAGGGGACTCTATGATGAATTCAAAAAATTTATTGAAAAATTTAAACTCGACCTGGTTGAAATATCTGATGGTACAATTGCTTTAGCTCATGAGGAAAAATTGAATTATATTGCTGAACTTTCAAAAGAAATTACTGTTATTTCGGAAGTCGGGTCAAAACAAGCCGGAGTTATCATTTCTCATGAAAAATGGGTTGCCATGATGAAAAACGAATTGCAATCCGGTTCCTGGAAAGTTATTGCAGAAGCAAGAGAAAGCGGAAATATTGGTATTTATAATCCCGACGGGACTGCCAACACAGAACTTATCAAAGATATAATCGAACATGTCAGTATAGAAAATATAATTTGGGAAGCACCTAACAAACCTCAGCAGGTATGGTTTATAAAATTATTAGGTAATAATGTAAACCTTGGCAATATTGCCCCTTCAGAAGTTATTCCCCTCGAAACACTTCGTCTTGGACTTCGTGGAGATACTTTTTTTCAATTTCTTCCTGAAGAATTAATAAAAAAATTTAATTTTAAATAAGCTCTCCAAACCACTCAGAGAATTTAGTCTTGACAATATATTTAATATCATGAAAGTTTATGGTTTAATTGGTTTCCCTTTAGGACATTCATTTTCCGCAGGTTATTTCGCGAAAAAGTTTGAGAAAGAAGGAATAAAAGATTGCATTTATAAAAATTTCCCGATTGATAATATAAATAAATTGACCAATATTCTGATGGAGAATTCTGAAATTTCAGGACTTAATGTTACAATTCCTTATAAGGAACAGGTAATACAGTTTCTCGATGATATTGATTCAGAAGCCATAGAAATTGGAGCAGTGAATACCTTGAAAATTTCAAAAAATAAGGATGGATATAAATTAAAGGGATTTAATACTGATGTTTATGGATTTGAAAATTCATTAATACCATATTTAAAAAATTATCATAAAAAGGCTTTGATTTTAGGAACTGGAGGAGCTTCGAAAGCAATTAAATTTATTCTTAAAAAATTAAATATAAACTTCATTTCTGCTTCAATAGAAGAATTAAAAGAAAATGAAATTAGATATGAAAAAATTGACAAAAAAATTATAGAAGAACGCTTGCTCATTATTAATGCAACGCCTCTTGGCACCTTCCCGAAAACAGAAACCTATCCACCTATTCCCTATGAATACATTACTTCAAGTCATTTTTTATTCGATCTGGTCTATAATCCGGAAGAAACAACTTTTATGAAAAAAGGAAAAAATCAAGGCGCAGATACAATAGGTGGCCTGCAAATGCTGCACCTGCAAGCAGAGAAATCATGGAAAATCTGGAACGGTTGACTTAATGAAGGTATCTCTCAAGCCAATTGAGTGAATCAATTTTTTAATATTTCTTTTTTGCAGCTATTAATGTATTTTTAAGTAAAGAAACGATGGTCATTGGTCCTACACCACCGGGAACGGGTGTAATATAGGAACATTTTGGAGCAACCTCATCGAATTTCACATCGCCAATAAGTTTATAACCTGATTTTGCTAAATTTGATTCCACACGGGTAGTACCGACATCAATAACAACAGCACCTTCTTTAATCATGTTGCCTTTTATAAAATGAGGATGTCCTATCGCGGAAATTACAATATCAGCCTGTAAAGTAAATTGTTTAATATTTTTTGTGTGGCTGTGGCAGAGTGTTACCGTACAATCCCCCGGGTACCTTTTTTGGGATAGCAAAACACTTAACGGACGGCCAACGATATTGCTTCGGCCAATGATTACACAATTTTTACCCGAAGTTTCAATTTTATATCTTTTTAGTAGTTCCATAATTCCAAAAGGAGTTGCTGAAACATATGCAGAAATACCAAGGATAGTCCTACCTATATTAACAGGATGAAATCCATCCACGTCTTTTTCAGGGTCTATTGCTTCAATCATTTTTTGTTCTGATATATGAGAAGGAAGCGGCAGTTGGACAATAAAACCATCGATTTCCGGATTTTTATTTAATGCAACAATCTTGTTTAATAAATCAACTTCAGTAACATTATTTTCAAAACGGATGAGGGTGGATACAAATCCAACCTTTTCACAGGCCTTAACCTTATTGGCAACATAAGTTTCGCTGCCTCCGTCATGACCTACCAAAATGGCTGCAAGATGAGGAATCTTTCTTCCGGCAGCGGCAATTTGAAGAACTTCATCAGATATTTCTGATATAATTTCATCAGCTATTTTTTTCCCATCAATCAGCTGCATATTAGTAGGTTTTAGGTTTTAGGTTTTAGGTTTTAGGTTTTAGGTTTTAGGTTTTAGGTTTTAGGTTTTAGGTTTTGTCTAATATGAATTGTAATCATCACATTGGCAAATTGGCACATCAGCAATTTTGTTTATTGTTTCATGCCTTTCATTGCATTCATCATGTTACTTAGATTTTTCCCACCTGAGAATTGTTTCATCATTTTTCGGGTATCATCGAATTGCTTCAATAATTTATTTACCTCCTGTATATTTGTTCCACTTCCCAAAGCAATACGTTTTCTCCTGTTTCCATTCATTATTTCTGGATTATGGCGTTCTTCAGGTGTCATTGAAAAAATTATTGCCTCAATCCCTTTAAAAGCATTGTCGTCGATATCGAGGTTTTTAATTGCTTTGCCAACTCCGGGAATCATGCCAGCCAAATCTTTTATGTTTCCCATTTTCTTAATTTGCTGAATTTGGGCTATAAAATCATTAAAATCGAATTGGTTTTTGGCAATTTTTTTCTGAAGTTTTCTTGCTTCTTCGACATTAAGTTGCTCCTGGGCTTTTTCAACAAGAGTAACAATATCCCCCATTCCTAAAATACGATCTGCCATTCGTTCAGGATAAAAGACATCAATGGCTTCCATTTTTTCACCGGAACTGACAAACTTAATAGGTTTGTTTACTTCTGCTTTTATTGATAATGCAGCCCCGCCACGTGTATCGCCATCGAGTTTCGTTAAAACAACACCATCGAAATCGAGCCTGTTATTAAATGCTTTGGCTGTATTCACAGCATCCTGACCGGTCATGGCATCCACCACAAATAATATTTCCTGAGGATCGACTGCCTGTTTTATGGAAGCAATTTCATTCATCATTTCCAGATCAATCGCCAGACGTCCGGCTGTGTCAATTATAACGATGTTGAATCCATTTTGCTTTGCATATTTTACGGATTCTTTTGCAATTTTAACAGGTTCCGGATTATTTTCTTCAGAATAAACGGGGACATCAATCTGAGAACCCAGAATTTTTAATTGTTCTATGGCAGCAGGCCGGTAAACATCGCATGCTACCAGCAATGGATTTCGGCCTTTTTTGTTTTTCAGGAAATGGGCAAGTTTCCCTGAAAAAGTTGTTTTTCCAGATCCCTGCAAGCCTGAAATTAAAACGACAGAGGGTGTTTGCCTTATGTTGATCTCTTCCGATTGCCCACCCATCAGATCAATTAGCTCATCGTGAACAATTTTCACCAGCATCTGCCCTGGCTTTATTGAAGAAAGCACATTCTGACCCAGCGCTTTTTGTTTAACGGTATCTGTAAACGATTTGGCAATTTTGTAGTTTACATCTGCATCGAGCAATGCCTTTCTTACATCTTTCAGGGTTTCGGCAACATTAATTTCAGTGATCCTGCCTTCTCCTTTTATCAGTTTAAATGACCGTTCTAACCGTTCCGATAAATTTTCAAACATATATTATTTCACAATTACTTAAAGCCAGTATATGATTTTATAAATATTCAAGCAAAAATACAATTTTTAAAACGACAATAAGTTTTATAAATTAACCGAAAACATCAATTCTACATTCTTTCGGGCATTTCTATACCTAAAAGTTCCATACCGGTTTTTAATATTTCGGCAATTTTTTTTGAAGTAAGAATTCGTAAATTTCTTTCTTCTTCTTTCTCAGCTTTTAGTATAGAAAAATCGTGATAAAATTGATTATATTCCTTTGCCAGGTCATAAACATAGTTGGCTATCAAAGCCGGACTTAAATTTTCAGCCGCCTCTTTCACCAATGCCGGAAAATCGTAAATTAATTTTATTAATTCTTTTTCTTTGGCACCAATCTTTTCAGAAGATATTTTCAATTTATTCATTTCAGTTCCTGCCTCCTCGGCTTTCTTTAATACTGAATGGATGCGCGCATAAGTATATTGAATGAAAGGACCTGTATTTCCATTAAAATCTATGGATTCCTTTGGATCAAATACCATATTTTTTTTCGGATCGACTTTCAGAATAAAATATTTCAAAGCCCCCAGGCCTATGATCCGGATAATTTTTTCTTTTTCCTCTTCAGTTAAATTTTCGAGTTTGCCCAGTTCATCTGACATCTGCTTTGCAATATGAAACATTTCTTCAATGAGGTCGTCTGCATCAACAATTGTGCCTTCACGGGATTTCATCTTGCCTTCCGGAAGCTCAACCATTCCGTAAGACAAATGATATATTTTGTCTGCCCATTCAAATCCAAGTTTCTTAAGAACAGCAGTCAATGCCTGGAAATGATAGTTTTGTTCGTTTCCGACAACATAAATTAATTGTTCTAAATTATACTCATTAAAACGTTGATGGGCTGTACCAACATCCTGTGTCATATAAACCGATGTGCCATCTGAACGAAGAAGCACCTTATGATCCAAACCATCGGCTGAAAGGTCCGCCCAAATAGAGCCATCATGTTTTTGAAATAAAACTTTTTTCTTTAACCCATTTAATACTAATTTCTTTCCTAATAAATATGTTTTTGATTCATAATAAATACGGTCAAAATTGACGCCTAACTTTCTGTATGTTTTATAAAAACCATTATATACCCATCGATTCATTAACTTCCAAATCCTTATTGTTTCTTTTTCGCCTGCCTCCCACTTAATGAGCATTTCCTGAGCCTCAAGTAAAATTGGAGCATTTTTCTCTGCATCTTCTTTACTTTGACCTTTATCAATAAGTTTTTTTACTTGGTTTTTATATTCTTCATCAAATTTCACATAATAATAACCAACAAAATGATCGCCTTTGCCATTACCTTTATCTTTTTCTTTTCTTGTTGTCATCGGAGTTTCACCAACACCAAATTTTCTCCAGGCCAGCATACTTTTGCAAATATGGATACCGCGGTCGTTTACCAGGTTCACTTTAATTACTTTATGTCCAATTGCTTTTAAAAGATTTGAAACTGAATAACCTAAAAGATTATTTCTGATATGACCTAAATGCAGCGGTTTATTTGTATTTGGCGATGAATACTCCACCATTATAGTTTTTCCGGATGATAATTCCTTGGTTATTCCAAAATTGTTAAATTCAAGAGAAAAGTTTAAAAAGTCTCCCCAATATGAATTGTTGATTTCTAAATTAAGAAAACCTTTAATAACCTGATAATTGTCAACTATTCCCAGATTTTCTTTAAGATAATTACCTATTTCATTTCCGGTTTCTTCAGGAGATTTGCGCGATATCTTTAATAAAGGAAATATTACTATTGTGAAATCGCCGGTAAAATCTTTTCGTGTTTTTTGAACTTGAATATACGTATTATCAATTTGCTGATTATATAATTTCTTTACAGACTCTTTTAAACCAACTTCAATTTTAAATTCTACAGGTTCCATCAGTAATTTTTTGAATAATTTCTGCTATTTTATCGAAGCAGCAAATATAATATATTCCTGAAATGTTCAATTAACAAAACGCTTTTAGCTGTAATCTGTCACCATTATATCACAAATATTCTAATTTTGAAAATAATTCAGAAACTTATTTAAGATTTTATCAAAAAGGGATATTTTTCTATTGTAAAAATTGCATTTATAATTGTTTAATAAAAATTTTCAGATGCGGAAAATTTATTGTATTGGTGAAACAGTTTATGATATTATATTTAAGAATGGCTCCCCAAAAGCTTCTAAAGCCGGAGGTTCTATGCTTAACAGTATTATTTCCCTGGGAA
>Ga0265323_10000367_pt1 | contig 25987 bp, 33 predicted proteins | sample 41225metaG_FD_193580 | JGI IMG/M metagenome (GOLD analysis project Ga0265323, IMG submission 193580) | Rhizosphere microbial communities from Carex aquatilis grown in University of Washington, Seatle, WA, United States - 4-12-25 metaG | ecosystem: Host-associated > Plants > Roots > Rhizosphere...
TTATGACAAAGATCAATCCATTATCAAAAATAGCAAAGCAGTTAGGCGCGATAGGCGGTAAGAACTCGGTTAAATCAAGGTTTAAGGGGAAAAGCAAGCAGGAAGTCAGTGCTATCATGAGCAAGGTCAGAATGTCTCCCAAATTGGAGAAAAAACTAGATAGGGCGATGGATAAAACGCTTGTAGGAATGAATAAAACCATTAAGGAATCTATGAAAAGAAATGCTAAGGCTAGGCACGATGCTTTTCATGAATAGATTTCTTTAGACTCTCTAAAGATCCTTTCATGGCCATATCTAATTTCTTTTCTAGTTCCGGAGAAAGCACCCATGGGGGTGTCTTTTTATTTGGTGAGGCCGGCGTATTGTTCTTTTGTAATTTCTTTTCCATATAATTTTATCGCTTCATTAGGGTTATTATATAATCTCGTTACTTCTTTATTAAACATATCAGTCAATTCTGCTTCAGAAGGATAATTTAATTTAGCAGCCATTTCATCTTTAGTAATAAATTTAGGATCTCCTCCAAGCGTAAAGTTATCTATAAAATACTGTTTTAAGCCAGGAAATCTCTTCGGTAATGTTTCTGATACATTCTTCCATGATCCAAGCATATTTTCAGCAATAATCTTTGTTGGTACAGACCTCCCACCCTCTTCTGGATTATTAATCATTCTATCTAACACTCCATGTAAGGCATCCATCGGATTTCTGGCCACAAACGCCGTATATGGTTGTTTCCCAGCATCAATCGCTTCTTGTATCTTGTCTCCCGATGTTGCACTTGATAAATTACTATCAAGAATATTGGCTGATATTGCTTTCAAATCAGTAAGATCTTTTAAACTAGCAATGGCTGATGATTTCCCACTTCCTGATGATCCTGCATAAAATCCTGCCAAGGGTTCCGGATTATTCTTATAATTATCTGTGGCCGCGCGCTTAGCTAAATAGCTTGATGGTTCTTGTACTGCGGCCGCATTGTCTCCAGTATATCCCACATCATAAGGTGAATCTTTCCTAAAATACTTTTTGAACTCATCCGGATTTACTACTTTGTCCCCATTTGGTTTTGCTTTATAATCTGCCAATATTTCATCTTCGTGTGCTAAAACCTGATCAAAAGCTTTGCTCTCAATTTGCTTATAGTGATATGGAATATCCTTTGCGCGTGTAAATTGGGTTGCATCAGTAATTTTTGCCTGTCCAAGTGGTTTTATACCACCCCGGCCATCTGTTGATGTTGTAGCCCCATTTGATGCCTGTGGGGTGCCTTCTGGTGTAGTTTTAGGGGTTGCGCCCTGCGTTAAATCCGGTGGTGGTGTTTTCCCCTGTTTTTCCATCATGGCTTTCACTTCAGCCATCACTTCCGGCTCATTTGTTTCAGCATATTTCAATAAGTAATTCCTTAATGGATTATCCACGCTCAAATTCATAATGGCATCAGCCACATAGTTTCCTCCAAGCGCGCCGGCAATCTTGCCGGGCAACGTGTTGCCAAGTGTTGCGCCTATTGCGGTCCCGACATATTTAGATAATCTGCCGCCTTTCACGGTCTGGCCATCAAGCTTCTGAAGCATGTTTATCGTATCTTCGTGATCTCCAATGTATTTGTTTAATGCCTTGACGTTTACGTCTTTTGTGCTGTCCTCTATTGTTTGACGCGCCGTTTTGCTTATAGTGTAGTCCACATTGCTTCTCCACTGTGGTCTCGTCTGGTCAAATATTCTAGACTGTTGAGCTTTTCCTATTTTAATATCCTGTAAATCTGTCTGTTTGAATGTTGCTTTATCGTATGCAACCTGTATAGCATCTGCCTTTTCTGATGCACTAAGTGTCTTATCTGCTTCAATAGATTTTACTTCGGCTTTAATTTCATCAGAAGCATAAGATTTTTGATATTGATTAAACTCATCATTAACCTGTTTTTGTAAATCCCCGGTAAGATTTTTAGCTTTATTGGTGCTATTATCCATTGCATCCAATACCTTTTGACGTAAATCATTAATATTCACTTCAGTTGGGTTGTCCTCTAAAACCTGTCTCATTACTTTATTTAATGGAGCTTCTGATGCAGTTACCTTATCAATCGCGCTCTGTGTATTGAATTTAGTCCCATTAATTTCAGGTACAATCTTTTTATCAGCTAAAAATTGCGCAGGATCCTTGCCATTAGCCAAGCTTTCCTCTAAAAGGTTATCGCCCGACTTGGTTCCGCGCATTGTGCTTTCCCAAAAGTTCTTTAAATCTCCTTGAGCCTTAACTCCAGCCTTATCCATTAAGCCGCTAGTTAATTCAGCAATTTTTGGCGATACTGCATTCGTAGCAACTTTTACGCCTTCCCCGGCTAAATGCATAGGGTTTGCCATTTTAGCCACATCAGATATTCCTTGGCCAACTTGTGCAGTCTTTCCTAGGGCGCCAGCTTGTGCAATCTCTGGATTGGCTGCCAGTGACGCTGCTTCTTCTGCGGTTAATCCGGCTTTTGCTGCATCCCCAGCTAAAGATGCACCTTTAATAGTATCTCCTACTGCACCGGCACCTCCAGCTAATACAGATAAATCTAAAGCAAATTGAGCTGGATTAGTATAAGCATATTTTGCTAAATGTTCAATAATACTTTGTGCATTTGCCCCTTTTAATCCTATACCAGTTTTTTCAGCATAACTACCAAGAAAATTATTAAATGCTTGTTTATTAGATTGTAAGACTGAATTATCCTTCCCTCCAGCAGCCAAGCTTTCCATTATTTTATCTACACCAGGTATGCTATCTATTGCTCCTGCTGCAAGTTTTCCTACTCCCTCAACTGTTTTGATTGGATGCAATAAAGCATTTATCCCAGACTTAATAACACCTCCTGTATCTGATACTAGATTATTTACAAATCCTCCTATTGAAGGTGATTCCTCTTTGGGTTGTGCAGGCATCGCTGGTTGCTGTGATTTATTCCACAAATCATCCAACTTGCTAGTTGAATCAACTGGATTTGCTTTTGTTGTATTCCAAATACTATCCAAAGATTGCGTATTAGAATTTGTTGGCGCAACCGTAGGAGTTGTCTTACTTCCTCCCCAAATTGTATCTAATGGATTTACTGGCATGTTATTTTGTTGCTAAATAATTTACTATGTCCTCATCACTCATATTTTGACTTCGTGCTTGGTCAATAAAAGCTTTAACTTGTGGATCAGATGCAGAGGCCCTAGATAAAATATCTGTTACAGAAGCTCCTGCAGTTAAAGATTGTTGAACTTTTGAACCTACACCACTTCCTCCAGTCCCAGTAGCCTGTGCAGATAAATTATTCAAATCTGGCATAGTCCAGAAAGCTTTTGGAATACCAGCCGCGGTAAGTTGTTGTGTTACTTGGTCATACACTGGTTGATAGCCTTTTTGATAGTTTGCATAAATAGCCTTGGCGATGGATTGTATTTGGTCTCTCTGGCTATTGGATAATGTTCCTCCATTGGCAAATTTATTAGCCCACACACTAGCAGTATCCGCAAAAGATTGTCCTCCGGTAATAAGCTTAATCTGCGCATCAGATATTGCATTACCTGCAGTGTTGAGTTTTGTCAATGAATCCAATAAGTCCTGGTCTGAAACAGACCCGGGGTTCTTCATAGCCGCGTCAATCCTCTGCAAATAAGGCAAACCATTGGCGGTAAGTTGATATTGAGGTAATTGTATAAAATTAGCGGCAATCTTACTGGCTGCTGTTGTAAATCTTGAAGCGGCCATTGGCGCATATTGTTGTTGTCCGGCATTAGCCAAAATTGTATTTACATTTGCGCGGTTAGCAGCTGGAACTTGTGCCATGGTCTCATTACCAGCTAAAACTTGAGAGGCTGCATTGTAATCTGCTTGAGTTAATACTGCTGGAGCTGTATTAGTGTAAGTGTTTATAGCATCTTCAAATGTCCTGCCACTGTCAGCATATCGCTGTATTTGGTCCGCAATGGCTTTCTTGCCATCATCTACTGTATCGTAGTTGGCAAATTCTCCTCCATCAGAAGCTTTCACTCCAGAATGAGATTGCCCAGGCAACAATCCACTTGGGGGTATTTTAATATTTCCCGGATTATTAATAACACCGGCAATAGAGCCTCCTTCATTATTTATAATACCCTGGACAATTGAATCCATGCCGACATTATCAATGGCAGTCTGCAACGGAACAGTTGTATCTGTTATTCCGGCGGTTTGAGCCACATTTATTGCTCCAGTTCCGGCCCCACCACTTCCACTTGTTTTTATTGTTGTATTTATAACTGAAGTGGCCGACATATTAACCATCTTTAAATAAGCAGCAAGCTGAGAAGCCGTGTCCGGGAGTGCCAAAATTGACGCAGGAAGGCCATTAGGTTGCGTTTTTAACCAATTAAAGGTCTGTACATCAGCCGGAAGCTTTGTAGTGTCAATTCCATTGGCTGTAATTGCTTTTAAAGTGTTATTAATATCAGCCAATGTAACTGTTGTATTTCCATTAGCTTGAAGCTTCTGCAATATCTTGGTTGGATCTGTCATCGGCGTACTTCCATCTGTCGGAGATATTATCGCAGAGATAGCAGTATCAGTTTGAGCTTGCGTTTTAGCCGTAGTGACTGCATCTTGTATTTTTTGCGCGGCGGCAATCTTTTTATCCCTAATATCGCTAATCAAAGTATTCATTTTATCCACTAGTTGTAAGTCCTCATCTTCTCCAGCTTTTTGCGCGGTTGCTAATGCTGAGTTCTCTTTGGCCTGTAAGTCTGAAATCTGATTTAGGCCATAGCTCATAACAGACTGTATCTCTCCGGCAGCTATTCCCGGCGCACCTTGCGCTACGCCAGACATAATAAGAGAATTAGTCAAAGCTCTTGTAGCTTGACTATTTATAGAGTTTTGTGTCTGAATGTATCCCTGATATGTTTGCTGAATGCTTGAAAGCATTGAAGCTGTGTTTGCATCAACTTGAGCCTTGGTTTGGGTTATATTATCTGATATCTGCTTAGTCTCATAGCTTCCATCATCAGCATTGACGGATGTTCCTTGAGGTGTTGTATATCCACCCTTGCCATCCGGCGTAGAACCAGCCGGGACTGTTGCAGTCGCCGGAACTGTCTCTCCCATATAGTTAGTATAAGTAGTCTGTGGCGCCGGAGCTGGCGCATTAATCACGTTTCCATTCTTATCAATTTGAGTTTCAGCTGTCGCGCCTTGAGACTGTGCATTCTTTAGTGCTGCCTGCGCTTGAGTTAATTGATCCTGAATAGATTTTATCAGAGCAGAATTGTCAACCGGTGGAGTATAAATTGTTCCGTCAGCATTGTGCGGTACGCCGTTCGGATCTGTTGTAAGGCCAACTTTATCACCCAGAGTTTTGGCTTTAGTTTGAATTGCCGGCGCTGCTGCAACCTTATTTGCATTACTTACGGTCGTTGTAGATGCCGGTGTAACTGGTATCTTATTAGCCGTAACGGCTCCTGGCCCACTAAACAATCCACTATCTTTAGTATTAGCCGGCAGAGTCATTGGTGACATTCCGGCAGGAAGCTTAATAGGACTGACCATTCCTCCGTTTGCACTCAAAACATTAGCTCCGGTTGCCGGGGCCACTCCATTTGTTACTAATCCTTTTGAGTCTAATGTTGCCATAGTTTTTTAATTATTTATTTTGTTTTTAGGGTTATTGGGCTTCCCACATTATGCTATATACTCCTGTTGGAGAACTTGTTTTTGTCCAAGTGATGTAAATATTTGTTGCATCAAATGTGATTACGCCAGTTTGATAATTAGAATTAGTCCCACCTAATGAATATAATAAAATACTTGTACCAGGTTGCATACCCTGCTGTATAGTTGCACCAGCATAAAGTACCCCAACGGTAGATGTAGTAGTCCCGTTATAAGCAGCAAATAGAAACGAGACAACGGTAACTCCTTGAGCAGTAAATGTAAATCTCACTTTTTTAGGAACTCTTGCCATCCCGTGAGCTATTGTCGTGACTCCCGATGCGGTTGATAAATCATAAGTTGTTGTTCCATTTGCGTGGTTAACTGGTGCATTTGTATCCACATAAGTCTTAACTGCTTTTTGAGAAGGATAAAGGATATCAGATGTGCCAAGAGTAACAGTTGTATCTTTGTTCTTTTGATATTCCTGTTGATTACCAGTCGGACTTAACATTTGAAAATTAGTACCATCATATTCTACTGTAACTATTTGGCTGGCAAGAATATCTGAAGCCTCTAAGGTAATCGTATAATTCTTTTTAATTGAAGTCGCCGCTAAGCCACTTACAGCAAGAGTTGAGGCTGCCGTATTAGAATGCGCGGCAATAAAAGAAAATATTTGACCTACAGCATAAGCTGTAATTGCTGGAACAGGCGTGATAGCATAAGCGTTTGTTGTCCCTCCATCGGCAACATAGTCAGAAAGCTTAGTTGATCTTAACGTATCCGGTGTAACCATTAATGTTCTTGAAACAGAGCCTCCATCATTCCCGGTAGCGCTTTTAGCATCCACTTCTGCTTGACTCGGCTTTAAAACCTTACCGGCAACAGTTGTTGATGCGTCTGCCACTCCTCCGGCAATTAATGCAGCCGCTTGAGCATAATTTACTGCTTGAGTTCCTGTCGCTCCGGCTGGAACTATAGGTGATACTGAAAATGTCTTAATGCCAGAAATTGTCTCATCGTTTCTTTTAGTCATAAACTCCTCATAAAACTGTGGAGAGTTTGACAAAATAAGCTGTGATTGTCCTGAATGGGCAACCTTATAGCTCGCATTGGTTGTATATGGATAAGATCGTGATAGTCCGCGCACAACTCCGGTTAAGGTTGCCGTGCTATCGCCGTTCTGGGTAATACCAGTAAAAGAGATAAACTCAGTTGAGGTTGTCTTTGGTGAAAGTGTTGCATATACAATATCCGTATCAAGATACGACATTGTATATTTTGTCCCGGTAATCGGTTCGGCAAAAGACTCTAATAATATAGTTACATCTGAGCTTCCTATTCCGGAAGCGAGAAGAAAAGTTTGTGCGCCTGTAAAATTAAACATTTTTGTTATGCTTTATTAATTATAAATGTGGGTTCCACTTCTACTGGTACCATATTGGTTCCAGTGGCTAATATTTCCCATTGAGAATCAATATCATCTGATTGATAAACTGTCTGATATTCAAAGACGTTATTGTTAAGTAATGAAAAACAGTTGACACATCGGAATTTTGATAAATCCGTAATAGTCGGTTGCTTAATACCTCCCTCGCCAAGGCCAGAATCGCCTAGCGTGTCGTCTCCTAATGAGCCTGTGGTGCTTATTGTAGGCGTAGAACCACCAAATGTATAAGCTGGCCTCGTTACGCTGTTTATAGGAGCAGTTAAGACGTTCTTAGAGCCTTCGTATTCATAGTTCATTATTAAGTTAAGATTTGTATCTCCGGCAATGTATCCTTCAGTATAGTTTTTATCAAATTTAATCAGTCTGGTCCTGCTTCCGCCTTTTTGTTGTCCTAAATTCCTATAAGCAAACTTCAATATGCAAGAATATGGCAATGGATCTCCCGATACTCCGTCATCATGCCACTGGTTAGTATTCCATAGCTGATAAACCTGTGGATTAGTATTTGAAAAGCCATAAATCTCTCCATCAATATCGTCAACTCTTCCAATATTCCAAAGCATTGGCGCGTGCCAGAGCCTTTCCACCTTGACTATTCCATTTTCTTGTAGAGACCTTCTGTTTTGATATAAAAATGTCTTTCCGGATGTTGGTACTGTTAAATATGTAAACTCTCCAATGCATTTCAATGCGCCTCCGGTAAAGTCCTCTAACGCCAATTCGCTATTGATTTCCAATGATAGTGATGGATAAGCTTGCTCAAACGACTGGTTAAAGTCTCCAACGCTTCTTACTTGTTTATCTTTTGACAAATAAACTACATTGTTTCCGTCAGTTGAAATAAATTCATGAGCATAGGCGCCGCAATTTTCAGCAGTCGGATAAACTGTAAACACCGGTTGATTAACTACGCCAGACTTCAAGGTAGTATCTTGAAATGTAATACTTTGCCAGTTGCTATTGCCATAACTTACTGTTGCATCTCCATTTCTTATAGTTATTCCATTAAGTTTTCCGTGAAACTGCAAAAATATAGGATCTCCAACTACCCCAGGATTGATTGGCGTAAAGTTTGTAAAATTTGAAGCCGATGAAATAAATAAAAAGTTTGATACATAAGAACCAACGTAAAGTTGATTTGCAATAACCTTTATAAAATCATTAGTAAAATTAAAATAATTCGCTACATTTGCAATAGGAAGTAATGTTTTAATAGGTGTATTCTTATAAGTAATGACGGACTGTAGGACAACATCTCCTACACTTACTCCGGTTAAGGTTGGACTAACATTAAGTAATGTTGGCGTAGTCTCTCCACCATCATAAGTATATTCAGTTCCATTTATAAGCAATTTCTTTTCTGCAACAACCCCTCCCTCAAACCCAGCCTTCTGCCAGTTTGGAAATCCTGATATAGTTAATACCGGGCCAGTATAAATTGATGCAATATCCAATAAGGCTCCTGTTCCCACTCCAGTAACCGCAGTCGTAACATTCCCAGTTGAAACCGTATATCCGGTTCCTAAAGTTAAAAGTAAAATAGTAACAATAGAACCATTGCCAATTGTTAATATCTCAATTTTACAGCCTGTTCCGGAGACTGCACTAGTATCCAATCCAGTTACACCACCAAAATAAGCTTTATATCCTCCATAAAGCAAGGTAACTGTTGTAACTGGTCCTGTTCCACCTCCACCACCTATCGTTGCGACCTTGCAAATTGCACCTATTCCAGTTGTAATAACAGGAGCAATATCTAATATGTCTCCCACTGCATAACCGGCTCCTCCGTCATTAACCTGAATTGTCAAAGCAACTCCATCAACTGTTGTAGTCACTTCAGCAGTTGCTCCTGTACCAGCACCGCCAATAGAAATTATATCTCCTGCAACATATCCAGACCCACCCAAATAAACAACTGGAGGTATTCCATAATAAGTATATGTTGGCGGTGGGGTTAAATTATAAGTTATTCCATTTAAACCACCAATTCCACTTAATCCATAATTAGCATTTGGAACAATCACGCCCGTCTTATTTGAAGCATCTGATATTACTGCAACTCCACCGGTCCAACTATAAATATTATTATCACCATTGACAAATAGTAATCTATCTCTGCTTGATTCTGAATTACCGGCCTCCGGAACTCCTGTTGAATTAGTAACATCATCCCAAGTATCAAATACAAATCTTGTCTGGGCCGTTGTCATCAAATTATAATAAATGCTGTTATATTCAACCTGCAAATAACCTTCAGATACTATTAATGGATAAGTATTTATTCCATTAGCGTTCCAAACATATTCAGAGCTTATGGGGCTACTAGTAGCGTTAAGCGCGCCTCTCAACTTCATTCCCGGCCTTACAGCAAGATTGCCATTTATCTTTTTATAAATGTTCTGTGAGCCATACACCATAAGATTAGCCACACATTTTGTTGGGTCTAATGTAGAATCGTAACCTCCAAACTCTTCTATCAGACTGAAATTAAAGTTTTTTATTAAGCTTTGATCCATTTTTAATAATGACCATTATAATTACCTCCATAATTACTTCCAGTATCGTAATAATGACCGGTAGTTCTTAAAACTTGACTCGGATTCTCATTTTTGTATTGGTCGTACAATCCCTCAATCATAAGTTTGCCGGTTCTCGTATATGAGCTGTTTAAATCCGCATTAATCTGCGCTATTCCAGAATCTGCGCCGGCGCCGCCAGCCTGCTTTAACACCGCCTTGGCGCATTCCATTTCAAATATAGTATATCCGGCATCATTTAAAACAATCACGTCATTATCATTTGTAATTGAATTTGAAATTGCCGACTGACCTGTCGCTAGAAACAATGCTGCAGCAGAATAAATTACTGTTACCGGTGTCGGTAATGATATAAACAAATCTCCAACCCTCACATTAGTTTGTGCGGATCCATTATAGTGTAAAATAACTTTGATATAACTTATCTTTGTAATATCCGGAGAACCAGTTTTTGTGGCCAGAGAAAGGTCAAAGGCAACAAGCATAAAGTTTTCTGTTACAAACCCCAATGTTCCTTGAGTATTGACAACATCCCAATAATTAGCAGAGCTGCTACCTATTTGAAGCTCAAACTGAGTAAAACCTGTAGTTGGCAATTCTATCGCCAAAAAGCATACTCCAACCCCCAAATAAGGCGTCAAATCAATAGGATTAAGAGTTTTAGTTAAATTGCCCTGTGTTTGCCCAGCGGCCATATTAAATCTTAAAGATGAAGGATGATGATAGAAGAAAGATGAATCTGCCGCCAATCCAGTGGCTCCCACGCCGTCAACTGTCCATCCGGTAATACTAGTCATTGGATCTATCACAACCTTAGCCGTAGGATAACTTGATGCAATTCTTATAACTGGCGTGCCGTTATCATAATCAAAAGCAGCCCTAGTCCCAGGCTGATGCCACTTCTTATTTCTATCAAAATCATCTTGCATTTTGAGAAAAACAAAATCATTGCCATTCCTTCTTATTCCTTGTGGCTGTATATCAATTAATCCTTGACCAAACATTCTCTCATCAGCCAAATAATCAGTTACGCCGTCATAGATTATAAGGTTCTGTTTTACCTGAGTTTCTGGTATCTTGGCGCGTTGAACAAAAATACGCGCTGCCCTCTCAAAACAAGGATAAATATCATCTATCTGACTAGTATCCACCCCAGATAGTTGAGCTGATACTGATTCTTTTAAATCTGAAACGCTTCTTGACATGTTATTTATTATTTATTTTTCTTAAAGCTAAGAATTGTGTAAGTCTTGTAACCGCATTTTGAATTAAACTGCTAAATCCAGCTTGCATTCCTGTTAATATAAATTGTGCCGGGGCAGTTATCATTGTATAAAACTTTCTAATCCCTATCGTTATTGCTTGTCCTGTCATCACATAGGTCGCAGGACTTGTTATCATAGAATATATCGCCTTAATTTTTGCTGTAATTCCTGCCGCTATCCCTGTTAAAATATAACTTGTTGGCGCAGTAATTAAATGTATCACTCTTTTAAAGCCAGAACTCATGCCAGTTAAAGTATAAGTCGCTTTATTAGTAATCATAGTCATCACTCTTTTAAATCCACTTGCCATACCGGTTAGAACATACGTTGCCTTATTAGTAACCATTGTCATAACCCTTTTATCTCCGGAGCTTTTCGGTGTGTAGGTAAATGATGCTGGAGCGGTTACCATAGTATAGACGGCCGCCGATGCTGTTGAAGAAATGTCGTCAAAGTATAATGTTGTAGCTGAGCAATCTAGAAAAAGCGTATCAAGTCCTGATGAAAAAGGTTGCTGTGTAGTATCAAAAGCACTATATCCACCACCATTTATCTGATAACAAGCCTTTTTATCTGAACTTCTCCATTTTATATCAATCTGATACCAAGAATTTGCAGTACACGTTGACAAATTTGTCCAAGAAGAACCATTAAAATATCTAATATAATTATCTAAAACATCAAAGTTTATATGTACTAATGGATTTCCAGCTCCTTGGGAAAGCTCATTTAAGTACAAATCGCCTTGTGCTGCTGCAATTCCTCTAACAAAAAATGTAAATGTTCCATTTGCAACTAAACTTCCTGTCTTTTGCATTGTAACTTCTGCTCCACCTGTTATGCATCCAACAGCCTGACTGCCTGAATTTTTTACTAATGTTTGAACTTGAAAAAGTATGCTTCCAGACCAGCTATTCTGTCCGTTTAAGTTTCCAACACTTTCTGTTTCAAAATTGTCATTAAAAATTCCCATTTAGGCATTGGTCAATATTCCTGAAGGAAATGTGATAACTAACTGATCTCCATTCGCTCCATTCAATGTTAAGGCCGAGCCATAATCGTACCATCCTATAACATTCTTACTTGTGGCTGAATCATTATAAACTACTATATATTCAAACGGTCCAAAGTTACCTGTCTGCGAAGTTCCTGTCCAAGTTGCCGCACCCAATGTTGCTGTACCAGTTGTTTGTGTATAAGTAACCGAAGTCAATGCCGGAGAAGTCAATAAGTTCGTTAAAGCAAGCGGCGAAGTTATATCTGCATACAAATGTGTTGCGGTTGTGGGTGCTGTGTTTGTAAAAGCTAATTTTAATGTGTCTGTCGCATTAAGATTGTGAACCTTTAATCCACAATCTAATGTAAAGAAATATGTTTTTGAGAGTGTTACTGACATTTTTTAAAAATTAATTATAAACTACTGTAGCGTCTATTGTTCCACCGGTTGTAATATAGAGTCCTGTTAAAAACTTTGCACCAAGCAACGGCACCCATCTTTCTGTTGCGCCCAAAGTAATTGTATTGAACAATACTGTTGTTGCCGCGCTTGTGTTATCCCAGAATTTTAATGTCCCGGAAGTGTGTGAATTGATTATTACTCCCATTACAACCCCTGATCCTGTCTTTACAAGATTGGAGGATGAAAAGTTTTTATATAATCCGAAATTCGTTGTTGGTACTAATTCTCCGTTAAATGGCATGTTATTTTATTTTTTGTAGTATTGCGTATAAGAGACAAAGCCCTATTACGCCTCCTACTATTTTAATTATTTGTATTAGGTTTAATTCTTCTTTTATAAATTTCATACATTATCTATAAACATCTTACCGCCTTCATTTTGGCTGTTCATTACTAACTTCTTTCTAAATATCTTTTGATAGAATACAATTCCCCAGCCTACTGGACAGAATATCATAACCAATATTACCGCTAACAACCAATCAGGCATATTCCAACAAAGCCATCTTAAAATTGTCTCTGTTTTTCCGTATTCGCTCATAATAGTTTGTTGTTTTTATTACTTGCCTGCCATATCCAAAACTGTTCATCAGACGTTAGGTTTGCATACCATTCATCAAGGTCTCTCCAAAATGACTTCCAGTTATTTATTATTTTGCAAAGCAAACTGATTTTTTTCTTCTTCATATTGTTTTCTTCTTTCTTCGTAAGAAATTCCTCTAAAATTGTAATCTTTGTATGCGTGATTTGTCCAATAGATATCTTCTACGCTCAATTTTATCTCATTGATATCTATTCTTGATAAGATTTCTTTTAGCTGCTTTAACTTTTTAGGATTAAACGTGAAGTAAAGGCGTACCAATGGAAATATCCCCTTAAACCTTTCCATGCCACTTGTGGCCCAATTCTCTCTTGAGATTAATATAGTGAATAATCTCTCTAATTCCTTTAATGGATTTTCAATAAGCTTTATCTTATCTAATTTGAATAATATATCCTGCGCCCTGTACCTATAGGCTATATCAAATTCCAATATGGCGCAGATTACATCTCTTATCTTGTTTACCACTTCGCTCCACCCAGATAAGGCCCTGTAAATCTCTCTTACCGGCTGGCTATAGAAATTGACATCCATATACACGTTTCTCATGCCAAGCCACATAAATTCCAAGTATCGGCGCCAATTTATCACGCCGTCTATGGCTCCCAATGGATTTAATATCAGTGTTGGAATAATCTTTTTAATTCCGCAGATAATTCCAATCTTTGTAGGATTTAAGCATGACCTCATTGGATACTTTTCTCCTACAAGCCAAGCTTCGCATCCTTCCTCTAAGTCTTTAAAGTCATCCCATTCAAATAAATTATCCCTATTGCCTATATACTTATCATCTAGATACTCTTTAGCATCAATCTTAATCGTTCTCATCCCGTATGTGTTTATTTTATTGGTAATGTACTGTGCTTTAAGCTGTTTCTGAATCTCCGGGGGCAGCGAACTGATTTTCATTTGCTGTATTTCTTCCATATATTTTCATTTCTATCTTGCCCACAACTTGTGGGTATGGGCAAGTAGAAATCACAAGTTTCTTAAGTCCAAGAAGAAGTGGTAGATGTTCCTGCGTTTTTATACGTGGTTGCATTTACCGTATCTTCACATATACATCCTTTAGCATAACCTGATACTGCCCCAATTATAGTGCTGGGCGTGCCATCAGAAGTTACAAGGATTGCTTCTCCGGCCTGATTGGTAAGATAAATATCAATTGTTGTACCATTTACCTGGCCAAAGCCTGTTCCTCCTACTCCTATTTTTGCCATTTTATTTTGACTTTTAGAGTTATTAGCTCTTAGAAGTAATTAATATTATGATGTTGCTCCTGTTGAACCTAAGCTGTGGTCCCCGAACTTCCAACAAGGCCAGAATATTCTATGCTATCCACTTCTTCTCTTGCTCTCAATTTGTAAACATACTGGTCATCTAAAGAATATCTCCAGTCAACCAATTCTGTAAAGAATGCTTCTCTTTCAAACCTCATAACTCCATGCGTTGAAGAACCCACAAAGTATGCTGTTGTTGAAGTTGCATCCAAGAATGGTGAATAGACTACTTTCATTCCCGGGTACATTTCAGAGAAGTAGTTCAAGTCGTTGTTGCCTGTTCCTGCTCTCAACACTGATTTTGCAACAGACATACCTGATTGGTGCAAAATTGAAGGTGTCAATAAGAACTTTGGCTCATAACCCATAACTACACCTGTTTGTGAAAGTTGAGTCCTTAAGTCGTTAATCACTGTGTTCAAATTCGGATCAGTCAAAGCACCTGTTTCCAAGTTGGAAACTGTGTCTCCGTTCTGGTTGATGTGTGACGCGCTAAATAAGGCTACGCCATCAATTGTTAATTGCGTAGTAAATCCTAATGCATACACACCGAAGGCGTTCCTCTGTTGAGAAGCTGCCCAAGTTAATGACTGTTGTCTTACTGCTTTTGATACAGCGCTCAATTGCTGGTCAGCCATAAAAGTTCTGCTGATTGGCAGGTTCTTTTTGAACTGTGCAATTAAGGTTGTTCTCATTGCAGCTGCTGTTACTGTAGCGTTTTTGTTTGGAGCTACATCATCTAATGTCTTATCAAAGTATCCGCCACCGCCAAGTACAGATGACACGACTGCAGCATTAGTTGCTGTGTCTTGTGTAAATACAATTGGATCTAAGGCAGTTGCTTTGCCGACTACTGCTTGTTCTATTGTTGCCTCATCAAACAACTTATCTAAAGCTGTTTTGACGAGGATTAGGTTTGGTCCTGAATTCTGGTCCATAATTTAACTTGATTTTATCTCACAATCCTATAAGGATATGATTTTAAATCTCGTTTAGATAAGTTAATAATTTAGCAATGTTGCAGCATTATCGTACACGAAATACAATGTATTTGTGTTGTAGTCGCCCCCTACAATGATAATGCAATTAGTTGATGCATCTGCTGCTGAAGCGCTTACGCTCCATGTTCCTTGAAATGCTGATAAGCTCAAGGTAACTCTCTTTCCAAATAAAGCATCAATCTTTGCCTGTGTTGTAGCTGCTGTTGTCTGAGAAGCTACTGCTGAATAAACTAAGTTAGGAATAGGTAACCACAATGTTACTCTTCCATCTGCTGCTGTTGTTTCTGTGGAATCAGACTTTGCTAATCCTACGAAACATGTTCCAGTTGTTCCATCTCCTGACACCATTGGTACAACATATCCTGAAGTACTCAATTTGCATGGTGTTCCAGAAAGAATAGTAGCTGCGGAAGCTCCGGCTGCAACCAACGGTGTGGTTGTGGCTTCTGGCGCTATCACATTCTGGATTTTCATTGACCCTCTCACTGTTGCCATAATTTTTAAATTTAATTAATAATGGCAAGATTCTTTTTTACTGAATTACGTCCTTGCGACCAGTCTCTTTGCGAGCCTGAAGGATTTTTTCTTTACTCAAGTTAAATGGAGGCTTCATGAATGATAGCTCATCGGCAGTCAATTCTTCCTCCTCTGGGATGTAAGGCTGGCCACCGCCATTAGACGAAATGCGTCTGGTTGCCGGTCTTTGCTGTACTTGCTCAAGAATCTTTTTATTCTTGACATCGTTAGCTAAAGCCCTGGCCAGTCGTAAATCTTCATTGGGGTTGCCGGTAGAATTAATAGTGTTGTTAATGTAGTGCTTAACCAATTCCCTTTCTGTTTCGTTGGATATCTCGTCAGCCAGTTGCAAAGCAGTTTTAGTAGCTGTTTGCGCCTGAATATGCTTTAGCATTCCAACTGTAACTGGCGCGCTATCATCTTCAACTTCCGGTTCCGGTTCTACACCGGCATCACCGTCTATCTCTCGGAGTTGCTCTTCTACACGTTTTTTAGTGTAAAGTAGCTTCTCCTTTTGAGTTCTTCCACCCTTTTTAACTCTTTCAAGTTCAGTTTTTAAAGGATCTTGCTCGGCATCAGCTTTTGCTTTTGCCTCTTTATCCTCTGCGGAAGGTGCAGGGGCATCTTTTTTTATATCTTCCATGTTTTGTCGCAATTAATGGCTTGCGGTGCCGTTTTATCTTAGTAACCCCTAAGGTAGGCTCACTTTCCTTGCGGTGGCAGGTAGCGCCATTTTGATTTAGTTTTGGTCTATTTTGTCTATAAGCTCTTGCTCATTTTGCAGGCACCAGATAACAGCCTTGCTAAACATAATTCCCTCAACATTTATTCCCTTATGAAGGCCAATTATGTTGGCCTGATGCAATAATTGCTCTTGTATCAACTTCCTTGCATAATTACCCTTTAAAGAGGTCACTGCTGCTTTTAACAATTGAGCCTGCTCTATTTCTAATTTATTGCCCCTTATAAGCAACGTACCATTAAAGTCAAAGGAAACTACGTCTTTCAGTGGAAGTGCGTCTATATTGGCTAATAGAGCGTTAATAACGCGCGTTCTGTCCTCACCCTTGATCGTTGTACTCCTTAAAGCCCAACAAACGATTTTACTTAGGATTTTTCCTAACATTTCTCTTTTTTGGTTTAATTGATACACTTTCCGGCTCAACTGCTTTGACTTTAACTTCTTGTATCACCGGTGCAACAACCTTATCCTTTTTAACAGGATTGTGGTTTTTATCTATATTAAATGATGGATAGCCGTACTCACTTGGTGCCATCATTTTGCTTGTTTTTCTTTTAATTCTCCACCGCAAATCTCTGCATCCGTCTTTGCGCGCTGTATCTTGCCCTCCATGCCTTGAAAGTTTGATGGCTTTCCACCAGTGGCAATAAACTGATGAAGTTTCATGCCCTTCTTAGCTGTTGATGGCCTATTACTTACAATTAGTTTTGCCATTTATTTGTTTTTTAGCTTTCTTAATAATTTATTTACTTCTGACGACCTAACCTCGCTTTTTGTTGCCTTATAAGTTGCCTTCTCAGTAGCTTTTGGATGTTTAAAGTGATGAAGCTCATGAGCTATAGTGTCTTTTAACTCTGCTTTATCGCCTTTATGCTTTTTTTTGTTGATTTCTATAATCCCGGTCCTATCATCTTCTGTTCCGAAAGCTTTCATCTTGTTATTTATCCTTATTTTTGGCTTCATAGCTATTTGCTCATACAAGCATGACATTTGCAGTGCTTGCCATGAACCTTTTTATGTTTCTTATCTTTAATACCATCTTTCGCATCTTGTTTAATATCTGCTTTTGAGCCTTCTTTTCTGCCTGCCTTTCCGTCTGCAATATCATCTTGTTTCTGCGTCATTTTATGAATTTTATTCTTCTTGCGAGATTTATATGCTAATTTCTCTGTCGCATTGGTCATAAACTCGTTATCTGCTTTCTTGTGAAGCTTTTTATGTACCTTCGCTTTAGGTTTGAATGCTCCTCTTAGCATTTCAATTCCTGTTCTTTTTGTTTTCATATTATTTATTTTAATTATTATTTTATTGTTGGGCGCCGACCTGAGCCATTGCTGGCTGACCTTGGCCTGTTCCCATAATAGAGTTGGCCATTGTATTTTGTTGTCCGTCTTGTCCGGGCTGTGGTGTTTGCCCAGGTACTCCCTGTGGAGGATTAGGATTCATTAATTCATCCGGGTCTCCATCACTGAAGTCTTCCACTGCAAACTTCTTAATTACTGTCGGCACATTGATATAAGGCATTATTAGTGGATTCATTAACATTTGGAAAGCCCTGGACTTCCTCAACTGATCCGTACCCATTGAGCGCGAGATAATCACATCCGGGTCAATAAATAGGCTGAACTTCTGTCTTGCAAACTTATATGGGTCAACCAAGTAGTTCCTTTGAGTAGTATGAACCCCTCCAGCGTCTTTAAACATTTTCCACTCCAATTCATCAGCTTTCTCCGGAGTGATATCCATCATTTCCGTTGAGAATTCAATCTTATTAGTAACGTCTTTGCCTTTTTCTTGTCCTCTAGTAATAATCTTCTTGTATTTCATATTCAAACTCTCCGGAATAGTGGCATCAATCTCGCCAACTGTCGTATGCATTAAAATATCATCCATTACTAATTCACCAATTTGGATAACTAAACTCATTATCATTATCCCAAATACTCCCAAATCAACTTGTGCTTGCTGTTGAGCTTTCAATACTGCCGTTGCTGTTACATTTTGTTGCGCTTGCCCATTACTAACCGCATCCTGAGTTGACTCTGACAGGTCTTGTGTCTCTTTCTGCAGCATATTCATTGCAGCTACCAAGTTTGGACCCAGCGCATAGGGCGTAATAGCGGCTCCCATAGGCATCGCAGTGGTTGATCCGGGCGTAAGCACGCTTTGGTCAACTTTAGCTACGCCAGATAAAAACATAGGCTTGAATACATCAAGGAAAGTGCCATCAAAAGCTAATTGATGCATTTTGTTGATAGCTGCATCATCCCAAAAGCCCTTTGCCGCTGCTGACTTGTAATATGCAAACCTTCCTGAAGGATCTAATGGCTCAAATCCAGACTTAGCAAAATTATAAATAGGCACCGAAGCCCATTTGCCATTCACTTGCGACATTCTGCGGTGCTTAAACGGATTACAGTTATATATCGCCTTCGGGTCTGCCTCGTCATACTCACCCATATAAACTCCACCGACAAAGTCAACCTCCATATCTTCTGGCCTATAAGCAATAGTCAATACCTGCACATAATTCCTGTCACCCTCTGTCCACTCAATATCATAAAGAGTCTGATGCTCTTGGCCGGCAATCATTACTCTCGTCTGTCCGGCTGTTACAAAGTCAAACTGGTCTTTAGGCTTACCTGTAACTGGATCGGTGCCAATAAAGTATTTACCAGCGTAAACAGAGCGCGCCTCATCGTAAGAGATTCTCTTTACTCTAATAATGTATGGCTGTCTTTGTAGGTTAAATGTGTAAAAATCAGCTAATAATAACTGATCAATCGGTACAATATTTAAATTCAACCCGGATAATAATTCATCAACAGCTTCTTCAATCTGCCATTTGCCATTCTCGTCTTTAATCTTTATTCTTTGTAAAGCTTCAACGTATTCAACTTCAACTAGCACTGCCGGATTAACCAATGCCGAACACATTGCAAATAAGAACTTAATTTCATACTCAGCTTTCTTTAAATGATCCTCAATCAATATGCGCATAACTTGCGCGGTCATTTTATCTTCCTTATCTTCATCGTTGTAGGCGTAGCAGAATGGAAAGAGCATTCCGGATATAACATGAGCTAGTATTCCAATAATTTTGTTTCTTGTGGTATTCTTTCTGCCTCTCCATCTCCAATTATTTGTCGCATTGTTAAATTTTAAGCCGACAAAGGCGCCAAATGTTTCTTGGTCTAGTCTGGCCCTATCCAACAAAGATACGCCGTCAAACTCGTTAAATGGTCTGTGTTGTAATCGCCAGGCAATATTATAATCTTGTTGAACTCTTGCCCAAAGTTTCTTTATTTCATCTGGCGGTTGATATGCAGACACAGCCAAACGCCCACCGTTTTTATCCAGTGGCTCTCCTGTTTCAGAATCTGTAATTAAATTTCCGATCATTGAAAATTGTTTTTATTTACTTTAGGCAGGTTGCTGCCTTTGCGGTGATTGAGTCATAGGCACACCCCATAGAGAGGCAACCACAAAACCTATCTAAAATAAACAGAAAAAAAGCACACCTTTCGGCTGCTCATTTATGTGAGATAACTACTAAATTATTTTATTATATCACAACCAGAGACCTCGTCAAATTTTTGACATTTCATCTTCCAAATTTTACAACTCTCTTCTCCATTGTGCCAACCAAATTCAAATCCGCACCGGCAAATCTTTTTATTATGCGTCAAACATTTTGTATGATCATAATAGAAATTAAAATTCTTCTTTTTGTAATAAGTTTTTATTTCACATCCCTTTGATTTGGAATGAAAGTGGTCCATCAGATTTCTAATTTAAAATGAAAGCTCGTTATCTTTTGTAGATTCTTAATTGACCCATTAAGAACATCACAAACAACCTTGCCGGTAAACTCTTTTTCAAACACACCTTGCTGTTGCAATCGCATAAACTGCGCGTAATGACGCTGGAACTGGACGAAAGAGTTGGCGTCCAATTCCGTTAGTTCAATTTTTATTAACCCTTCTTCTCTCATACAAATTTTCTTATGATAATTAATATCTAACACCTCTATTTTACAAATTGGACAATATGTCATATTGCATGATGCTGAACAACAGCAGTTTTAGCTTCTCTGAGGACATTCTTCATCTGCCACGCTATAACTGTTGCGGTGAGAAGGTCAAAGTGTCTTGTTATTTTAGCATTTGGATTCTCAATAATATCCTGGTTACCATAGGCTTTCATCTCCTTTAAAACATTCCGGTCATAAATCTTTACAATCCCATCATTATAATCTCTGCGAAAGTCCATAAACATTTGTGGCTTTGAGCGCGAGTTGGTATGCCAGCCCAGCTTTAAGCTTTCAGTCTCCTTAATCTTTGTTTGATCCATTTGCTGATAGATATTGTCATAAATAGCTTTCAAGGTGACAATAACTATTCCTCCGGACATATTATTAATCTCCGGAGCCGCCACACACTTTCCCAATCCTATGGCCACATCTCTAATAACATAAGCAAACAGTTCCGGCTTAATCTCATTTGAATGATAATCAACAACCAATTCTCCGGTGCTAAAGTCAAATCCAGCCAAAGCATTGCTATCAAGCCCCACTCCTTCCCCCGTGTCAGCGCCAATTCCGTACCTGTGGTGCGATAAATATGGCTTCCAGTAGCAAACACCGTCTTTGACCATATCTGGCTCCCTACAGGCCTTTAAATCGCTCTCAATGCGGTCTATATCAAAGAATTTGTTCTCACTCCTGCTAGGGTCACATAAATAGTCACCATACCAATCTTCTGCGTCAGTCTTTAAATCTGCAATCTTTATGGGCGTATAAATTGACCATGTCGGCAATCCGGCTGCATTTATGATAGGAATGATTTGCTCAACCTTATTCTTCTTGTCTCTAAACCATTGCACCACTCCATCTTCTGAAATGTAGTTGGCAGTCAGTATCCAAGAACCATTAATATCCAATCCGGTAATAGCTTCATCACAGCGCGCTATAATGCTTTGAGTAATGGCCTGTGAGCTTATTGATTCTCTATCCTCTACATCCTCAAACCAAATCCAGTCGGGCCTGTAAGCATCCTGAATGTTACCTCTTTGAGATTGACCCACAGTGCCGGCAGTCAGCTTTACTCCAGACTTCATTGTAAAACTGTCCATGCGCTCTTCACGTTTCTTTTCACCTTCCTTTGCGAATACATCACCATAAATATCTCTTACCTCAATGCACATATTATACACATCAGTTACAATCTGCTTAGCGTTCTTTAAGTCTCTAGTGTTTACCTTAACGTATCTTCTGAAATGTTCTATATCGTTTAAAAGCACAAAAGTAACGAACAGTTTGCACAATGAAGTCTTTGATGATCCTCTAAAGGCTATGTCAACAAAGTTTCCGCCCCGGTAACTCTTAATAAAGTTCATCACCATCTCTTTATGAAATGGCGCGTCTTTGCCCTTAAAATATCTGTCGTAGTTTGTATTGGTAAATAAGTAAAACTTTAACCAAACACATTCATCGCTATCATCTTTATCAAAAGAGAATAAAGCTGATTTATCTTCAGCGCTGTCCCCAATCAATATATCTTCAATTTCCTTTATTGCCACCAAGCTCATTTAGCAAAGTTTTAATTTTTACCTTCTTTTCTTCAGTAATATTTATCTTGCCGGAATGCTCAACCTTCTCCGGGGCCTTACCCATGAATTGATCTGCAACATATTCCGGCTTTAAAGTGGCAATAGTCTCCGGCCATCTCTTAGATATTTCTGCATCAAAAATGGCTCTACGCTCTTCTTTCAAAAGAGTCTCTTTATTTTTAGTTCCCTTTTTCTTCCCGGAAGGATTTCCTGATTTTCCTTTGACAAATACCATATTGTATATTGCAATAAAATGCAACTATAATGCTCTAAATATTCTCTCACTTAATAATTTAATCAAATCAAGCTTGCTAAGATGCTCAACCTCATAAGTCCTTATTACTTCCCGGATAACCTCTTCTAAATCTTCAATTGTCACTATTCTTCCTTTACTCATTTTCCTGTATAGCTTTGGCGCATTGGCATTGATGTGGATTCTCTGAAGTTACTATCCCATTAATTGATGCAAAGGTACCAGCCACACTCACCGCATTAGTCAGTGCTGCTTTTAATACTAAATATGGATCTCTGCACCATTCAGGTACTTCAAATCCTGCCGGTGCCGATAACATAATCTGATTATAAATACTCATCAGTGGCTTTTTAAGTAAACTATCTTCTGACATACTTGTTGATATTTCTACAAATGCTTCTCCGCCGCCCTTCACCGTTCCCCCCTGATAAGCCAACCCTACTGCATTCACAGCATCATCACACTTATCTTTCTTCCGTTGTCTTTCCACATCGGTCTCGGCTCCAACCTTTAATATAGCAAAGCCATTCTGTAATTGGCTTATGCGCGATTGCAACATCTTCTTCTCAAACTCTGAGGTAGAACCTTTTAATGCCTTCTTCAATTCAGCAACCCTACTCTTTACTCTCGCTTCAGTCTCCTTATCATCTTTACCGGCAATTACAGCGTCAAATCTTCTGGCCACCAATTTTGTAGCAAATCCCACATCCGCCAGTCCAACATCTTCCAGCTTAGAGCCTCCTTCTGTATCAATATATCTTCCACCCAAGACCACCTCTAAGTCCTGCATAATCTCCTTTTGATTAGTATATGGCGCGTTTACCGGATAGACAAAGAATCCTGCGTCAAAATTAGCTTTACAATCCTTAATAGCTTTCTCCGTATAAGCCCTAGCTATAATTATCAAGTTCTTCTTTCCAATGGAGGCTAAAGCATTCATCACTGGCAACAATGGCGTCAAGTCGCTTACCACATAGTTTGTCATTATCACCTGACAATCCTTAACTTCCAATGTTTGCTTTTCAGGATTATTAATAGCCATTGAGGTGCCATATCCATTATCAAACTTAATTCCTTTAACATATTCTATACTTGAGTTGTATTCAGCCGTCTCTTCAGCCATTATCATGCCATCCTTGCCAATCTTCCATTGAGCCTGACCTATAAGTTTAGCTAACTCATCGTCCTCAACCGACACCTTAGCGCTATTGATAAGCTCTTCTTCAGTCTCAATCGGCTTTACCATTTTCTCTAACTTACTAATCACTTCATCTTTTTCCTTCTTTAGCTTCTCAATTATTTCCGATGGCTTCATCTTACTGCTCACTACGCCTTCGGTCTTTAAGTATTTAATACATTCCAAAACAATAGCTTCAGCTAACACTTCTGCTGTAGTTGTCGCATCGCCAACCTGATCATTAGTCTTTGCGCTGGCCTCATGTATTGTTATTGCACCCCTACGCTCAAATTCGTTTTTTATTGCATTACAAACTGATTTAGAAATAGTATAACCATCATTTGTTATTCTGTTTGATTTTTCCAAAAGTACATTATATCCAAATGGCCCAAGTGTAGATTTCACGGCAGAAACTAAATACTTCATTCCAGTAATAGCCTTGTCGCGCGCAGGTATTCCCAAAATACTCTTTTGCATATTATTTTTTACCTTTTTTAATTGGCTGCTCCGGAGACGATATTATTGGCAAGATGCCATTCATTTGCTGTACCGTTATTGCCTGTGGCACTTCGGCAATATCAACCATAAATAATTTTATATCCTTCTCTGTTTCTTCTTGAGTCAATTCCTGAAAATCTTTTTCTAATGTTTCTTGGTCAACAATATCATACTTTGAATCTGTTACATTGCCATCCTTATCTTTAGTCTCTATAATAACTGGCTTTCCGGCGCCATCTTTTTTAGCATGACTTACCAATAAGATTTTCCTAGACTCTTCAAACTGTTTAACTTCAGGCTTTAATATACTTAAGTTACGCGCCACACAATAAGAAAAGCGCTGCCCGGTTAGAGTACCAACCTGTTGCAACGCTTTAAATAAATCTAAACAATCTTGTTTATTCATTTTTTTGTTTTATATATTTAATTATAAACCGAATATAATCCATGTCAAGCATTAAGATTTGTCGGCCGTAATCTCAATACTTATTCTTGGATTTTTATTATCAATATTCTTTTGCGCTTCAATATATTTTATCTGCCTGTCGTTTACAACTATGCCGACAGATTGCAATATATCCGTTAAGGTTGTTATCTGGCCATCAAGATCGGTTCTATCACTCTGCCACAGCTCACAATAGAGCCTACAAGAGCCTTTTAGCGGCAAACCAATACATTTGTTCGCCTGAACCACCAATTGCATTATAAAGCCGTCTATTTCCTTATTCTTGCTTTGGTATATTCCGTACCGGCCCATGCGCCACGCATTCTTCTTAGCCGGTAGTTGTCCTTGCAATTTAAATTTCATTTTTTTAGTTGCTGATTAGGAATCGGGGAAAAGGGAGAGGTTTACAGGAGGAACCCTCCCTGTATTATGTTGGCTAATTTCATTCCCCCGAATCCCAACCAGCACGAGTTTAATTGGTTAGTATTGCACTTCTTACATTTTTTTTACATTTTGAACACCACCATTTTTCTCCTAATTTTTTAGTGTAAATAATTACTTCTATCTTTGTGCCACATTTTTTGCATTTTAATTTACTTCTCATTGTTGCTTCAGCCATTTCTTTTTCCCCTCAACACTTTTTAGGCGAGGAGGTTTTTCTTTTTAATAATTCTATTTCTTTTTTAAGAATTTCCATTTGTATTGCCATAATCTTTAAAGGTCTTGAATAAAAAGTTAAATCATCTGCTGTAAGAATAGTATTGTCATTTAGAGCTACCTTTTCTGTAAAATACACCGAATAGCCATACATTCCATAAGATTTTTCAACCCAAACCTTAACTACCGACCTTATTTGAGATAAATCATTTAATAGCAAAACTAAATCTCCTGCTCTATACTTTTTATGATACATATTCTTTCTTCCCCTTTCGGGTAGTTAAATTGATTTTAATATTTTACCATCACTAAGTTTTTGTGCTAAATCTATAAACAAATCCATAAGTTCTCCTGCTGGTCTATTTTCGCTATCAAAACCAACAAGTATTTCGTCCATTTCTTTGACTACGAAATCCACCACTCGGGCTTTTTCTTGGAGGATTAAGGATTTAATAAAACTTTTAACATCTGCAACAAATTGTGGTGGTGGCATAATCGGAAACCCATCAAGGTCTTTCCCATAATAAATATTCTCAAATCTTAAATCAAACTCTTTTTCCCAACCCCCCTGTGAAGTATCAACCTCTGTCTTAATTTTTTGGGTCATCTGGGTTAAGATTTAATTACAAATTTATTATTTTTCTTTTCTATTGTTGCAAATAAGTTCCAGCCAGTAATTTTATTTGAACATTCCATACAAAGTTGCTCTTGGTCATAACTATCAATTTCTTGTCCGTCTTTTGTTGGAATAGCCATATAATGTCCTGCTGTTTCTCTTCTTTTTTTACATATATAACACTTTTCCATAATATTTTATTTAATAATTTTACTTT
>Ga0265323_10000368_pt1 | contig 25975 bp, 17 predicted proteins | sample 41225metaG_FD_193580 | JGI IMG/M metagenome (GOLD analysis project Ga0265323, IMG submission 193580) | Rhizosphere microbial communities from Carex aquatilis grown in University of Washington, Seatle, WA, United States - 4-12-25 metaG | ecosystem: Host-associated > Plants > Roots > Rhizosphere...
TACCAAAGATCACAGCTACTTTTTTTCTATCCATGATAAAAAAATAATAAGAATAAGAAGCCGCAAATATATCTCATATCGGCAAAGCTTTCAATTCAATTATGAAAATTTATGATGGATAAATTGGATTTTTATTAAAATCGATGATTCATCATTCAACATTATTTTTTAAAATAAAAGAGTTTTTTAATTTCAAAAAGGAGAAAAGTATTCAATTCATTCAAAAATAATAATTAATTCTAATCGGTCTTTTATACTTATAAAAAAAGGTGTCCCGTTTTTGAGACACCTTCATTATTTTTTATAGTTATTTCTATTTGGCTTTTACAACTTTTTTTGTAAATGGAGTTTCGTTTATAGTTACTCTTACATAATAAATTCCGGGCTTAAAATTACTTTCAGTTGTGTTAATTGTCATATTATGAACACCTGCATCCTGTTTTGCCCCGCCTATTACGTTTTTAAATATATTTCCTGATGCATCGTAAATTTCTATTTTAACTTTTTCCGGTTTCCCAAGATTATAACTGATAGTCAGGTTGTCGTCATAGGGATTAGGATAAGCATCGAGGTTTGATAATAATTCAGGGGTTTGAATTTCAGCAGCGCTTTTGGCCTGTTCACCTGCATGTGCATATAATGCAGTTTCTGCAACATATGTGCTTTTTGGTGTAATATATTTTATAATCACAAGAATGGGATAACGGACATTAGCTGTGTACCAACGGAAAGTAATTTCAGTGGTAACATTCCCGTTGCCATAATCTATAGTTCTGCTTTGCTTAACCCTTAAAACATTATTTAATGTTACATTAGGAAGAATGAGGGTTCCATATGCATCAGCCGATACTTCATAATTTCCTGAAACAGGTGTTTTGGAATCAGCCGATTCCTGAACTCCGCTATAACTGCCTGTTTCTTTATCGCCATAGGTGAAAGGAAATTTAATTTTCAGAAAAGGTTTATCGTATTTAATAACCGTGTTGCAACAGACCGTTCCATATTGTTCCATTATATCATTTTGAACTTTGAAATAGAAATAGTTCCCAAATTCTTCAATCACCGTATTTGCTTCAGGGATTTCAGAAGACTTGTCCAGTGAAACCGGATCGAGCATGTGGCTGGTTAAAGTTTTTTCAATTGGTTGCAAACCGGAGAAATCCCAAATAACATTTGAACCGGAGGTCCCTTCATCAACATTTTTTGTAAAAATAAAATCGTGCGACGTACCTATTACCAAACTATGTGAATTATAGGTAAGCTTTATCTGTCCGTTTAAAACTAATGAAAATGAAGCCAAACAGGCCAACAAAATATATATTTTTCTCATATTTTTATGGTTTTTATAATTAACATTTTTGCGACATGAAAGTTACGAATAATTAATAAAATTTGTTTAATTAATTTCACCCAGCTAAATACATAAGCGCCAACTTCATTAATCTTTTTTCGTATATTTTTTAATTTTCATATATAAATCAGTCGGAGTAAAAGGTTTGATTAAATAATCATTCATTCCTACAGCTGTAATTTTATGGTTCACATCAATCAACACCGAAGCAGTTAAGGCAATGATAGGTAATTTTCTGTATTTCTCATCCGGAAGCCGTCTGATGTTTCTTGTTGCTTCATATCCGTCCATAACCGGCATTTGAATATCCATTAACACAATATCGAAATCAGTTTCTTTAATCCTGTCGAGTGCTTTCTTGCCGTTGTCAACTATTTCAGTAATCACATCCCATTTTTCAAGAAATTTTTTTGCTACAACCTGATTTATTGGGTTATCTTCTACAACCAGGACTTTAACATTCTTTAAACTTTCAAATCTTCCTGAAAAAAGTGAATTTGATCCCTCAATATTTTCGGGGTTTCCCATTTTGTATCTCAGATAAAAATGAAATTTAGAACCTGCACCTAAAGTGCTTTCGACCATTAATTGTCCTCCCTGCATTTCGACAAGCATTTTTGATATTGCAAGTCCCAGACCTGTTCCACCGAATTTACGGGTAATATCTGAACTTGCCTGTGTAAAGCTTTCAAAAATCCGATCTAATTGGTCATCAGCAATTCCAATTCCTGTATCGGACACTTCAAAATTAACAACAACATGATCCTGTTGTTTAGCATATAAAGAAACTTTTATATCAACTTTGCCAATCTCTGTAAACTTAACAGCATTGCTGATAAGATTGTTCAGAATTTGGGCTAAACGAACCGGATCGCCTAAAAGATTAGGTGGAATATCTTTTTCAAAATCAAGTGTTAAAAAAATGCCTTTCTCTTCAACAGTAGGATAAAAGATATTGCAAATACTCCTGACCAGCTCTTTAAGGTTAAAATCTATTTCTTCAAAAATAACTTTTCCAGCCTCTATTTTGCTAAAATCAAGTATATCGTTAATTAATACAAGCAGGTTTTCTGCTGAAAACCTGAGCGTTTTTAATGTTTCAACCTGGTCGGGCCTGGGATCTTCATGTAATAAAATATGAGTAAGTCCAATAACAGCATTCATTGGTGTACGGATTTCATGGCTCATAGTAGATAAAAATTCAGCTTTTATTTTTGAAGCTTTTTCAGCAACCAGTTTGGCTTCCTGCAATTCATCTTCATATTTTCTTCTTTGGGTAATTTCCATTCCTACTCCCCTGAACCCTAAAAATTTTCTATTATGATCGAATATAGGAATGCCTGAAACCATTAACCAGATAATTTTTTTCTTTTTGGTTACGGCTTGATATTCAAGGTTTACAAAACTTTCTCCCTTTTGTGAATAATCGCTAATAAGTTTTTCTACTTTTTCTGATTCTTCAGCAGGAATGAAAACAAAAAAAGATTTTTTAATTAATTCAGAAGGTTCATATCCAAGAACAGTTTTCACTTTTTCAGAAAGGTAGTTGAAATGATAATTATTGTCAATTTCCCAGATATATTCGCCGGCAGCTTCTGTTACATCGCGAAATCGTTGTTCACTGTTCCTGAGTTTTTCTTCGCTGGATTTCTTCTGGGTAATATCTCTTGCATAGATATTAATATAATTATATTCTTTAACAGGGCTCAGCGTTAAGCTGAAATAGCTGCCGGCAATACTTATTTCCAATTCTTCAATGCGGCTTGTTTCCAAAATAAGTTCAAACAGGTCCTTAAAATAATTTTCGAAATTTTGTTCCACAAAATCCTTAACCAGATACCCTTTTTTATTGCAGTAAGAAACAACCCCATTTCTTTCGACCCTTAAAATAGGAGAGGGGCTTTCTTCAGGAAATTTAGCAAGAGAAATTATTTGTTTTTCAGACTTTTTTCTTTCAGAAATATCAACCATTACGGCCCTCATTCCAGCGGGTAATTTGTCGCGCATAATAAGATTTATATAAACCATAACAGGAATTAATTTCCCTTCGGCCGTGACAACGTTATATTCCTGATTTTCTATCGGGTCTCCTTTTATTTTCCCTTCGAAATTTTCCCAAACCCTTAATCTGTCGTCTTCCGAAAAGAGGTTAAAAAATATTACCCCGGTTTGAAGACTTTCCGAAGTAATTCCAAATCTTTCACAAACAAGCTTATTTGCAAAAGTAATTTTTCCGTTAATACTTGTTTCGCAAACCATTTCCGGCATTAATTCTGCAAACTCCCTGAACCGGTGTTCGCTTTTCTTTAACGAATCGATAGCCACCTTTTGTTCATATGCATTTGAAATAATGTTAGAAAGGATTTTAAAAAATTCTATTTCATTATTTTCCCATTTTCTTTTTTTTCTGACTTCTGCAAAACCTATGAATCCATAATATTTATTATCGACAATTAAAGGAAATGCAATTATAGCTGTGATTTGATGAGGCCGGAAAATTGCAATTATGTCCCCAGGTAAATTATTAAGCTCTGCCGTTTCAATAATACCATCTTCCTGCATTTTATCTTTCCATGTTGGGAAAAGACTATAGGGTATTGCCTGCAAATTAACCAGTTGGGATTCAACACCACGGTTGCACCACTCATAAGTATTGCTGACGGCTTTTCCGTTTAAAATATCTTCGAAAATAAACCCTTTGCTGGCTCCAGAGTAATTGCCTGAAATTCTAAGCGCTTCGCGAACCTTAAAATGGAATTCATTCGGAGTATTAAAAATATACGATATTTCAGCAAGAACCTGTTGTTGTTCGAGATTTTTTTTGATATTAATTTCCGATAATTTTCGTTCAGCGATATTGTTCGTGTAAGAGATAATATAACCTTTACCGGCTATTTCGGTATACTGCGAACGTTTTTCGACAGGAAATGACCCAGATTCCATATCCCGAAATTCATATTCCGAAACAATTCTGTTGTTTTGTTTTAATTCTGCAACATATCTTTCCCATTTATTATTGTCATTTAAATGATCATCAATATCATATATTTTAAGGGCAAGCATTTCCTGAACCGTAAAACCATACATTTCAGAAGCCGTTTTATTGACAAATATTATTGATCCATTGAATTCGGAAACAATAATAGCTTCATCTGCTATATTCATTAGATCAATGAACAAGGAATGGTTGTAATCTATTTTGTTATTCTTGTCAAAATTTGGCTCCGGAATTTTAATTTTAAGGTGGCTTAAAAAAAATAAAACGCATATTGAGATAATAAGAGAAATTGAAATTAAAATAAATAAAAGTTCAATTTGTTTGAAACCATAAAAAACAGGAATACTTAACAGGGTTATAATAAGAATGCACAAAGTAAAATATAATGAAAGACTTTGCAGGCGTATATTATCATTTTTTGATCGAAATAATTCGAAAAACTTATGAAACCATTTAAAAAACTTTGCAGGAATTTTCATGACAGTTTATAATCTATTAAATGTAGTGATTTTAACTTATTTATTAGTCATTTAATTCTTTTTTTGGCAAACATAATAATCTTAAATAATAAATTCATTATTAAAAAAAAGAATAGTTTTCCAATATTTCATTTAATTTAAAAATCACTGATCAATTCTCAATTATTAAAGTTGAAAATGTTTTCCTGGTCTATAATAATAATTCCAATATTGTGTTCAATATATTTTATTCTATATATACTATCTTTAAAGAAAATTATTAAAGACGTATGACTTTGATTTATCACAATATTAAAAAATTCAAAAATGTTATTTTTCTTTTAATGATTATATTAATTTACCCTAAACAGGCAGTCGCTCATATATATTTTGAAAATCATTTTATTGGAACAGATTCTGTTCAATATGTTAATAATGACAACGATTACAATCTGGTTATTGCATGCCTCAGGGGAGATTATAATATTGTTGAAGATATGTTGAACAAAGGTATAAGCCCAAACACAGTTATAGATGAAAGTATTACACCTCTTATGTATGCGGCACAATCAGGTCAGTTGCGAATATGCAAATTATTGGTTGCAAAAGGTGCAGATGTTAATCTTAGTCCCCGTAATGGACATACTGCTTTAATTGCAGCTGTGAAAAGTAATAATGTCCAGGTACTGGATTTCCTTATGGAAAAAGGAGCGCTAATCGATTTGCCAGATATTTTTGGTCGCACACCAATTATTTATGCTGCAGTTTATGGAGATTCGGCTTTATGTGAGAAATTATTCTTATATAAAGCTGATGTCAGTATTAAAGATTATGAAGGAGAAGATGCTTTGATGGCAGCAGTTATAAATCAACATAAAGAAATAATACCATATTTATTAAGCAGGAATGCCAATCCGAATACTTCAAACAAGAATGATGTTTCTCCATTGATGGTTGCAACCAGTAATAATGATTATACCGTAATAGAATTATTATTGAACAAAGGGGCAAACATAAATCATATCAGTAAAGGCGGACAAACACCACTTTCCATTGCAATTGAAAAAAATGACGAAGCTTTATTACAGTATCTTATTGATAAAGGCGCAGATGTTAATCAAAGGCTCACATTTGCTGAAACTCCTTTAACTATTGCTCATTATAATAAAATTGATGATTTTATTATTGAAACTCTTGAAAACGATGGGGCAAAACAAAATTATTGGCCCGATTTAAGAAGATTTTTTATAGGCCCTGAAATTAGCTGGAATCTTGATGATTTTATGGGAGGAATAAATTTGGGGCTGAAAGAATATAAATTTAAGTTCGATATTATTGCCGGAATGCAGTTCAGGCCATATGCAACAAGAGTTTTGGTTAAAGATGCAGGAAATAAATATGATCAGTATTGGGAACGGCGTAATTATACTTTTATTGGGATCGATAAAAATTTCGAGATTTCAAAAACAGGGAACAAAAGAAGCAGCGGTATATCTATTGGCCTTAAAGAACTTTATACTTTTGGAAATTACAGGGGAACTTCGATCAATACGCCCGGTAACTATCTTTTAGTACCGGGGGCAGGAATATATCAAAATATCAGGGGAATTCAATTCGGATTATATTATCAATTTACTGATTTTAATACTTCAGGTGTTCAACCTCATAGAATTGACATTTCCATTAAATTTTTAATCGGGGGTGTTGTAGAATTTAAATCAAATTCTTATAAGCCATGGGATTAAATTATCGATTTAAATGTAGGGCCACGTATTTCTTTTGGGCATTGATACTGTTGATTTTTAGCATATTTTTTTCATGTTCGAATAATAATATTGGTTCTTCAGGTGATTGCATTAGTTGTCCTTATAGTGAACAACCCGATAGTGCTATTTTAACAATCAATGTTACTATAAACAGTGAAAATCCATTTGTTCCTTTAATAATTTATAATGAAAAATATAATCCGAATTTATCGGGTAAATTTATCAAGGATACAGCCAGGTCAGGATCATATTCAATAAAAGTTCCTGTTAATCATTTTTATTCGGCAAAGGCAGAATACAAATCGGGTGATAAAATTATTTATGCTATAGATGGTAGCATTTTCGATGCCCAGCAGATTAGCGGTTGCGATAATCCATGCTGGCAGGTAGTCGGAAATAATCTAAATCTGAAACTTAAGTTTTGATTTCTCATTTCTAAACTTTACATTATTTTGCAATTTGTTTTGCATTTGAATTGTATAGGATTCAATGGTATTATTAGAATTGCATTTAGAATTTGAAATCCATTTTCAAATATAAAATTAATTATTAGTAGCCATGCTCGATCGTTTTCTCAGTTTCATTAATGAAAAAAAAATTGTTTCATCAGGTGATAAAATATTATTAGCTGTCAGTGGTGGAATCGATTCAATATGCATGACACATCTTTTCAAAGAATCAGGAATAAAGTCAGGTATTGCTCATTGCAATTTTCGTCTTCGCGAAGAAGAATCGGATATGGATGAAGATTTTGTAAGACAATTGGCGCAGAAGTATAACTTTCCTTTTTTTGTTATGCATTTTAATACTGCCGATTATGCCCGACTTCAGAAAATTAGTATACAAATGGCTGCAAGAGAATTGCGTTACAATTGGTTCGAAAATTTACGCAAGCTGCACGGCTTTTCAATGATTGCTACTGCACACAATGCAGATGATTCAATCGAAACTTTTTTTATTAATCTTCTTCGTGGAACAGGAATTCAGGGGTTAACTGGAATTAAGGTTAAAAATGATCATCTCATCAGGCCTTTACTTTTTGCGTGCAGAAATGAAATAGAAGATTATTGCCGAAATCAAAACCTTGAGTTCAGAACCGATTCTTCAAATAATTCAGATAAATATTTACGAAACAGGATAAGGCATTCCTTAATACCACTGCTTTCTGAAATGAATCCTGAATTTCTGAATATTATGAGTGAAAATTTACATAGACTTTCTGAAGCAGAAAAAATTTATTTTTCATTTGTCGATCACTATAAAAAAGAAATACTCGAATTAAGTTCAGATGGTTTCTATCGTATTAATATTTCCAAATTAATGGAATGTGTTTCTCCGGATACTTTATTGTATGAAATTCTTAAGGATTTTGGTTTTTCATCAAAAACGTCGTTTGAAATTTATAATAATATCGAAGGTGAATCAGGCAGAGTTTATTATTCCGAAAAGAATAGACTTGTAAAGGACCGTAATCATTTAATTTTGACTCCTCCTGAAAATGAAGAGGTTCATAAAATTTATATTGAACAATATATTCCTGAAATTTTTAAACCGCTTCATCTTCAAATTCAATCATATGTCGCCGATGGGTTTACTATTCCTGCCAATGCTGATATGGCTGCATTGGATTCCGATAAACTTGTTTTTCCTCTTATTTTAAGAAAATGGCAGCACGGCGATTATTTTCATCCTTTAGGAATGACAGGAATGAAAAAAGTAAGTGACTTTTTTGTTGATACAAAACTTTCTTTAACTGAAAAAGAAAATTCATGGTTGCTTACCAGTGCAGGTGAAATTGTTTGGATAATAGGCAAGAGAATTGACGACCGTTTTAAAATAACGGCAAAGACAAAAAATATAATTGTAATTAGTAAACTGTGATAACTCAGGTTGGTAGACTGTAGACCATTAGACAGTAGGAAGAAACATTTGGAGTTATGCAAATCTTTTTTTGAAAGGGTAGTATGTCTTTGTCAGCCTCCTGCGAGTTAAAAAGGGAGCATAATTTTAGGCATAATGTGTTTGAGAAAAGGGAATTAAGATATTTTGCTATATCGTATTCAATAATCAATTGTTTTCAAACATTTTCTAAATTCCTGACGGTCTAAAGTCTAAACAACCTGAATTGTTTAACTAAATTAATTATAATTTTTTCAAAGCTTCATTAACATTTTTCTCAATCCTTGATAATATATTAGTGCCTTCAGCTTTTTGAAATTTTTCTCCGGTTATATTTTCATATAACTCAATGTACCGGTCTGAAGTTTGGTTGACAAATTCTTCCGGTATTTCGGGCATTACCTGGCCTTCTTTTCCCTGGAAATTATGTTCGATGAGCCATTGACGGACAAATTCTTTTGATAATTGTTTTTGTTGTTCATTATTTTTAAATCTTTCTTCATAACCCTGGGCATAAAAATATCTTGATGAATCGGGAGTATGAACTTCGTCGATAAGATAAATTTTATTATCTTTTTTACCGAACTCATATTTGGTGTCAACTAAAATAAGTCCCATTTTTGCAGCGATCTGTGTACCACGTTCAAAAACCTTATAAGTATATTCTTCCAGTTTTTCATAGTCGACTTTAGATACCAACCCGGTTTCGATTATTTCTTCTTTCGATAAGTCTTCATCATGACCCTCCATAGCCTTTGAAGTGGGAGTAATGATAGGTTTAGGGAATTTTTGATTTTCAATCATTCCATCTGGAAGTGCAATTCCGCAAAGGTTTCTTTTACCCGATTTATACTCACGCCAGGCATGACCTGTGAGGTAACCGCGTATGACCATCTCAACTTTAAATGGTCCAGCCATATGGCCAATAGTAACCATAGGGTCAGGTGAGCTGATTTTCCAATTGGGTAATATATCAGAAGTTTCATCGAGGAATTTTAAAGCAATTTGATTTAACACCTGACCTTTAAAGGGAATCCCTTTTGGAAGGACAACATCGAAGGCAGAAATACGATCTGTTACAATCATTACAAGATATTGATCTTTGATGTTATATACATCGCGGACTTTCCCGACATATTTACTTTTTTGACCCGGAAAGCTAAAATTGGTTTTTGTAATATCTGTCATATAATTTTTATTTAATAACAATTTTTATATTTAAATAGTTAAAAATTTATGAATTTTCCATCAAAATTTATGCGCTACCTATGAAATTTCTTACCAATAAAGTTCATTCCATCTATGATCCCATCCCTCCAATAGGACCAGTTATGTTCACCCTCACGTACCCTGAATTCATGATTGATTCCTCTTTCTTTTAAAATCAAATGCAATGTGCAATTGCCTTCAATATGGTTATCCTTGTCCCCACAGTCGATATAATAATTAACCGATTCAAGTTTTTCTTTCGGATAAGTTCTGGCCAAATTCAGGATATTGTTCATTTTCCAATATGCCGGTAAGGAATCACCTATCATTGGTCCATAGACTTCTAAAAAGTTATATTGATTACTTTTCATTTTTTCTTTTATCTCAGTATTTGTCCAAATTCCTGCACTCATTGCTACACATGAGGAAAACATTTCAGAATGCCGGAAGGAATATATCAAAGCTCCAAATCCACCCATAGATAAACCGGCAATTGCCCTGAATTCTTTTTCACTTCTGATGCGATAATTTTTTTCAATATAAGGAATAAATTCATTAAAGAACATATCTTCATATTTTACTTTTCCTGAAAAATTGTCAATGTACCATGAAAGTCCTGCATCGGGCATTATAATAATCATTGGTGGGGCATCACGCTTATCAATTGCATTATCAGCTGAAAGGTTAACTTCACCAAATTGAATCCATGCCGTTTCGTTATCCGTGAACCCATGCAATAGGTATAATACCGGATAATTGCGATTGGATATATCATAGTCGGATGGCAGATAAACAGAGTATTTCACGGGTTTTCCCAGAATTTTGCTTTCGATAGTTTTGCTTTCAAATACTTTGCCCTGTGAAAAAATGGATTGGGTCATAAAAATTATTGTCAATTGAACAAACCAAAAAATGAATATAAATTTAAAATGTTTCATAATTGATATTTTAAAAATTGTTACATTTTCGAAAAATTTTTGTAAAATTATCAAGTTCTTTCACTAATTCAATATATGATTATTCTTCTTTTGGGTACTTTATTTCTTTCGTTTGGTAAACTCTTACATAATCGATTTCAAAATTATAAGGAAACTTTGTGTAAAGGGTATCGGTGAGCGTACAAAAATTAACTGTAGGGTGATTAATGTCAAGAATAATGTTCATTGGTGGCATTAATTCGGGACGTGTATATAAAGTTTGCAAAGAGTTGGTTTCATAAATGGGAATTTTATCTATGAAGAATATGATTTTTTGCGGAGTCCATTCCGCACCAAAAGTATGTTTTCGGCTGAATTCGACGTGGCCATAATCATTTTCATTTATTCTGGTTTGATAAATTAAGGTATCCTGACTTGCAGGTACATTGCCAGGTTTACATTTTCTGAAGTGTGAATTACAGGTATGATAATTTATAAATCCATCAAATTCACCTGCAAATTCAAAAATATCTATTTCACTATAATTAATCGAATCAATCATCCCGGGATTAACGGGAAAAAGCCAGAAATTAGGACCCAAACCTTTTAGTTCATAAAGACCATGCGGAGCAGGCAATTTACATTGCACTTCGTAATATCCGTATTTAAATTGTTTTTTCGATATCAGCATTCCGGTCGTATATTTAAAGGGAACTAACGAATCGACCGGATATTTACGGCAATGTTGCAGATTTCCTGAGTCTTTACAAATCCATCTGTCCCAAACTTTCCCAATATAATTTTCCTTTTTTGATACCAATGTTAACTGATTTCCATCCAAAATACAGTTTTTGAAATTATCTGTCCTGTATGCCAGATAATCATTATTAGAAACTTTTTGAATACCGCACATTTCAATATAGCTTTTTTGGTTCCATGGCCATGTGCTAAACCAATTATTGGCCAAGGTATCTTTGCTGGTGTAATGAAATTCGTCATCAAAAACCAGATTATAATCTGGATTTTCCGGAGGATATTGACAAAACAGATAATTAAAAGGCAATTGAAAAATAAAAATAAGGAGAAGAAGTTGCTTTTTTGACATCTTAATTTCAAAAAAGTTAAATTTACTTTTCTTTTAAATTTGCTTTTTCATAAGCAGCAACAATATGTTTTACCAGACGGTGACGGATTATATCGCGTTTATCGAATTCAATAATGGCAATTCCTTTAATATTTTTTAAAATTTTCAGTGCATATACAAGACCTGAATTAGATTTATCAGGCAAATCAATTTGTGTAAGGTCGCCGGTAACTAAAAATTTCGCATCCTTCCCCATACGGGTAAGGAACATTTTCAGTTGGTTGATAGTTGCATTCTGAGCCTCATCGAGAATAACAAAAGCATTATCGAGGGTACGGCCGCGCATGAATGCAATTGGTGCAATCTGAACGGTGCCATCTTCCAAAAGGCTGCTTAATTTTTTTACTGGAATCATATCGTGAAGGGCATCATAGAGAGGCTGCAGATAAGGATCGAGTTTTTCTTTTACATCACCGGGTAAAAATCCCAACTTTTCTCCTGCTTCCACTGCAGGGCGTGTAAGTACAATACGTTTTACTTCTTTGTTCCTTAATGCCTTTACTGCAAGGGCAATTGCTGTATAAGTTTTTCCTGTTCCTGCAGGCCCTACTGCAAAAAGCAAGTCATTACTATTGTATTCCTGAACTAATTTTACCTGGTTCGGAGTCCGAACTTTAATTGCTTTTCCATTGTAACTGTATATTAGTACATCGTGGTCTGATGTTTCAAATTTTATTTTGTGTTTACCTGAAGGAAATAATAACTCTTCTATTTCATCAGAAGAAAGACTGTTATATTTTTGATAATAATCTGTTAATTGAAATATTTTATCTTCAAAATCAGCAATTAAAGATTGTTCACCGAATACTTTGATTTCATTTCCGCGTGCAATAAGCTTTAATTTAGGAAATGCCCTTTTAATTATTTCCAGGGAGACATTATTCACGCCATAAATATATATTGGATCGATCCCTTCTAAATATATAAGCTTTTCAAGCATAAATTAACCCTTACTTTTTTTACTTTTGGTTTTTGCAAATTAACTGCAAAGTTTTGTAAGAATCAAGATGACGATTAAGTAAAACCTGATTTGCATCAAAGGAAATATATAACTTTATAGTGTTATTAAAAATATTTTTTGCATGCCTGTAATAACCCTGATAACAGATTGGAACCATGGTGATCATTATCTCGGAGCCTTAAAGGGCAAAATTCTGGGATTAATGCCGGAAGCAAATGTGGTTGATATTTCTCATCAGGTTCCTGCATTTGGATATATCCGGGCTGCATTTATACTTCGGAACAGTTATCCGAATTTCCCAAAAGGAACCATTCATATATTAGGAATTAATAGTGAAGCACGACCGGAAACCCCTCATTTAATTGTATTCCATGAAGGACATTTCTTTATAGGTGCCGATAATGGAATCTTTGGCTTATTGTTCAATAATTATCCTGTGAAAGCAATTCGATTGAAATTCGTTAATACAACTTTTCCTGAATACGATGTTTTTGCCGAAACAGCTATTTCCATCGCAAAGGGTGAAAATATTGATAAATTGGGAACGCCCTATGAAAAATTATTTCTTCCTGCCCCGTTATTAGCAACAATAGATAATTCGGTTATTAACGGAAGTGTAATTTATATCGACTCTTATTATAATGCCATTACAAACATAACAAAAGAAATTTTTGATAAAATTGGTTATCATAGAAGGTTCGAAATTCTGGTGCAAAGCAACTTTTACAAAATAATTAAAATCAATAAACATTATCACGAAACGCCCAATGGAGAATTATTGGCATTGTTTAACTCATTGGGAATGCTCGAAATTGCCATTAACCAGGGAAATGCAGCAGAATTGCTTAATCTGAACACAAATTCATTAGTCAGGGTAAAGTTTTATGACACTCCTGAAAGAGAAGAATTGAAAATGTTATAAAGTATTTTGTTGTATTAATGGGAATAGCTATATTTATAATCTTCATATAAACTAATTTGTAGCAAGGTGGTATAAATTTAATATTTATAGTAATTTAAAAATCTGAACCAAAAATATCAATAATATCCAATAAAACTCAATAGTATGTTATCGGCCCTTAATGATTGCAAAGTAGATATCAAAAACCTCAAATTTATTACTGATGAAGGAAAGGTACTTCCTAAAACGGCCATTATCACTTTCAACGAGCCTGATAAGGCCGGGAAAAAAGTTGAACTTTTTGGATATCTTGATTCCGAAGATATTTATAAACTAATTGAAGATAATCAGGATTTATGTCTTGATTATTGCTATATCGATAAATTGTCTCTTTCAGAATATCGCAGTATACATGATCTCGGCAAGAAGGATTATGTAAAATTGAAAAGTTTTTCCGCAAAGAATTCATTTTTTAACTCTCAGGTTAAAATAGATTTCTCATTTACTGAAATTGAAAACGGGGATGTAAATTTCGAACATTCTGCGTTCGTAAGGGGAGATATATCTTTTAATTCTACATTATTTCCGGAAGGAAGTGTGAATTTTGCCTATGTGGTTTTTAACTGCGACTCAATTGATTTTGCCAATGCTATATTTCGGAAAGGTGAAGTAACATTTAAAAATGCTGTCTTTACAAAGGGGACTAAAGATTTTCAATATGCCGATTTTAGCGAAGGCGACGTAAATTTTATCAATACAGAATTTGGCGATGGCGATATTTCTTTTATAAATACAATTTTTGGCAATGGCGAACTTTCTTTTAAGGTAGCGAGATTTGGTACTGGAAAGAAAGATTTTCATTATTCTAAATTCGGAAGTGGCGATATTAGTTTTGAACGAACTGAATTTGGTGACGGCAGGGTCGATTTTCGTAAAGTTGAATTCAACCATTGTAAAGTAAACTTTAACAGGGCTATTATTGGAGATGGAGGAATTACTTTTGAAGGCTGTGAATTAAAAACAGGCAAATTCAATTTTAAAAAAGTAATTAGTGGAGATGGTGGCCTCGATTTTTCTATAGCTGAATTTGAAAATGCCGAAGCATTTTTTGACGGGTCGGAATTTGGAAGAGGTTCCCTGAATTTTTATAGTTCTAAATTCTCGAAGCTTTCTTTAAAATCATGCCACCTCGATCATTATATTGACCTTCGCCTTGCCAAGGCAAAATATTTAGACCTATCCGATACCATTTTACGCGACATATTAGACTTAATTCCCTACGATTTTCATGTCGATATTAAAACCATTAATTTTGAAGGGATAAGATTAATTGGCCGGATATATGTCGGTTGGAAACAAAATCAGGTTCAAAGCCAGATAGAAACACAGGAAGAAACATCCGAACGCAGCAAGGGTGAGCAATTTCGTACGCTCAAACAAAATTTTAATGTTACAGGTCAATATATAGATGAAGATAAAGCATATGTTCAATTTAAAAGATATGAATCAAAGGCTGAATTGCATGAATCCATTCAAAATAGACCGCTAAGCGCAATTTGGAAATATCCTGAATTCGGGTTTAAGTGGCTTGTTTTTGATAAAATCGGGCTTTATGCCACTGCTCCAGGCAGGGTGCTTTTAAGCGTTGTTATTAGCTGGGCTTGTTTTGGGTTAATTTATTTTTCCTTACAGAGTATTGGGTTGGGTAAAACAGTATCGGCTGTGGGGAATCCGGACAAAGTTTCAGTGTTTTTTCAATCTTTTTATCATAGCGCCATTACATTTTTTACAATCGGTTACGGCGATGTTTTCCCAGAGGGTTGGAGCAGGGTAGTCTCTTCTTTCGAAGGTTTTATGGGTGTGTTTATGATGTCCTACTTTACTGTCGCCTTTGTGAGAAAAGTACTCAGATAAAGGTTTAAACTTTTAGGAAAATTCGTTTTGTATTTCAGGATTATTCAGATAGGTGCAAAGTTCATATATGTTTTTACATCTTTTTTCAAAATTTGAATGGACAACGGAAAAAGAATAATTGTTTTCTTCATTAATTATTTCGACTTGTAAATTTGCTTTAATATTTATTGCAATACCAATTCTTTCTAATGCACGTTTAGTAAGATTGTACAAATTGTTAACAGGACCTTTAAGGTTGACTGTTCTTGTAAATATTTTATTTTGCTTAAATGAAGCCGTTTCCCAATCGAATTGAACTTTTTTTTCAAATAATGAATCGAAAGAATTACTGAGAATTAGGTCTTCCGGAGCTCCTTCGATTATATTATTAAAACTCATCAACCATATTTTATCTGATTCAGAAATGGCAATGTTCAAATCATGTGTCGAAAAAATTATTGTCTTATTTTTTTTAGATGACAGGTCTTTCAACAATTTGACAATTTCAAATTTATTTGGTACATCGAGATATGCTGTAGGTTCATCCAAAACTATAATTGGCGTATCCTGCGCTATAGCTCTTGCAACCATTGCCCTTTGTCTTTCCCCATCACTTAATTCATTAACAGATTTTAATTGTAAAGAATTCATAGATACCAGTCTGATTGATTCCTCAATAATACTCTTATCATCAAGAGTGAGGCTGCCAAACCAGTCGGTATAAGGATATCTTCCCAAAGCAACCAAATCGTAAACGGATAAATCAGGAATCCTGATTTGTTCTGTAGAAACAAAACTTAAAATGGATGCATACTCAATCCTTTTTATTTCATAAAAAGAAAAACCGTTAATCAGCAAATTTCCGGATAGAGGAGGTTGTAAACGAGAAATTGTTCGCAATAAAGTGCTTTTACCAATGCCATTAGAACCTATTAGAGCAATTAATTCCCCATTACTTGCATCAAAGAAAAGATTTGTACATACCTTCAAAGCTGATTTCTTAAAAGTACGATAACCAATTTGCAGATTTGTTGCTTCGATACATTTCATTTCACCAAAAATTCTTTTTACGGTTCCTGATAATAATCCAGATTACAATAGGTATTCCTAAGAGCGCGGTGATAGAATTGACCGGTAAGGTATAATTTGATCCGGGAAGTTGAGATATTATATCGCTGAAAAGAAGTACAATAGCCCCAATTAGCATTGAAGATAAAATTAAAATCTTGTGATCGCTGGTTTTAAAAATGTTACGGCTTAGATGAGGCACAGCAATTCCAATAAATGCAATAGGCCCGCAAAAAGCAGTTGTGCTTCCTGCTAAAATACTTGTACTTGCAAAAATTAACAACCTCGTTGTTTTTACATTTAATCCAAGGGTAGTTGCATATTTCTCACCAAGAAGTAATGCATTTAATTTTTTTGTAGAGAGGAATGATAATAAAAGTCCGAAAGCTATGCAAGGCGCCATAACTGCTAATTGTACTTTACTTATTTGGCCAAGGCTGCCTAATGTCCAGACGACAAATAGTTTTAAAAGTGCTTCGTTTCCAAAATATTGCAAAATGCTTACCACAGAAGATATTCCTGAACCTATCAGTATTCCGAGAATAAGAATAGTCAGAATATCCCTGACCAATGACGAAACAACCATAACAAGAATTAGTGTACCTGCTGCTCCAATACAGGCCGATATTACTAAAGCACCATTTCCTAATATGCTCGATAAATGAGTAGAAAAAAATGGAGATATACCTAAAACCATCAAGGCAACCCCAAGACTCGCCCCTGAACTGATTCCCAAAACATCGGGCCCAGCCAATGGATTACGAAATAATGTTTGCATTTGCAACCCGCTGACACTTAATGCCATTCCGGCTAATATTCCTGCTACTGCCTTTGGCAGCCGAAAATCCATGATAATAACCTTCCAGGAATAATTACTGCTCCCGCCAAATAAAATTTTTAGTATTTGTGAAATTGGGATATTTACAGAACCAAACAAAAGATCTGAAAGAAAGAATAAAAACAGAATTACTAACAACAGGTATATTAATAAATACCTGTAATTGGCAGTTAAATGAAAAGGCATTTTGGATGTTATTTTTGTTCTAATTTTTCGAGAGCTTTTATACTCTTTTCAAAATCCTGTCTGATTTTTTGAAAATGCGACTTAATTAATTTATAATTTTCTTTGCCTTCAATATTGTTAATGCGTTCTATCAAATCATTTCGATTATTAAGAATTTCCACAGCAATTTTATTTACAACTTCCGGTTTAATTTCGGGATGGAACGACTGGTATGTAAAACATTCTGACAACAGATCAAAAGTCAGGTAATTAATGTTTTTCTTAAGGGTTCTGATATTTGCCATAATTTTTATAGGTATTTATTAAGAATTAATTTTTTTTATTTTAATTTTTTATAATAAAATGGTTGATAATCAGGATTTATTTCCGGATGAAAAATATGAACCAGGTCCTTTAAAATTATATGAGGATTTACAGATCCCGATTCCCAATAATCATTGCCTCCATTTAAATTTATTCGGGCATTGTTATTATACATTTTATCGTCTTTAAAAGGTTTTAAATTTTTAAATCTTCCGTCAATATTTATAATATCATTTTTCGACGTTGCCGAACTTAAATTAATCCAAATGTCAGCATAAAGAGATTTCTGGAAAATAAATTCAAGGTTCATAGGAATACTTTCATGGGATTGGACAGATTTCCAAAGATAGTTACCTCCTGCATCATTAATTAATTTAGCAAGGTAAGAATTCCCGCCTGAAACAAACCATGTACCATTCCAAGGTAAGCCTGATATGACCGTGGGTCTATAATTTATTTTTACAACCTTATTCATTAATTCATCATATTGTTCTGATAAATTGATGAAAATATAATTTGCTTTTTCCTCTTTGTCAAAGAATTCAGCAAAAAATTTAATCCATTCAGCTTTAGCTAATGGGTTAGTTTCGAGATATTCGCTTACCAGAACTACAGGAATACCAAGTTCCTGCATTTTAGCAACCTGTCCTGATACCTCTGAACCGATACCATAGGTAAAAACCACATCTGGTTTCATACTTATAAGCATTTCATAATTCAGGTTTTGTTCATAACCAACATCGACAATTTCTTTGTTTTTTATGCCTTTCTGAATAATCGCATTGCTTACCAGGTTGATTCCAGATATTCCTTTAATAGTATTCAATTCTCCAAGTTTATCAATAAAAGAAATGTAAGTAGTAGACATGCATACTACTTTTTTTACAGGAGTGTTAATATAATTGACATTAGACTTCTGTATAATTTGATTTTGCCTTTTTAACCTGTATTTAACTGCAATATTTTGTGCTTTTTGCCACGGATTAAATTCTTCAATAGTTAAATATTTATTATACTTTATAATTCGAAATCCTGCTGCATAAATATTTTTTAATGTGTCAAAACTATTATCTGCTTTTGTATTTTTTTCAGAATTAGTATTACATGAAATAATTAAAGGGAAAACAAGCAGAAAATATTTTTTAAACATTATAAATCTGTTTTAGTAAAATATTCCCCCTCCCTTGCTTTCACCTGGGTATTAAAGTAAAGCAGGGTAATAGGCTTATCGTTTTTAATATAATCGACGCCTCCCCAGTTGTAGTGAACCTCGCGATAGTCATTGGCCCGATTTTCGCGGATGACAATGTAACGTGTGACAGTGCGGTTTTTTTCTTTATAAACTTCACAAGTTACCCCTTCAGGATATTTTGCCCTGAGTTCTTTCAGATAAACTTCTCTTTCATTGTCATTTTTAAATTTAAGATCTGTTATTTTAGCTTCACCAGTAGATGCTTTTGCAGTGGTTGTTTTTGCATCTTTAGCTAATAGAGATTTAATTTCATTTATTTTAGCGATTCGTTGTTTTGGATATGATTCGTTTGGCATCAGGGATAATGCTTTTTCATATTCTTTTTTTGCGGCATCATATTGCGCTTTATCGAATAAATCATTGGCATTTTTCAATACATCATTATAACCTTTTTCATTTTGCAGTTTATTCTGTTTATCTAATTCAAGTTGAGCAAGGATTTTATCAATTTCTTTAATTTTTTCCACCGGATATTGTTCTTCAGGTTTAATCAGGCTTGCTTCTTTGTATTTTGCTTTTGCCTGTTCGTAATTTTTACCGGAGAATAAAGTATTTGCATCATCTATAAGGGTTCTGTAATCGTCATCCTTTTTTTGCTGTTTCAATATTTTATCTATTTCATCGATTTTTTGTTTTGGATACGGTTTATCATTAAAAATTGCAAGAGCCGTTTGATAATTGGTCCGGGCAGTCACAAAATCTTTAGCAAAGAAGTTTTTATCGGCCTGGGCTATAGCTTTGTCGTATGCATCCTGTTTGGCTTTCTGGTCAGCTAACAACCTTAACTGATCGGCCATGTCTTTATCAATTTTCCGTATTTGATCATTTGCATACTGGTCATCGGGTTTGAAACCTAATGCTTTTTGATAATATGTTTTTGCCAGGTCTAATTGTTTCTTTTTATAATTATCGTCAGCAACCGAAATTGCTTCTTTGTATTTTTTATCACTTTCCTGTTGCTTTAATATTGATGATATTTCATCGATTTTGGTATATGGATATTTTTCTTCAGGCAGGTAAGCAGAAGCTTCCTTGTATGATACAAGGGCCTCATCGTATTGCTTATTCTTAAACTGATTGTCAGCTTTGTTAATGGCAGCATCATAAGCATCTTTTTTTGCTTTTTGTTCGGCAGCAATTCGTGCCTGTTCTGCAAGAATTTTATCGATTTCAGAAATCTTTTGTACAGGATATGCCTCGGCTGGTTTTATATTTAAGGCATCCTGGTAATTTTGTTTTGCCTGGGAATAATTTTTTATAGCAAAATTTTTGTCTGCCAGGGCTATTAAATTCTTGTATTGCTGTTCACTTGCATTTGCCTTGTCTTTTTCCTTATTTTTTAAGATATTATCGATTTCTTTTATTTTTTGTTTTGGATAATCTTCGGCAGGAATAATTAGAGAAGCCTTATCATAATTACTCCTTGCATTTGAATAATCGCTTGCTGAAAAGAGTTTATCTGCAGTAGCAATAGCCTGGTTATATGAATCGCGGGTGGCTTTATCCTTTGAAGCTTTATCCTGTTGATCTTTAAGCAACCGTTCAGCTTCAGCGGCTTTTTGGGTTGCTACCGGATCATTTGGCTTTACAACAAGTGCATCATGAAATGCCTGAGCAGCCTTATCATAAGAACCATTATTCATTGCCGTATTTCCCTGGTTCATTAATTGCTGGTATTTAGATTCCTGTGTCAATTTATCCTGTTCCTGCTGGTTTTTATCTGCAAGCAATTTGTCAATTGCCTGAATTTGGGAAGTAGGATATTCAGCGCCGGGCTTAATATTCAACGCCCGTTTATAAAGTTCTTTGGCAATAGCATAATTTTTACTTTTGAATTGAATGTCGCCCTGGGAAACATAATCGTTATAAAGTTTCTCATTATTTTTTTGGGCAGAAAGTATTCTGTCTATTTCAGCTATTTTACCTTTTACATACTCGTCGTCAGGTCTTTTATTCAGCGCCAGGGTGTATGTTTCACGGGCATCGGTATATTTTTTTTCGGCAAATTGCCGGTCTGCTTTTCGAACAATACTTTGATAAGCTTCCTCGATGCATTTGTCATTATCGTCATACAACTGGTGCAATTTATCAATCATTACTTTCTCGTAATTTTTATCAGCCATAAATTCATGGTTTCTTTCATTATAAACAAGTTTCAACATTGGATTACTAAGTAATGACATATCTACGCCCTGGCAGGGTTCAAAAAGTGTCACTGAAAATGCCCTGTCCCAGATTCCTTTTTCGTATGAAGGTATGGTTGTATTGATGCTAAATATTTTTGTGATTAACCCTGGTTTGGATACCTCTAAAATATATTCGCTGTTAATATCGAGTTTAAAATGGAAAATTCCGTCAATTCCTGTATTAATTGTATTTTCAAGATTTCCTTTTTCAAAGAGTTTTACTGTTGCATCTCCAAGTGGTTTGTTTTCGCCTCTATCCACAATGCCATTTATAGTTAGATAGCTATCTCCCTTTTTTGCTTCTTCATTTTGAGCGAAGAAAGGTTGCCAGAATAACAAAATAATTGCAACAAAAAAAAATAATTTTTGAACAGATTTAATAACAATTCTCATATTCTATTTTCCTTTAATAAATTTTGAACTATAAGAATTTATTCTTGTATTAACCTTTAAAACGTAAAATCCGGGTTTCAGGTTGTTTAAATTTAATTCAATCCTGTCACTTTTAACAAAATATTTTATGTTATTTATTCTTCCAAATATATCGAACACTTCAATATTTTTCACTATTTCATTATTATTAGAAAATTCAATAAACAGAGATTGAAAGGCAGGACATGGAAATACTTTTAGTGCAGTTTTATAATCTGTTTGTTTTAATTCAGTTGCTTTAATACTGCAAGAAATTGGACGTATATCAAATGAAGATCCCCAGTTACCTGGTGTAATTTCATTTAATGGTTTCCAGTTCCCTTTATAAAAAAGATATGCAGAATTTTTATTATTGGTATACCTGGGATACGCCTGGTAAATATTAAAGGTGTCAGGACTTTGATATGGAACCTCATAAGAAATAAAATATACCCCCCTGATATTTAGTTTTGGATAAATTTCAATATAATTCAGGGAATTAACTTTTAGATTATTGAAAGGTACAAAAGACTCAAAGAGGTTAGTTTCCGGAATGGTATCGCCTTTATATACTTTGATAATGATACCACCTTTTGAACCAATTTTATTTATATTGAATAAAGCGCCTGTCAGGTAAATTGAATCAGTTGCTTGAAATTTTTCAGCGAATTTAAAAATTGAATCTGAATTTGTTCCGGAATAATAGCCATTTCCCAGTTCATAAGGAAGAACGGCAACTTTTTCGCTGGTATCTATATTTGAACTTGTATCGCAACCCAGGAATTGTCGTGGAAATGGATCCCAGCCATTGACATATGAAACACCGGTATTAAGCGGATCGAGCCAGTATTTAAGTTGTTTTGATGAATCGGTTTTATTGAAAAAATAGCTTTTATTAAGAATTTCAAAATAATCATTATACGGATAGCCGCATTGTGAATCGCCACCCCAAAGGGAACCAACTACCCTGTGGTCCCTGTCGAACAATGCGCCACCTGATGATCCATGTTCTGTTACTCCAGTATCCCATCTGGTTATCCACCAGAAACCATTGTTTGCGTATTGCGGATCGCCCGGGTCAGGTATAACATCTGATTTTTTCGGATGCCTGTAACTAAATGAAATTTTTTTTAACCCTGCCTGTGGATGATGGATTGAAGCAACTGTATCGAGATTATTTAACGTATCTAAACTCCAACCTGAATAGTACGGTAAGAAAAAAGCCGGAGGATGATTGTATAATTCCAACAAAGTAAAGTCGTAATCATACAAGGTTGCATCCACCTTTGAACCCGATAACGAATGATTAACATTTTCATTGGGACCGCCACAATAGGGACTTTCATAATTAAAAAAAAACACTGACCTGTTTGCATCATAATCATTGAACAAACAATGGTTTGCAGTTAAAACCAAAGGCCTGTTATCGTAATTTGTATTATTTAACAAAGTGCCAGTACACCCATAGGCAGGACTGTTGTATGGGTAAATCAATATCCTGCAAACTGATCTTTTTGTTATTTGCCAATCTTTTCCTATCGGGCAATTTATATCCCTATTACAGGGGCCCGGATCGACATAAATATTTTTATAGGCATGGGAGACTGTTTCAATAGTAAATGTTCCCTGTTCATTTTTTTGGAATGGGGAGGAAAATTCAATAATAACCTCGTCACCTTTTATTGGTTTTACGGGGAAGACCTGGGATGAGTTGTTATTCTCATTGGTAAATGCGCCTAAAACCTCATTGTTATTATATATAAAAAGTTTTTCCCCACTTTTAAGTTTGAAATTCACGAAAACAATGCCGATTGCATAAGCAGATTTAGCAGTAATTTTAACACACCATAAATTTCGTTTATCAGGGAGGGTTATCCATATCCCTGAATTGGAGGTGGATAAATTTGTTGAAAAGTTTTTTGCAAATTCAAATACCTTATGGCTGCTTTTATTTTTTACTGACTCTTCCTGCGCCATAATTTCTATGGTATCTACCGGTGGCATTTCAATTAATGGAATATCAATATTAAGGTTGTTTTTCAAACCTTCCGGAATGCCTCCGCTTCCAACCTGGGCTGAAGTATTGGAAACTATCCACAAACAAAAAAAATAAAAACCCTTGTACATTTTCATAATTAAACACAACGATTTTTTTCAAAATTATCATAATAACCCATAATAACGTATATGCTGATGAAATTTAATTGATATATGATTCAAATCACAATATTGTTGTCCCTACAGGACTTTCATTAAATTGGGCTTCAAGTAAACTTGAATCCGGTATAATTATTCTTTTAAAACCCAATCCACAACACTTCTTCAAAAGAAGAAGTGAGGTAGTTCGCAAAGTTCCCTATGTTGAAACTTTACCGGCTTTCCAGGATAAGGTTAATGAAGTTATATTAAAATAAATAATTAAAACTCACTATAATCATTCGTCCCGGCATATTGTAGCCGTCTTTTTCTGCATAGTTTTCGTTGAGAATATTCTGCAATGCCAGTCCGAAGCTGTATTTTTTTGCAAGGGAATAATTTCCTGTTATGTCGAATACAAGAAAATCGGGATATTTTATAATCGCATCGTTTATAAGAGCCGGACGTATTGGAGTCCCGTTGGCCGTTGTAAGTGGTATGGGATTATAATTGCTGTCGTACCCGATCAGCCAGTTATCTTCATACCTGTGGCCTATAAAACGGCCATTCAGCCTGAAAGAAACGGATTTTAAATTTCGATATTCTACGCCAAATGAAGCATTGTCTTTTCTTACATATCTCATTGGATTTGTAATTGCATTAACAGTTACCTCGGATTTGAAGAGGTGTGAGATATTAGCATATAATTTAAGTGAATAATTGTATCCACATAAGCTGCCAAAATCATAGGCAAGCGAACATTCAAAACCATTCGAAAATGCACTTTGGGCATTTTTAAAACTGATTGTATCAACATCAACTTTTGGGTAATAAGTAAAAAAAGAAACAATCATGTCGTTAAGTCTATTTTCGAAAAAGGTTGCACCTGCCATAATCCCGTTACCGGAATTTTCATAAGAAACTCCCACATCGAATGATTTTGACTTCTCTGCCTGAAGTTTTACGTTACCTACATAAATATAGTTAGCTATTGAATAAATCCCCGCTTTTTCAAATGCAGTTGGTGCTTTAAAAGCCGTGCCAGCGCTGGCATGGATATTGAATTCCGGTAAAATACTATACTTTAAATTAATATTGGGATTAAACGTTTTATATGTTTTACTTGAATTGACCGATCGGAGAAAATCTGTTTTATAAACAGAGAAATAAGTAAGGTCGTATCTTGCCCCAATTGCAGCGGTCAATTTATTTTCGAGAAAGTTGGACCGCATCTGCAAAAATACCCCGTTGGCCGAGTTTAAATAATCTGGCTGGTAAGGTATTGACCGCTCATCGCGGCTTGCCCAAACTTCATTTACGTACTTCTGGGAATGGTTGTCGATGCCGATGATGGCATAATAATCTCTTAATTTTATCCCATCCTGCAGCACAAATCCATAAGATTTATAATTGCTGCGGTTTTCAACAAAGTTTGTATCGGTAGTATTGTTATAATAATTCGTATTTTCATTACTGAAGTAGGGTGAGAATTTCAAAGAATTAATTCCTGCTTTCCCAGTCAAAGAAATTGCCTGCGACCATCGCTGAATGGTTTTCTGGGTGCTGCCATATATACCCCAGATATTACCATTGTCATAAACCGGGGTCGCGACAAACACATTTTCAAAAAGATTTATTTGCCAGTTTTTTGTAAATGAATAACCTAAACGAAAATCCGCATCATATTTTGTAAATTTTGTATTTTGAAATGTTTTTCCGAAGGTACCGTCCATTATTTGTTTTTCGTATTCCGAAAAAGGAAGTAAGTTGTGTGTTCCTGTTTTATAATCGGAATTCTGCGATAGCATTTTTGCAGAAAAATCGAAGTTAAATTTGTTGGAAATTGCCCCACCTGCTTGTGCCTTCAGTGAATAAGTGTTAAAACTCCCCATTGAAAGTCCGGCATTGCCTTTTACCGTATCAATGCTCATTAGGGTAACAATGTTGATGACCCCTGCTATAGCGCCTGAACCAAAAAATGAGGAATAAGGGCCTTTAAGCACTTCAACCTGTTCGACATAATTCAAATCGAGGGTCGAAGGATTCTCAGTTCCGGTTGGCAATCCGTTTACCAATACCATGGTGTAGGTTCCATTTA
>Ga0265323_10000369_pt1 | contig 25967 bp, 35 predicted proteins | sample 41225metaG_FD_193580 | JGI IMG/M metagenome (GOLD analysis project Ga0265323, IMG submission 193580) | Rhizosphere microbial communities from Carex aquatilis grown in University of Washington, Seatle, WA, United States - 4-12-25 metaG | ecosystem: Host-associated > Plants > Roots > Rhizosphere...
GGTTCGCACCCCGCAGGTTCGCATCACGCAGGTCCGCACTACGCAGGTCCGCATTACGCAGGTCCGCATTACGCAGGTTCGCACCAAGCAGGTCCGCACCAAACAGGTTCGCACCAAACAGGTCCGCACCACGCAGGTCCGCACCAAACAGGTCCGCATCACGCAGGTCCGTACTACGCAGGTCCGCACCACGCAGGTCCGCATTACGCAGGTTCGCACCAAGCAGGTCCGCACCAAGCAGGTTCGCACCAAGCAGGTCCGCACCAAGCAGGTTCGCACCAAGCAGGTCCGCATTACGCAGGTCCGCATTACGCAGGTCCGCACGTTTTCCTGTAGAATCATCAGAAAGCCATTTTCTATGATCATCAAGAATCTTATTGAGTTCTTTCTTTTCCATGATCTTTCTCCTCTCTTAGGTTTCTATCTCATTCTCTTTACGTCTTAATTATAACCCTTGCCGGTAAAAATGTACATAAAAAAATGATTATTTTTAAATAATTATAAGACTATGATTTTATTGATTATACAAATATACCATCTATAAGCAATATTTACAGATGACCTATTTTATTATTTGTAAATCATTAAAAACAATAGGGATCAGGGTTTTAAACACTTCTAACATTGGGATTGTTATCTCCAACATCTGTGGATGAGGTTTTCCAGCAATACCTAAAGCGCGTAATTTAAAAAAGTGTCTCCATTCCCTTAAATTCATGGTCATAACTATCTCCGTTTTAAGCGAATTTGGTAAAATAGACCTTGCTTCTTGCGGCGTCGAACCAGTCTCTATTAAGAATAGATAATTTTTTTCGGCTACTTCCATCGAATCTACCCATACCGTATATTCGTATGAAGATTCTTTCCAAAAACAAGGCCTGATAAAAGTTATCTCTCCTTTCTTATAGTAGTTGCAATATCGCGTCGACTCCTGCGAAAAAGAAGCAATGCGATGGCGCACTAATTCGTGTGATATACCTCGATCACATGTTATCTTTGCAGAAATAATGTGGTGTTCTAGTACCGATTCGTGACCATTAGTGATTATATTTTTTACAAAAATTTTAGAAGAATATGGTGTTATCAGGGTTTCGCTTTTGTAACATGTTCGGCCTATGACCTCTAAACTACGCAATATATCATTACCATTAACATTTCCTAAAACTTCAAAAGATGGATCTATTATGTTCATGATTACTCCTTTTCTTATATTAATAAGTTATTATACTTCTCTTATTGAATCAAGCACGGCAATTAAAGGACCTCGTTTCTGTCGATAAAAATTTATTAGTGCAGTATTCGCTGCTAGAGCATCGTCTAAAGTTTGCACATTTAAAACATTGTCCATTAAATTATAAAGGTTCTGGATGTAAGCAAGATTTATATAAGCCTGTTTACGTTTTTCCATGCCCTTTGATTTACAAAATACCTCTAATGTATGTATATTGTAAAGCATAGACATCTCACCTTGCATAATACGATAAAAAGTTTTCATTGACATACAAAGTTCTTCCTTGTGTGCGATAAAAAACTTATTAAGGTTATCTCCGCACATATTTCTTATCAAAGCTATATCATCCCTTGACAAAACACCTGAGTTCTTTTGCTGCGACATATTGCCTCCAATTAGTTGAAAAGGTTAAAAAACAGGCTATATTTACAATTAAAAAGTTTCATTTTTAGTATGTTTTTTTAATGAAAGGCTTACTTTATTAACAAAAGCACTAAAAAGTGTGACAAAAATCATTTATCATTAAAAAAACATACTAAAAAACAGGCTTGGATTGATCAAAAAAGGTCAATCCGTTACAAAGTGCTGACAAAAATCAGTCACCATTAAAAAAACATGCTAAAAATGAAGCTTTTTAATTGTAAATATAGCTTGTTTTTTACAAAAATAGATAAAAATAAGGTAAAAAATGCGTTAATCCGTTACCAACTGTCCTCCTGACAAAAATTTTGTCGATTTCATCGTGTCTCATTGTCGATTTCATATTCTTAATTCTGATCAATCCGTTACAATTAAATATTAAAAGTTATATTAGCGCTAACCGAGGCTAATATTTACAGAATAATAACTTATAAATATATATAACAATGAGTTAGGATATATGTAACAGGGGCATTATTGCCTATTGGCATATTTAGAAATGAATCCTTCTGACAAAATTTTTGTAAATAGCATTACAATTGTCGTCTAAGTTAGATTTTCTATAGTACTAATAAAGCCAATAATCTTTTCCTAGCAGAGTCATGTTGAATCCCTGTTAACTCGCCTGGTCTGGGGTGCGAATCATAAATGTTATTTTTAATTTAAAACATATTATATTATATACATGCCACGATTAAGTATCCAAGATCAGCAATCAAAATCACCTTCCTTAAAAGATCTTGATTTGTATTGTGAGTTACTTCTTCAAGGTAAAGATGATGACGAAATCTGCGAAGCGCTTTTCTATACCCTTCCTAAATACAAAAAATTGCAACCTTTCTTTTTAATTCACTTCAGGGAATATGCAAAAAAGAAATATCTTGAAGGAACTGATGAAATAAGAACCTCATTTATTCCAGCCGAATCATTAAAAGAAAAATATATAGATCATTTGCGCTCAGGTACATCGATGGCAAAAGCATCGCAGATGATAGGTGTTCCCATACCTATAATACTTGATGTTTGGTATAAGGATGATGATTTTAAAACCTTAGCAACTTATGCTGTTGAAATAGCAGCGATGGAAGTTGAACAAGCTTTGTATAAAAGAGCGATGGGTTTTGAACATGATTCAGGGTCTGAGACAATATGCGAAAGTGAGGTTCTAGATAAAGAAGGAAATCCAGTTAATACAAAATCAACCACAAGAACTAAATGTCGAAAGATAGTTTATCCTGATGTAAATGCAGCAAAATATTATTTATGGAACCGTAACCCTGATAGATGGAGTCGTGATGGTGATTCAGGAAATGCTACTCGAAATGATAAAGGTAAAATACTGGAATTTATAGAGAAAGAAATAAATGATGATCCTGAGTCCTAAACAGAAAAAAGTAATACGGTTAAGTAATGCTCGTATTAATGTTCTTGAAGGTAGTGTGCGCTCTTCAAAAACTGTTGCTTTCTTGTGGCGCTGGATAAAATATCTTGGAGAAGCCCCGCCTGGTGATTTGCTCATGGTTGGTAAAAGCATGGGATCATTGTATCGTAACATGGTGAGACCTTTACAAGAATTGCTTGGTAATCAACTTGATTACTTTCCCGGTAAACATGAAATAGATATATGGGGAAGAAAGATATTTTGCTTTGGCGCGTACGATGAAGGTAGCGAAGGAACTTTACGCGGAATGACTGCTGCAGGAGCCCTTGGTGATGAACTTACTTTATGGCCAAAATCTTTCTTTATGACTTTACTTGCTCGCCTCTCAGTAAAAGGAGCACAATTCTTTGGCGCGACAAACCCTGATTCACCTTATCACTACATTAAAACAGATTTTTTAGATAGGACTGATCTTAATCTTTATCAAGAACACTTTGTTATCGATGACAATATTTTCCTTGATCCGCAATACGTGGAAGATCTTAAAAAAGAATATGTAGGTTTATGGTACAAACGTTTCATTGAAGGATTATGGGTGCAAGCTGAAGGAGCAATTTATGATTTCTTTGATGAAGGTATTTATGTAAAAAAATTAGAAACACTTCCAAAACCTCAGTCATATTCGATTGCCGTTGATTACGGTACAGGAAATCCCACTTGTTTTTTATTATTTGGTGAAAAAGGTAGTAATGTAATAAGCAATGTTCCAAAAGCATGGTGCATGAAAGAGTATTATTGGGATTCGGTAAAGATGTGTAAACAAAAGACTGACGAAGAATATGTGGATGACTTTATCAATTTTGTTGAAAATCTTTACATAGGAAATATATACGTAGACCCCTCTGCTTTATCATTTATTACTGCTCTTAAAAGGAGAGGTGTAGGGAATATACGCGAAACAGATAATTCCGTTCTCGATGGAATAAGGGTTCAAGGATCCATGCTCAAAAATAAAGAGTATGTGGTTTGTGATAATTGTAAACAGACAATTCGCGACTATGGTGCTTATTGTTGGGATACACGAGCCCAGAAAAAAGGGGAAGATAAACCTTTAAAACAAAATGATCACACTAAAGACCCTGAAAGATACTATCTTTATAATAGATACGGTAAAAGAAGAATGGATTATGAAAAAATGACGCAATGGTGATCATTTATATATGTCTTTTTATTATTACAAAATCTATTTTAAAAGTATTAACAATCAATAAGGAGGGCTAAATGATAAGGAAAATAATTTACTGGTATGTGAAGATGTGGAAATCACTGTCATGGAAAGAACGTTGGATTATCATCCCTTTAATAGCGTTATTGCCCCTTATATGGTGCGAAATACTGGGGAAGGAGTAAATTATGAGTGATCTTATACTTCCTAAAAGTCAGATTCACGAACAAGTCGAAGGTATGCTGCAAAGGATAACTCTCTTGTCAGAACAGGTTAACTATTTGCTTCGTGAACTTTATAAACAATCGAACGGTGATCATGGTGTATTTAAACGTAATACAAAACTAACCGAAGATGTTCGTACTGCTATTCAACTCGAAGCAGAGGGTTCGCGACAAGTGAAAGAAACAATCGCTACGCCGGAATTTACAAGAGAACAAATCAAAAAATTAAATGCAGAGATGAATAAATGAGTGAAGTAACAATGAAAGATAAAGTAGTGCAACAAGCATCGCGAATCGCGACAATGTCTCAACAAATAAACTTCTTGCTTCGCGCTCTTTATAAGTCGAATCCATCTCATGAGGTATTTCTTAAAAATACAAATTTAGCAATGACCGTCAAGGCGGCCGTTGAGACGGAGGATAAAAATGAGGAAAAGTCAAATAATTCAGAAAAATGATCTTCATGCTGATGGATGGGCGAACCTACTTACTGGTATAGGGATTAAGGGGCGGGATAAAACTGCTAGCACTACTTACATTGCTGATGCACGACTTGAATACTATGATCTTACTCAAATGTATCGAGGTGACGGGATTGCACGACGTGTCATCGATCTTCCTGTACATGATATGTACCGCCAGTGGATAACGATCGAAGGTGACACAGACAATATCATTAATAAATATCTGCGCAAATTAAATGCAAAGAAAAGTTTAAAACGAGCACAGCGATTTGGCTATCTATACGGAGGAGCTCTTGCTATTATTGGCATCAATGATGGAGGAAGATATTGGGAACCTGTAAATGAAAATAAAATAAAGTCCATAGAACACATACATGTCTTTGACCGATGGCGCATAACCCTGAACACTGCTGATCTTTATGTTGACCCTAATTTGGATAAGTACGGTAAACCAGAATATTATAATATCGTTCCGATTTATGGGGCACCTTTCCGAGTACATGAAAGTCGCGTATTGCGTTTTGAGGGCATTGACGTTGCTGATCAAATGCGAATCCAGAATCAGGGTTGGGGGGATTCGGTTTTGCAGTCTGTATATAATCGTCTCCGTGGTCTTGGTGAATCATACTTAAATATTGAAAATATTCTTGACGAATTTATTCTTGGCGTACTAACAATTGATAATTTACAAGAATTAATTGCAGCAGGTAAAGAAGCACTAATCCAAAAACGTTTAACGCAGATTGATTTATCTAAACATATCATTAATTCTATTTTAGTAGATAAGGAAGAAACATTTGAAAGACATTCGACAACGACAACAGGATTAAAAGATTTAATGGACGTACTCATCGAGGCTGTTTCTGCGTCAACTGGAATACCTGTATGTTTACTTATGGGACGTAGTGTTGGTGGTCTTGGTTCAGAGGATGCATCTCTTGTGCGCTTGTATTACGATAAAATTTCCGCGCAACAAGAGGAAGATATGCTTCCTCAATTAGAGCAACTTGTACGCTATATAAACATAGCAAATAAAAATGTCCTTGGAAATGAATGGGAAATAAAGTTTAAGTCATTATGGCAACCTACACAAAAAGATGAAGTAGCAACAAAGTATAACCAAGCGCAAACAGACCAGATATACATGATGACAGGGGCCTTGTATCCTGAGGAAGTCGCCCTTGCTCGTTTTGGAGGGGATCATTATTCAGATGACATGGCCCTTTCACCGATGCACCAAGCAGAACTAGAACAATATAAACAAGAACTAGGTAATACTGAATCAACTATCGCAGACATTAATCGTGAAAAAGAAAACACAATAAGTGACCCTGCAGATCGTCTTGGTGTAAACAAAACAACAGACCTTAAAACAATGGCAATGGGGTTTCCAAAAGAAAGTTCAAAACCAGTAGGAACATCATCAATGCAGGGAGCAGTTGAGGACGTAATTGCAAAAAAGCAGGATAGAGATGACTTCTAATCCTTTTTCCCAACACTCACGTCTTTTACGTCAACATAGACGCCAAGGAAGTAAACCGTTTAAAAAACCTCCTAAGTGGTTTTACCCTGTAGCAATTGAAATCAAGTATAAATTATTTTTACTTTCTTTTGTAAAAAGATTAGAGAAACATACAAAAAGGATTCTTTTTAATGCCTTGCCTGCGATTATTGCTGATGCAAACATGCTTCAACGTGTGGACGCTTGGGGAGACGAACTTGAAAATGTAATGGAAAATATATCTGTATCTTTTGATAATGAAATGACTGATGACGCTTTACAGTCATTCATGAAAGCGATTACACAAAGAGCGAATGCTTGGAACACAACTCAATTTCATAATTTAGTAAATACGGTAATGGGAGTGGATCATTATGCGTATGAACCCTGGCTCACTGCGCATATGAAGTCATTTGTATTAGAGAATGTCGGTTTAGTTAAAAAATTAAAAGAGGAAACATTTCAAAATATTAATCAAATAGTTCAAAGCGGTATCCGTGGTGGTGATTCGTATAGGTCAATTACAAAAGAAATAATGGGTACTGATCTTGAACCTGGTCAATTCTCAAAAACAAAAGATCGTGCTCGATTGATTGCTCGCGATCAAATAGGTAAATTTAATGGCGAATTAACAAGTATACGACAAAAATCAATAGGAGTGTCAGAATACTATTGGCGAACAGCGAGTGATGATCGTGTACGTGATTCACATGATGCACTTAACGGAATGCTTTGCAAATGGGATGACAGTTCTGTTTATTCTGATGATGATGGAGAAACATGGAAATCAAGAACATCTGAAATGTTTGACGGTGATCCTGGTGATGATTTTCAGTGTCGTTGTTGGGCAGAGGCAAAATTTACTGAACCTGTTAACGAGGAGGAAACAGAATGAGTGTACAACTTATAATAGGTTTACTCCTTACCAAGATGAATGAATATCTTGGTAAAAGAAAATTCACAGGTAAGATAATTTTCACGATCCATTGTCGTCAAGGGTCAGTGGCAAAATGCATGACTGATATACAGGAAAATACTACAAATATTTTTATAGAAAATAACGGTTGCGTATTGGATAAAAATATTTTAAAATAATTGTGCTACTTGATTAAAAACTAATTATATTATGTATGTGGTCTAAGAGTAGCGCGATAATATCAACCCTCTTAGATAATTGAAAATATAACTTAACGGTAGCGCGATAATATCAACCCCGTTATGGTCTGCTTGAATGGCTTATAGCCTTTTCGAGACGGAACATAGCGGGGTTTTTTATTTTGAAGTCATTTCAAACATGTTTTAACGCATCGGATGTTTAGTATGTACGCTATTAAGGCCTTACTTGTTCAGATGCGTCTAACATGCTTAGGATTTATCCGAGGACAGTTATGGACTTTATAATTAATATACCAGAAGAATTACTACTTGATATTGCTGATAATATACGGTTGCGTGATGAAAAAGCGCAACAAATAGCAATAGACAAGCAAATAAAGTCAGAAATAAATTATCTTGCAAGAGAAGTAAGTGTCTCTTCCATTGTAAAAAGGACTTGATGATGGATGAAGTGATCAGATATGATCGATCTACTATAGGTAAGACGTACAAAACATCAGAAGGATATTTACGTACTGATGCCGTTATAACTCGTACCGGTATTTTTAAATATAAAAATCCTGATGGAACAATACGTAGAGAACTACGTAGACCTGAAGAAGTTTTTAAACACGATTCGCTTGAGTCAATTAAAATGATACCGATGACGAATAATCATCCTTTTCTTGTTTCTGGTGATGAAACAGATAAGCTTGTCACTTCGGCAAATATTGCGAAGTTTCAGGTCGGATTTACAGGTGAGACAGTACGTAAAGATGGTGAAAATGTACGAGTATCTTTAACTATTACTGATCCAAATGCGATTGAAGCAGTTGAACATCAGGGTAGAAATAAATTGTCTTTAGGATATAAAACAAAGTTGCTTATGGTCCCTGGAGTATACAATGGAGACGCATACGATTGTGAGCAAACTGAAATCCGTAGTAATCATCTCGCTCTTGTTGATATTCCTCGCGCCGGAGATGTTGCAAAAATTGAACTTGATTCTGCTGATATTGATATTATTGACCCTATTAAATCTGTTTCATCTAAAAAGGAGGCTGTAATGCCTAAAGTAAATTTGGATGGTATTGAGTACGAGGCCCTTCCGGAAGTCGCGAATGCGCTGACGAAAGCCTTGAAATCTGCGTCAGATGCACAGGTAAAACTTGACGGAATTGCAAAAACAGTTGACAAAATCAATGCTGATGCAGATACGTTAAAGGCGGAAAATACTGCCCTTAAAGCAAGAGACATTTCTAAAGAAATTTCTGCCGGAGTTACCGCACGACTTTCTTTAGAACGTACTGCCGCGATTTGCTTGGATGCGGAAGATGTTTCATCATTGAACGATGTTGAAATCAAAACACAGGTTATTGGTAAGGCATTTCCGGAAATTAAACTTGACGGTAAATCAAATGATTATGTTGATGCTTGTTTTGATAATGCCGTCGCACTTATCGTAAAGAATGATGATGGAGCGGCAATGCGCGAACAACGGAAAGCTTCTGGTGGTGAAGCAATTAATAATGATGGTAAATCAAATGATCCTCGTAGTTCCTACGTTGATCGTTTGGTCCATGCATATCAAGTAAAAAAGTAACCATAAATAAACCTAAGTCTTTTACAAGGAGTAAACATGCAGTTAGCATATAATAGTAACATGGGGATAGCGAATCCCGGAATGATTGCCGATGCGTCTTATGACATGATCGAAAGCTTTCAAGCTTTTGAGGTCATAAATATCGGTGTAGGTGTTATAAAAGTAAATGGCAGTGACTATCAAGGCCGTTTACCACGGGCCAATAAAGCAAAAATAGTTTTCTCAGGTGATTTTTCAGGTACGGATGCTTTTACGATAACGATCAATGGTACTGCGACATCTTCGACTGTGTATGGTGTTTCAAATGCGGCCACTGTAGCAGCAGTAGTTGCAAAACTTAACGCACTTACGACCCTTGTATCTTTGGCGGCTATCGATACTACAGATACGGCAAATCATACCATTAACATTACGACTCTTGAAGGTACTGATGCGATTGCTTCGTATACCGCAACTGTCGGTTCAATTACTGCAACAGTTACAAAAGGCAGTTCGGATGTTTTGGAAGGTATCTCGGTTAGTACGATGGCAAAGGAAGAAACCTTGGGTACCTTACTGGTTCAGTTCAAGGTTGGTGAAGCAATTCCTGTTATGCGCAAAGGCAAGATTTACGTTCTACCTTCAGTAGCAGTTTCTTCCGGTGATCCTGTTTATTGCCGTTTCTATGTTGACGGAACTGGACTTATGCTTCCTGGTTCATTTGGTAATGTGAATACTGATGGTTTGTCGACACTGGTTGGTAGTGCATTATGGAAAACGACTGCTGTTGCAGGTGCACCAGCAATCATCGAAATTAATAGACCGTAATTAAGGACAAATAAACAATACATAAACCCTCTCAGGAGTTAACAAAATGAAAGAAGTAGTACGGACAGTAAATTTGGATGCGGGCGAAAGTATGTTTTTTGCCCGACAACTGGAGTACATTAAACAACAGTCTTACGATATACTTTACCCCGAGTATAAGGCTGTTACAATGATCCCTGTGTCAACAGAGGCCGGCCCTGGTGCTGAGTCAATTACCTATCGTGAATTCGACACGGTTGGTATCATGAAAATTATCAGCAATTATGCTGATGATCTTCCTCGTGCTGATGTACGTGGAAAAGAATATACTACCCCGGTACGTTCTATTGGTGGTTCTTACGGGTACAACGTACAAGAAATTCGTGCCGCCAGAATGGCTAATAAACCCCTGGAACTTCGACGCGCTGAAGCTGCTCGCCGAGCCTATGAGCAAATAGTCAACCGTATCGGTTGGTTTGCAAAATCTGATGATGGTATTTACGGCGGACTTACTGGATTGCTTTACAATGCGAACATTACTAAGGCGGATGCGAATACAGGTGACTGGGTTAATCCAGGTACGACAGCCGACCAGATCATCTATGATTTTTCAACAGCATTTTTTGCAATGGTGTCCTTGACAAAGGGCGTTGAATGGCCTGATACGATTCTTATCCCACCGAAACAGTATGGACGTATTCGAACCCTTCCTCGTTCCACAATTTCCGATACTACGGTCATGACATTCTTGATGAATGCTCATCCAGAAATCAAGCAAATCGAATGGGTTAATGAACTTTCTGGCGTGTCTCCCAAACCGTCGACTCCGACAGCAGTTGGGGCAGGTGGAACTCCTTATGCCTCTGGATTTAAGACTGATGTTATGGTCATGTATAAAAAAGATCCAATGAAATTAACGTATGAAGTACCTCAGCCTTTTGAACAGTTCCCTGTTCAGGAACGTGGTTTGGAATACCTTATTCCTACGCATGCGCGGGTTGGTGGTGTGATTTGTTATTACCCGTTATCTCTTTCGATCATTGAGAAATTGGGTTCCGATACTTATCATTGATAAGTAAAGAGGGGTTTAGCCCTCCTCCGCTGGCAGACCGGAGAAACAGTCTGCTAATTTTTATTTTATAAAGAAAGTAAAAAATGAAAGTTTTATTTTTTATCTTGTTGGTGACCACGGCGACGAGTTGTGGCGTAATTGGTTCTTCTCTCAACGGTATGGTTGTCACGCTCAAAGAGAAATACGGATGTGCAATTCAGGATACATGTTTGGTAGTTACCATTCTTGATGGTTTGATTTACACAACGCACAAAGATAAACCTTCTGGGGTCTATTCAGTTTACGACTGGGCAATTATCAATTGTAAAAAACTTTAACTTTTTCGAGGAGGTAGTATATGCGTAAGATTCTTTTTGTGATCGTATTCTGTTTAGCTGCGGCAGGGGTTTCTCAAGCGGCACCGTTGACGTACAAGCAAAAGACAAACTGGTTGATCAACGCTGACACATCGACAGTGGTCACGCAACAGGCGAGGATTAACACAGCAATCGCAGCCGTAGCAGCAAATATCATGTTGCAAAATACAGGGTATGCGAAAACTGACTGCACCAACAATTCTCTGTTCACGCCAGACCAACTTTCGCAATGGTGTTACAGAGCAACGCATGGACAGATATATACGGACATGACTTCGTTGCTTCTTGAAGAGAATCAGATATTCAATAATCCGTATACTGCGACGGATAATCAGATCAAGACAGCGATTTTAGATGTTCTATGGGCGTTAGCAAAAACCTATTAATTAGGAGTCCTAATTGAAATTCTTATTGTTGATTATATCGGTTTTGACGCTCACCGCGCATGCGACATACGTATATGTTCCGGTGACAATAAATCACGCGAAAGTCCAGGAAACGAACACGTATTTCCCCTGGACGGTGGATTTATCGAGATTCCCGGCGGCATGGTGGGCGTTAGTCCATACACGCGGGAATATTTTTGTAAAGGACTCACTGGGAAACAATATCCACAGAATTGTTGATAGCGTCAATTTTGCGGCCGACTCTGGGACGGTGACGATACTTGCCCAAACGGATATTTTATACGACAAGCATTACCGGATAGGTGTAAGTGCGGACTCTAACAAGGCCAATTATGCGGATGTTTTTGGGGCCTGCAATGGGATTTCCCGATGGTCTATGCACGGTTCTGGAACGTTAATCACGGACGATTGTGGGGGCTATAATGGTGTAGCGTCAGCCAACTGCCAAACCGGGCAACCGGGGTGGATGCGCAGAGGCATTCATCTGTACGGCAACCCTGCAGACATTAGCACGGGGAACATTTCGCAGCTACAAAATGTTGCCCATTTTACCATCACAACCGTCGTGAAAGTACCGTCTCCGAGTACAATTGTTGCCACTATTTCCTTCTGGAGTGACGGGGAAAAGTTGTTTTATGACGGTTTCAACAGTAATCAAATTTACTTAACAGTAAACAATTTTGCTGGGGCCAACTATACGTCTTTAGGGGCTCCAAACAATTACGCTACCTCGTGGTTTGGCACCTCATGGTGCTTGAATAGTTTTATATATGATGGAACCCAATCGGAGGTGTCACGCATAAAATCGTATGTCAATTCCAGTGTAATGGTCTTGGCAAAAACCGGAACCATTGCCCCGCTGTCTGGAACATTTGCTGGAGCGCCATACATGATCGGGCGTCCTGACTACGCCCAGGATATGTATATTGCAGAGCAGCGTATCTATTCCGACAGCAAGAGCGCGGGATGGATAGCCACGGAATACAACAACTTATTTGATGTTACCGCGACTACGATAGGTTCGGTTTTGGATACTCAAACTACAACCGTACCAGGTAATAACTCTGGTTTACCGATAGGTATAGTTACAGTTATTGGTATCGGTATTGGTCTTGGTTTTCGTTTACTAAAAAGGAGTAGGTAATGGATAATAATATATCACGTGTAAATGCATTTGGGCAATTAACAAATCCCACTATGGCGACAATAGGTACAGCTATTCCAGCTGATCCAACTTATGATCCACTAAACCATTTTAACGCAACTACCGGGGTTGATGTGTCTACTGTCGACTATGTTCCTTTGACTAATTTCTATGCAATAGAAATTCGTGGGGGGGCAAACGGACAAGGTAGTGAGACTACTCCAGTATACGTGGCAGTTCAGTATGCTAATGGTAGTCAAAGCATTGAGGCATTTATTATAGGCAAATATGGTGTAGGTTTTCTCGAAGGAGTCTTTACAAAAATACTTAAAATAGGTACGACAGCAGCATTAATTTTTCCATACTTTTAATTAGGAGGGCTAAATGATAGTTTTACGTAAACAGGCATGCGTTAGGATAATTGGCGGGGTGACTTTTTTCCCAGGTTTAAATGGTGATATACCTGAAAAAGTTTTACAAGAAGATAGTTTTCAAAAAGAAGTAGAACTTGAAATAATGGAAATTATATCAATGGACAAAGGCGTTGAAAAAGAGCAAGTAAAAATAGACGATGTTGACGGACAGATAATTAAAGTTATCTTAGCCTCAAAACCGAATCAAGCAATAAAACTTGTCCGCAACACTTTAAAATTAAAAACGATTGAAGCACTTGCAGAAAGTGAAACACGTCAATCAGTACTTGCCGCAATCGAAGAGCAGAAAAAAGTATTGTTTGTTCCTTTAAAAGAAGAAAACAAAGAAGAGGATAAGTTTTGAACTTAACTACTCTACAAATAATATCACTACGAGCCCCTCAATGGGCCGCTGATCCCCGTCTTTCCAGCACGCCGTCATTAGTTGACATGGCTGCTGCACAGACGGGGACTATTTTTGCTGACCAAACCTCTTTGGCTATTGCTTTACGTGTGCTCCATTGGTTTGCCATAGAGGCACAAAAAGGTGGTACCCCTGGCAATGGCCAAAACAGTGGACTGGGAATAACGGGACGACTTACAAGTGAGACTGAAGGAGCGTTATCAAAGTCTTTTGGCGATGGTGGAACAAAGGCCTCGCGTTGGGCTGATTTACAATCTACCTCTTATGGGTGCGAATTGATTCAGTTAATACGTTCTTGCGGAGTACTTCCACGTACTCGTGCAATGGATTCTACTGGAGTAGAAGAATCAGTATTACCTGGGTTTTTCTCTAATACTTTTGGAATATAGGGAGATAATATGTTTAAAGGATTTGTGTTAACAAATGGGGTTAGGCATGACGGCGGACCTGGAAGCGGACCACAGGGTGGACAACATACAATCGAGCAAAGTGCTCGTGAGTTCGCACACCGAGCAAGCAAAGGGGAAGATGTTGATGGACTAATAAAAGAAATTTCAGAAAAACATGGCATTGGTCCTGAACATCAACACATAATTCGTAGTACTTTGGAGCATTTACAAAGTATGGATAGTATGATCGGTATGAGAAAGTTAGGTCTCCATGTGGTAAAGAAGTTTCGGTACTAGGCAAAAGCGGATGTACTCTCAACGTATAGTGGATCATGGGTACGATGACATAATGAAGGAACTTAAGAAAGCAGATCACCTGTATGTTAAGGTAGGTTTTCCTACTGAAGGCGAGGTTGCTCCTGGAGAAGTAAACGATATATCTGAAATAAACTTGATTGCCTCAACGCAAGAATTTGGATCAGAAAAAAGAAACATACCAGAAAGATCTTTTATACGAGCAACTTTTGATAGCGAGTATGAAAATCTTCAACAGTTTAAAGAGCATGAATATTTACAAATTGTTCAGGGCAAGCAAACTGCTTTAGTTGCAATAGGAAATGTGGGAGAGTGGTTGGTGAATAAAACAAAGATGTACATTAGAAATATTATACCTCCTCCTCTTAAAGAGGCAACAAAGAAAAGAAAAGGTCGTGGAGGTGATTCTTCTGTACCCTTGATCGACACAGCACAAATGATAAACACTATTCAATGGGCAACAACTGAAGTAAAATCATGAGTAATCTTTTTAGAAAATCTTTGACATATACTCGTCTTGCCCAAGGTTCTTTTACAAAAGGCAGATGGTCAGATGGTGTGTCGACTTCGTCGACATTTATGGCCTCTGTACAACCGACAACACCTCACGATGTTTTGTTTTTAGATATTGCCCGTAGGGAAAAAAAGTCATATACACTTTATACAGATACAAAATTAAGAGCCTTGACAACAGGAACAATAAACCCTGATAGAGTTACCATCGACAACGAAATATATGAGGTGGACGTCGAGGCACCTTGGCAAAATAATGTTATCAGTCATTATAAGTTTATTGTCACGTTAATGAATGCAATTGAAGATACGACAGTATATCCATGATTTCTACTCATACAATAGAAGATGGTCTTTACGCATGGGCAACTTTGGTTTTGCCGACTGTTACTGTTATTTGGGCGCATGAAAATGCTCCCCGTCCAACTGTTCCTTATATTACAATGCATTTACTCTCAATAAACAGTGTAGGAGTGGACGCCATATTGCCTCCAAATAACGTAACTGGTGTTTCTGAAATAGTTGGAAATCGCGATTTCACATTGTCAATAAAGGGTATTGGGACATATTCGATGGAGTATCTTGAGGCACTGAAATTATCTTTAGAAAAACCAAGTGTGCAAGCTTTTTTACGGACAAAGAATATTGTTTTTGTTGATCGTCTTGCTTTGACATGTATCGCTGAGGTAGTTGATAACCGTTTTGAGGAGAGAAATTTGTTAGATCTTAAGTTTCGTTTTGCACAATATGATAACGATACAGTGGGAATAATAATGCATGCAGATATTGAAAAAGATTTCATAAGTCTTGATCTAAATACGATAACAGTTGAACATATAATCTTATAAAGGAGGGAAGCCATGAGTGCTCCTATCAGTGATATTGTAAACGTAAGTATAAGCAGGGATTCGATCAACATTTCTCGCGTCGGTTTCAGTACCGTTCTTATTTTAGGAGGGGACGCGAATTTCCCAGAACGACTTCGGTATTTTTCAGATCTTTCATCCCTGGCAACATCTTTACACGGAGGTGTAAATTCTTTGCAATATAAAGCAGCGCAAGCCGTTTTTGCGCAAAGTCCTAAGGTGTCACAAATTGCTATAGGTCATCGCGGTGCAAACATTGTCATTACAGAAAATGCTGGAACATATACAGCCGGGACAATCACTGGAACGGTTAATGGTCAAGCAATAAGTGTTTCTTACGCAACAGACAAAGCAACTACCTTAGGTCATTTGGCCACGGCTATTGCTGCTGTACCTGGAATTGCTTCTGCAGTGTACTCAGCACCAACCTTGACTATCACGCCGACTTCAGGTACTGTAGCAAGTATCTCTTTGGTAGTTACCGCTGTTATTGGGACGATGACAATTGCTTTTAGTACTGTTGAGACCGAAACTTCCGCAACTGCTCTTGATGCAATTCAGGCTTACGACTTCAACTGGTATGGAGTAATATCTACTTCGCGCGTAACTGCAGATGTTCAATCGATTGCAGCATGGGTCGAAGCGACGCCGATGAAATTTTTTATCACTGCTTCTTCTGATGTAAACATTGTGAATCAATCTACAAGTGCTGACACGACTTCTATCGCTGCTTTATTTAAAAACAATTCCTATTTAAAAACCGCCGTCATATACCATTCCCTGGCTACTACCCAATTTGCCGACGCTGCTTTGCTCGGTGTCATTCTTCCTCTTGACCCCGGTTCATATACGGCGGCTTTTAAAACGTTGGCCGGAATTACGGTAGACAATCTCTCTGCTTCACAACGAGTAAATGCTTTTGCAAAATTTGTGAACGTCTATGAGTATGTCGCGGGGGTAAATATAGTTCGTAAAGGTACAGTTAGTGGAAACGAATACATCGATGTGATGGTTTTTATTGACTGGTTAGATGCACGTTGCACCGAGTCAGTTTTTGCTGTACTTGTCTCAAACAGTAAAGTACCTTTTACTGATGCTGGTATTGCCTCTATTCAAAATGCGCTTAGCCAGCCTCTTAAAGCCGGTCAAAATGTTGGGGGTATTTCACCAACTGCTTATGATTCAAATAAAAAGCAAATAGGTGGTTTTTATATTATAACCCCTCGATTAGAAGATATTTCGACACTTGATAAAACAGCAAGGCAATTAAATGGAGTGAAATTTGTCGCATATCTTGCTGGAGCAATCCAGTATGTTGCGATTCAGGGTTATGTAACATATTAATTAACAAATAAAAGGAGAATATCATGGCAGTCAGGACGTATGATCCTAAACAAGTTTTAGTAATCATCGGAGGTATTCCGATGGGTGGTTTTGCTGATGGTGCCTTTGTCACTGTGGAACGTACTTCTGATACGTTTACAAAAGTGAGCGGAGCCGATGGCATCATATCGCGGGCAAAAACGAATGATCGTAGTGGATCATTGAAATTTACGATTGCGCAAACATCGCCTAGTAATGATGTGTTGACTGGTATCGCCATCGCAGACGAACTAACAAGTGATGGTGTTGTCCCTGTTCTTATTAAAGATAACAGTGGACGATCTATTTTTATTTCCGCTTTTGGGTGGGTAAAAAAACCACCTGCGTCAGAATTCGCAAAAGATATTACTAATAGGGAATGGACGATGGATCTTGCTGATTTGGATGTTTTTGTTGGTGGTAATGCTGACGCAGGGGTATAATTAAACTTTTAATGAGAGGGCTAAAACCATGATCAGTACAAAAGAAAAACTTATTGATGACCGCAATATAATGGTCACGTCATATCCCGGTCGTAGGGCCTTGACAAATAAGACACGTCTTATAAAATTGCTAGGTTCTTCTGTTGCACGACTTTTTTCAAGCGATGAACCTGAATTCGAGATGCTTGGAACTGCAATTGATATTCTGGTTGAAAAAATTAGTCCTGATGAACTTACTAAATTCATGTTGGAATTACTTTGTAGTACACGTATTGATGGTAAAGAAATTACCGAAACTACTTTCGATAATGAATTTTCTGGCAATCTTCCTTTAATGTATAAAATACTTTGGTTTACTTTGGAGGTAAATTATGGTAATTTTTTCGCGGAAGGCGGTATTGGGAAAATCCTTTCAAAGTTAAAAGGGACAGTGCCGCCGGACGTATCGAAAAAGTCTATGAGTGCATAGATGAAGAACTTGTTCAGGAATTAAGTATATGGCGTCTAGTAAAATCAGGTATGGCTTCACTCGAAGAACTTGAAACAATATGGAGTATGGACGATATATTGAGGGCTAATAGTGTGCTTGATGTAACTGAAGAAATAGAACGAATAACCATTGAAGAAAGTAGAAAGTAATGAGAAAAACAACAACAGCTCCTTATACAATACGGCAACTTACTCGAACAGAGCTCCTCGTTACTGTTGTTCTTTTATTACAGTTTATTACTTATTTATTTGGTATATTTGGAAATCCTATCAAGGCTGGATTTGATTTTGGGCGTAAGGTAGAAAATCTACAAACACAGTTTACAAGTCATTGTTATATGGACTCCTCTTGGAAACAGACGATGAATCTACGTTTCGAGGCAAACGCCGCGGATCATAATGCAATCAAGCATGATATACAGTTGATTAAAAAAGCAGTTATCAAACCGAATATGAAAATAGAAGAGTAGGTTAATAGAATGGCTTTCAGGGAGTTAATAAATCTTATTGGTTTCGAACTTGACGAAGCAGCTATGCAAGACGTCGAGAATCGCACTCATGCGATGTTTGAAAATATGAAAGATTTTGGTAAAGAATGGTCATTAAAAATATCTGCCCCTATTATTGCTGCTGGTGTTTTGGCCGTAAATGAATTTTCTCAGTGGAACGAGGAGATGGCAATTGTTCGTCAAAGAATAGAGTCCACAGGTGGAACTGCTGGAAAAACTGCTGAAGAACTTGATGCAATGTCAAATAAACTTGCTGATGGTGTAAAATATTCACATGATGAAATCCTGAAAGGTGAAGAAGTTTTTCTTAAGTTTGGAACAGTGACGGGGGCAACTTTCGATCGCGCCACAAAAGCTGCTGTTGATTTCGCTGCTGCAAATAAAATGGACGTCACTTCTTCAGCGCAAGTACTTGGTCGGGCACTAGAATCACCTGGTGAAGGTATGCGCAGACTTGCAATGATGGGTATACATTTTACAAAAGTGGAAAAGAAACGACTTGAGACTATGGTTGAATCAGGTCAGGTTGCCACTGCCCAAGCCATTATTCTAGATAAAGTTGAAAAGAGTACAAGTGGAGTAGCTAAAAAAGTTGCAGAGGCAAGTAGTGGATTTTTTAAACTTAAGAAAAGTATAGAAGAAATACAAGAATCATTTGGCGAAATTCTTATTCCTTATTTTAGAAAATTCTACGATGTTGCTTCTAAAGTTCTTGAGTGGTTTAATAAAATGTCACCAGGAATGAAACAAGCAATAGTTTTTTTTGGTGCTGTTGCTGCAACGATACCTTTGATTGTTGGTGGTCTTGGTGCACTAGGTCTCGCTGTGAATGGCATTATGACTGGTTTGATTGCTTTACGGGCGATAATGACTGGAGGGGCATTACTTAATCTTTCTGTTATTGGACCTTGGTTATTATGGGCCGTCGCAATTGCTGCTGTTGGTATTGGTATAGGATTAATCACGGAAGATATTATTGCTTTTAGTCAAGGTAAAAAATCACTTATTGGTACTTTGCTTGGAGATATTCCCGTATGGTGGGATGGATTTATAGAAAGTGTAAAAAATTTTGTTAACGTTATTGCAGGTATAGTCGGTCTTCATTTTTTTAAGACAACAGAGGACAAGTATCAAGAAGACATGAAGGCTATTCGTGAACTTCAAGGACGTAAATTTATAAAAGATTCTTTTGTTGCAAATGAAGGTAGACCTGCAGGTGGAACAACCGGAACGTTTGGTACACCAAATGAACAACCTTGGAATATGAAACCTTCTCCTACTTCAGTGGCTTCTGTGGCAAATAAAAGTTCTTCCACAAATATTGTAGTAAATCAACAATTGCCACCTGGAACCCCAGAAGAACACAAAAAACAAGTAAAACAGTTCACAGAAGATATTTTTAATGAACATCTTAATAAACATCTTCGCGCCGCATATAACAATTTTTCGGTGGTAACCCCATAATGGCTGTTTCACTTATTCTTAGTCATAAGACCCTACCTAAGTTCCAAACAAACTTGGCACCGAATATTGATATTTTGGAACTTGATGCGGCAATCCATGAGACACACGAGTATACGAATACCGTAACTGATTTCCCGGTTGAAAAAGGGTTTTCGATCAGTGATCATGTTTTTAAAGTTCCAGAAAAATTGACTATGGAAGGTTTTGTCACTAACTCACCAATACCTTATTCAGTGAGCAATATTCCAGCAATATACACTTCAGGTGACAGGGTAAATACGTCTTTTGAAATATTACTTGATCTTGCCGGATACGATTACAGCGGGCAAGATTTTACTATCTTTAAAACAGTTAAAATGCCTGCAATACTTAGGATTGTAACTGGTTTAAGAGTATATTCGAATATGATAATTACTCATTTATCTTTTCCACGAGACATAGCTACTGGAGAATCGTTGCGGTTTACTTGTGAGTTAAGAAGAATCATTGTCGTAGCATCAGAAACAACCGTCATTAATAACAGTAGTGAATTAAATGGTAAGGCTGCGAATACTCCAAAACAAAGTTCAACGAAAATGCCAAAAGGTAAACAAGTTCCAGTCACCCCTCCAGTCGATAAAGGCACAATACTTCTTAATCTTGTCAACAGTGCAGGAAAATTAGTAGAAAAGTTAGGTTTATAAAATGTCAATAATCACAATTCCTTTTTTTAATTTTACTCAGTTCACACAGGAAATTGCTCTTGATGGAATACCTTATATTTTCACTTTTACATGGAATAGTCGTGGTGAATTTTGGACCATAGGAATTTCTGATAAAGAACAAAATACCTTGATTAGTGGAATAAAACTAGTTCTTGGTCTTGAGTTATTGCGTAAATTCCCTGATAAATCACTTCCACCTGGAAGATTATTTGTATTCGATGTAACAGGGAATGAATTACCTATTGCCTATGATGATTTTGTGGACGGACGTTGTGACCTTATCTATGAGACTATATCATGAGTAATGTTCAGTTCAACAGAAAAGTAATTGTACAAATTGGACAAGCAGGTCTTCAAGGTTTGCAGGTCCGTAATTTACGTACAACAATTAAGATTAAAAAAACACTTCGTTCGGATTCGTTCAACACAGCGACGGTAGTTATCTATAATCTGAATAATGACTCTCGTAATTTTATTGACTCACTTGATATAGATAATGAAAAAAATAAGGACAACATAGTTACCATACAAGCAGGATATGACACACTTGAAAAACTTATATTTGTCGGTAATATTACTCTTGCATCTATGGAAATAAAAAGACCTGATGTACTTACAACATTGGATGTGATGGATGGTAAACTTGCCATGAATCAATTACGCATAGGAACTGGATTAATTCCTGCGTTTACTTATGGCAAAAAGACTTCGGCAAAAAAGGTTTTAAAAGATATAATAAAGATAAGTGGAATTGATGCCCATTATAATGACACTGTCGTTCCAGATCGTCTGTATGAAAATGGTTTTGCTTATGTTGGAATGGGTAAAGTTCTACTTGATAATGTTTGCAATTATCTTGGTCTTGTATGGTCAATTCAAAACAATACTTTAAAATTACTTGCTTCTGGTTCATCGGAAGGAATAAGTGTTGTTAGTCTTTCTCCCTCAAGCGGTCTTATAGGTAGTCCTGAGAAGATAAATACTGATAGTCAGGAATTTACAAAAAAAGAACGCAATACTATATCTGGTAAAGAAGTTTCGGTACTAGGCAAAAAAATATTGAAAAAAATAGGTGGCGGATGGAAGATACGCGCGTTATTACAACCGACCATTGAACCCGGTAATGTTATCGAAGTATCTTGCAATGAAATTCCTGAAGGGAGTAAGTTTCGTATAATTGAAATTGAGCATAATGGAGATACACATGGACAAGACTGGACTTCAACAATAACAGCAAGGATATTATAATGCCTATAGGCAATGACGCTCCTATAGTAGCCCCCTCACTTGCTACTGTGATATGCCAAGCTGTATCATCGATCATGAGTGGTGTACATACCTGCATGCCGGGTCAGATACATAGTTACGATTCGACTTTTGCGAAAGCGGATGTACTTCCTTTGCTTAATAGGACTTTTTATAATGGAGATGTGGTAACTATGCCTATTATTACTAACGTCCCTGTTATATGGCCGCGTACCTCTGAAGGGGCTATTACTTTCCCATTAAGTAAAGGTGATGGAGTTCTATTAGTTTTTGCGGAAAGGTCAATCGACGAATGGCTTTCTAGTGGGAAACAAGTTACACCTGCAGACGGTCGTTCTTATGATTTATCTGACGCTATTGCAATAGCGGGATGTTTTGATTTCAGTACTTCTTTAAGTTTACCGAATAATGATGATTTTCAAATCGTATTTAATGAGAACACTATAAAAATTAAACGAGACGGTACAGTCGAAATAAAAGGTAATAACATAATTACAATAAAATCAAATGGAGATATTGAAATAGGCGGAACTGCTTTACAAAGTGTTATGACAAAAGCTGCTATGGATGCCTATAATATTCACACTCATCCTGTAGTTGGTTCATCTACAGGTTCGCCACTAATACCTTTGACCGAAGTAGCACACTGCACCTTAAAAATGAAGGCACAATGAGTACATACTATCTCAATGCGGGATCAATTACTGAGGACGGGTTAACTCCGGCAACAGGTTTTCATACTTTTTATAGTCTTTTGATTTCTGGACTGCTTGCTGATTTTGATATTGTTGATTTTATTGACAATGGTGTTATTGATGATTCATCAAACCCCATTACAGTAGATAGTGCTCTTATTGCTAATATTACATTACGATCATATACATATAATACACATAAGCCTATCTGGAAAATACAAAGTTTTTATAAATTATCATTTTATTCTGATGGCTTTTTTAAAATGTATGATATTCATCTACAATGTGCTGCTTCAGTTGATTTAGCCACATTTTCTGTTTCTTGTACAAGCCTTACTGATTTTTCTGAAATATCTCGCTGTTATTTTGAAGATACTTCTTTACAATATAGTGATTCTTTTTTTAATGAATATGCAGAGACTGAAGTTCAACCATTATTTATTACAAATAATATATTTAAAATGTCTAGATCTGGTTACTATTTAATAAATGGTATCATATGGATTTATGCTGTGTGTTCAACTTCCAGAGTAATAGTTTCTAATAATACGATAAAAGAAGGATATGATGGCATTTCTATTCAAGATATTTTTGGAGGAGAAGTCAAAGTATTTAACAATATTGTAGTAAATCAATCTCATTCTCCCATTCACACTCTTGAGATTTCTGATGATACAAATGTAAGCATTCAACATAATGATTTATATGGTTGGGGAGTCTCTGAATTTGATGGCAATCCTACAAGTCTGACATCAAATAACTTAGATGGTATTGATCCATTATTAAATAGTGATTTTACTTTACGGATAGGAAGTCCATGTATAGCTACTGGTATAGGACATGATATTGAGTCAAGTATCCCTATTATAGATTTTAATAGTGTTTCTATAAGCACAACTTCTCCTGATATGGGGGCACTAAAATATTTCAGTGGACCTACACCGGAACCTTCTCCTCCCCTACTTGTTAATACAATAAAAACAACTGCAAAATCAGTTTTATCTAAGCAAGGTCTTGGTGACTTAAAGATAAATGTTGTTACCGACCCAAATAACTCGTCTGTAATAGAAAATGATCTTGCTGTAGAAAACTTTGATCTTGTACTTATTGATGGAATAGAACAGATACGCCAACGACTAAAAATACGACTACAATTTTTTATAGGAGAGTGGTATCTTGATACCACACTTGGTGTCCGTTTTTATCAAGATGTTTTAGTAAAAAATCCACAATTAACAAAACTACAATCATTGTTTAAGGCCACTATTATGGGAACTATTGGGGTTACTCAACTGACTGCTTTTGATTTATCTGTTGATAATAAAAATAGAAGTATGTCTCTATCATTCACTGTCAATACTCTTTATGGAATAATAACTGCACAGGAGAATCTATGAGCACTTTTGGACTTGATATAAACGGGTTTACATTAAAAAGACTCCCTGATATAAAACAGGAACTTGAAAATGCTTTTCAAACTGCTTTGGGGAGTGTGGATGTATCAGGGGATTCTGTTTGTGGTCAATTGATAGGTGTACTTTGTAAATCACCAACAGACATTTGGGAACTTGCAGAATCATTGTATTATTCGCAGTGGCCTGATACAGCAGATGGAGCAAATCTTGATTATGCTGTTGCTCTGACAGGACTATCGCGAAAAATGTCAACCTATTCAACAGGTAGAATTGCTTTGCACGGTGATCCAGGTACAGTTGTTACAGGAGGCACTGGTGGTATTACTGTAGGAATTGATACGACAAATCTTTTTTATCTAACAGATACAATCATAATACAAAATGTAAATATTTTAGAAATTTATCTTAATGTAGAAACTGTTCAAGATAACACAATCTATCTGATTGAAATAAACAGTACTTTTTACTCTTTTAATTCAGGTACAGGTGCGACAGCAAAATCAATAGCTTCCGGTATAGCTAATCTTATTGATGGTATTGTAACCGTAACAGATTTTGGTTCAGGTACTCTTTATTTAAAATCGTTAGTTGTTTTTTCTCTTGCTATTTCAAATCTAACTCTTTTGTCATGGTCTACGCCAGCTGAAATAGAAGCCTTTAATCCAGGTCCTGTTCTAGGTCCTGTAGGAGCTATTTTAAATATTGTCAATCCTATTGTTGGTCTTGATTCTGTAATAAATTACGAGGCTATTGCAACAGGTGAAGCAGAAGAAACTGATACTGCTTTGCGTATAAGAAGGATACAGTCACTAAAAGTTCTTGGAGCAGGTAATCTAGAGGCCATTAGATCAAGACTTCTAGCCTTGGATGGAGTAGATCAAGCGTTTGTTTATGAAAATGATACAAACGAGTACCGTGATGAAGATGGTAATCTTGCTCCAAGTGCAATGCCTCCTCATTCAATTGAGGCGCTTGTGGTTGCAGAGGATACAGTTGCGGAAAATTTACTTATAGCAACCACACTTTGGCAAAGTAAACCGGCTGGAATTTATCTCTTTGGTTCCACTTCTGTAGATATTACAAATAGCCAGGGTGACATACAGGTCATCAGATTTTCTAGACCTTATCTACGTAGCGCTTGGTTCTATCTTACTATAACAACAACTCCTGCTTCGTTTCCTGTTGATGGTGCTTCTCAAATAAGGAATGCGATGAAACTTTTTGGAGATAATTACGGTATAGGTGATGATCTTATATATCAAGAATTTTTTACTCAGATTTATTCTATTCCTGGTGTATTGACTGCTGTTATAAAAGTTATGCTGCCAAAGGTAAGTTACCTACTTCCAGCAACACCTCACTTATCCACTCTATCTTCTTTGGTAACAGCCTTAAGAACAGGTCCTTTAGGTAATGTTTTACTCAATAATAACGATTACTTTGCCACGCTTGGAACAAATGATGTATCTGCGGCAAACCCAGATAATTTGACGACCATAAAAGGTTCAGCACTTGCGGCGAATGATCTTTTTCAAATAACGGAAATAACAGTTCCCACAATAGTGTATATTGGTAATCTTAGTTCAGGTAGTTCTGCCTATATACAACCTTCAAGTGGTTACTTCCCTGTTTCAGGTAATGAACGCGTGATATTTGATACTTCAAGAATAAAGGGGATATAACATGTTTCAAATAACTGATCATGTTAGTAAATCTATAAATTTACTTATAGAACAATTTAGAAATCTTCCAAGAATATCTGGCATAATTTCTGCCGTTGTTCAACAATAC